>R23__coassemble_8_pt1 | contig 313853 bp, 252 predicted proteins | sample R23__metabat2_high_PE_022 | metagenome-assembled genome bin R23
AAGTTATACTATAATTTATGACAAAAACAATTATTAATAATAGTCGAATTCTCATATCAATATTCTAATTTTTTTTAATTGGAATTTCAACAGGTTTAAGAGGTATTACAACATCGGGAGTGCCGAAATCATAATTAGGCGTGGTGTTCTTATCGTATGGAGTAAAAACGTCTCCTGCCGTTCTAATCATAAAAATTGTATTAGGGAACTTTTTGGCATAATCTACATCTGAACCGCTTGGAGATTTTTTGCCTGCATAATGATTATGAGCAGTTTTGAGGACTGTATAATCATCACAATTTAACAAGTTGGGGATGCTATATGTCTCACCTGCTTTCGCATTTTTATCTGAACCTATTAAATTATAAACAGCCCCATTTTTATCCTGCACTAACGAGATGGAAAATTCAGCACCGTCATTTTCAACATTGTCGGATATAAAAGAGAACAAATCCATTGCATCTTGCGAATTATTAATTTGCAAATAAGAAGAAACATGTTTTTCGCCAAAATTAAATTGATTAGATACTACAATCCCTTCAAATTCGCAACTTTCTCCCGTTCTGTGACCGTTTTCGTCAACTTTATGGAAGCTGTCAAAATCCGAAGTCCTAACCCAATTTAAATTACCCTTACCATCAAATTCATATTCATCTTCTCCGTTAGGATCTATAATTTTTATGGGGTTATTGCTACAATAAACATAGTTTGATTGATGAGGATATTTCGAAGCCATCGGGTCCACGCTCAGCCAGATGCTCAAATCGGAGTTGTAATACCTTGAGCCAAAGTAGGAAAAGCCGGTTTCGGAGTCCTTTTCCTTTGCGGAGAAGGTGAAAAGGGCAGAAAACAAGGTTTTAACGAGGCAATATGTTGTTGTAATGAATGTCATTTTGGTGCGAATTCTGGAGCCTTTTATATATCACATCCATTTTTGTGGATCTTACTATAACCTATAAAATTATCAGTGTTTTCTTTTTCATTTTGTTTTGAATCATAAGGCTATTGTTCATACAGTTCATTGCATATCCACAATATGGCTTGTTAAGACCACATATTTTTAGTTTGTCTTCAAATTTTTGAACATTCAAAACAAGAATAAAAGTTTTATTTAAAGAAGGGAGCGACCATTCAATCTGTACGGTATATAAGCATTGCATTGGACAAACATATAATAACTTTATTTTATCAGTTTTTAGGTCTTCATTTATCATTGTATCACTAATAGGAAGACTACAATATTCATCAAGTATATGTTGAAACATCATTTCAACGTTACAGGTGTCAATGTGATATGGATATGCTGTCCAGTTTAATTTAGGTGGAATACTATCAATATACCACTTTCGCCTATTATAATGTCCTTCTACTAGTTCTATCGGTGATCTTCCCCATGACTTTTTTCCATATTTAAGCAAGGTGGCTTTCATTCTATTAGTGTCCGTCGTTTCATACATTGTTTTACTAAAACAAATATGTTGCACAAAAGAATCAACAAGGGTTCGAACATTCACACTATCTTTGCTATACATGTTCAACAATGAATCCGTTTCTTGTTCATTTCTTACTGTCAAGCCATTCAAATTCATGGTTGTAAAAATATACCAATAATAACCGCTTTCGTTGACGCTTATTGTATGATTCCCAAGCATAATGTCAACAATATCTCCTCCTTCCATACCAATATGACATGCGGGAACTTGAAAATATCGTTGTAATGACAAGGAATATTTTTTGTTTAATCGTATGATATCCCGATGCCCTAAACAGTGTTTATCGCTTTCACTTGGAGAAACTATGACAACAACAACTTTTTTATTATTCACTTTAGTGGTGGCTCTGATCAAATAACCATCTCTCATCGCAATGATTTTCGTGATTTTAAATGAATAATATTTGTTTTCCTCCAAAAGATAATCAGATTTAGAATACATCTCCCATTTTTTTATTTTAGCATTGCGATATTTTGAGGGAATGTATGAATTGTCCTGTGCATTTATAGAGAAATACAAAACACACGACAAATATAATAAAAGTGCTGATTTTTTCATGCAAAACAACGTTATTTGTAGTATAAATTAGGAATACTTAGAGGAAATAAATATTGTGGGGATGGATTCTTGAAATTTCGAGATCGCTCTGCATTCATTTCATTAGGGGCTGGCGTGGCTTTAGAATGACAATATAAATAAGTCCCGTAGTCTGGTCCATGAGTTTCACCAATTATGGTAGTGTTGTTAGGCCTTTGTATTGAGAAAGGTCTTCTAACAGCGGGAGCTATATCTTTTTTTGCACTATGAGAGATGCACCCCATACCATAAGCTTCTGTCACTTCGTGCATCATGCCTGCTCCTTCGGCACCAGGCTGCTCAAACGCAGATAATCCATTTATATTGACATAGTTTTTCGCTGTGGCTTTCCCCGTATTCTCATCATAAGTAGCTCCATAACAATGCCCATCTGTCGTTTTTAAGTCGCTCCCGCCGTCTGGATCTGGCATATATGTTGATGCTTCAATTTTTGCAATGACAGAATTGTCATTAATTGCATCGTATAATTGTTGATCATTATCGTTCAGGACTTTTCCTCCTACAATTTTTACCACTCCATCTTTTATTGATAATTCCAAATTTGTACCCTGCTGTAAACTGCTAAATGCTGATTCCCATTCATCTCCAACAATCCATACTTCTTCCCCATTCGGATCCACCAACTTTATCGGGTTATTCGCGCAATACACATACGGACTCAAAGACGGATATTTGTCACTCATCGGGTCCACGCTCAGCCAGATGCTCAAATCGGAGTTGTAGTAGCGAGAGCCGAAGTAGGAGTATCCCGTTTCCGCATCTTTCTCCTTTGCGGAGAAGGTGAAAAGGGCACCGGTAACCGTGAGCTGCTGGTTCACAAGGTCTTCGCCAAACGGCAGGTAGTGGAGGTGCTGCACGGCCTCGCCGTCAGAGAAGGTGATCCACGAGGAAGAACCAAGATGATCCGGATGGTACCAGTAGCGTTCATTCTCCGGCTCTTGAGACACTTCCATCAACTCGTAAAGGTAAGACAAGGGCGCGGAAGGCCGAGCATCCTCTGCGTGCAAACACTCATAAATCACCTTTTCGGCGTGTTCCGTATTGGCAACGAACTTGTCGCCTACCAGATGCTCTGCCACCAAGGGATAGTCAAGTTCCAGTAGTCCGCCGTTGCCCAGCTTGCTGGCCACCCGCTCGCTCTCCGCATAGTAGTGCTTGGTGTAGCCCTTGGGGGTGACGACCAAATAGGGCGAAGCATACAGGGTGGCATTGTCCAACTGGTAGAAATGGTGCCAGGTGCCGCTGATGTTCTGGTGGGTGTGCTTTCCCGTCAGCTTGTAGGTCCTGTCGCCGTTGGCGTCGTACTGATAGACCGCCAGGGATTGTTCGTCCATCACCCCTTGCAGCCGGTTCTGCTCGTCCCAGCAGAGGTGGCGTTTTGAATAATATGATTGATGTTGTTGACCCATTACGCGACAAAGATAACAATTATTCTTAATGAGAAGTTTTTTTGACCTAGCCGCAGGCCTTTAGGTCTGCCAAGCCCGGTAGCAGAGATGAACGCCCGATATGAATCCGCACGCCTTTAGGTGTGCGACGGGAAGCCTAAAATAGCACATAACATGAACATCTGTTGAAACCTTCTTTGTTTGACGAGGGGGGCTCCATCTTGTCATTGACATGAATTTTGGAAAAAGCCTACAAAAACGGATGCTTACATGAATATTTGAAAAAAAACATCTCAAGGAATAAATAATATTTTCCATTTACAGAATAGTGGAAAATTTATTTTTCAAAACTTTCGTCGTCAAATTCATAGTCTGAATTATCAATGTTATCAGAGTTCTTAATCTCATTAATATCAAAAAAATCTTCTAGAAACGAGGGATAAGAACATAATTGGTGATATATTGATTTTTCTTCTAAATAGTATGGTGCGGAAAAATTTCTACTCTCAATATGTTGATACATATTAGAACTTCTGTCAAAAAACAGTAAATCAACAATCTCCTGAAAAGCAGCTGGCATTTGATCACACTCTTGTTCAATGTCTTGTGTAATAAACTCCTGGTCATAAGGCAAGTTTGTCTCGTCGAATGGTGCGACTAACCATACCAAAATTGAGCCATCTGTATATTGAGTAACAGAATCACAGATAAAAGCAGGAACTGTATCATTGGTGTTTTTGAATCTGACAAAAAAAGGTGATGACTGTCTATCATAAGTTGACAAGTCATTCACATGAATTGATATATATAAACAGTGGTAATAGATTCTCAAAAAATCGCAATGAATTCGAATGCCCACATTCCCTATACTGTCTATTGTTCTGTCCATATGGTCATTGATAAAAACAACCTTCTGGACATATGTGCCTGATTGAGCAAGTGTTAAAAAATTTACAAAAGTAAATAATACTATAAAAAAAATAGTTTTTTTCATTTCATTTTTCCTTGTAAATAGGTATCAACCCTTTTTTTATATTTATCGCTCGTCCTTGAAAATGCAGGTTGAGACTTTTGATAATCAACAGCATATTTCTCTTGTTGATATGGTGTCAAACTATTAAACTTTTCTATCCCAATTTCCTTACATTGCTTAATATGTCCCTTTTCGTTATCAAAACTACTTTTTATATCATAATAGTTGTCTAAAGATTTATTGTTTTTCCATTTTTCTATATTAATGGTTAGTTTTACAGTATATGATTCTTCGTTTCCATTGAATTCTGTATTTAATGCCCCGTCGTTTCCTCTATTTAATTTTAAACCAGTAGTGTTGTAATGTCCAACAATCTTTTGAATAGCATCATCTGATAAATTTAACGAAGAAGGGTTGTCAGATATAATTTCTCCTATACTTTGTGAAATAACACGAGTGCCATCATTTCCTTCCCATGAAATATCGTCTTTCAAATTTTTCCAAACATTATCTTGAATAATATGAATTTTCCCATCGTCAACGCAATCAGTTCCAAGATATTTACCATTTTGATTAAAGTAGTCTCCAATCTCTTCCCCATTCGGATCCACCAGCCTGATCGGATTATTCGCGCAATAAACATACGGCGACATCGAAGGATACTTGTCACTCATCGGGTCCACGCTCAGCCAGATGCTCAATTCGGAGTTGTAGTAGCGAGAGCCGAAGTAGGAGTATCCCGTTTCCGCATCTTTCTCTTTTGCGGAGAAGGTGAAACGGGCGGCATAATCGGTTGTCCGCTGGTTCACGAAGTCCTCGCCCCAAGGCATATAGTGCAGGTGCTGCACGGCCTTCCCATCAGAGTAGGTTATCCAGGATGAACTGCCCAGGTGGTCGGGGTGGTACCAGTAACAGTCTGACTCGGCCTGTAGGATGTCCTTCCACTCATATAGTCCTTCCATCAAGGAATGCACTGCGTATTCTTTGTCCGTAAGGCACTGCGTCACAGCCTTGGCATGTTGCACGTTGGCCTCTTTCTTTGCCGAGAACGTGTCCGGTTCCACTATGCTGACCGATATCATTCCCAGCCCGCCGCCGCCAATCCTGCTGGCCACACGCTCGTTTTCTGCGTAGTAATGCTTGGTGTAACCCTTTGAAGTGGCCACCAGATAGGGGGAAGCATACAGGGTGGCATTGTCCAACTGATAGCATGAACTCCAATTGCCGCTGACATTCTGATGGGTCAACTCGCCCGTCAGCTTGTATGTCCGCTCCCCATCCGCATCGTATTGATAAAGAGACAAGTATTGCTTGTCCGCCACCCCCATGAGCCGGTTCTGCTCGTCCCAGCAGAGACTGCGCTCCAGCTTGTCGGGAATCTTGTGTTGAACCATGTTGCCCTTGCCATCCCACCAGAACTGCTGTCCAGGAGCCGGTCCAATCTGCGTCAGCGTGTTGGGCTGGCCGGCATTTTGGTAATAATAGTCGTAATGATATGCAACCGTGTTCAAGTTGTTCAGATACGGTGTCTGCTCATAGCTGCTTGCCGAAATCTCCTTCTCGGCCATGCGCCCGTTGTCGTGATAAGCCATCTGGGCCTCGTAGCTGACAGGGCGCACTCCGTTCCATGCCCCGGTAGAATACACGAGCCTGTAAAGGTTGTCGTACTCGTGATAGTTTATATAACTTCCGCCCAAGCCGTTGGGGAGAGCCGGCGCCGTGTTTTCAGCGTATGTTATGTTCCCGATGCGGTCGTATGTGTACTCGATGTTCTGCATGAGTCCGGTTGTGCCTGGATATGCGGACGACTTGGATATCAAAACCTTCAATCTCTGGAGTGTGTCGTAAACATATTCGGTCTGAGTGTTGTTGCCGTACCATACGGTGTCCTTCAGGCCGAAACGGTTGTACGAGATGCCCTCCACGTATGTGTAATCCGCATTGTCCTTGTGTCCCGTCACTTTGTCAAGCATGCCCCCGCGGTCGTACTTGTAGCTCACGACCTCCCCGTCGGGGTAGGTCATGCTCTGAATGCGGTTCCAGCTGTCATATTCGTATTGCATCTTGAAGGTATAAGTCTGGTTTTCATACGGGAGCGCAAATGTACGGATATTTTCCGTAACTTCACCAAGTTTCCCGTATTTATATGATTGCCAGCCGGAAGCATCTTTACGGAACATCACTTTGCCGGCGGCATTGATGGCGGTGTCGGCATTGGTGCCGTAAGTGTAATGCACATTGTTCGCCGGATACTGCGAATAGCTGATGTCCGTCAATTGGTTGTATCTGTATGAGTAGGAAACCTCCTCTCCAGCCCCGTTGAAGTGCCGGACAAGATTGCCCGCCAGGTCGTATTCGTAGTAATCGTCCCCGGCATCGGGATGATTCCTGTGAAACATCTGCCCGAGCATGTCATACTCATACGTGGTCTGAAATCCGTCTGGATCAGTGCTTTTCGTCAGCCGTCCCAGGCAATCGTACTCGAAAAGCGTCTCCGTATTGTATGGCGCAGCCTGCTTGATCAGCTGTCCCATGGTGCCCTTCAGAATCCGCACGATGTTGCCCATGGCATCCGTAATGGTGGTGCGGAAGAGAGTCCGTCCCCCGTAAGTCTCAAAACCGTATTCGGTCCGGGTCTCCTCGTGGGTGGGCAGTTCCACACGCCTTGGCCGGTCCAGGATGTCGTACTCCGTCACGGTGGCCGTGCCTGCGGTCAGCGAGTCGTTATATATACTTTCCATACCCAGCGGCTCGACAAACGGGTGGTATTGCTCCACCGTCCTGCCGAAGCAGTCGTACGTCACTCTCCCCGTCACAAGGCTCACCTCCTGCCCGTTGATTTCAGCGTCCTTCTTGGTCTGCAACAGCCTGCCCAAGCCGTCCGTGATGAGCGTGGTGCGGATGGGATTGCCTGGATGCTGGCAGTCGTAATGAGAAGTGATGGCATAGCTTTTCCCTGCATTATATCCGAAGATGTCGGTCAAGGCATAGTTTTTAGGACGGTACTCCATCCTGATTGTGTAGGGAGCACCGGCGTCTTTCTCATTGGGTGCCAGAATCATCACATTCCTTCCCGCCTGGTCGTAAGCGTAGCGCATCTCGTTGCCGTTGATGTCCACAGTCTTGGTCGGCTTGCCGAAACGGTAGTCATAATCCGCAGTGGAAAGGTATCCCAGACTTGCATTCACCACCTTCACAGGATAGGAGCGGACCACGGTATCGTAATAGAATGCCATGTTGATCCTCTGGTTGCTGTCATTTTTAGGCAGCACGGCCTGGATCATGTTGCCGCATGTGTCGTAGGCGAAGTTGTACAACGATGCGGCACCGCCGGTGTTATATCGTGCAAGTTCCAGGAGTCTGCCCTTGCCATCGTACGAAGCAGTCCTTTTCTGGATGGTGTTCCCTGCATGGTTTTTGACAATTATCTGCACGGGCAGTGCTGTCATGTTGAGAGGCATCCCTTCGGCATAGTCTATCTCTGCCCTGAACCATTCCCCGAAGTGGGTGGTGTCGCCGCAGTGTGTGTATTCCGTCACATTCCGGTGTCTGTCATATACCCTCATCACCACAGATGTGATTTGCGGCGACGGAAGTCCCTCATACCAGTTGGTGATAACGGACTCCTTTGCCACATAGACATCATTGCGCGCGCAGCTGCCGTCGGCAACGACACTGCCGGTGAAATCGTGAACGACGGCATCGTACAGGTGCTCCACGTACGGTTTGTTGTCAGCATCATACACGCAGTCGCGCGTCTTGCGGCCACGCTTTATGAAGTCGCGGTTGTTGTACTCCTCCACGGTGTACCGGTAGAGCGTGTCGTTCCTGTCCGTGTCGTGCTCTCTGGTGGTGACCCTCGCATAGCCGTAGTCCATGCGTTCATACCGGTCGTAGCGGGGGTCTTCATAGACGAATTTCGTGTGTGAGACGGAACCGGCCAGTGAGGAATTCGGATCCTCCACGGCCAGGGTGTCGAGGTTCCAGGACCTCTGGGGCTTCTCATAGCAAGGCCGGGAGAGGACATAATCCATCTCCATGGTGCTGCCCGTGAAGTTGGTGACCTTTTTCAAAAGGTTGGTCTTTCCCGACCGGTTGTATCGGACCGTCATGCTGTTTTCCGATGAAGATGTCACGTAATCCACATAGCCGTCCCCGTTTATGTCGGTGAGCTGAACACTGTCTTTGCTGAAACTTTTCCCGTAAGGGGAACCGGAAATGCCCACGCAGACTTTCAATATGCTCCAGAATGTGAATCCGAGCGTGACCGACAAGTCCAAGGATTCGCTGTACGAATTTCCGTAGCTGATGAAGGGGATTGTGCTGACTGTTTCCCAGCCCGACCAGCGGCCCGCCCCTTTGTTATACATGACCCTTAATCCAGATCCTGACGTTTCCACAATATCCGGCAGCCCGTCCCCGTTGAAATCCGAGAGCATCCGGTCGGTACTGTTTCGGGAGACATTAAGCCCCACGCCTCCGCCGATGCTGGCCTGCCCGATATTGAAACTGCCGCCGAAGCTTGTGCCGAAGTTGCGGCTGTTACCCTCTCGCACTGCGGTAACACTCCACTTTTCAAAGGGAAGGAACCCGTAACCGCAGTTGAGAGCCACGCTGCCGAGGGCATTCACCTTGTCGGGCAGGCCGTCTCCGTTCACATCCATCCAAGTGAATGACGTATGGTCGCTGCCCCCGCCGAGACTGACCCCAGCGTTGCCTGACCCATTGAAGCTGATTTTGGCGCCCTTGGGATTGTTGGAGGTGTTCCTGGAGGGTGTGGAATAGCTTCCTCCAAAGTTCGCTCCTTCAGAAACCGTACTGGAGGAGGAGACTACTTGCACGTGAGACTCAAGTGCGCTCATCGGCCCGATGCCTCCCCAGGGCTGCGAATACTGGACATATACTTGGCCGATGATGTCCGGATACCTGTCCCCGTTAAGATCCATATAGTCTGTCAGGATGGTGTTGTTCCCTGTTGAGCGTGACACTCCGACCGAGATCGGCACAACCGGGATGGACAGGCTGAGCGAGTGATTCTTCAGCTTTGTCATGTTCTGCTTCCTGATGGTCTTGGCTTCGAAGCCTTGAGGGACCACGGGCACGGGATGGTCATATTCCACTATGTCCGCCGTGGTGCTGTCCGCGACATATTCCGGCATCCGCGTGTTGGAGATGGTGTCACGGACAATATAGTTTATGTTCCCGTATCCGACCCACGCTCCGTGCCTGCTGTCGGGCTGCATTTCCACCCAGCCGGTGCTCGGACTGAGAGGATCATAAGCTCCCGAAGAGGTGAATGCCTGTGTCATTGTGGACTGTTCTTGCGTTTTGTCGGTCTCCTGGGTCGGTTGGAAGGTGCTGATGGCCGCACTGTCCGACTGGGCCTGGGATTGGTCTGTGGGATGTGCACGCAGGTCCACTACAAGACGGGACAGCTTAATGACCGTATCCTTGACAGCCATTCCCGCAACGGTGTCGTTGTTGTTGTACGCAAACTGCCCCCATCCCCTGTACAGAGGGCCGAAAAGCCAGTGGTAAACCGTGTCAAGGGCGGTTTGTTTATAATTGTTGATAATAGCTTGGACAGGCGGGTAATAGTGAACGGTGTCTGTCACAGGATTGCCGTTGATGGTGTCGGGAAACATGTATTGGATATGCGGCCGCACGTCGAAAGAACCGTAATTGGTCGCCACCAAGATAAATCTGATAAAGTCATTCTCATTCAAGGAATCTCCCATGTTGATGGTTCGGCTTTGGTTCCCACGTAGAAGATATGGGATTTGCGTCAAAACACTGTCTTTGAATAATACAACTGTCAAAATTGCCGTGTCAGAAGAGTTCGGACGGGGCAAGCAGTCAATTGTCATGGCGTACCGGGAATTGTTTTTGTGTGCCTGGAAAAACATTTTCCCACTTACAAGATAGTCTTGTTCCGAATTATAATGATTCGCATTCATACTGTATGCATCCAGCTGTACTACCGAATCGTTTCCAAAACTCGTATAGGTAATATCCTGATTCCACTTCACCTTGTCAAAGGACCTGTTTTCACCCGAAATGAGCCTGAACATTATGATGTCGCCTTCCGACACATACACCCCAGCAACAGTGGTGTCATGCATCACATGCACGCTGTCGGGAATGGTGTCACGCACAAGGATTTCCGGTGTTGTAGAACTGAATAGACGGTATTGACCGTCAACGTTGACATCTCTGCACACTTGGATGGCGTACTGGACACCGTCGCATCGTTTGGATTGCGCATGGCTCTCGGAACTGTCGTTGAGCAGTTGGATTCTCGACCTCACATTGACAGTTCCGTTGCGTTGCACGACCCAGACCTTCACGGTCTCCAAATCAGGGTCGGCGGGCACAGGCGTGCAGCGGATAGACTTTCTGTATATTTCCAGCAAGCCCGTCTCGCTTTGGTAATCCACTCCCGTGGAATCGTAGTGCGGATATCTGAAAACGCACTCGTACATGCCCGTGTTCATTAGACTGTCCGCAAGTGCGGCGGCATGGCTGCTGCCACCGATGTTCTTGATGTTGAACTGGCCAACGAGTTCCCACTCCACGGTACAGGCCACGCTGTCATTCACCGCACCGTCGAAAATAATGCCACCGCATACACCGGGATGAGTCACAACAATGTCTGGAATCTCGTCTTCGCCATTTGCGATGGCCATTGTGTAAAACTCCTTGAATTTCACTGTGTCGTTCCCTTTTTCCGTAACATTGAACAGCACCCCTTTATCCGTGATCAGATCCATCAGCCCGTCACCGTTCACATCCGAAAAATACACGGATGTGGTTGAAGTGGTCTTTGGCCAGCTGCCGCTGTATGAGCAGCCTGCCGAAGCCTGAAGCCCCCATGCCGTGGTGCTGCTCCCTTCCACCAGGAAATCGGATGCACCTACTACAGGTTTTGCAGGTCCGAAGTGGAACGTGGTGTCGCTGTCAAATATCTGCTTTCTGCAATACAGGGTATCCCCGGATTTGAACAGCTTGTCCGCAAGCCCGTCACCATCAAGATCCGCCAGAGTGAGTATCCCCTCGCTCTTGGAGCGGCTGTAATTGAAATTGCCGCCCACACTAAGGGATGTAAGGGGGACAACTGGACCCAAACCGATGGTTGCCGTCCCGCCGATATTCCAGCTTTTGCCTTTGGTGGCACCCAGAGCCGATGCCTTGCCTTCGTTGCCCACATTGAACGGATTGGTAATGAAAAAACTATGGAGATTATCGTTGCTGGTATGTAGATCTATGGAAACCGTATCACTGAACATGGCGTTCCCAGAAGGGGCGTCAAAATAGTCAAAATTGGTCCGTACTCCGAAAAATCCGTACTGCTCCAGCATGGGAAGCTCAGTGTCACAGTAGTGGAAATCGTTGATGCTGTCAATGCGTACAACATCGGTCAGACGGGTTTTATATTGGGACTTGCGCTTGTTTTCTGTATAAAACATATAACGCCTGAGCACCTCCTCATCAAAAGATATCTCAATGTAACAAAGAACTTCAGCTGTCACTTCCTTGAACCCCCTGTTGAAAGAGACCGTCACGTCATCCCTTCCGCCTTTTCTGACAAAATGGATCTTGTAACGCGAAGGGGCGTCTTCATGATAGGTATAACGGATACTGTCTATGTAAATCTGCTTTCCCATGACGCTGGCGTTGTTAACACCCGGATGCTGCAACACAGAATAATAATATCTCACGCTGTTACCCGAAGGATCCACACTTTCCGCCAATGCCCAGTGGGCGATAGCTCCCGATGAGTTTCCGGCACCAGTGCGCAACACGCAGCTGTTGTTCACGCCGTTGTCGGACGCGTACTTGCCGTAGTAGTCCGTCACGCCGTTCTTGTGCGTCACCGTCCACCAGTAGTTGTCTGGGCCGCTGCCATGGCGCACGATGCTGTCATAAGCCTCGTTCTTGCGGGGAAAGAACCGTTCCACACTGCCGAGTTCAGACCTGCTTGTCCACTGGTTGGTGCGGTGCGGCATCTCACGGAAATGGCCGCTGGCATCCTTGGTCACCAATTGCTCGCCCTCATACACATACACCTCACTCTCCTTGCTCTGGTCATATCTCGGCACACCCCATCTTGTCTCCACGGTGATGGAGGGGATGGAGATGTCCCAGCCCACGCCGAGCCAGCCGTTGCCGCCGCTGCTGCTGTAGGTCAGCGTCAGGTTGGGCTGCATGCCCTGCCGTCCTGCGGGGATTTCTATCGGATAGCTCAAATTGGCCGTGCCGCTGTTGTTGGCCGTGGGCGGCTGCACCAGCGTCAGACCCTCCAGCGGGTCGGCGGCCTTCAGCTCCTTGATGCTCGTGGGCGTGTAGGCCGAGGTTTCCGGCATCTCCGGGGTCTTCAGCACCGCGTTGATGAAGTCCAGCGGGGAATCACCGCCGCCCTCGCCCTGCGGGGCGAACGACATCATGTCCTGCACCTGCGCGAGCGCGTCCTGCGGGTTTGACAGATCATTCCGAGTGTGGGACAGTCCCTTCTCCCACGGTCTGAACCGCGAGCAGACCAACAGCTCCGCCTCGTTCACGGAGTCGCGCTGTATGGCGACCCAACGATGGTACTGCCTGTCATAGACGTAGGTCTGTATATCATCCTCGGTGAAGCCCTGCGGAAGCAATTCAGGGTCGTAAGGCACGGCAATGGCAAATTCGCCCGGCATGGGGTTTACCCTGTATCCGGCCGTTTGCATGTTTTCATCAAACCCTCCCGTCACGTTCACCATGCCTGCGTCCAGGGGCGGAAGCTGCGAGGGGGTGAGTTCCGCCATCGCGCTCGTTTCCAGCATGGCAGGCGGCGTGCCCAGAGGGGAATTTGAAATCATCAACGGGGAAATACTCTCGTTTGTGATTGTTTCCACCATTGGAATGCTGCTGTCGTCCGTGTTGTCCATCCGGAGCAGGGAAGGCGTCACGTCTCCGTCGCCGCTCCGCGTATCGGGATCCGGATGGTAGCTGTATGTCCTGTAGGAACGGGATGAATACTGGTAGCCTGCCGTGTCGATGGAGAACATGGCGAGGGTGATGGCGACCAGCACTGCGATTATGGTGAGTAGGGATTGTTTCATATCAAGGAATGTGTTTAGTTAATTGACTAGCATCTTGAGGGTTTTGCGCTCGGAAGGCGAGGTGATGTCGATAAGGTAGTGTCCTGCGGTCGGGACAGAGTTCTCGAAGCGGTAGGCATGTTGCCCCTTGCCGCTCATGGTGAGCAGGAGCCGCCCGTCGGAATCGTAAACCGTGACGGTCACGTCCTGCACCTCGGGATATTCCACCTCCACCACGAAACGCCCGTGGTTGGGGTTGGGATGCAATTTGTAATGGGCAATTTGCAATGGGGAACTTTCAATTTGTAATTTGGAATGGGCAATGGACAATGATTCCTTGTTGCAACCGTTTGCTTGACAAAGTGTTCCATCTCTTTCTAATTTCCCGTTTTCCATTCCACATTTCCCATTGGATTCCCCGTCCACCGCCAGCGCCTTGGGGGTGTCCGTGGTGTCGGGCATCGTCACGGCGAAACAGAAGAAATCGCGCCCGTTCCGGTCGGTGTCCCAATGGATGCCATTATATATATAGTGTCCCAGGCTGTCCACGCCTGTGGCCTGCACCTGTTCGGTTTCCCCTGTGGGGAAATCGCCCGTGCCGCTGCGGTCGATCAGGAGGACAGGACCTTCTTGTAGAGACGCGCCATGGCACGTCTCTACAACGGCCGTGTCCAACAGGATGAACGTGCCGTAGGTGTGTGCATTGCCCGTCACCTGCGCCATGCTGCGCCCGACGACCTCGTAGGTGAGGCCGCTCTGCGTGTAGATTTCGGAAACGGCGGGCAGGGCACCGTCCATACCGAAAATGATGAAATCCCCGTCGGCGATGTATGCGGGGTTGTCCTCGTTATTTCCCGTCTGTAGAGACGCAATATTTTGCGTCCCTACAATCCCGATAATCATCCGATTGTCGGCAAAATACGTCTGTTTCTGGCACAACCCTGTGGAATCATCCCTGCCCACACCCGCTATGGAGGCGCTGTAGTCGGGATGGTTGGTGTAGTCCCATATCACGTTGCGGCGGCTGTCCAGATAGTCGGTCTGTGAAAGGGTCACGCCGTACTTCACGGCCAGATAGCTGATCCACTGGATGACGGCAGTGTCGCCGATACGGCGGTCGAAGTACAGAGCCTCGGCGATGCGCCCGTGCAGGGGCAGGGAGTCCGCCGCGCAGAGGGTCAGCGTGGGGGCGCACACCTCGGGTGTCCGCCACGACTGTGCGAGGTAGTTGATGACGGGGTTCAGGCGGTTGGCTGTGTCGTATGTGATCTGCCCGTTGTCGTTCAGGATGCGCCGGGTGGTCTGCCCGATGCGCTTGGCGGTGTCAAGCTGCACCTGCCATAAGGCGTTCTCGTAAGTGGTGTCGTAGGTCTCATACACCACGATCACGTCCGACTGCCGGGAGTCGTTGATACCCAACGGCAGGGTGAAGGTCTCCGTTCCGCCAACCTCGAAGCACTTGTTGTAGTTCATGCGGGAGAACGCGGCGGGCATGGAGTCAGCAGACGGCGTGGCGTCCAGCCCGTTGCCAGAGACATCCTTCCACGATGGTGCGCCAAGTGTCGCGCTGTCGGCGCGCAGCCACGCGGTGGGATGCTGGATTTGGGACTGGGCTGTTGTGGCAAACATGACGAACAGACCGATTATCAGATAATTTTTCCTTGACATATTGTATTGAGTTTATAGCATTCACCATAAAACTTAAATATTGGCAAATGCCGCCGTAGTGCTATAGAATAGTCCTGTGAAAGTGAATTGCAGCGTGGCGGTGTCCCGATAGACCATCTGTTCGGGGATATTCAGAAATATTTGGTTCCCTTTGTCGTCTTTGAAACCCAACGAACGGTCGGGCATGAGAAAGAAATCCTCCGAGGTCAAGTCAAAAGTATCCGTTGTGGTGGCGGTGATGTCGGTGCCAATCTGCTGGAGTTGGACTGATGTGGCAGTTGCGCAATAGTTGCCAAATCCCATGCAATCTACATGAATAGTCTCGCCGTACGCAACAACACAACCGGTACATGTTTTTCCGTCGTGCCCAATGTTTGTTAACAGGATGGTTGAACCGGCCGATTTGTTGTCAGAAGGAATAAATATCACTCGATTGGGAGACTGTTCGTATTCCATCGTTCGATTCCCGTCTTTTTCGCAAGCACAAAGCAGTAGCATGGTTGCAAGAATTGTAAACGTCGTTGTTTTTCTCATAGCATAGTTTAGTTAGATATAAAATTGTTATTGTTTCAGCGGCAAAAATACGGTCAGACACCGAACTGTTTTATCCTTCACAGCAGGAATATGTTCCTTCACACCAAAATATGATGCCATGATGTGCGATGGATAATTTGGAAAATATGGGTATGTGAATAATAACCAATGTTTTATATGGAACGCCGCCATGTAATACCCTCACAGGCCGATTTGAGGTATTAATATGCGTTGAGGGAATAACGGACGGATAAAATAGCTATATTTGCCGCCACACTAAAAACACAAACGCTATGAAACACCAGAATACAATAATCTCCATTTCGCTGAATGTCCTGTTTTGTGCGGCCTTGCTATGGTTTTTCTCCCGAAACGCATTCCTCCGTCCATACGCAGGCAGTACCACAAAAGAGATACTTGCCGGTTTGGTGCTGCTGGGGTCGCTGTATATCAATTACTTTCTCCTGTTTCCCAAACTCTATGAACAACGTTCATACATAGCCTATTGGTTGCTGGTGCTTGCCATATCTATAATTGCGGGAGTGCTGGATATGGCAATCGCCTATCCCCATATCTCCGTTTGCAATGCAATGCTCATCGAAACAATCGGGTTTACGAAGTTTTTTGCCCTGTGCGTGTTTTTCATATCAGGGCGAAACCTTGCATTCAATTTCTTTCCGTTTATGATCAGAGAACGGAAGCTGCTTCAACAGGCTTTGGAAACAGAAACCAAAATTGTTTACCAATATGCCCGCCTGCTGGATGTTTGCGACAAAAAGAACAACTGCCAGCACATACCCGTTGAACAGGTGTTTTATTGCAAGAAAGTAGGGAATTACGCTTTTGTCTATACGGTGGATGGAGATGTGTTCACCCGTTACTGTTCCATCAAGTATCTGGAACAACATCTTGGAAACAAGGAGTTTGTCCGCATATCCCCATCGTTCATTGTCCCATTCCGATATATAGCTTCGTGCGACGGGGAGACGGTAGTCATGAAAACTGTGCCCTGGACGGAAATGCCCCTCACATTCAAATTGGACACCCAAAGACGCCCGTATGTGGCGGCCTTCATTGACAAACACTTGCGCGCGGATATGGAAGTTACGGATAGCGCACGGCCGGATAACAAAGAAGTAAAGGGGAGAAGAAACCCGTCTGTCCCGTCGAAAGAGAAGCTGGACGCCGTGCTCAACTACATCAAGGAACATCCCGGTTGCCGGTCCACAGAACTTATGTATCACACGTCCTATTCGCAGACCACAATAGAACGCAGCCTGTCAGACCTCAAAAAGAGAGGTCTTGTCAAGTACTCCGGCAGCAAGAAAAATGGCGGCTATCACTTTTGCTCCAACAACCACTGAACGGTCCACTGTTATGATCGAGGTGGCTGAGGACGGGAAACCGTGAAAAATCATTTCCGCGTCACCACCAGCACCTTCTCTCCGTCGCGCAGCGTGGTGCCGAAGAGGTACACGTCGCCTCCGTCGCCCAGCTTGAGCTGCTTGCGCAACGCGTCTGCGGTGAGCGGGAAGTTCCGTACCGCAACATTGGCCTTGACGATGTTCGCCAATTGCCGCTTCACCTCCTTCTTGCCGAACGGGACGACCTTTTCAACGGTGAACACCCGCCCGGGAAAATCCGGCACCTGCTCGTCGCACGTGTACAGGTGCGAGTGTGCGTGCAACTTCAGTAGCCCGTACCGCATGGCCACGCACTTGAACGCGCCGGCTTTCATCACCGCGGCGTTGGGCTCCAAGAGGTACTTGCTTACATGGTCGGCCAACTCGGGCTTCGCCTCCGTTTCTTCACGACTGCTGAACTGGAAATACTGCACGTTGTCACCTTGTATGTTTACCGCGTGATATTCGATATTCTCTGCCTTGTTGTGGTTGAACAAGAACAGAACCTCCTTGCACTCGCCGTGCACCGCGAGCACGTGTATTTCCTTCGTTTCAGGCAATTGCTGTAATGCGGATTTCAGGTCCAGCATCGGCGATAACTTCACCAAAACTCCCTTTCGGGCTTTTGCCAGCAGCGCATCCTTGAGCATCGGCACGCTGGGTGTGCAGTCGGTCAGTGCGACCACCCGCTGCCCGTGCCCGTCCCTTCGCGAGGGGTCGAGATAGAGGATGTCCATTTCGGGCAAAGTGGGCAACACCTCTTCCAGGGTGCCTTGCCGGATTTGAATGTTGCGAATGCCCAGTGCGTGGATGTTGTGCTCGAACAGTTGGCACAGCTCGGCTGACGGTTCCACATAGTAGCCCTGGTCAAAGACTTTTGCCAGTGCCATGGTGTCCACGCCGAAGCCACCTGTAAGATCTGCAAACGAGTCGCCCTTGACCAATCCAGCCTTGTATCGGGCAGTGGCCTCCGAGGAACACTGCTCCATGGAAACGGTTGGCGGAAACAGAATGTCGGGGTTGGCGTACAGCTGCGGCAACTTGTCCTTGGCCTTCTGCCGCCCCTGAATCTGCTGCAGCGCAAAGGGGAAATCCACATCGAGATTTCGGCATCCTTTCAGCGCCAATGCCCGAACATCATCGTTCTGATGATTGCGGATATAATCCCGTGTTGCCTGTGATATGGTCATTTTCCTTTTCATGAGACGCGCCAGGGCACGTCTCTACATTGTGTTGTGTTTCATTATCCGAGACGCATGGCCATGCGTCTCTACCCATTCCCCCCTTTCACCTCATGTACCCTTTCACCCCCTTTACCCATTCACATACCGCTCCATCTTCTCCATCCAATGCATTGCTGCCCTGATGGTGGGTATCTTATGGATGATGAACAGCAGTTTGCCTTTTACCTCTTTCAATTGTATCAGCGGGTGGTTGGCCTGCAGGAATCCCAATACCTTGCCGAACTCCTCGGATTGATAGTATTTGGAGGCGGAGTTGCCGATGAAATAGCCGGTCAGTGTGTTGTTCTTGAGGATGATTTTCTCGAAATGCAGTCGGCCGGAGATGAGCTTCAGCGGGATGGTCTGCAGCAGTTCTTCCGTCTGCTGGGGCAGGGGACCGAAGATGTCTATGAGTTTCTTGCGGAAGGTCTCCAGCTTTTCGGTCTCTTTGATGCTTTCCAGCTCTTTGTACAGGCTCATGCGCTCGCTCACGTTGCTCACATAGTCGGAGGGGAAGAGCGCCTCGATGTCGGTTTCGATGAGGCATTCGCGGGCGAGGAGTCCGGTGTTGTCTGCCATCTCCAGTTGGCTGCCGCCGTCGCCCTCTTCTTTCATCTCCATGATGGCTTCCGAGAGGATTTTCTGATACATCTCGTAGCCGATGTCGTTGATGAAGCCGCTCTGGTCGGCGCCGAGGATGTTGCCGGCCCCGCGGATGTCGAGGTCGCGCAGGGCGATCTGGATGCCGCTGCCGATGTCGGAGAAGTCCGCGATGGCCTGCAGGCGCTTGCGGGCTTGCTCGTTGATGACCTCGTAGGGTTTGGTGAAGAGGTAGCAGTAGGCTTTCTGGTTGTTGCGCCCCACGCGCCCGCGCAGCTGGTGCAGCACGTTCAGTGCGAAGTTCTGCGCATCGTTGATGATCATCGTGTTGGCGTTCACGATGTCTAAGCCCGACTCCACGATGGTGGTGGACACGAGCACGTCGTATTGTTGGTTGATGAAGTCGGTCATGATCTTCTCCAACTGCTCGCCCTCCATCTGTCCGTGGCCGATGGCCACTTTGGCTGTGGGCACCAATCGCTGGATGAGACCGGCCAGCTCTTTGATGTTTTGTATCTTGTTGTGTACCACAAACACTTGCCCGTGGCGGTCCAGTTCGTGCTGGATGGCCTCGCGCAGCAGCTCTTCGTCAAACACGTGCACTTCGGTTTGGATGGGCTGGCGGTTGGGCGGGGGCGTGGTGATGACCGAGATGTCCCTTGCGCCCATCAGCGAGAACTGCAAGGTGCGCGGGATCGGGGTGGCCGACATGGTCAGCGTATCGACACTCACGCGCAGTTCGCGCAGCTTCTCCTTGGCCGCCACGCCGAATTTCTGCTCTTCGTCGATGATGAGCAGCCCCAGGTCTTTGAAAACCACATCCTTGCTCAGTAGCCGGTGCGTGCCGATGAGGATATCGACCTGGCCCTCTTTCAGCCGTTGCAGCGTTTCTTTGATCTGCTTGCTGGTCTTGAACCGGTTGATGTATTCCACCTTGCACGGCATGTTGCACAACCGGTCGGAGAAGGTGGTGTAGTGTTGCAGTGCGAGCACAGTGGTGGGCACGAGCACGGCCACCTGTTTGCTGTCGCACACGGCCTTGAACGCCGCGCGTATGGCGATTTCCGTCTTGCCGAACCCCACATCGCCGCAGATGAGCCGGTCCATGGGATGCTCGCTCTCCATGTCGGCCTTTACCTCGGCCAAGGTCTTGATCTGATCGGGGGTGTCCTCGTAGATGAAGGAGGCTTCCAACTCGGTCTGCATGTAGTTGTCGGCCGAGTAGGCGAATCCCTTGCGGGCCTTGCGCTGGGCGTACAGCTTGATGAGGTCGATGGCCAGCTCCTTGATGCGCTTCTTGGTGCGCTCCTTGAGCTTGTCCCACGTGCCCGACCCGATGCGGTGCAGGGTGGGGGCGGTGCCGTCTTTGCCCACATATTTGGAGATCTTGTGCAGCGAGTGCACACTCACGTACAGGATGTCGCCGCCCTTGTAGGTGAGCTTGATGACCTCCTGCTCCTTGCCGTTCATCTCGGTCTTCTCCAAACCTTGGTAGATGCCGATGCCGAAGTCGATATGGACCACATAGTCGCCAGGCTGCAAGTCGTAAATCTCTCGCAGGGTAAACGCCTCGCTTTTCTTATAGCGGTCGCGGATGACCACCCGCTCGTGCTTTTCCAAGAATTGATGGTCGGTATAGAGGGCCAGTTTCCGGTCTTCGTCGCGGAAACCTTCGTGCAGAATGTAGCGGATGGGATGATATAGCAGCTCTATCTTGTATGCCGTGGCGTTGTGCTTGTTGTATTTGTCCAGCAAGTCCAGCATGATCTTGTAGAGGCGGTCGAGCTGTGACTGGTTTTCCGCCATGAATACGCTTTGGATGCCCTTCTCCATGTTGTCTATCCACTCCAGAAACAGGTAGTCGAAACTGCGGCCGAAGTTGTTCTGCGGCTTCAGGTTGAAGTTGACAGTCGGGCCGTCGTGGTCGCCTTTGCTGTTGACCAGCAGGCGCAGATGATGTCCGGACGCGCTGTCGAAGTCGCGCTTGCGGATGAAAAGGTCATCCACGCTGATATTTCCGCTGTCAGCGTTGGCCTCGAACTCGTCGGCCACGGCTTTGTGCACTTGGCCGATTTGGGTGCCGATGTCGGACGGGTTTTCCAGCCACAGGATGGTGTCGGCGGGCAGGAACTCCAACAGCGGCACGCGCTCTTCTTCTTTGTTGACCGTCACGATTTTGGGCATGATGCGGATTTCCTGCTCTTCTCTGATGGAAAGCTGGGTCTCGGGATTGAAGAAGCGTATGGATTCGATGGTGTCGCCATCCAGTTCTATACGGTAAGGATATTCTTCCGAGAAAGAGAAGATGTCGAAAATGCTGCCACGCCAGGCAAATTGTCCGGGCTCGAAGACGAAGTCTTCCTGCAGGTATTCGAATTCGTAGAGGAACTGGAGAAAAATATCGGTGGGAATCTCGCTGCCCTGCCTGATGGTGAAGGAGTTGTTGTTGAGGAACTTCTGGGTGACCACTTTCTCGGCCAGCGCCTCAGGGTATGTCACAATCAGGTAGTCGCCATCGGGGTGGTTGGCAATCTTGTTGACGATTTCGGAGCGCAGTTTGACGTTGGAGTTGTCGATTTCGTCGGCGGTGTGGGCCCGTTTGAACGAGGAGGGCAGGTAGTGTACCCTTTTGTTGGGCAGGGGCACGTTGCGGTCGTTGAGCAACTTTTCCAGATCATTGTAGAAATAGGCTGCCCGCTCGCGCGAGTTGAGCACGAACAGCTGGATGGCTCGCGTGTCCTGTGCGAGCTTGGATGCCAGAAGTGAGTATGAAGATCCCGTCAGACCATCTAAAAATATGGCCTGTACAGGAGACGCCGACTGCAGCATTTGCCGTATCTTGGCAACTTCCGCAGGGCAGAACTGCGATTGAAGTTCTTCTATTGTCATAGCAGGCCGCAAAAGTACATAAAAATGTCTGTTTGCAGCACTATGCAAGATGTTCCGGTCCTGTTATAATACGGTCACGGCCCCTTTCATACGGAACATTTTGCCGTTGAGGTCTTTGTATCGGATGAAGTAGCTATAGACAGTATCCCTGTAAACCTTGCCCTTGTAGTCTCCGTACCATTTGAAAGCCTTGTCGTCGGAGTGATAAACCACCTCGCCCCAGCGATTGTATATGGTGATTTCAAATTCAGAAATGAATCTTTGGACATATTCGGGGATGAAGAAGCAGTCGTTGGTGCCGTCTAACTTTGTCGGAGAGATGGCGTTGGGGAGTATGATTTCGGCCTCACAGGCTTTGACGGTTACTAGAGCGGTGCTGGAACAGGGACCTTGTGATGCTGTCACGCTATAGACGCCAGGCTCTGTGATGAATATCTGGTCAATCTGGTCTCCGGTGTTCCATACGTAGTTGGGCATGTTGGATACCGCAATCAGTACCGCTGTCATGTCTTCGCAGAAGTCGTCGGTCAGGGCTACTATGTGCAGGGAGGTGTCTATGATTTCCAGATGGAGGTTCAGTGTGCTGTCGCAGCCATTGGAACCCTGCAATGTTATCGTGCGTTCCAGCACGTCGGTGCCGATGGTCTCGGACCTTGCGATGGAGAAACCGTTTCTATAGTATCCGTCACCCTCGCAGATTTCATCTTGCAGGGAGGTCTCGCTGGGCTGACCGACCAGGAGTTGCAGCGTTACCGTGCTGTCGCACAGCGCCGTGGGGATTATCCTTTCGAATGTGTGCATGCCCGGTTCGTCGATCTCCTCGGCGGGAATGTCAAAACCGTGTCCGTGGTAGGATTGGTTGAGGCATATGCCATCCACGATGCTGTCGAATGCGGGCTCCCCGACCGTGACAGTGAGCGTGTCGCTATACACGGTGCCGCAGCTTTCGGAAATCCACGCTCTCCGCAAGAGAAAACCATGTTCTGCGTTGTCTGGGTAGGTGTAGTTCTGGGTGTTGCTGGTGCCAGGAGCCGTTGCGAAGTTGTTGCTATCGGTGGAGATTTGCCACTGGTAATTCCCGTTGTTACCTCCTCCGTAGGCACCGGTGCCGGTAAAAGGCTCCAGGGCATTGCCGATGCACAAGGCTTGGTCGTCGGCAATGGTTCCGGCTTCGGGTGCTACGTTCAAGGTGATGAGCTGGACCACCTTCACTGCGGAGCATCCCAGCGCATCGGTGACGAAGAATTGGTAGGTGCCCTGAGGCAGGTTGCCGACCTGAGCGGAGGTGCCGATGTTGGTGCTGACGCCGGCTTCCGTAAATTGCCAGAGGTAAGTGTAGGGCGGTGTCCCGTTCAGGGCGGAACCTGTGATGGCGCCCGTGGAATCACCCTCACAGATGATGTGCGTCGTGTCGGTGATGGTGGCAGAGAGGGAGTCTGCCTGAATGTTGTAGGTGACGACATTGTCACTGCCGTTGGCATTGGTATAGGTCCTCGTATAAGAACCGGGCTGCTCGAAGGAGATTCCATGCCAGACGTAGGGCATGTGAGCGGCGCAGACGGTGGTGTCAAAGGATTGTGAGGTGTTGAAATGCACAATGACGGTGAGGGAGATGGTGGAGTCGCAGCCATAACCGTCCTGCAGGTTGTAGTCGAAGGAGAACTGTGCCGGTGAATTGGTGCCGAACACCGTGTCGTGCGGCGTGAAAGTGTAGGGGAGTTGGTTCTGCACGAGCACCAGTGTGTCGTAGGTGTATGGCGCGGTTCTGGCTTGTAGGTTGAGGGTCACGATGGAATCGCATCCGTGCACGGAGGTGAAGGTCCGCTCGTATTGCCCTGGTTCGGTGTATGTGGTGTTGTCCCAGACAAAAGCCCCGCAGGTCAGGGTGTCGATGTAGGTGTGCGGTTGCGCGTAGTACGTCACGGTGATGGAGGTGTCGTAATGGCACCCGAAATCGTCGTTGATGGTAATGGAGTAAACCACCGTGGTGTCATGAAGGATGCTGGCAGGCGGGTTGAGGGTGAAAAGCGAGTCGCTCACTGTGGTAAGGAAGGGCCCTGACGCGTCGGCGTCCGTAAACGTCGCATCGTCCTCCGAAAAGACTTCATTGCGCAGAGCTAACTCCCATCCGAAAATGTACCCGTTGTCTATATTCCAACCATCGATTACCTCGATGTACCAGGAACCGTTCAACGGGCAGCCGATCAGACTGCTGAATGACTGGTCCGGATGATAGAAATGTGTGCCGGCGGCCACGTTGGAGGAGTCCAAAATGCCGTTGTGCTCGTTTGCACTACGGTAAATGAGGCTGCCAACACCAGGAGCGTAAACATAGCCTTGGGTGGTGTTGTTCGACCAACAGTAGTTCCAGCCAGTGCCATGCTGGTTCCCTGGCGCATTGGCATTGCAGGGCTGCGAAGTGTTCTCAACATTGTAAGCCTGTCCGAAATAGCTGCCCACGCCTGCGTTGCTCCCGGATTGCCAGCCTCGTGATGTAGGCAGAATCTGAGCGTTGCAGCTTGAACTTCCAGATCCTCCGTATTTCATGATGTCGGCTTTCTGCCCGTTGGGACAGGTGATGTTGATGTAAATGTCGCCGACCCATGAGTGCTCCAGGTTCAATCTTACATAGTAGATGTCCTCCTCGCTCTGAACTACATCGTTCTCCCCGTAGGCAGAGAATGTGAGTGGCGAGCGGTAGGAGCATCCGTGGGGGTCACAGGGTACACCGTCAGGCAGGAAGACGGTGTCTGTCAAGGACAGGGTGGTCTGCCCGGCGCCCAGGACCACGGTGTTGGTATCCTCGTGGCCCACCGAAATGGAGTAGGACCCTCCGGTGCAGAAAGTGGGGGCGTTGACTGACAATATGGGATTCCTTGATGACGACACTACGTGGTAAGCAATGCCCTTACAACCGTGCTCGTCGGTGATGGTGACGCTGTAGTTGCCGGAGGTGTTGACGGAGATGCTTTGTGTGGCAGCTCCAGTACTCCAATGGTATGATGTCGCGTTGACAGTGGAGAGTGTGATAGTGGAATCGACGCACAAATAGGGTGAACCGATAATGGTCGCATCAGGCAATGGGACCACCTGCAAGTGCAACGTGACAATGCTGTCTGTGCCGCTTACTGATGTCAGTGTCTCAGGATAGGAGCCGGCCTCTGTGATTTGTCTGTTGTGCCATGTTATGGGCAGTACGTTCTCGCATACGATACTGTCAACATCAATCTCATAGCGCTGATAAAGATACAGGACCAGCAGACTGTCGCAACCGGAGCTGTTGGTGAGGTGTTGCGAATATACACCGGCTTCTGAGTAGCTTGTTCCATTCAGCGTATAGGGAAGCGACTGATCAGTCACTACAACCACCAACGTGTCTGTTGTGGGTTCGCCATTGATGCGTATGTAAATGGAATCTGCAAAAGAGACGAAACAACTCGATGTGTCCACGCCGTCAATGAAATAACGGCCGTTCAGGCTGGTGTCTGCGTTTGTGAAAACGAAAGGAGGATTGGTGAGCTGTTGGCCATTGGGACAAGTCAATACCACATTGCTGACATTGGGTGCCAGATAGTTGAATGTGATAGTGTCTCCCTTGCAATACAGCGAGTCCATGTCGAAATAGAGGTACGAGGCACTGCTGTAGTCGCTGAAATAGCCGTATGAGCAGTCTCCGCCCTGAGTGCCGTCCATGATTCCCAAATGGAAACGGCCCGCGTCGTTCTGAAGAGTCATAACGTGGCCCTCAGGCACAAAGTTGCTGACATCCTTGACGCAGTATGAAAGAGAGGAGTCTCCCGGCATCGGTGTGAAATCGCTGGCGATGATGGCGTTGGGGTTGCCGTTGAGCACGAAATTGGACGTGTGCTCAGTGCCGACCAGAATGGTGAAAACCGCAGTTGAAGAGCTGGGACGCAGGTGCGTCACCTTGTGCGAACCGGTGCATTCAATCTGCGGAAGCATGGTTCCACCTAACTCGCATCCGATGGCGGTCATCTGAAACACGACTACGGGCTTGTCGGACTCAATCAGGTTGGCTATGCTGTTGGAAGGAATAGCGTAGTTCAATCCCTCCCCTATGTTTAGCATGGTCTGTTGAATCCCGTTGATGGAGACGGAGGTTTGGTTCTCGACAGGGTAGATGAAGATGTGCTCGTAGCTGGAGTTGTTGCGCAATGCCACATATCGGTTCCCCACCATAGAGACGGGCACCAACTGGTCGCCTATGAGATCGAAGCATCCTGATGCGTAAACGCTGTCGTCGGTGGTGTTGACCGCAATGGGTTTGCTGGCGTGGATGTATGTGTTCTGAAGATGGTAGGCCGCATTAGTGCTGTTGGACCGGATGGCGTAACTTTGCCCCCGCTGAAGGACAATTGTGATGGTACTGTTAGCGGCAATACCGCCCCGCAACGCCACCGGGGCGGTAATCTGCACCACTGTGTTGTCTTCTGTCGCAATCAACTCTATACTGCTGGTGGAACTGTTGTAATTGTTGTGGAGCTGTGTCTGCATGGGCACCAGAAAGTCGGTGCCCAACGCGTTTTTGCCCTTGAGGGTGTATATCTCGCTGTTGTTGCCCACACTTTCATAATAACAGGACACTGGCGTCGTGGAAGAGATGTGCATGCCTCGGTTGATTATGGTGTTGATGGGCTTGGTCTCCATGATGTCCACCATGCTGGATACGTCGTAGATGTAAAAACTGTCTGCTGCGATATTGATTGTGATTGGCGTGAAACTGCTGTTGGCTGGCTGGCTCAATGTTACAGTGGACGGCTGGTCGTATGTTGTGAAGCAGAACCGGATGGGGGTTTGTTGGTGACTGATTTCCAAATCCGGTGGTGCGAACCAGAATACAGTGTCGGTCTGGGCCTGTATAGTAAAATGAGCCAAAAACAGGACGAGGAAAGGCAGCAGGAGTCTTTTCATAACGGCAAAATGGAGGTTGTAAAAGGGATAACTGTCTCTATTAAAGCCGCAAAGATATAAAAAAATCCGAAATATGAGTCGTAAATGCGAAGTTATGAAAAAAAATACCAGTTACGGCTGCGAGACTGGGATCTCAAAAGATTCCACATTGTCCCAATAGGCTCTGATGCTGATGGCCTTTGGATATTGATAGATGTTTTCAGGCTGTCTCATGTTGTGGTAGTCGCCCGCGTCCCAACGCCCGTTGCGGTTGCGGTCCTCAATGACAAAGATACTGTAATTGCCCGGCAATAGGTGCTTATAGGCTATGGTGCGAGATGCTGTCAGCAGGTCTTCTTGTTGCACCTGATTGCCACTCCAAAGCTGTGCGATGTACTGGAAACCGCTCTCCGGCACCATGTACTCGATGGACAAAGAACCGTAGTCTTTTTCCGACTGGGTTCCAAATGATGCCTTGATGGAATCGTTGCAGAGGCCGTTGTACCCGAAAAATACGGAGTCCGGGATGGTGACGGTGTAATTCTTTTTGTCTTCAAAAACAATGGGCAATGGCAATCGCGTGATGAAACTGTCTGGCACGGAAATCTTGTAAAAGGTCGTGTCGTTGCCGCTTTTCTGGTGTGTGCAGACGGTCACGGTGATGGAGTCGCCGGGCTTGATCGGGTACCCGAATTGCAAAGTAAGGGGCTTGTACCGGTGACCTTGGTTGAGTACGCCCACGGAAAGTCGTTCAACGGGCGCGTTCTTGTTGCCCCTTGGCTGAACCTTCTTGCTTTTATAGGGCGTGAGTTGCACGGTGTCTGTCCGTCCGTCTGTGGTGAATATATAGGAGACCGTGTCCGTGAGGGCTTCTTTCAGATGCCAAGTGACCGTGTCTCTTTTTGCATTCCAGGTCTCGAAGTGTGGCACATCATGTTGCATGGCGACAGTGGAGAACTCTTCGACAGGGGCTTTGTATGGGAAGATATAAATCCCAGCGGCAGGGTTCTCGTAGCGCAAGAGCACAGGAACCGTATCTTGGATCAAAAAGGCGGACAACTTGACCTTGGGCATGGTGTCCTGCGGTGGCGCGTTTTGGTCGGACGTATCTTTCGGTGGTTCATAAAATGCGGAGAAGGTGTGGTCGGCAAAGGCAACACTCTCGTTGGGCAGGTCGTAGAGCAGGTTCCCGTTCAAGTCCTTCAAGGCGAAAATCTTGTAGTCGCCGCTTCGTATGTTCTGAAAATGGAAAGACCCGTCAGAGAGTGTCTTGGTCAGGTACGATGGCTTGGAGGTCATCGGTAGCGAGTCGATGTTCTGGTCGTAGAGAAACACAAACATGTTGTCGCATGGCTTCAGGGTCTGTGCGTCGATCACGCTGCCAGCCAACGAGAAGGAGTCTATTTCGTCACCGGTGGAGAAACTGTAGTGGTAATAGCCGAGTTTGTTGTTCTCATGGAAATCCTGTATGCAGTTGGAAAACACCATGTTGTAGGTGGCGTTCTCTTTCAGGGTGTCCTTGAACTTGATGACCAATGTCTTGCCTTGGATGGAATAGTTCGGCTCCTGCTCCATGGGCGGTGAAATGAGGATGTTCTCCGTCGGGTTGTTCAGGGTGAAGTATTCGTCGAACGTGATTTTGACTACGGGATTGCGCATGCGCACGCTCCCGCTGGCGGGCACCTCGCCGACCAACTGGGGAGGATTCGCATCCTTTTCGCCACCGGTAGGCATGACGATTTTGGCACAGCTTCCCAGCAGAAACATTAATAATATGTATAGGGATATCCGTCTCAACCTGTTCGGAATTTTGCCGCAAAAATACAAAAATAGTTGGATGGCGGTTAGTTGTTCTTGCTGTAATAGGTCACGTCGGTACGCTTGTCCCAGCCCTGAGAAGCCCAGAACGCCTGTCCTGACTCGTTGGTGTTCATCACCAGCAGCCCGTTTTTCTTGATGCCTTCGGCTTCGATGGCTTTATAGGCTTCCGCCAGCAACTTCTTGCCGATCCCCTTGTTGCGCAGGTCGGTCCGCACCACCGTGTGGTAAATGTATGCCCGCCGTCCGTCGATGCCGCACAACAGCACACCAACAATTTCGCCGTCCAAAACAGCCACGAAGTTGGAGGTCGGGTTTTTGCGGAGGAATTTGGTAATGCCCTCCTCGGAGTCGTCATAACTGCGCAGGGCCATGCCTTCTGTGATGGTCCATAGATGATACACTGGCTGATAGTCTTCCGCCGTCATCAGGCGAATGATGAGATTTTCCATGTCTAAAGTTTTATAAAGGGTTTATATGTACGGTGATAGCGTATTGTGTGTCTGTTTCAACAGGGGTTAGGGAAAGAAAACCGCTGTGCCAACGGCCGTCTTGGCAGGTTAGTGGCGGTTGGTGGGTTGCATATTCTTGCAGTGATCCTGCTTTCGGAGAATAATCCAACTGCATGGTTCCTTGCGAGTCGGGGTGAACAAATCGCTCATAGAGAATGTGCGCGGCCATGCCCATGGTCATGCGCAAGTTCATCTCCACCATCGGATTCAGCATGTACTTTTGTTGTTGCAGGTAGATGAACATATCTACACCGAGATATCCGTCGTATTGGGGCGCGATGTGTTGCTCAATATATTTTGTCAACGCATTTTGCAGACGATGCAGAACTGGTTGCTGTATCCATCGCGAAAGTGTCCGTTCAATGGCCTCATCCGACATCAGTCTGTTGCCGGCGTAGCCGTAATGCCGGGTGCTGAAGAGCGAGTAGCCGCTAAAGGCGGCCTGTCCGTTATCGCATTTGAATTCCATGGCGAAATCCTGCACCACTTCGTGCAGTGGCTCGGCCATGATGGAACCCTGTCGGCGGATTACGCCGCCGCCTTGCCGTAGCAGAGTGGGGGAGCACTCCCCGTGTGCGTACAGGTGCCCGCGGCCGTTGCCCGAATAGGGCGATTTGAAGATGACATCGTGATGCTCTTCCACGTATTGCCGCATCTCTTCAACAGAAAACAATTCTTGTGCAGGCTCGGGCAGTGTCAGGTCGGGCATCTCCTGCTGTAGAAACCGATGTGCTTCGATGGTCTTGCGTCGGTGCGCAAGTTTCCGTATGTTTGAGAGCTTGTCATTGTCGGCCGGGCAGTTGTCACCCAGCAGCTCTTTGTATTGCCGCAGGACGAGCGGGTCCCAGCCCCAGGGTCGCAGGCGGGTGACAGACCCGGGCAAGGTCGTCAGTTTGTTGCCCCGGAGCGACAGGAACGGTTCCGCATCAGAGTAGGGCAGGTAGATGACCCCATCATCCGGGACGATGTGTCGGAGAAAAGGGGCGCAGTCGTGCGCGAACTTGACCGCCGAAGCGGGCGGCACAAAGTGCGGCTCGTTGTTGGCCAACGCGTAGTCGTGCTCCGGATTGAAAATGTAGAGGGTCATGTTTTCCAGCGTCTATTTTCCGATGCAGAATTTGCCGAAAATATTGTCCAACAGCTCGTCGGTGGTCACGGTGCCGGTAAGGCAGCCGATGTCGTACAGGGCCACGCGCACGTCCTCTGCCAGCAGGTCGGTCGGAATTTGGCTGGAAAGCCCTTGCTGGATGCGGCCGATGGCAGTCTGTATGTCCAGAAGCACCGAGTAGTGCCGCTCGTTGGTGAGCAGCGTGGCATCCTGCACTTTATGCTGTTGGATGAATTGACGGAGCCGGTCTTCCACTTCTCCCAGGTTGACTTTCCGCTTGGCCGAGATGAAAAGGATGTCCAAGTCGTGCCAGTCACGGTAGTGCTCTGGCAAGGCTTCAAGCTCGTCGATTTTGTTGGCGATGACCACCAACTGCTTTCCAGTAAGATCCAGCTCCTTGTCCAGATTGGCTATCTCCATCCGGATGTCTTCAGGATTCGTCATGGTCACGTCCACCATGTAAAGGATTATGGCCGCCTGGTTGATAGCCTGGTAGGTGCGCTCAATGCCGATGCTCTCCAGCGTGTCGTCCGATTGGCGGATGCCGGCAGTGTCGATAAACCGGAACAGTGTGCCGTCGATGTTGAAGGTGTCCTCCACCGTGTCGCGGGTGGTGCCCGGGATAGGGGATACGATGGCGCGGTCTTGCTGCAGGATGGCGTTCAGCAGTGTGGACTTGCCCACGTTGGGCTGCCCGACGATGGCAACCGGTATGCCGGTTTTGAGCACGTTGCCGATCTTAAAGGAACGGATCAGCGACTCCACCTCGTCGCGCAATTCGTCCAGCAGGTGTGACAGCTCCTCGCGGTTGGCGAACTCCACCTCCTCCTCGCTGAAATCCAATTCCAGCTCCAGCAGGGAGGATAATTGCACCAACTGTTCGCGCAACAGGTTGATTTTCTTGGAGAATGATCCCTTTAGCTGGCTGATGGCGAGTTTGTGCGTGCTCTCCGATTGCGAGTCGATGAGGTCGGCGACGGCTTCGGCTTGCGGAAGGTCCAATTTGCCATTGAGGAAGGCGCGTTGCGTGAACTCGCCAGGTTGTGCCATGCGGCATCCTCGTTCCACCAGCATCTCCATGATCTTCCGTTGTATAAAGATGGAGCCGTGGCAGGAGATTTCCACCATGTCCTCGCCCGTGTACGAGCGCGGTGCGGCAAACTTGGTCACCACCACCTGGTCGATGACTTGGCCATGGTCCATGATTTGGGCGAACTGGGCGTGCTGGGGAGGAATGTTGGGAAAATCCGTCTTTGGGAAAATCCCGGCCGCAATGGCGAAAGCCTGTTCGCCAGAGGCCCTTAGCACGGAGATGGCCCCGATGCCCGCTGGTGTCGATATGGCGCAAATGGTATCTTTCATAGATTGAGATTTTGCGGGCAAAAATACAAAAATGAAAGGGAAGAATGTGTTCTTTGAGAAAAATGTTGTATGTTTGCACGTTCTTTTTCAAAATGATTTTATGATTATGAGAAAACTGCCCTTGTTTTTAGGTATTATATTGGTTTCTTGTGTGTTATGGACGACATCCTGTGAACGCAACAAGGTTACGTGCGGAACTTGCAAGTTTGAGTTGTTGCCGGATTCCATAATGGACGTGGATTATAATTTGTATTCACAGGTGAAAATCGGAAATCAGGTATGGTTAGGTGAGAATCTGCGCTGCACGCACTATGCGGACGGCTCCCCGATCGATATGATTGATACGATGGTGTACGCCAGATATGCCTTCCCGTTTGGCCAGGTGGACAGCGTGAAAAAATATGGTATCCTGTACAACTGGGCTGCCGCCCGCCACTTGAACGACTCTGTGGTGAAGGCAGACCGCGTGCAAGGCCTTTGCCCGCAAGGTTTCCACTTGCCTACGGATGAAGAATGGCACGAGCTGGTCTATTTCGTTTCCAATTGTTCCTCTACAAAGAAAAAGACATCAGTGGCCAAGTCGCTCGCGGCCCATGACTCCCTCTGGCATGTTTCAACCGTTCCCAACACACCGGGTTTTGTCGCCGATTCTGTTTCAGATACGAATAACACCTCTCTCTTCGCCGCCGTTCCGGTGGGGAATTGTTTCGAGAATGTGAACAATGGTGAACTGCGGTTCTACAATTTCAGCAGCGGAGCCAGTTTCTGGAGCTCCACGCCGTATAGCTATAGGACTGGGGACAAGAAACTCACCAATCTTAACGCCTACGGACGCTACATTGGCTACAACGACGTGGTGGCCAACAAGAGCGTGAGCAACAAAAAAGCGTATTTATCGGTACGTTGCGTGAAAGACAAATAAACCCGATCAGGGCAACTTGTCAGTTTTTTCATCCTCCACATCCGGAATCAATCGTTTCACTGGCTTGAAGTCGTAGAAGAAACGGCTGGCTATGACTCGGATTACGGTATAAGCGGGGATGGCGATGAGCATGCCCACCACGCCGCCGACATGGCCTGCAATGAGCAGCACGACAAAGATTTCCAACGGGCTGGCTTTGATACTTGTGGAGTAGATGAGCGGCTGATATATAAACGCATCCACCAATTGTGTCGCTAACATGATACAGAGAACAATCAGGGCGAACAGCCAGATGTTCACGCCCAAGCCGATGCCGGCACCATATTTCAGGATAACACAAAGAACAACCCCGATCAGCTCGCCAATCAGCGGTCCCACATACGGGATGATGTTCAGCAAGCCAGCGATGAAGGCAATGCCGAATGCATAGACGAATCCGATGCGGGCGATGAGCCAAAGCCCAAGGCAATTGAGCAGTACCACGCCTATGATTTCAATAATCAGTCCCACAAAATAGCGGGAGAGAAGACGCTCGATATCCCAAACGGTCTTTTTGACCTTTTCTTCGATGGCATCCGGAACCAATGCACCCACAATCTGCCCGAAGAGCGTTTCATCCTTGATGAAGAAAAATGAAATGAAGATGACGGAGAAAAGTCCGACGGCAATGCTTGCCACAGCACCGGCCACAGAACCCAAGATGTCGGAAACATTCGACAAATCGAACACTTCTGAGATTTTCTGAATCAACAGTTGGATACTATTGAAATCCTCACCAACCCAAGGCATCACCTGGATGATCCATTGGTTGACCTGATCAATGATGTTGTAGTGTTCCGCAGACTCGTTGGTGTTCATTACGGATGCTTCCTTGACAATGCCGGAGACCACAGGAATCACCTGGATTACAAGCAGGAACAGTAAGGAGAAGATGACGATGAGGGTGACGATTGCCAAAACCGCGTCGGGTGCTGATTTCCCCTTGATTCTAATACGGCGCAGCAGACGAAATACGGGCTGTCCGATCAGTGAAACCACGAAGGCCAGGAGAATGTAGGCCAATACGCTGCTGAAGAAGTAACAAATCACGGCGGCCAGCGCGATGGTACCGATTATGATGATGTACCGGGCAAGCCGGTCGATACTGCGTTCTTTTTCCATACTGAGAAAATTCTAAAAAAGTACTGCCTTGTTGTTTTCCTATTTCGTGCCACCACCGAGGGCGATGTAGAGGGCGATGAGGGCGCGGGAACCATTGTATAGGTTCGTGGCCTCGTTGAGCTGTGCGCCCAAGAGTCCCTCCTGTGCAGACAGTACCTCCAAATAGCTGGCTTTGCCATTGTCCATCAGCTCGTGCGTGCCCATGTATGCGTTTTGCAGAACCTCGATCTGACGCTTGTAATAAACGTATTTTTCCTGGGCGGCCTGGCAGTCGGCCAAGGCCTCGTTCACCTGATTGCCGGCGTTGATGACGGTCTGCACATACTGTTGGGCAATGTCTTCTTGTGATAATTTGCTGATTTTGAGATTGGCTCTCAATTTTCCTTGGGCAAAGACCGGTTGTACGAGGGTGGCAAGAGCGTTCATCAGCAGTGCCCCCGGGTTCGGTATGATGCCGGAGTTGTTACCCCAGCCCAATAAGCCCTGCAGTGAAATCTTGGGATAAAATGCGGCACGGGCAGCCTGGGTGTTGTAAAACGCTTCTTCCAATACATGGTCGGCCATCTTGATGTCGGGACGGTTTTCAAGCAATTGCGCTGGTACGCCCGTACTTATCCGTTGCGGTAGCTCGTAGCTGTTCCAGCGACTGCGTTCAATATGTTGCGGCGCGATTGCGAGCAACTGGCAAATGGCATTTTCCACACTGCGGATGCTGCGTTTCACATCCACAATCTGCGTCTTCACATTCAAATAGGAGGACTCCATCTGGTTGACGGCGGTGGAATAGGCCTTGCCGTTCTCCCAAAGGGCTCGCTGTGTTTCCAGGGAGGTGTTCCAAAGAGAGTCGGTATAGAGCAAGATCTCTAACTGACGGTCAAGGAGTTGCAGCATGAAATACTGCTGTGCCATGGCGGAAATAAGATTGGCTTTCACGACTTGTTCACGCGCCTCAGCCTGGTTTAGTATCGCCTGCGCTTTGCGCTTCTGATTGGTGTTTACGGCGAAAATGTCGAGGTCCCAATTGATTTGCAAGGGGAGGTTGTATGTCCATGTGGGCACCAAACTGCCTCCGCTCAAGCTTGAGTTCACTCCGCCGGAGGGAGCAAAAGAGATGGAAGGCAAATAGCCTAATTTTGTGGTACGGAGGGATATCTGAGCCTGCTCCACGGCGATTCGGGCAGAGTTGGCATCCGTATTGCGCACCAACACGGAATCGATGAGTTGCTGCAACAGCGGGTCGGAGAAGAACTCGCGCCACGACAATTGTGCGATGGAACTGTCGGCTTGCGCTGCCGTCACATCCTCCGTGGTGCCGTATATGTCGGAAGAGACATTCGTTTGCGATGTGTATTTATTGTAGATGCCGCAGCCGGTGAACGCAATACATAGTACACTGACGGCAATGAATAGGCTTACTCTTTTCATTGTTCTGATGGGATTTCGTTATCATTCTCTGAAACAGCAACTTTTTCCGTCTTTTCCACCACAGGTGCACCTTGGAATTTCTCATGCAACGTTTGGAACACGATGAAGAAGGCGGGGACGACAAACACTAAGGCCAGCGTTCCAACGGCCATACCGGCGGTGACACCGAGGGCGAGCACGCGGTTTCCGTTGGCGCCTGCACCACCGGCGATGATGAGCGGAATCATACCCGCAATCATGGTCACGACGGTCATCAAGATCGGGCGCAGACGTTCCTCACAGGCGGCGAAGGCGGCATCTCGGATGCTCAAGCCTTGGGCGCGTCGCTCCGAGGCAAACTCGGTGATGAGGATGGCTGTCTTGGCCAGCAAACCGATGAGCATGATGACACCCGTCTGGAGGTAGATGTTGTTTTCCATGCCTGGCAGGTGCAGCTTTGCGACGATCCAAACGGCACCGAACGAGCCCATCAGGCCGAAGGGCACGGAGAACAGCACAGCCCATGGCGTGAACCATGAGTTGTAGAGCGAAGCAAGGATAAGATAGATGAGGATGGCGCAGATGACGTAGATGAGGGCTGTGGCGTTTGAACCGGCAGCCTCTTCCACCTCGCGTGACATGCCACTATACTCGTAGCTATAGCCGGCGGGCATTTCCTCCTTGAACACTTCGGCAATGGCTTTATGCGCCTCGCCTTCCGAGTAGCCGCTGGCGGTCATCACACCGCAGGTGATGCTCTGGAAGAGGTTGAAGTGATCGACAGATGCCGAACCGACAATTTCCTTGAGGGTTACAAACTCTGATATAGGCGCCATCTTGCCGCCACTCACGCGAACGAAGATGTTGTTCAGAGCGGATGGGTCGAGACGGTACTCAGGCGCGGCGTTAGACATGATACGATACACTTTGCCGAACTGGTTGAAGTTGCCGACATACGAGCCACCGCAGTAGGCGCCGAGCGTGTTGAGCACGGCTGCGGGGGATACTCCGGCACGGTCGCACTGCGGCGCATCGATGCTGACCTCATATTTCGGGAAACGCTCGGAGTATGCGGACATCGCCATCATGATTTCCGGACGTTCGTTCAGCTTGGCCAGGAACTTGTTGGCATCGGCGTTGAATTCCGACATCGGGCGGTCCTGCATGTCCTGCAACACGAGGTTTACGCAGCTGTTAGAGCCGTAGCCTGGCACCTGCGGCATCTGGAATGGAATGACCGTTGCATTCTTGATGTCTTCGCAGTCCAGGGCGAAGCGGCTATAGACGAGCATGATATTGTGGTTCATGCCCGGACGGTCGTCCCAGTTCTTCAGGCGGATGATGAGGGTGGCGTAGCAGCTGGCCGAGCTTCCGGCCATCATGCCGTAGCCGCTGACCACAGCGTAGCTTTCCAGCTCAGGAATCTTTTTCACCTTTTCTTCCACCTTCTTTACAATCTCCTGTGTTTCATGCAAGGTGCAGCCCTCCGGCGCACGGACCTCAGCGAAGAACACGCCTTGGTCTTCCTGCGGCACAAGCCCTGACGGCAGGCCGCGCATGGCGATGATGAGCAACACGGCGGCGCCTGCAAGCAACACGCCCGCAACCCACGGACGCTTGATGAACTTGCTGACTCCGGATTTGTATTTGTTCAGAATGGCGTTATAACTGACGGTATAGGCCTTCTTGACGTAGTAGTTCAGATTCTTTTTCTCTTGTTCATCCTTGGAGAAACGCATCATCAGGCCACACAAGGCCGGACAGAGCGTCAGTGCCGATATGCACGACAGACCGACGGCTGATGCAAGCGTGACACCGAACTGCAAGAAGAACGACCCCGAGGTGCCGGGCATGAAGGCCACCGGGATGAACACGGCCATGAAGACCAGTGTACACGAGATGACCGCTATGGAGACATCGCTCATGGCCTGGCGTGTGGCTTCCCGGGCGTCCGATATGCCGCCCTCCATTTTCGCCATCACCGCTTCAACCACGACGATGGCGTCATCCACCACCGTTCCGATGGCGAGCACCAAGGCAAATAGCGTCAATATGTTTAGCGAGAAACCTGCAACCTTCACGATTGCAAAGGTGCCCAACAGCGACACGATGATCGACAGCGAAGGAATGACAGTCGCCTTGAAACTCTGCAGGAAGAAATAGACAACCAAAATGACGAGGATGATGGCGATGACGAGTGTTTCCACCACATTGTGGATGGCCGCGAAGAGGAAGTCGTCAGAGGTTTCCAGAATTTCGAATTCCAATCCGGCGGGCATCGTCGGCTTCAGCTCCTCATACAGCTTGTTGATGCGGGCATTCACTTCCGTGGCGTTGGCGCCCGGCGCTTGGAACACCATGTAGATGGTGCCGGGATTGCCGTCAATGTTAGAGGTGAAACTATAGCTCACAGCTCCTATTTCCACGTCCGCCACATCGCTCAAATGCAGCAGGTGTCCGCCGTCGCTGGTGCGCAGCACAATGTCGTTGAACTCCTCAACGGTTTTGAGCGTTCCCTTGTACTCCATCGAGTACTGGTAGGCATTCTCGCTCTGCTCGCCCAACGAGCCCGTTGCGGCAACGAAACTCTGTCCGCCGATGGCCGCGAACACGTCGTTCGGCTCCAGTCCGTACTGCGCCATCACATCAGGCTTCAGCCAGATTCGCAGGGCGTAGGTGTTACCGAGTGACATCACGTCGCCAACACCGGTGATACGCATCAGGCGGGGACGCACGTTGATGTCGATGTAGTTGGCGATGAAGTCGGCGTCGTACTTGCCGTCAACGCTCTTCAGCGCGCCGATGTGCAGGATGTTGCTCTGCTGCTTCATCACCTGCACGCCAACCTTGGTTACCTCAGAGGGTAGGAGAGCCGTGGCTCGGCTGACGCGGTTCTGCACGTTCACGGCGGCAAGGTCGGGGTCGGTGCCTTGCTCGAAATAGACCTGGATGGAGACCTCGCCTGAGGCCGAAGCCGAGCTGGTAATGTAGGTCATGCCGGGCACGCCGTTGATGTTTTCCTCCAGCGGTTGCACCACCGATTTCATGATAGTGTTCGCGTCGGCGCCGGTATAGGATGTCGAGACACGCACCGTAGGCGGGGCGATGTTCGGATATTGCTCGATGGGGAGCGTGGTGATACAGATGAATCCCACCAGCATGATGACAATCGCTATCGCGCATGCCATCACATGTTTGTTGATGAAAATGTTCCCTTTCATGGCCTATTTAGAATTTTTCGGTGTTTTTGGGAAGAGCACTTTATCGCCTTCCTGCACGTTGTTCGCCCCGACGGTCACGATCTTGTCACCGACTTCCAGACCGCTCGTTATGATGAAGTCCTTGCCGTTGCCGACATCCTGCGTCGTCACCGTGACGGCGGTGGCAGTGCTGTCAGGTTTTACCTTATAGACCAACGACTTGTCCTGCAGGCGCACCACGGCGAATTGCGGAACGACCATCACGTCCTTGTTGTCGTCAGGCAGGATGATGGTGCCCTGGATACCGCTGTACAGCTGGCCTTCCGGATTGGGGAAAGTGGCCTTGCAGGCGATGGTGCCTGTGGCGGCGTTCACCACGCCGGTCATACTGGAAATACGCCCTTTGTGCTGATATTCCGTGCCGTTCTTCATCACGAAGGTTACATCCGGGAACAATTTCAGGGCATCTTCCAAATTACCTTCGTAACCTGAGGCAACAGCCATTTCCAGCACCGACTCGGGCACGGAGAACACGGCGTCCATCATCGTGTTGCCGCTGACGATGGTCAGGTGGGTGCCTGGGGACACTTGAAGACCCTCAGAAACGGGAATCTCGCCGATGATGCCATCCACAGGGGCTGTTATGGTACAGAACCCCAGGTTCACCTTGGCGCGGCTCACCGCAGCGCGAGCCTGGCTCACCGCAGCCTGCGCCTGATTGTAGGAATTCTGCGAATTGTCGAGCATGTAACGGCTCACGATGTTCTTTTCAAACAGGTTTTTGTTTGACTCGTACTCCAGTTTTGCACTTCTGGCCGATGCTTCGGCAGCCTGCAGGTTTGCCTGTGCGGCTTCCAGTTCCAATTGTGCGTTGCGCGAATCAATGATGAACAGCGTTGTGCCTTTCTTCACTTGCTGTCCTTCGCTTACGCAGATTTTCATCAACTGGCCGCTCACCTGCGGCGAGATGGTCACATCCGCTTGGCCCTTCAGCTTGGCACTGAATTTAATGGGCACCGAGATGTCCTGTTTCTTCACAATCATCGTTTCAAATGACGTCTTCTTTTCCTGGGGCATATCTATTCCGCAGGATACAAATCCGGTCATGAAGCTGAGAAGGCAAATCCATTGTACTAGTCTCATTTTCATATCTTTATGTTTAGTGTTTAAATAAAAAAATCCTTGTAAAAGCAATGGAAAATAAATGATTTGCAAAAATATAATTTTTTTTCATACGTAATAGGGTAAACGTATCCATCATCGTTCATGAAAAATGGGAATATAAATTATGATGTCGCCAACATTTCCGGATGAGGTTGCGACAGTTGTCTCGGCACGCTCGAGGATATCCATCTTTCCTCATTAACATTAATTAAGAAAATCAAAGCCTAATATCCCCAATCCATTCCACGTTGATTCTGACATGAAATCTTCTTTTATGTCCAGAACAAGCATCATCTTCCTTACATTGTTTCTCGGTGTCCAAGCCATTTGTTCCGCCGCCGCACAAGCCCCCTGCACCATCAGCGGCGTCTTTGACTACAGCAATGCGATTGAGGTCGTGGAGCTCACCAACCAGGAGCGGGCAGCCAAAGGTTTGAAGCCTTACATTATGGATTCCACCCTCATGGAACTGGCCATGATCCGCACTATCGAGATGAAGAGCATCCACAACATGACGCACACACGCCCTAACGGTGAAGACGGGCCTGGTATCATTTGGGACACATGGGGATCAATCAGATTGTGCAGAGAGAACATCGCATACGGCTATGGTTCTGCACAGAAAGTCCTGGTAGGCTGGATGAACTCGCCCGGACACAGGGTGGGCATTCTGGATAAAAACTGCAACAGAATGGGAGCTGGAGAGTGCGACGGCTACTGGGTACAGCTATTTGCGGAATACGACAAAAATTCCCCCGTCATGGCGAAATCCGCCAAGCATATCGATGAGGTGACCGTGAAAGTAGCCGTTTCGCAAAACTCCACCCCGTTCTTATACTTGCCGCACACACGTATGGTATGGTGCTTCGCACCTTTGAAGAACACCACCCTTGCGCGGCTGTCTGTCGTTTCCATCAGCAAACCACCCTCTACCTTCCAGTGGACTTCGGACACATTTGTGTTGTTGATGCGGAAGTACGGCGATTGCGGACTTTCATGCTGCAGATTGACAGGCTGTGGAACAATTTCTGTGTAGAAAAACCGCGCCACAGTATCCTGAATAGTGTAGAAGTATGGAACTATTCTACGGTGATCGTCCACATGGAGGCTGTGCTGGGATGCGCCGGCTACGGTAATCAACTTGCTGCGGACATTATGCCGGGTCAAGTACTCGTGGATGCAGGATGAACCATACATGGGCGATATCACCAAATCCCATGCTGGACTGACGATCCTATCACCCCAGCCAATCACCATATCTACTGCATTGTTGATTAGATTATTCCCATCATTCCCGTTAGACATGACACTTGAAACCGTATTTTTCACCCCATCCGACAGCGAGGAGATCAGCATTTTCTTGAACGGGATTCCGTAGCCGTAAGGAACGATACCGTCGGCGTCACCGTGGATTGAGATGACGGCAGTACGACTGTTGGCAAGGATGGTTGTGTCATGTACCGCACCCCATAAGTTCGCCACTGCCCGTACTCTGAAAGATTCGGTACAATCCGGTGCCAACTTGCGGATTCTTCCTTCTTTTGTCACAGATTCCGGTCTGTTATTGTCTCTCAGGAACGCGACGTTAAGTGCGGTGATGGCACCGGCACTGCTTCCCCATGTAAACACCAAGTCTGGGTTAATACGGTAAAAATCAGCGTGATGCATTAGGTAACGCAATGCTGCGTTGGCATCTTGCGTGGCCCGATACCCTGCACAGTCAATGGCATCCTTGTAAGGCAGGAGGAAACCCATGCGATAGTTCAGAGAGACAGCTACGTAGCCTAAGGAGGCGAAATGCCGACACCACTTCTCGTAGGTTATATCCTGCTTGTCGCCATTGTAGAACGCCCCACCATGAATGAGCAGTATCAGCGGATGTAAGTTTTCAGGACGGTCTAAAGGCTCGTAAATGTCCATACGCAGTGACTGCTCTTCCATTTTCAACAAGTCTGGCAGACGTTGCGTATAGATTTCCGCAAACCTCTTGTCTTCGTCAGGATAGCTGGTCCAATAACCGTCAGCGCGAGCGTATTCCACATCTGGAGTCACTTTCACTTCGTATAAAGGGGTACACAACTGTCGGTTGAACAAAGTTGTGTCAACCGGAGAGCATTCCTCAAGCACGATTTCGTGAGGCAGCTTCGGTGATTTACACATCACAATCAATCTGTCATTCTCGACATTGTAATTGATTCTGACGGGCCTTCTCAGTTCGGCGGTCTTCAAGATGCCGCCTTTTCTCTTCAATCTCACTGAGCATGGATGAGGGTCGGCAAATAATGTGTTCGTGTAGAAATACGATGCCGTTATTCGGTCGGATTGAATGTTATCCAGCCTGATTACGATCTCTTTGCCATTGATTTGTGTCATAAAACAATCTCCTGCGGCAAACGGTGAAACATCAATTTTGTGGCAAGAGGTGTGTGTCACCAGCAGGGAAAGGAATACGATGACAATTGCTATGTTCTTAAATTTTTTCATGATATGAAAGTAATCATTATTCTACATTCCCTTCACCAGATCCTGCGCCTCATAATAATGACTAAAGTTGTGATCGCTCTGCGGATGTTTTTCATAGAGATGTGATTATTACTTGCCATTATTTTGATAAATTTTTGAAAATCAAAAAGATGATGTGTGTTGTAGGAAAACCTGTTTTTACGAAGCAAAAATACACATTGTGACGAAATATTCATGGATTCGACGAACCAGATCCCGTCTTTTCATACAATAACACCACCATTTCATACAAAGCATCCGGCACAGGCTATCATCTTCTGACGGCCCTGTCATACAAAAACGCAAACTGACAAAATTCCGATGGTTCCAGATGGGAAATAACGCGGTGAAACACAAATATGACTAAACGATTCTATATTGCGGTTGGTACTCGTTCTGTAGTTTACCATCAGGAATGCTAAGCATACGGCAGTGATTCCTTATGGGATTTTCATGGATTTACCATGTTATAATCCATCGAGGAAACATACGAGTTGTTGATTTTGATACTGATAGAGAATCGGCCCTCTTCGGTCGGCCGAAGCATGAGGGTGTAGAGATTGCCGTCCTTCACCCATTTCCCTTTGTCGGACTGTAATGTGTACCCTGGTTTGGTGCATCTGATCTTGAAGGTGTAGGTTTTGCCCACGTACAACGTTCTCCCGTAGGGCGCTTGCACGATCTGCACGCCTTCGAATCCTGCGCCATTGTTATAGACTTGGGGAGCTCGCTCCCCTGGATGGTTGAGGAAGTAGGAGAGGACGGCGGCGGCATTCCACCCTCTTTGCACGAGTATGGGGTTTAAGTTGGGCAGCGACCGGTATTGCTCCTCCGTCAAAGGGGTGGCGAGCATCTGGTCTTTCGGATTGTTTGGGAAATGGGCGAATATCATGCACTCGGGTTTTACATCAAACCAGACCATCAGTTGTGTCATGGTTGCATGCGGTGAATCATCGGCACCCCAGGTCGGATCAATGAGGATGGTGCCTTTTTCTGTTTTCGCTGCCACCCATACATGCGGTCCGTCCCCATTAGGAAATTCGGCGGTCTGGCACTTGCCTGAGATGGAGTGTGCCTGAACGCCGCAACCCTTGGCCAAAGCAACAAAAAGGTCGCTGTATGCCTGGCATACCCCTTTTCGCATCCTCCAGCAGTTTTTGGCGGAATATATTTTGTAGTTGTGGTCGTATTCGATGTTCCTGACTTCCCACAGGTAGATGGCTTTCGCCTTCTCGTAGGAGGTCTTGCATCCTGCGGTGATGCTGTCGGCTCGACGCTTCCATTCCGCCTCGTCCTGTCCCACAGAGGATAGCGGGAACAAGAAGGCTGGTAGCAGGAAGACCAAGATGATGGAGAGGTTTTTGGACATGACTGGCGGTTTATGTTCAGGATAACGTGGAGGAGGCGGGGTCTATTGTTGTTTCAAGTTTCAGAGACTATCAGAGTGTAATACTCAATAAGCCAACCTGACTTGTTGGTTTTCGGCTGCTAATACCAAAAATCGGTTTGTCTCAATACTGTCTCAGTTTTAACGCAAAAATCAGCAAACCACGTTTGTAATTTGCTGATTTTTTATTGTTTTAAAACACGTAGAGACGCGAATTTTGCGTCTCTACAGTTGAGCGGAAAACGAAAATTGCGCACCTTGTATTCCGTTTTGATATTCAACATCTTACAATTTTGATTTTTCCTTCTTGAATGGTGGGTTGAATGGTTTTCCTTCCCACCTTCAGCAATCCGCCCCAACTCTCACCGCTCCGTAGAGTCGCCTTTCCAATTTGACGGCAAAAATACACATTTTTTTTTCACATACCGAGTGCTTTTTTGACTCTTTGAACGGTAGAGTTGGATACATCACACAACTTCGCTGTTCGCCGCACGCTCGTTCCACGCCTCAACTCCTTGACCACATTCGAGTACTCTGCCCGCAACTGTTCCGAGGACTTCTTTGTTCCGACAGGGCGACCCACAATACCGCCTTCCGCAATGTACTTTGCCCGCCCCGAATTCAAACGGAACTTGATATTTTCCCGCTCCAACTGCGCTGCCGTACCCAAAACTGCTATCATAATGTTGCTGTATGGGTTTTCAGTCCCGTCTTCTTGGAATAGGAATAAGTTCTCTTTCTGAAAAAACAGATTGAGACGAACCTCCTTACAATGGAGAACATTCTTCAAGACCTCATCGCAATTACGACCAAGGCGGGATAACTCACTGCACAGAACAATATCTATGGCACTGTTCTCGGCAAAGCCAAGGCACTCCAATAGAACGGGACGTTCTGTATTCTTCTTCGCTCCGCTGATATGCTCCTCAAACACTTTCACCACCTCGTAGTTGTTCTTGGTGGCATAATCGGTCAAGTCGGCAACTTGACGGTCGGTTGATTGGCGGTCATTGATACTTGACACACGGGCATAGATAACTGCTTTCTTCATACTCTTTAGTTTTACGCTGCAAATATGCAAAAAAATATCAATATGTATTCAGTTAAATCAAAGATTTTTTATAGTACTATTTTAGGGGTGGTGTATCGAGGGTGAATAGATTTATCGCAATACGGTTTCGGGTGCAGTACACCTTGTCTGAAAATGCTGTGGGATAAATACTATGAGAAATAGTATTTGAATATGAACGAAATTGATTTTGCGCGTTTTTACGAAAAATTTGACTTGGGTGAATTTCTTATGGAAACAGTTGGTGGTTTCAACCGTGAAGACTTGAAACTGATATTTGCGGATGTTCGCAACATAAGTAGTATATCAGTTTCATCAAGATTTTATGGCATAAGAGGAACAATGGCAAAAGAATTAGAAAGAATCAGGAAAGATTCTGATTGGTACGACAAAGCACATTATATCTGCGAAAAAGACGCAATAGAAATATATTTCAGGTTGTACCTGATTGAGAAACTCAAGCGAGATTTCAAATTAGAAGATGAATAAAGTGGAACGATGCTCAACAGTAATCATCAATAGAGTCGCCACCTGTCCATTCAAGTCCCTGCTTCAATGTATATTGTTTCCTTGCACCTTGCTCTGTGAAGAAGGAGCCGAGGTTTGTGTGCAAAAAACCATCCGCTTTGGTAATGCCACATAAGTACCAATTTTTGACCGCATCTTGATTTGCCGCCTTGCCGAACACCAGTAAGGTGTCATCCGCTTTGGCGCATTCAACTACTATGGTCTCACCATATTGGTTTCGTGAGAAGGCATCGCCAGTGTGAAGATTGGAAAGATAGTCATCCAATGTGGATTTGGGGTCTGTCGGGCAACAAGGGAACTCCGTTTCGGTCTTCCACTTCCTTTGAAAAGCATTCGGTGTTAGGGACGGTTTGACTTCTGGTTCTTCTGGCTGCTCAATCGGCTTTTCACTTTGTTGGATTCGTGACAAATTGGATTTCTGCCATTCTTGTAAATGTATATCGTTTTGTTGAAGATTTGATTGTCGCCATTGTCGTAATTCTTCGGTTTCTTCGGCATCCGTATTGTAAATCCATTCACCTAATGTCCCCTTACCGCTTGGCACTTGCCGTTTCTTTGCCCAATTTTCCATATTTTTCAATGTTCGCTGGCCTTCTTCCTTACTGACGGTACGCATCCAAGCAAAGTTAGGGTCTTCGTCTATGTAATCATTAAGAATGGACGGGTTTTCCAAAAACGCCTCTACGCTGCCGCAACGCATCTCTATCTTCCAACGGGTTGTCGGGTTGTTCAAAGCGTTTTCCAAACGAGTGACCCAATGAAGGTTCTCTGGGCGGTTGTTGCACTTGTTGCTGTCCCAATGGTCAACAACCAAATTCTTGTCGGCGGGTTCACCGTGAAAAGCGGTCGCAACGATTTGGTGGATTCGTGCTTGACCGATATACATATAGCCGTTTTTAGGATTCTGAATGCCGAAAGTCCAAATGTCATCGTCCTTCCTTTTTCTCTTTCCTTCCCGCGAATGACGTAATACAGCACCATTATCCCTTACGGAATAGGTTTCTTCCTTATAGACGCAAGATAGTTCTTGGGTATAGTCTTGGTCGGGGGTGAGCATAGTTAGAATTTTTTTGCTTTTCGTTTTTCTACTTGATAATTTTGGTATAATTCCTGCCCAATCCTATCATTTTTGAATATTCGGTCGTGTGTTATCGGCAACGTGGATAGGCGGATTCTTTCAACCCCCAATTTAAAAGATTCCATCTCTTGTTCCGAAACCCTAAACATTGCCATTGCCTTAACCTCTGTGTAAGGCACGAACACGTTGCCTACCATAACTGCTCCGCTACTTGAGGTCGCATCCATTTTCTTACCGCTCAACTGTAAGATTTGGTCGGTGTTGAAGAATCGCACCATCATAGTCGGATTGTCGCTGAACATCAATCTGTCGGATTGCACACCGACTACTATGTATGCGGTATCCCCAACGAATACGGGGGTGTAACTGACCGTACAGCCTTCGGCGGAAAAAGGCTTGTAGGTGTAACTGACACTTTGGGCTTGTAAATGCACCAAAATAGTAAAAAATAACAATAGCAACAATATATATTTTCTCATATCTGTTGGATTTCAAAACGAAACGCCTACTTCCCGTTCCTGAACCTCAAGTACATCGCCTCCGCCATCTCCTTCATTACTCTTTCATAGAATTGCGGGTCCTCGAACAGCTTGGCGAATGCGTCCATCTGCTCCATATAGCACTTCTGCGCGATTTCCTGAAACGCCTTGGGGAAGATAGCCGTGGTGAACATAGCGGCATCCGTGTTCTTCGCCTGCTTCTTCAAGGCGGCACTACCCTTGCTCATCTTGTCATAAATGGTTTCGACAATCACACGGTCGGCTTCTGTGAATTTGCCCGCATACATTATGTTTATCTTGTCTATAATGTTTGCCAGCAGGTCACGATTGGTTTCCTTAAAAGCACCTTCGCCTCCTTTCTCCGCCTTGACCTTGTTCTTGCCGTGTTCCAGTTGTATGCAGCCGCTGAAGGTCTCGGTCAGTTTGTTGTTTATGAGGGCAATTTTATTGGTCAAATCCACCTTCTCGTGCGGATTCTTCGGCAGAAGTTTATACAACAATTCGGTATAGACGTATGTCTTATATAGTTCCTTGTCAAAAGTCCGAACAATCTGCGCCATATAAGCGTAAAAGCGGTTGAAGTTGCGGACAAGGAAGCGCACCTTGAATTTGTCCTCGACGGGCAGGGTCTCGTATGCCGCCATCGTATTCTTGAAGGCACTCGCCAACTTGCCCATATCGGTACTGCTCTGCTTGTTGGTGGAGTATATCTTATAGACCTTCTCCTCGTCATCGCTGTTCCATAGGTGGTACTGCTGAATGTCGTTTAAGTAGCGGTAAACCATATTGATATCCACACCTTCCTCCAGCACGGTGTCTTCAAAGAAGGGTTGGAATGATTGCTTAATACTGTCGGCATCATTCACAAAATCCAAGATATAGGTATCCACCTTGCCTTCGTGACTGCGGTTCAGCCGTGATAAGGTCTGCACCGCTTTCACACCACGCAGTTTCTTATTGACAAACATTGTATGCAGCAGCGGCTCGTCAAAGCCCGTTTGGTACTTGTCGGCGACAATCAGCATATTGTACATTTCGGAGGCGAAGAACAGCGGCAATTTGCCTTCTGTTATCTTCTGGCCGTCCGCCGAATTGATTTGGCTTTCGGTGTACTCTACTTCGTTATATTTCACCGTGCCGCTAAACGCCACCAATGGCTTCACTTCGTCATATCCTTTCTTCTTGCAGTATTCCTTCATAGCGAAGTAAAATCGGACGGCGTGGGCGCGTGACGGTGACACCACCATCGCCTTTGCTTGACCGTCAATCTTATGGAGCGTGATTTCTCGGAACTTCTCCACCATCACTTCAACAATCTGATTGACAACGAACTCATGGCTGTCGTGGTACGCCTTGACCGCTCGTGTCGCAGGCGGTTCCTCGTATTCTGGATTCTCTTCTACAGATTTGGCAATCTCGTAACTTGTCTCAATAGTGGTGTAGAATTGAAGCACGTCCAATATGAATCCCTCGTCTATCGCCTGCCGCATTGAATAGTGGTGGAAGGCATCATACCCTTTTTCTGTCTGCACGCCGAAGGTCTCCAAGGTCTTTGGCTTGGGGGTGGCGGTGAAGGCATAGAAATAGAGATTCTTGTGCTGACCTTGCGTGAGCAGCGTTTCCATCATTACATCCATTTCGTCTTTCAGTTCCTCTTCGGTCTTCTCCTCAATCTCCGCCATTTCCCGCAACGCCTCGTCCGTGTCTGCCAATGCCGCTTTCAGTTTCTCTGCACTCTTGCCCGATTGGGAACTATGCGCCTCATCGACAATGATGGCGAAGTTGCGCCCGATATGTTCGTCCAACTGCTGGTATATGAGCGGGAATCGGTGAAGCGTGGTGATAATGATTCGCTTCTTGTCGTTGATTGCCTCTTTCAGTTTGGAGGAGTTGTCCTTGTCGGTGATGGTCTCAATCTGACCTTCAAGGTGTTCAAAGCCGAGAATGGTAGCTTGCAGTTGGGCGTTCAGCACACGTCTGTCCGTGACCACAAAGACGGTTTGAAACATCTCCTTGTCGAGGTCGTTGTGCAGGGAGGCGAGGCGGTAGGTCAGCCACGCAATGGAATTGGATTTGCCGCTGCCCGCCGAATGTTGCAGCAGGTAGTTCTTGCCGCCCTTGCTCACCTTGGTGTCGGCAACCAATTTCTCCACCACATCCAACTGATGGTAACGAGGGAATATCAGGTATGTGCTTTTCTTCTTGACCTGCTTGCCGTTCACGAGCGAAATCTTCTCCTCGGTAATCTTGGAAATGTAGCGTTGCAGCAGCGACAGCAGCATTTCGCGTTTCAACACACGCTCCCAAAGGTATGAGGTCGGATAGCCGTCGGGGTTTTCGGGGTTGCCGCCGTCACCGATATTGCCAGCCCCGTTGCTGCCTTGGTTGAATGGCAGGAAGCGGGTCTTTTCCTTTTGCAGTTGGGTGGTCATCGCCACCTCATAGAGGTCAACTGCGAAGTATGCCAATATGCGGGTGTTGAAATTGAATATCAATTCCTTCGGGTCTCGGTCATACATAAATTGGTGTTTGCCATTGGCAACACTCTGACCCGTGAGCTGGTTCTTCAGTTCCAGTGCGACTACGGGAATGCCATTCACCGACAGCACCATATCAATGGTGTTGTGGTTGTCGGTGGAGTAGGCGAACTGCCGTGTGCATTGCAGGATGTTGGCATTGTATCGGTCAACCAAATCCTGATTGAGGTTGCTGCTCGGCTTGAAATAGCAAAACTTGATGGCCACGCCTCTGTCTTTGACCCCGTTGCGCAGCACGTGAACCAATCCGTAATGGGCGACATCGGCTTGGAATACCTTGTAGAGTTGGTCTGCCGACTTGTCGCCGTAAAGGTTCAGATAGCGTTGCCACACCTTCGGTTGGGTGGTCTGAATGAACTGCAACAAAACAGGCATATCAACAGCCCGCTTCTTGTCGTAGGTGCTTTGGTCGCCCTTGATATAGCCGCCCTCGTTGAGCAGGTAATGCTCGATGTCAGCCTCGAAGTTCTTTTCCTTGGTTTCCATTATACACTATTTTCATCTTTTTTTGTGTTTCATACTTCATCACATTGTACTCTATAAAACGCACCTCACTTCCATTTATACTGGTATTAATCTCATCGTGGGTCATGCCAATTTGTTCCATGATACAACATGTGAGCAAAATTTTGCACTTCTGAGTAAGATAAAGCAAATCTTTTCCTGTTGGTATATTATGTTCCTTCGGTTCATCATCATATAAATGAGAGTATTTGTCTCTTGTATCTTTAATCAAATCAGCATTCATGGTACAATTTTTCACGGCTTCGATGTCTTTAAAACGATTGATCAAGGCCTCCCATTTCTTGTTACTTACTCCAGCGGTACCCTTAAGAAAGCGTTGATAGTATCCCTCCAGCGCTTGAGCAACAATAATAAAGATAGGCGCATCAAAATCTCCTACATGCAATGATGTAATAAGATATCTCGTTAGAGTTTCTATTTTATCATATATAGAATGGAATCTCTTAATAAAAATGGGGATTCTTTCTTTAAGTGTTGTTATGGGGATCAAAGGCGTTGTGCCTGGCTTATGAGACGATGAAGCAACAAAGAGCATTTGGATAACACTATCTTCACCTTTTTTGCGAAAAGTTATTGCAGTCGGTTGCTGTTTGCTAAACAATGCCAAAGACAAAAACTGTGCAAATTCTTGAATGTAGTTGCTAAATTCACTAATGGACAAAAGCCTTTCTGAAACAATATCATACCTGGTCGCTTTCTTCGCTGAAAGTTCTAATTGGTTTAGTTTACATACAGTTCTATCTACAACTTTATAACGTATCCCATCGTCCAATTCACCCTGGAAAAACACATTTTCCTGATCGTAATCAATGGTGATCACACCCTTATTATAGTCGTGTGAAATTGCTATCATAGAAGCTTCTGTCCAATTTTGAAGATATGGAAATTTCACATTGCACTCATTGAAAAAAGGTTCATCTAGAGAATTAATGTGAGCCCCGACTATAATATACTTGGCGTTATATTCCATTTGGTACCCAACATTCCACCTACTCATATAAAGGCCAAAAAGGGTGTACTTGTTACCTCGTTTGTCTATACCCCATGACACATCAATTTGTTCTAACAAGTTGCCTCCTACTCTCAACTCACCTTGTATGGTTAAAACACAATGATTGTCCTCATCAATCTTCAACGTACCCTCATACTGCATGATATCCTCGGAAGAGACACCTGTTGGAAAAAACCAACGACCATAATATGTTTGCTTCTCCGTCATTTATTTTTTTCGTTGAGGTTGAATATGTATATGATAGAATTATATTATTTTATTTGCATCAACACTATATCCGCTTGATTTCAACTCCTTCACTAAATCATATTTCCAAGTTTCGTTATCTGTGGGATGATATATAATGCCATCCAAATCGCCAGGTTTTTCTACACCGTTATCCAACAAAAGGAGCACCCTATCACGACCAAGTTTCCCCATAAAAAAGCCCATCTCAAAAACAACATTCTGTCTTGCACGAGGTTTTTTCGAATTGTCACCTTTTTCGTTAGCATACCCACAATCATCAGCGGTCAAAAGTATAATAGCAAAACCACATGTTTCCGCATTTCGCTCAAATTTTTCAATAATTGTTTTACCGTTATTCTCTTGTTCGTGGAGAATTACTGGCTCCAAGTCTAATTTTTCCAATATGCGTGCAACTGTTACTTTTAATGCTGTATCGTGACCGTGTACAATAAAAATCCTTTTTGAATCACATTTAATAACGGTATTCATATCTTCTTTTACTTCGCACGGAATAAGTTCCAATTTTTGTTTTAAATTGTTTAAATTCAAAATTTTTGCTTTTAATTCGTCAACAGCAACTTGGTGGAAATCTGTGAGGTTAGTGTACATAAATGGAACACCTGCACTGTCAAAAGACTCCTTATATTCATTTTCAGGGTTATCAAATGCCTGTTTCAAAAATTCACTCATATAAGAACGCCAACTACTAAATTTATCTTCGTTAAAATACCGAAGGATATTATTTCCCTTATCAATATAGTTATTGATCGTTTTTTCAATTTCGCTCCTACTTTTAATTAGCACACTTTTCGAATTCTCCATAACTTTTTCCTCGTTAAATTATTTCTATATTTCCTTCTTCCCCGTCACATACTCGAATATGACGGATTTCTTGTATTCCTTCAACGCCTCTATCTTCTGCTGCTTGATGGCAATCAGTTCGTCAATCTCGGCGCACTTGCGGTCAAGGTAGTCGGCAATGGCACGCTGTTCGGTGAGAGAGGGAAATGCTAATTTGAAATTGGCAAAATTATTTGCTGAAATTTCCTTGAAAGTAGTACCACTTCCATACAATTCGAATTGTTCTGTCCACACACTTGTTGTATAGTAAACAAATTTCGTTGATACACTATCTTTGGGGACACACCCCAGACAACCTTGATTGGTGCATAATTGAACAGCATTCAAAGCAACTAATCCAATTGGCGCACGTTTCGAGAAAATCAAGCAACCTTGAGGTAATAATGAGGTGGAACACGAATCATAACCTTTTTGGGAAAGATTCCGTTTGCCACCATAAACATAAATTTGTTCGGTTGTATAATCTACTGGTGTTATCCACGGAATATCCCCATCCCAATTTCGAGTATCATCTGATTTAGGTGTAGCACCAGCAATGATTATGAAGTCTTGTTTTACTTTTTTCACTTCCCATCCTTCAGGTATCTCCCCAATCCATTCCACACCGCTGTCCTTCATTGCCACATTGGTGTCAAGTCCTTTGGTGACGGCTTCGGTGATAACGGACTGCTTGTAGCGTTTCAGTTCGGCAATCATCGTCTCCTGCAAGGCGGCGAGTTCGTCAATCTCGGCACACTTGAGGTCGAGGAAGTCGGCTATGCGTTGCTGGATGGTGGAAGATGGTAATGCGAACTGTAGTTCGGCAATCTTGTTCCAACGCAAATCACAACTCCGTTCCCTTATACCCGTGGACAAAGCAACAAACACATTAGTCATTGCGAGCGTGCGCAGGTAGTAGATAATGAACTGTGGAACTGCATCATATTTCGGAGAGCATACAACCAATACAGGCGAACCCTTGCCAGTTGATTTCGATACGCCCATTGCACCAGCAAAACCATCCATCCCGTGAATCACAATGTCCTCCTTATTGATTCCTTGATAACCAATCTCCTTGTCGGACATTGTAAAACCTTCTGTCCGTCTTTCGCTCCGTAATATCACTTCGCCATCTCTAAAACACGTAACCACTTCGTCCGATTCCCGAACAGGTCTTTTGTTCAGAACAAGAATGTTTTTACCTCGCTGAACAGTCCACGTGTCAGGGATAGTTGGCATCCACGGGATACCGCTGTCTTTATATTGTCTCTTCATCATTTATATCTTATTTTTGTACTACTGCTATCGGTGTCAAACTGGTGTCACCGATTACTCAACTGATTTCAATAAGACCCAATGTCCAGCTTTTGCATTACCCTCACGAATAATAAACTTAGCTTTCTGCATCTCCGACAAATCTCTTTCAATAGTCCTTGATGCTACCGATAGTACTTCTGACAAACCACGAGCAGAAATACGAGGATACTCTGTTATCAATTTGCAGATTTTCTTCTGTCTTTCAGATAGTTGAACTACCGACAAACTACTGACATTACTACCGACATTACCTCCGACATTACCTCCGACATTACCTCCGACATTATCGGTGACATTTGTCATTTCCGAAAATTTTGTCCGCTGTACTGACACCCGCACGCCTCCGCAGAAGTTCTCCACCTTAGGCATGGGCATACCGGCAGCAGTAAATCCGTCGCGTATCTTCTTATAGCCGCGCCCCCATTTGTCGATGAAGCCCGCCATGAACATCGCATTGGCAATGTTGCGGTTGCGAGGCTTCGATGAGTGGTTGCCCATCAGCGTCTCTTCGGTATAGCCCACGGGCAGCTCTCCCTCGTTCCATACCTCCAAGTGGTCGGCATAGACATGCATCTGGATATGCGGCCCGGTATAGTCCTTATGCGTGACAGCATTATACAGTATCTCGCGCAGTGCCTCCTTCGGTATCTCCAGCGTCTCGTAGCGCTGCATGCCCTCGAAGCGTACCGGCGACACCAGGTATTTCGCCTGCAGAACCTCCATCACGCGGTCCACCATCTGAATGATGTTACCCTCGATGACATCCTGGAACATCAGGTCGGCTTCGTCTTTGCCAAAGCGTCCGATGTTGAACGTCACACTGGGGAAGAACTTCATGGGTTTCTTGCCGAATAACAGTATGGCCGCATTCTTCAGCACCCCGTCATCATCTATCAGTCCGAGGCTGGTCAGCACGTCCTCTGTCGCAGCATTCCTGTCTCCCTCTGGAATACGCTGTGCCTCGATGCCTTTCTTCAGGAAGTACTCTATAGCTGTGCGGTCGATGTCGTCCAATTTGGCACGGTCGTTAGGGATATCATCCCAGGAACGCCCCATTTTCTTCAAGATGAACTGCTGAAGGGCAACACCTCGCATCTCCTGTTTGGTGGAGCCGCTACGATAGTGATAGGTGCCCCTATAGGATATGGGAATATTGCTCGGTTCTACGATAATCTCTATATATTCCAAATTGTCAGTGTGCAGCAAGTTGACATCGCAAACAAGTCCCAACAGGGTGGCAATCTTATTGGGGATCTCCTCCATAAGTTGTTTAGAGCCTTTCACACCCACCACCTCACGGTCATCGTTCACACCGATGTATATCTTGCCGCCCTTGGCGTTAGCAAAACCGCATACCCACTTCAGGTATTCGTCACGCCAACTCTCTTTGTATTCTATGTTTTGACTTTCGCCTGCGTCAATTATTTCCTTCTTTGCCATATTGTTTTCTGTTTTTTTTATCCGCAAAGATACAACTTTTCCCTAACTGCTAACTGCCCAATATCTTGTTCATCAATTCGGTCTCCTTCGCTTCCAACTCTTTGAGGTGGGCAAAGATTTTGTCGCTTGCTACCAGCGGCACATACTTGTAGAACTCTCTCGTGAACGGGATTTCATACCCAATCTTGGTCTGCTTCTCCACTATCTTCGCTTGGGGTTGGAACGGAAGCACGTTCTTTTCCATATACGCCTGCACGTCTTCCTTCCACGGGATAATCTCGGTGTCCTTTTCGGGTTTCGGTTTCTTGTCGGGCGTTTGAGACGCACGACCGTGCGTCTCTACAGATGGGTATTCAACGGTAATTTTGCGGAACTTGAAATCCTCGTTGTCCTTCACCTTGCTCTCCACCACCAAATCTCCATCTGTATAGGTGGCATCCGTGAAGGCGTTGTATGCCTTCGTGATCAGGGCGATGCAGGTCTCATCGAATTCGTTGCGCTTATTGCCGAGAGGCTTGCGCCGCTTCACGCTGCACTTGCTCGCATCAATCAACTGCACCTTGCCCGCACGCTCGGCGGACTTGTCTTTGGTAATCACCCAAATGTAGGTGGCGATGCCCGTGTTGTAGAACATATCGTTGGGTATCTGCACAATCGCCTCCAACCAATCATTCTCCAACAGATAGCCACGGATATTGCTTTCACCGCTGCCTGCGTCGCCTTTGAACAGCGGTGAACCGTTCTGAATAATGGCCATACGCCCGTTATCCTTCAATTTGGCCACGCCGTTCAGCACAAACAGTTGCTGGCTATCACCGATGGCAGGAAGCCCCGCACCAAATCGCCCATACTCGCCTTTCTTGTGTTCTTCCTCCACCTTCGCCTTCTCGTTTTTCCACTCGATGCCAAACGGCGGGTTTGAGATAATGTAGTCGAAGGTGAACCCCTCAAACATATCGTTGGAGAGGGTGTTGCCGTGCTTCATATTCTCGGCATCGCCACCCTTGATGAGCATATTCGCCTTGGCTATGGCGAAAGTCTGCTCATTCAGTTCCTGTCCGAACTCGGTCAGGTTGGCATCGGGGTCAATCTCGTGCAGTTTCTCGGACAGGCAGTCCAGCATTTGGGAAGTACCCATCGCCATATCGTACATCGTGGCGGTGATACCCTCATCTTGCAGGTGCGCTTTCTTGGGTGCAACCAATAGCTCCGCCATCAGATAGATAATGTCACGTGCCGTGAAGTGCGCTCCCGCCTGCTCGTCGTAACTTTCAGAGAACTTTCTTACAAGCTCCTCGAATATGTAGCCCATATCAACAGCGGTAATGGCATCCAGCCCCATATACGCCTTCTTACTGCAAAACTCTTGTATCACGTTGTAGAGAATGCCGTTGTTGTCCAATTTGGTAATCTCCTTGTCAAAGTCGAACTTCTCCAGAATGTCAATCACATTGTTGGAAAAGTGGTTCAGGTACGAGCGGAAGTTGTCGGCGATGTTCTCGGCATCAGACAGCAAACCCTCCAAAGTGAACGGCGAGAGGTTGTAGAAGTCGAACCCCGACGCTTGGGTGAGGAATCCCGCTTTCACCGCGAGACCCCGCTTGTCGAGTTGTGCGTTGGTATCAAGCACCTTCTGCTTGGTTGGGGCAAGCACATCGGAAAAACGCTTGATGACGCACATCGGCAACACCACATTGCCGTATTCGTGGGGCTTGTAAGTGCCTACGAGTTTGTCGGCGATAGCCCAAATGAGGTTCGCTTTCTCCTGTATATTGACGGTTGTCCGTTTCTGCAATTCTTCGGTTGACATATCCCTTTCTGTTAGTGGCAAATTAAACTGCAAAAATAGCAAATTTGCGGATGAAAATGACAGAAAACGCAATAAAAACTGCAAGTGACACACCGTGTCTAACCTGTTCGATGAATTTGACATTTGTTTTTTGTTTTCGGCTGCTAATACCAAAAATCGGTTTGTCTCAATACTGTCTCAGTTTTAACGCAAAAATCAGCAAACCACGTTTGTAATTTGCTGATTTTTTATTGTTTTGTAAGACTTTGAGCGGAAAACGAGACTCGAACTCGCGACCCCGACCTTGGCAAGGTCGTGCTCTACCAACTGAGCTACTTCCGCTTGTGATATCAGTACCGAAGGTGGGACTTGAACCCACACGCTCGCAATGAGCAAGGGATTTTAAGTCCCTCGTGTCTACCATTCCACCACTTCGGCGCGTTCAAAGAACATCTCATTTTTTTGAGGCTGCAAAAATACATTTTTTTCCGTTTGTTTTAGAATGGTGGGATTTTTTTTTGATTTCAGGTCTCCGGTCTCACCTTCCTATCAAGAATATGCACGGCCGCTTGTCCAGGGCGTTGCGCTCGTCTTCAAAGTGCTTGCGCCACTTGCTTACCGACTGCGTTTTGAGTAGCGGATTCTCTGAGGTGAGGCCGGCGGCGATGCAGACGCGCGTGGCAGGCTGGCATACCTTGCAGATGGAGTCCGCCATGCGCCGGTTGCGGTAAGGCGTCTCGATGAACAGCTGCGTCTGACCGGTCTTGATGGCAACCGCCTCAATCGCTTTCAATTTCTTCTCCCGATCGTATTGCTCCACAGGCAGATAGCCGTGAAAGACAAAGTTCTGTCCGTTCAGCCCGCTGCCCATCAACGCCAGAATGATGGAACTGGGGCCGATGAGGGGTACTACCTCGATGCCTAACTGGTGAGCCTTCTCCACAGCCTTGTTGCCCGGGTCGGCCACGCAGGGCACACCTGCCTCTGACATCAGCCCCACGTTGTGGCCGTCCAGACAGGGCTGCAGGTACTCGTTTAGCTCCACGCCCTGCGTGTGCTCGTTGAGCTCGAAAAACTGCAGTTCGTCAATCTTCTTCCGAATGCCCGCGTAGCGCAGGAACCGCCGCGCCGTGCGCAGTTCTTCAACTATGTAAGTATCAATCTGGTTGATGATCTCCGCGTTGAATGCAGGGAAAAATTGCTCGAAGTTTCCTTCGGCGATGGGGGTGGGGAGAAGGTAAAGTTTGCCAGACATGGGGATTGTGGGTTCTTAAAGTTCTTAAGGTTCTTAAGGTTTATAAAGTTTATAAAGTTGAAATGGTTTTCTATTATTACTCGTTGATCGATTCTCTCTCATCTCTCCTCGTTTTATTTCGCCATAGCAGTCGCGAGTGTTCCACTTGTATCAGCCGTGTGGCAAAACCGTACACCAATGCGATGCCCGCGCAGATGAGCAGGGAGTACACCACGTGGCAGTGCAGCAGATGGGTGGACACTATCGTGGTGGGGATGAGCAGCCCAGTGAACAGCAGACACGAAAACCATGGCAAAGTGTGCAATGGAACTTTCAGCTCGCGCATGGCGATGATGAACTGCAACAGGGAAACCACCGACTGGGTGCTCAAACTGGCGATGGCCGCGCCGCGCGCATGCAAGCGCGGAATCAAAATCACGTTCACCAGCACGTTGACCCCGATGCCGATGGCCGCCGTGATGTTCAGCTTCTTCATGCTCCCGTTGGCGGTCAGCAGCGTGCCAAAAACATACATCAACGATATGGGGATGATACAAGGAATCAGCAAGGTGAAAACCCCGACACTGGCCGCATTGTGTTCATCGTACAGCAGACTGATAACAGGCTCCTTGTAGCAAGACAAGATGATGGTGGCGCTGACGGCAAACAGGAACAGCAACGAGAACGCCGTCCGCACGATGGACGTGATGTCTTCGCGTTCTTTAAGCATCTTGGAGAACAGCGGCAGCAAAATGACAGAGAACAAGTAGGCAATCATGACCAATGCGTCCAACAGACGAAATGCGGAGGCGTAGATGCCCGCTTGCGTGGCTGCAATGTCGCCGGGCAGCAATCGCTCAATCATTACGGAGTCGATGCGGTTGTAGCAGGCCATCAGGAGCGTGAGCGTGGCGAAGGGCAGGCTTCGTTTCAATATCATCAGGAAAAACGGCCCGTTCCAATGCAGCCCCCGCAGGTGCGACTTGTAGATTACGATGCTCAAGGCCACCGCCACGGCTATGACGTAGGCTATGGTCTGGCTATAGACAAACCATTCGATTTTGAACGGCTCGTTTGTCACGTTGCCCCATAACAATGTCCCGCACAAGATGATCATAATCAAACGATCCAAGACGGAAAGCACACTGTCGGTCTTGAACATCAGCAATGCGGATACGTTGGAACGCAGGTAGAGCAGGAATGTGTTCAGGAACTGGTTGATGGCCGTCCAGAACAGCAGTTTGAGCATGAACCCTCGATAACCGATGATGAGTGCCACGGAGAATACCACCAGCATGTAGAACACCGCTAATAGGAACCGCAGGATGATGATGCTGGACAAATGCTTATCCAACAGCTGGTTGTTGCGGGCGATGTTGCGGTTGTTGAAGTTGGTCGTGCCCATGTCCAACAGGATGTTGAACATGTAGGTGAAGTTGAAAACGGCAAAATATAGTCCATACGACTCCGCCCCCACATGATTCTGCACACCGACATCAATGCCTAAAATCCAGAACGGTTTGATGAGCAGGTTCAGGAAGAGTAGAAAGCAAATATTGAAGACGAAGTCTTTCTGCTTCATGCACGCTTACATAACGATGTTGATGATTCGCTTGGGAACCACGATGATTTTCTTGGGTGCCGTGTCGCCAAGCCATTTCTGCACATCGGGATTTTCCATCAGCAGCGGCTCAATCTCTTTTTGGGTGTACGTGACAGGGAAGGAAATCTTCAGACGCATTTTGCCATTGAAGGAAACCGGGTAGGTGAAGTCGCTTTCCTGCAGGTAGGACTCGTCAAAAGCAGGGAATGTGGCGTTGATCACAGAGTCGGTGTGGCCGAGCAGAGACCAAAGTTCCTCGCAGATGTGCGGTGCATATGCAGACATCAGGATGCACAGCGGCTCCAGAATCTTGCGCTTGTTGCACTTGGCATCGCCTAACTCGTTGGCGCAGATCATAAATGCACTCACAGCGGTGTTGAAAGAGAATTTCTCGTTGTCTTCCTCAATCTTCTTGATGGTCTTGTGCAAAATCTTGTACTCCTCACGTGTGGGTTCCTCTTCGGAAATGCTCCATTCGTTGTTCTGAGCGTTGAACAGACGCCAGAACTTCTTGATGAAGCGGAACACGCCTTCGATGCCGTTGGTGTCCCACGGCTTGGCCATCTCGATGGGGCCGAGGAACATTTCGTACATTCTCAACGTGTCGGCACCGTATTTCTCTACCAGATCATCGGGATTCTGCACGTTGTACTTCGATTTGGACATCTTCTCCACCTCCCAGCCGCAAATGTATTGTCCATCCTCCAGGATGAATTCCGCATTGGCGAAATCAGGCATCCACTGCTTGAAGGCTTCGATGTCCAGAATGTCGTTGTGTACAATATTGACATCCACATGGATGGGAGTGACTTCGTATTGGTCTTTGAGGCCGTTAGACACATACTGGTTAGTGCCTACCACGCGATACACGAAGTTGGAACGGCCCTGGATCATGCCTTGGTTGATGAGCTTTTTGAAGGGCTCCTCTTCGCAGGAGAGTCCGATATCGAACAGGAATTTGTTCCAGAAACGAGAATAGATAAGGTGGCCGGTGGCATGCTCGGCGCCGCCCACGTACAAATCCACATTGCGCCAGTATTGGTTGGCCTCCTTGGAAAAGTATTCCTTGTCGTTGTGCGGATCCATGTAGCGGAGATAGTAACCGGAGGAACCGGCGAATCCGGGCATGGTGTTGTATTCCATCGGGTAACCTTTGTAGGTCCAGTCTTTGGCGCGTGCCAACGGCGGCTCACCGGTCTCGGTGGGCTGGAACTTGTCGATCTCGGGCAGCTCCACGGGCAGTTCTTCTTCGGGAATGGGGTAGGGCATGCCGTCTTTGTAGTAGATAGGGAAGGGCTCGCCCCAATATCTCTGGCGGCTGAAGATGGCGTCGCGCAGGCGGTAGTTGACCGTGCCGTAGCCGATGCACATGGTTTTCACCTTTTCAATGATGGCTTTGCCGCCCTCTTTGACGGTCATGCCGTCGATGAAGCCGCTGTTCACCATGTAGCCGGTCTTGCTGTCCATGCTCTCTTCCCAGGTGCCGGGGTCGCTCAAGTCGTTGGGGTTCGGGGCCACCACCTGGCGGATAGGCAGGTTGAAATGGCGTGCGAAGGCAAAGTCGCGGCTGTCGTGCGCGGGCACGGCCATGATGGCTCCCGTGCCGTAGTCGGACAGCACATAGTCGCTGACCCAGATCGGGATACGCTCCTCGGTGATGGGGTTGACGGCGTATGCGCCCGTGAACACGCCGCTTACCTTCTTGACTTCGGCTTGGCGCTCGCGCTCGGAGCGGTTCTTGGCCCACGTCACGTAGGCATCCACTTCTGATTTTTGCTCGGGTGTGGTGATTTGTCCTATCATCTCGTGTTCAGGACAGAGAACCATGAAGGTTACACCGAAGATGGTGTCCGGACGGGTGGTGAATATCTCGAATGAAACTTCATCCTGCAATCCGTCATAGTTGCCTCCCATGTAGATTCTCTTCCAGTCGTACTGGCCTTCTTGCGCCAGCGGGAACCAGATGGCGGCGCCTTCGCTGCGTCCGATCCAGTTGCGCTGTATCTCTTTCAATGAGTCGGTCCATTCCACTTTGTCCAATCCTTGCAGCAGTCGCTCGGCGTATGCGGATACGCGCAGGATCCATTGTTTCATCAGCTTGCGCTCCACGGGGAATCCACCACGGACAGAAAGCCCGTTGACCACCTCGTCGTTGGCGAGCACGGTGCCCAAACCGGCACACCAGTTTACCCATGTGTCGGCCAGATAGGCCAGACGGTAGTTCATCAGCGTGCTCTGCTGCTCTTTTTCGCTCATGTTATTCCACTCTTCGGCGGTAAAAGTGAGCGGATTGGTCTGGGCCACATCCAGACCCTCTGTGCCGGAGGTCTTGAAGGCCTCTATCAATTCGTCAATGGGTCTGGCCTGATTGGCTTGGTTGCAATAGTAGGAGTTGAATAACTGAATGAACGTCCATTGGGTCCACTTGTAATAGTCGGGGTTGCAGGTCTTGAATTCGCGGTCCCAGTCATAGCAGAACCCGATCTTGTCCAACTGCTCGCGATAGCGGTTCACATTTTTCTCGGTCGTGATGGCCGGGTGCTGGCCTGTTTGGATGGCGTATTGCTCAGCGGGCAGGCCGAACGCATCGTAACCCATGGGATGCAGCACGTTGAATCCCTTTTGGCGTTTGTAACGGGAGTAAATGTCGGAGGCAATGTAGCCCAGCGGATGACCTACATGCAGACCTGCGCCGGAGGGGTAGGGGAACATGTCCAAAACGTAATATTTCGGCTTGGAATGGTCTATTTCAGTCTTGTAAATGTGTTTCTCTTTCCAGATTCTCTGCCATTTGGCCTCGATTTCGCGATAGTTGTATTCCATTTGCTTATGATAGATTGTTTAGATTTGAATGCGTTGTTTGCTAAGGTGAAAGATGATTATTTGTTGATGATGATTTTGCGGCTGTCCAAGACACGTCCCTTGTCGTCCACAAAACGGATGATGTAGTGCCCGTTGGCGTAAGGCGTGCAGTCAAGCTGGATCAGGTTGTCGTCGGCGGTGATACGGCGCACGCAACGACCCCTTGGATCAAACAGCTGAATCTCGCTAACCTCCAGCATGGTCTTTTCCAAATTGATGTTCAGCGATGCTGATACCGGGTTGGGGTAAACCAGAATCTCGCTTTCGTTGATGTATTCTTCCACACCCACATTGCAGGTGATGGCAAGGCTGGTGTCCTGATAGCCGCAAGAGTTGATGGCTTTCACAATCAGGGTGCCGGAACCGGGCGACAGGATGTCCATGAATACGCTGTTGATGTTGCTGCTTGAGAGTGTCCATCTGGGATTGGTGATGCTCCACTCAAAGATGGTGGCATTCTCGACATCGTTGATATGATAGTAATATTGACCGTAGTTGGATACAACATTGTTGCCAATGATGCCGCCGCTGATAATCGGCGTCGGGTTGACCGTTAGCGTCAATGTGGATATACTGTCGCAGCCATATTGACTTTGCAGACTGTCGGTGAAGGTAAAGACACCTGCTTCGTTTTGCACGGGGATGTTGAATCCATATTGAGAAAAACTGTGCCCCTGACAAATTTCAGCGGTGAAATAGTTGTGATGGGTATGATGTACTGCAACTGACTTGTAAGCGTAGTTGTTACATCCGTTATTGTCCGTCACCGTCACGTAATAGGAGGTTGATTCGTAGGGGGTGATGTTGATGGTTTGTGTCGTGCCGCCGTTGCTCCATGTGTAGTGGTCGTTTTCGGAAACAGTCAGATACCCGGACTCGCCTTCGCACAGGTCACTGGTGCCGGTGATGACAGCCTCTGGTGTAGGCCAAGTGGAAGCCTGGAAGGAGGTGTCGGATGAGCACCCATAGTCGTTGTATGCGGTCACCGAGTAAGTGCCTCCGGAGTTCAGCGTTATGGCACTCTGTCCGGAACCGGTGCTCCAATGGTAGCTGCTGCCTCCATCAACCATGATGGTGGAGGTGGTGTTCTCGCAGAATGTGGTGGAACCGGTCAGGGTGATTCTGGGTACTGGGTTGACGGTCACCACCATGGATGAACTGTTGCTGCATCCGGCTGCGTTGGTACCTACCACAGCGTAATTTCCGCTTTGGGTGACTTCAATGTGGTTGCTGGTGCTGCCGTTGGCCCACTGATAACTATCCCCGCCAATGACTGTGAGTGTGGTACTCTCACCTTCGCAGATGTTGGAGATGCCATTGATTTGGATGTTGGGTCTCTCGTTAATGTAAACCACTTTGCTTACGGTCGCTGTGCAGCCGTTGTAACCAGTGCCTGTGACGGTATATGTCGTGGTTGTCGTCGGCATGACGTGGATGGTAGTGCTGCTTTCCCCCGTGCTCCAGATGTATTGGCTTGCCCCTCCGGCAATCAGCGTGTCCGCCTCGCCTGGGCAGATGCTGCTTCTGCCGGTTATTCTGAGGTAGGGACGGTTCATGACAGTGACAGTGACAGATTCGTAGTTCTGACAACCCAAGGAGTTGGTGGCCGTCACCGTATAGGTGCCTACCGTGTTGATATTGACAGATGCGGTGTTGTCGCCAGTGGACCAAGTATAATAAGAACCGCCGCTGGCAGTCAGTGTGGTGGAACCGTCCTCACAGAAGGAACGGTTGCCCAGAATGTTGATGGATGGGACGATGTTAACCGTTACAGTGGCCGACATGGTGCCGCGGCACCCGTATTGGTCGGTGGCCGTCACCGTGTAGGTGAGGTTGGAAGATGGACTGACGGAAATTTGTGCGGAAGTATATCCGTTGGACCACATGTACGTGACACCACCGTTGGCGGTCAGCGTGGTGCTCATGCCTTTGCAAATGGTGGTGCTGCCGGTGATGTATGGTATGGGAAGCGGATGGACAGTCACAGCAAGGGATGCCGTGTTGCTACACCCGTTGGCGTTGTATGCAGTGACCCGGTAGGTGTTGGAAGAACTAACACTCGTCATGCTGTTGGTGTCTCCGGTGCTCCATACGTAGCTGCAGGGCATGTTGGCGCTGGCGGTGAGTTGCGACATATCACCCGCACAGATGGAAGTGCTGCCGCTAATGGATACCTGAGGATTCTCGTTGACGGTCAATGTGGTGCTGAGTACAATGCTGCACCCGTTGGCGTTGGTGACCGAGACGGTGTATGTGCCGGCTGTGCTGGCCGTGATGCTGTTGGCGTTGCTTCCAGTGGACCAGTTGTAAGTGTAACTGCTGTTATAAGTGGCGGACAGGGTGGCTGTCTGACCTTGGCAAATGGCCGTGTTCTCCGTGATGGTTGCCACGGGAAGAGGATTGGTGACAATGGCCACACTGGCCGATGAGGAACAACCATTCTGATTGGTCACGGTAACACTGTAGGTGCCGGCGCTGTTGGCGAATATGGGGTTGGTGGACATCCCGTTGCTCCATTGGTAACTTGCTCCCGCTGAGGCATACAGAGATGCTGCCTCGTTCTGGCAGATGGTGATGGTGCTGTTGTTCAGCCCATTGATGAGAACCGTAGGCTTGGCAACGACAGCGATGGTGGTGGATGCCGTGTTGGTACATCCGTTGTTGTCTATTATGGTTACCATGTAATTGAACAACCCTATGCCGGGTTGAACCGATATGGATGGCGTGGCTTGGCCTGATGACCAGGAATATGAGGCTTGTGAAGGCGTTATGGCATGAATGTAGAACTCGTCTCCCGCACAGGCGGTGTCCGGTGCCAAAATGGAAAGCTGTGGCTTGGGATTGACAATGACGGACTCTGAAATGGAGGCCGAACATCCGTTAGCGGAAGTGACGGTCACCGTGTAGGTGCCTTGCTCCGTGACGGTGATAATGTTGGTGGTTCTTCCATTGCTCCATTGATAACTAAAACCGCCTGAGGCACGCAGGGATACACTTCTGCCTTCACAGATGATCAGTTCACCCTGGGTGACGGATATGGATGGATTAGGGGCGGGAAGCTCGTTGATGTTGGTGGAGAGCAAATTCTGACAGCCAAGGGTGTTGGTTACAATGACCGACACAACGCCGGTGGAAGAAACTATCATGGAATCGGCTGTTGAACCATTGACCCATTGGTACGTGTTGGTGGAGTCACCCATCACCCTCAGAACCGTGTGGCTGCCTTGACAATAGGTGTTGCTGCCACTGAGGATAGCCTCGACGGGGCTGATCGAAAGAGGTACGGTGATGATGGAATGGCACCCGTATTCGTTGGTGCAGGTTACACTGTAATTTCCGGGGATGTTGGTGGTGAGTGTTGAGGTCCTGTTGCCGTTGCTCCATAAGTATGATGTGGCTCCGGAGAGCGTGATGGTGGTGGATCCATCCGGACAGAACGAGGTGTTGCCTGAAATGGTGATTTCTGGAACAGGATGAACCACGATGACAACAGACGCGTAATCGGAACATCCGTATTCGTTGAAGACAGTGACACTGTATTCGCCGTCTTCCCAGACATAGATGCTGGCTGTTGTATCTCCTGTTGACCACAGGTAATGCGTACCTTCCGAGGCCGTCAACAGCGTGCTGTCCCCATTACAAATCTCTAAAGTGCTGTAGGAGATGGACGCGGTGGGACGCGGGTTGACGTGGATGAAAATGCTGTCCCGCTTGCTGCATGAGGTCTCTTGGTCAAGGATGGTTACGAAAAAAGTTGTGTCTTGAACGGGTGCCACTGTGAAGGGGCCGATCTCACCATTATCCCAAACATATTCATAATCCTCGGATATGGTCAAAGTGGTGGAGTCTCCAAAACAGAGGACGCTGTCACCGACAATCTCAGCTTCAGGTATGGAGGCTGTCATGAGGATGACGGAATCTATAACCGTGCAGTTGTTGGTGTTGGAGACGGTCAGGTAATAAACGCCCGCACTGTCAGTGGTGATGGACTGGGAATGGTCACCCGTGCTCCATTCGTAGGTGCACTGGTTGCAGGTATCCACAGAAAGGGTTACTGATGCTCCGGAGCACAAGTACCTGCCTCCGTGTATGTTCACGACGGGACTCTCTTTTACGACCAAAAGAACAAAATAGGCTGAATCGCATCCGTTTTGTGCCGGAGTGAGGAATTTGTGCATGCCCGGTGTCGAGATGGCGGAGTCTTGCTCAATGTACGGTAGCTCGTGCGAGCAGACGGTCACGCGACGGAACTCCTCGCGGCTTTCGCCATTAGAGGACAGAACCAGGAAATTAACCACTACCGTGCTGTCACACCCTTGAGCGGTCTCGTAGTGGTAGGTGTAGTAACCGGAGGTGTTCAGAATGTTGCCCTCAAAGATGTATGGCAGGGCAATGTCATACACGCAAACGTCTATCGTGTCAGGCTCGATAGTCAGCGTGTCACACGGATCATCCTCGTCACACACACGGGGCGATAGGCGGTTTCCCATGGAAGATGATGCCAGTAAGTTGTTGGCGCATAATAAAATCATGGCAAGAGATGCTACCACGATTTGGAGTTTTCTTTTCTGGAACATTATGTTATATTTTTATATATTCAAAAAAAAGGCTGCAAAAATACTATTTTTCTTGTACCTACCGCCTTTTTTGTATTTTTGCCGCAAATTTCAAAGATGTTTTACTATCTCAATAAAAACACGATTGTGCAGTGGATTCTGATTGCCATGTTGTTCGCATGGTCCGTTTTCACTATTGTGACCGAGATATCAGTATGCCCGGCAGACGGACAATCCATCTTTTTCCAGTATTTGGTTTCTTTCTGGACAGGACATCCGTTGCATCTGAAGGTGGTCAGTATTGTGTTACTCCTTTTGGAGTCATTGCTGATAGGTTATTTTTACTCGGCCAACAGGTTCGCAGACAACAAAACCATTATTCCTGTTGTGTTCTTTCTCCTGATGATGAATGTGGGAGGCTTCCTCAAAGTGTTCACCCCCGCAGTGATTACCTTGGTGCTTACGACTTTGATTGTCATAGTGAATACGCAGGACGAGAATGAGCGGCCGGTCAAGAACCGTGTGTTCACCTCTGGTTTTCTTTTGGGAATCAGCGCGCTGTTTGATCCCGTTTCCGTTGTATGTGTGCTTTTCCTGACGATGGCCCTTATCACGCACCGCTATTCAAAATCCAAGGAAATTGCCATTATGCTGTTCGGCCTGCTGTTCGTATGTGCCTACTTGTTCAGCGGTTTTTTCATTGCCGACAAAATGCCGGTGCTGATGGATTCGTTCAAAAACCTCTCCTTCTTCGGCGTGATTAAATCTGTTAAAACGTTGGATGTGTTTGATTATGTGCTTGTTGGATATATTGTCGTGTTGGCGGTGTATTTGATTGTCCAACTGAAACTTTTCTATGACAATAGATTGATTGTGCTCCGTAAACGTTTGGTTACCATCCATCTGCTGTTGTTTGTCTTGGTCGCAGTCCTGTTGCTTTCCGGCCTCCAACTGCAGCAAGGCCTTCTGTACCTGACGTTTCCGATTACCATGTATTTCAGTATGATAACCCTGTATAGAAGCCGGATCGTCTTCCATGATATTCTGATTCTGGCTTTTTATATTCTCCTATGGCTTTAAAATCGCATTATTCGGATACACCTCTGCTGGAATGCGGCTGTGATGAGGTGGGACGCGGCTGCCTGGCCGGCCCGGTGTGCGCCGCCGCCGTGATTTTTCCCTACGATTATGTGAACGACGAAATCAACGATTCCAAACAACTTTCCGCGGCCAAAAGGGACCACCTGCGCCAAATCATCGAACGCGATGCCATAGCCTTTGCAGTGACGGAAGTCTCGCAGTCCAAGATAGATGAAATCAATATCTTAAACGCTTCTATCTTATGTATGAATTTAGCAGTGGAAAAGCTCTCAATCGCCCCGCAATTTCTGCTGATAGACGGCAATAGATTCCAGGATAAATGGCATATTCCGTACCATTGTGTGGTGAAAGGTGATGCCACCTATCTCTCCATTGCCGCGGCCTCCATCCTGGCCAAAACATACCGTGATGACCTGATGATGCGGCTGGATGCCGAATATCCTATGTATGATTGGAAGAATAATAAGGGTTATCCCTCGCCGAAGCATATTGCTGCGGTACACCAGTATGGAATGAGCCCATACCACCGCCGCAGCTTCCATCTTAAGAATCAGCTATCCCTTTTTTAAGAAAAAATCTCTAAACTCTAAACTCTCAACTCTCAACTCTTACTGATCATTTCCCAAATCTCCTCATCGCTCTTGCCCAGCATCTTGATGTATTCTTTCAGTTCCGGGGTCCTGGGGTCGTTGGGATAGCGGTTGATGAATTCGCGGTATTGGTCCTCGGCGCTGTTGTAGTCGCCTAAGATGTCGTCGTAGATGACAGCGCGCTGATAAAAGCAGTTCTTGTAGTTTTCGTGGTCGGGATAAGTCTCCTGAAACTGGTTGAAAATGGCGATGGCTTTCTTGCAATAGGTCGCTCGTTGGGCCTTTGTTTCGGCCACTTTCGCGATGGTCATGGCACCGATACCGGCACGGTACAGCATGTCGGGCGAAATCTCATCTTTGGGATACTCTTTTGCGAAATCAACAGCCTTGTCGATGAACCGCAGAAAAGCGGCCGTGTCGATGCGTTTCTCATTGTAGTAGATGGAGTCGGCCATGTTGTACAGCTGGATGATGTCCTTCTGCTTGCTGCCGAATTTCTTTTTCTCCCCGTCCTTCTTGCTGTGGCACGCACCAAACAATACGGCGATAGCCAATATGAATATTGGGAATGCTAATCGTTTCATTGTCAATTATTTGTGTACGGTTTTATAGGAGGCTCTCGTCTTGCCGCTGGCAATGTCATTCAGTTTGCCCTTCAACACCATCTTTTTGATGGGAGAGAGCCGGTCGGTGAACACGCGGCCTTCCAGATGGTCGTACTCGTGCTGGATGATACGTGCCACCAGCCCGTCGAAATCTTCGTCATGGAACTCGCCGTTCTCGTCGTAGTATTCGATGTGGATGTTCGACTTGCGGGTTACATCCTCGTTAAGGTTGGGAAGGCTCAGGCAGCCTTCGCCGAACACAAAATCGTCGCCCCATTCCTTGGTGATGATGGGGTTGATGAAAGCGCCTTTGTAGATGCGCACATCGGGATAACTCTCCTTGAAAGGTTCGGAATCGATGACGAAGATGCGGATGGCCTTGCCGATTTGCGGGCCGGCCAGTCCCACGCCGTTGGCATGGTACATGGTCTCGAACATATCGTCCACCAGCTGTTTCAGGTTGGCGTTGTCCAAATCTATCTCTTCGGAAATTTTTCTCAATACGGGCTCCCCGTACACATAAATCGGTAATATCATAGTTCGCTGTTTCTTTGTTTCAGAATGTCTTGCTGTTCCATATAGGACTGCAGGATAATGGTGGCGCTGAGCTTGTCCACCAGGGCCTTGTTCTGCCGGTCCTTTTTCTTCAGCCCAATGTCGATCATCGTCTGGAAGGCCATACGGGAAGTGAAGCGCTCGTCCATGCGGGCGATGGTGGTATCGGGCGAGATGTTGGGCAGCTCCTTGCGCAGGCGGTTCACGAACGGATCGATGAACCGCGTGGAATCCGACGGCGTGTTGTCCAGTTTGCGCGGTTCTCCGATGACGATGACGTCCACCTTTTCCTGTTGCAGATACTGTTTCAGGAAATCGAAGGCCTTCGCCACCGGAATGGTGTCCAGGGCGTTGGCGCAAATCTGCAACTCGTCGGTGGCGGCAAAGCCGACCCGCTTCTGTCCGTAGTCGATGGCTAATATTCTTCCCATAATTAATTTGGCGTGCAAAAATATGAAAAAAATGGGAGAAATGGGGTGAAAGAGGTAAATGGTGAACGGTTAACGGTGAAGGGTTAACGGTGAAGGGTGAAGGAGGAAAGGGGTAAATGTGGTGAATGAGGTAAATGGGGTAAAGGGTGAACGGGGGAAGGATTATAAGAGTGAAGATTAAAAGGGTGGGGTAGTATGGGGATTTGACAATGGCCAAGGATTATTGATAAATAAATGTTTTGGTGTGACGATCTAAACTAAGTCGGTCATCTTCAAGCCACTCTACGTAAATAGGCAATTCACCATCATACTGGTAGTGATAAGTGATGATGTTGTCATGAGTGCCGCGATTTACGGTTGACTTAATGATATTGTTGGCAGAATACAGCCCACCGTAGCTATTGTTGACATAATATGAAATGTTAGGGAAATCAGACCATATTTGGCTGAATATCCCTTTGTATGGATTCTCATATTGGTCGTAATACCAGTGGTAAAAATTCCAACGTGTAAGTCCTACGTCAACACACTCGGTCATGCCGACCAGATTGTGGTTCTCCCACTCAAACGTATATGTGTACGAACCACCCTTTTCCCCATCATGCCGAGTCATGATGTCAACTGCATTTTCGGGAAAAACAAACTGCAACGGATTTGCAGATGCCTTTGCGGAACTGCTATGAATGATGTGCTTGACTTCCACTACGTTTGTGTCCGTTGCTGTAAACAAGTACTCGTCTGTCAAAGTGATGTTGTCGTTCGCAAAGTGCTCTATCTTTTCCAGTTTTTTATCATTGTATGTGAAACGGAAATAACCGGATTTGTTTTCAATCTCAGAAAAACGGTTCTTATTGTCATAATGGAAGACAATGATATCCGTTTGATTGTCCTGGCCGTCATAGTAAACTATGTTGTCGAGTCGTTTGCCTTTCCAGTTCCAGATTTGCTTGTCTTGAATGGTTTGTTCTTCCATGTTCCCATCCATATAGGTGTATGTATGGTTGATTTGCTTGATTCGTTTGGATGGATTGTATGGTCTTTCTTTTTGACATGATGAAAGAATCAGCAATCCAATAATTAAGGCGATTACGACATGAAATTTCGGTTTCATAACAATTGAATAATTTTTTCTGCAAAGAAAAAAAACCATGAATAATCAATTTTTTAGAGAAAAAATTTTTTCACCTTTCACCGTTCACCTCTTTCACCCATTATCTCCGTACACGCCTCCCTTATCGGGCATTCCTCGCAATGCGGTTTGCGGGCGGTGCAGATGTAACGTCCGTGCAGCAGCAGCCAGTGGTGGGCGCGCGAGATGTATTCAGTAGGAAAGAGCTTAACCAGCTGTTTCTCCACCGCATCCGGGGTGGGGGCGTCCTTCACGAGTCCGAGCCGGTGCGCCACGCGGAACACGTGCGTGTCCACGGGCATGGCCGCCTGCCCGAAAGCGAAAGCCAGCACCACATTGGCAGTCTTGCGCCCCACGCCCGGCAACCGAGTAAGCTCTTCCAAGGTGCATGGGACTTCGCCATCGAAGTCGCTGACCAGCATCTTGCTCATCGCGGACAGGTGCGCCGCCTTGCTGTTGGGGTACGACACGGACTTCACGTAAGAGAGAATGTCTTCCACAGAGGCTTGGGCCATCTCCACAGGGGTAGGGTAGGCCTCGAACAGGGCCGGCGTGACCATGTTTACACGCTTGTCGGTGCACTGTGCTGCCAGCATGGTAGCCACCAAGAGCTGGTAAGGGTTTTTATAATGCAGTTCCGACTGCACATCGGGCTGGTTTTTCTGGAAGTATTCAATGAGGTAGTTGACTTGTTCCTTTTTTTTCATAATTCTTCAGGTTGGAGATAGTTAATATTTGATTTTGAAGTAATCAAGCAGCGCCTTGTATTCATCTTGTGCGCTTAAGCAGGTGTCACGCAGATAGCCATTGATCTCTCCCCAGTTCTGAATGCCGCGATAATAAAAGAGACGTAGGTTTTCGGTTATGATAAAGGGCACATGGCTGCTCTGCAGGCATTGCCAAAACATCAGCAGTCGTCCGACACGTCCGTTGCCGTCCTGAAACGGATGGATGCGCTCAAACTGTACATGAAAGTCCAGTATGTCGTCAAACTCTATCTTTTTAAGGGTGTTGTACTTTGCAAGCAGATTTTTGATATGATTGTGCACCTCTTTAGGCTGCACGGTCTCCTCGCCACCCACTTCATTTGCCAGTCGCTTGTAATCGCCCACTGCAAACCATGCTTTGTTGCTGTCAGACGTGTTGGCTTTCAGTATCAGGTGGAGTTGTTTGATGTGAGACTCGGTGATACGGTCGCAGGCGTGGTCGATAATGTAATCAATACAGCGGAAGTGATTCACTGTTTCCAGAATATCATCTATGCGCGTGCTCTCGGTGGTGATTCCGAGAGTGTTGGTCTCGAAGATATAGCGTGTTTGCTCTTTTGTTAGACGGCTGCCTTCAATGTGGTTGGAGTTGTAGGTTAAATCAATCTGTGTGCGATGGTAGATGCCTCCTTTAAGTCGGCTTTCTTTTTCCTCACGCAAACGGGCAAGCAAAGGCGAAATCTTTGTTTTGCCTTTGGCGGGTAAAAGAGCGTCTGCGGGAATGCTCCATGTTTTACCCGTAAGAAAAGCCCCGTCTATCTTGCCAGTGGCGCAATAGTTTCTGGCGGTACGCTCGCTAATACCATACTTTTCGGCAAACTGTATGACTGAAATATACACCATTTCTATCGGCAAAAAATTTATTGAAAAACCGATGCAAAGATATAAATTTTTGCCGATATCGGCAAGAAAATGAACATTGTTTTCCCCTCTCCGCTGTCGGCAGCGCACACCATTCCGCCGCGAACGGAGTGAGCGAGCGGAATCTCAAGCAAATTCCACTTGCTACACTTTTCATGCCGGGCAGCACAGTGCTTTTTTTTTGTAAATTTGCGCTCTCGAATCAATGATTCATTTTGGATGAAACATATCGCGCTTTTATCACTGTTGCTTTTGGCTCTGATGTCCCTCAGTGCACAGCAGTTCTACGGTTGCCGCACGGATGACGGGTGGGCGGAAACCCCGATGCTTCGAAAAACGATAACACTTTCAGAATCCGATATTTCAAATGGAAGAATATCTATTGATATTCACTCTTTCGGTTACCACGAGGTGTATGTAAACGGCGTGAAAGTGGGTGACAAAGTGTTGCAACCTGCAGTATCGCAACTCAACAAGCATTTGCTTAGTGTGAAATACGAGCTTTCGCCCTATTTACATGAAGGCGAGAACGAGCTTTTGTTGTGGCTTGGCCAGGGATGGGGACGCGTGTATGGCACGCCCGCGGCAGTTTCGGCAAGAGTGGTCCATAAATACAATGCCCTATGGAAGAGCATCACGGATACCGACACCACTTGGGAGGCCTCGCCGAGCGGCTATAGTTACACGGGAAGCTGGCAGCCGCTGCAATTCGGCGGCGAGCGCTTTGATGCGCGCATGAAGCCCGACTGGCGACCTGCCAGTCGCTACGAGGTTACGGATGTGAGAATCTCACCACAGGAATTCGAGGGCAACCGCATCCTTGATACACTTTCGCCTGTGTCCATCGAACGACAGGACGACCACTCGCTGCTTCTCGACTTCGGCCGAGTGGTGACGGGCTGGTTCCAGGCTGATTTCCAGCCGCTTCACGCAGGCAGCGAGGTTATGATGGAATATCTTGACCACCTGCAGGCTGTGCCGCCGCACACCGAAAGCGACATCTATGTTGCTCGGGGCAGTGGGGAGGAGCATTTCACTAACCGCTTCCACTATCACGCCTTCCGCTATGTGCGCATCACGGGAGCGGACATCCAAGCGGCACGGGCGTTGTCCATCAGCGCACTCAACCCCGATAAGGCTGCCACTTTCGAGTGCTCCGACCAACGGCTCAACGACATCCATGACCTCATCCAACACACCATGCAGTGCTTGACTCTCAGCGGCTACATGGTGGACTGTCCGCATCTTGAACGCATGGGCTACGGCGGCGACGGAAACTCCTCGACGATGACGCTACAGACAATGTACGATGTGCGCGACACTTACCACAACTGGCTCATGGCCTGGGGCGACGCGATGGAACCCGACGGCGAACTGCCATACGTGGCACCCGCCTTCCGCACCGGCGGCGGCCCCTACTGGAGCGGCTTTATCATAAAAGCACCCTGGCGCACATACCTCAACTATGGGGATTTCTCGATGATTGCCCTGCATTATCACCAAATGAAACAGTGGCTGCAATTCATCGAACAGCATTGCGAGGACGAGATTCTGCAGCCCTGGCCCGACAATGAGCGGCACACTTGGTTCCTTGGCGACTGGCTCGCCCCAAAAGGCGTGGACATGCAAGGCGAATCCGTGCTACATGTCACCGGTTGCTTCCTCAGCGAATGTCTCGGCAACATGGTGCAAATGGCCCGGTTGATGGGACTCTATGATGATGCACGGAAGTTTTCCGAATGGCATGACCGGCTCAACGCCGCCATTCACCGCCATTTCTACCACCCGGAAACGCATACTTACGCCAATGGCACCCCGTTGGACCAAAGCTATGCCCTGCTGATGAACATCCCGCCCGACAACGCTATTGCCGAGCAAGTCAAAGAGCAATTGCTGAAAGACTGCTACGGGAAGTACAAGGCACACTTTGCGGTGGGGCTGGTCGGTGTGCCCGTCTTCACCGAGTGGTGCATCCGCGAGCGAAAGACCGACCTGATGGCCACGCTGCTGCGCCAACCCGACTATCCGGGTTACCTGCACATGATCCACAATGGTGCCACCACCACATGGGAGTCTTGGGACGGCAAACGCAGCCGCGTGCACAACTGCTACAACGGTGTCGGCATCTGGTTCTACCAGGCGCTGGCAGGCCTTCGCCCAAACCCCGACCGGCCAGGCTACCAGCATTTCTTCGTTGACCCGCAACCTTGCGAGGGCGTGGATTGGGTGCGTGTCACCAAGCCCACAAGCTACGGCACAATCCGCATTGAACTTAACGGGACTAAGTTGCGATTGACAGTCCCCGAAGGCACTACTGCCACCGTTTTTCCCGGCACCGACCGCGAACGCACGCTGACGACAGGGGAGTGGGAACTGTAGTAGGAGAAAACCGGGTGATGATATTGTAATAGAACATTATGCCTAATACCATATTTGAATTGTAATCAAGTGTAAATGTAGATTTTTTGAGTGTCTTTATGATTTATCTCGTTTTAGCCATAGCATTTTCAACCGGTGTTTTTGTCACCATGCGCATCTTCAAGCGCTTTGAGATGGACAATCACCAGGCGTTGATGTGGAACTACATTTTCGCCACGTTTACCGGCTTCATCATTTGTGGCCGATACGACACAGTGCCCCAATTGGTTCACGAGCCCTGGTTCGGTTTGTCATTGCTGACAGGCTTCTGGTTCATCTTCACCTATTTGCTCATGACAGCCTCCACCCAGTCGTCCGGCATTACCATAACCTCGCTATCCAGCAAACTGTCGGTGGTGCTGCCCACCTTGGCCGGCGTGCTCATCTTTCATGAACATTTGAATTTGAAAGTCTCGATAGGTATCGTATTGGCCCTGGTGGCTTTGGTCTTGGTGGTAGGAGGAAATGGGAAACATACAGATAAAATGAAGATGGCCAAGTTACTGTTGCCATTGTTGATTTTCTTTGGCACAGGTATCGGCGATATTCTGATGAAACTCAACGAACAGCGCAACACGGCCGATAACATGGGGTTTATGATTGCCTTCATCTATACAATTGCCATGTTGTTCAGTATCATCCTGGTGGCTTACGACCTTATTAGGGGCAAATCCAAATGGCAGATGAAGAGCCTTTTCGGCGGCATCGCGTTAGGCGTCATCAATTTCTTTTCCACATATTGTGTGTTTCATGCCATGCGCTATTTCGACAATGTGGTATTGTTTCCGATATACAACATAGGTGTGGTCTGCCTCACCGCTCTGGTAGGTTGGTTGCTATTTAAGGAAAAATTGACTTGGAAGAACTATCTGGGACTCGCCATTGCCATCATTGCCGTGGTGCTGATTACGGTGCGATTTTAAATGACTCTGTATGATTGTGGAGAAGACGGGATTCGAACCCGCGACCCCTTGATTGCGAACCAAGTGCTCTACCAGCTGAGCTACATCCCCATCCGCCAAACGACCTTTATAGGGTCGTTTTTTTTCAGGGCGCGAAGATACACTTTTTCTGGATATGATAAATGTGATAGTAGTGTCAGAACTTTATGGTTAGGGCATCTTCTTTTTTAGTATTTTTGCCGCAAATTTGGATTCTATTATGTCAAGAAACGAAAAAGAACTGGATGGCGTGACCCTGTTGGGAAACCAGAATACACAGTATAATTATGATTATAATCCGGATGTGTTGGAGACATTTGAAAATAAACATCCGGAAAATGAATACATAGTGACACTCGACTGCCCGGAATTCACGTCCTTGTGTCCCAAAACCGGCCAGCCCGATTTCGGTCACATCATCATCAACTACATCCCGCGCGTGCGAATGGTGGAGAGCAAGAGCCTGAAACTCTACCTTTTCAGCTTCCGCAACCACGGCGATTTTCATGAGGATTGCGTCAATATCATCATGAAGGATTTGGTGAAACTGATGGATCCCAAATATTTGGAGGTTATCGGACTGTTCAATCCACGTGGCGGCATATCTATAAAACCCTTTGCCAATTACGGCGATGCGGAGCATCAGGATATGGTAAAGCAACGGCTGTTGGCTAATTTTCATCAAAAATAGGGTAGAATGGAGAAGGATTCCGTCATAGTCATCTCCGGCGGCATGGATTCGACCACCATGCTGTACGAATATCGGGAGCAGATTGCGCTGGCTATTACCTTTGATTACGGCTCCACGCAGAACGCCCGCGAGCGTGAGTATGCCATTATGCATTGCAAACGATTGGGTATTAAGCATCTGATCATACCGTTGGATTTCATGCACCAATACTTCAAAAGTGCATTGTTGGGTGCTCCGGAGGATATTCCGGAAGGGAATTACGATGACGAGAACATGAAATCCACAGTGGTGCCTTTCCGCAACGGCATCATGCTGGCCATTGCCTGCGGCATTGCGGAAAGCAATGGTCTCAAGCGGGTGCTGATTGCCAACCACGCCGGTGACCACACCATCTATCCCGACTGCCGCCCGGGATTCGTCAATGCCATGTCGGAGGCGATGAGTGCGGGCACTTATGAGAATGTCACGGTTTTTGCCCCGTACACCGGATTGACCAAGACAGACATAGCCCTCCGGGGCAAGAAGCTGGGTCTGGATTACAGTGAGACCTACTCCTGCTACAAGGGTGGGGAGCACCATTGTGGCAAATGCGGCACCTGCCGTGAGCGCATCGAGGCCCTCCGCGATGCCGGCATCCACGACAAGACAGTGTATGAACGGTGAATGGTAAACGGTGAATGGTAAACGGTGAACCTTGAACCTTGAACCTTGTACCTTGTACCTTTCACCTTGAAACTTGAAACTTTTAAACTTTAAACCATAAATGTATTACGTACGAAAAACCCTCGAAATTTCATCTTGCCACCAATTGTATCTCGATTATGAGAGCAAATGCGAGAACTTGCATGGTCATAATTGGAAAATCAATGTGTATTGCCGTGCCAAGGAATTGGATAGCAATGGTATGGTGTGCGATTTTACAGAAATCAAACGGCTGATTCATGGCAGGATAGACCATAAGAACTTAAACGAAGAGCTTGACTTCAACCCCACGGCTGAGAATTTGGCCAAGTGGATTGTGGATACGGTGCCCAACTGCTACCGTGCGGATGTGTGGGAGTCGCGCGACAACAAGGCATCCTACATTGTGGATGATGCCGTGCAAAATTTTGAGTAGATGTACAAGATCAACGAGATATTCCACTCCTTGCAGGGCGAGGGCTACCATAGCGGCACGCCCGCCGTGTTTGTGCGCTTCAGCGGGTGCAATTTGCATTGTGCCTTTTGCGATACGGACCATCGTGAGTCTAAACCTATGACCTCAAGCGAAATTATAGATAATATCGCACAATATCCTAATGCACAGCTGATTGTGCTAACGGGTGGGGAACCGTCACTGTTTGCCGACGACGACTTTGTGCGTGCGTTGAAAACGGGAACTGACCTACCCGTTGCAATCGAAACCAACGGTACGCGCGTGCTTTCGGAGGGCATCGACTGGGTGACGCTCTCGCCGAAGGAGGCGTTTGAGGGTGGGGGAGTTGTGCCCTGTGTGCTCACCCGTTGCGACGAGCTCAAGGTGGTGTATTGCGGCCAGGCTCTCCAAATCTACGACACGATTGAGACCACGCACCGTTTCCTGCAACCTTGCTACAGTGATGATCCTGTGCGCTGCAAAGCCAACCTTGATGCGTGCGTGGAAGCGGTCATGAAGAACCCCGGCTGGCGGCTGTCGTTGCAAATCCACCGTGTGCTGGGAATACGGTGACAAGGGATGGGGACAATTATTAGTAATGAGCTTCTCTGCTTTCAGCAGATTGTTTCGCATCAGCTGCGGCCACCCTGTTCCGCGGTGAGTGGGCTCTGTTCTTCGTAGCAAGAGAGTCTCGCACCGCGGCGGGCGCTATGATGCCGCCCTCCGCCCCAGACTGCACTGCGTTTAGTCTTGGGTTATTAGAATATGGTCTCTTCGAGACCTTTATGGGAAATTCCATTTTGCCCCACTGGGAATGTATCCCGTAGGGATACCATATCGGTAACCCCGCACAAGGCCGTAGGCCGCAGTGTGGGGATGTGATGCGCGCGCGAGGCCTCTCGCGGCGCGAGACCAGTCAGCACCGGAGGTGTATCCTGTCCCGCCGCGAAAGTCACACACTGGCAAGATGAATAAATAAGACTAAAAGGTGTGTTTCCGATTATCAAAGACAATTCGTCAGCAACCTGCTGTCGAAATAAGCCACCATGTTGTTGACCAATTCTTGCGCAAATAGATTGTGTAATAAAATTGTATTTTTGCAGCATTAATCAATTAAAAAATACAAATATGAAACAAACGATTTTTCTGCTTTCTTTGTGCGCGATCCTGTGTGCTGGTTGTGTAAGGGATTACGGTACTCCTACAACCAAAAACTATCCCATCAACGGTAATTATACTGAACTTTCCGTAAGTAATGCATTCGAAGTGACCGTGAGCGATCAGGTGAGCGATGTGGTGGTCACCGTGGGAGAATTGGCCCATGAAAGAGTGGTCGTGAGAGTGCGTGACGGCAAGCTGTATGTTGGTTTTAAGCCGAATACGCACTATAATGGCATAGCCATTGCAGTCATTCCTGCCAATGCCAACTTGAGGAGCATTGACCTCAGTGGCGCTTCTTCATTCAGGGGAGATCTCAGATGCAATGATGTGGAAATTGAGCTTTCCGGGGCTTCTACGTACCAAGGCGTTGTAGAAACGGATGAATTGGATGTTGAACTGTCGGGGGCTTCTGACGCATTGATTTACGGTTTATGCCAGAATAATATGGATATAGAACTCAGTGGTGCTAGCACGCTGAAAGCTGCTAATCTGAACGCTCAGTCGGTGCATGGTGAGATGAGCGGTGCCAGCAATGCCGATGTGACCTTCTGCACCATCCTGAATGTGGAACTCAGCGGGGCCAGTACGCTTACTTATGGACACGTGGTAGATTGTATCGGCAACTCTGTTGTCAACTGTCCCACATCCGGAGGCTCATCAGTCAGACCGCGCCCGTAATGGAATCGTGGTCAGTGTTTTAGAAAATTGAATGTAAAACCGAATAATAAGGAAAGTATGAAAAACAGAAACAGTAATAATTCCAGTTGGATGTTGCGACTTTGTGTGTGGATTGCCAGTGTAGTATGCTTGTTTATGCCAGCGCGTGCCGTTGCCCAAAGCGAGACGAGAGAATTGACAAATCTGGTAATTTTCGTGCGTTTTGCCGATGATGCCGAAATCGACCATTCGTTCGCGGAAATCGACACTATGTTTAACGGAAGAGAAGAAGGATACATGAGCGTGTATAATTTCTTCAAGGTCATGTCATACGACAAGATTCATTATAACACTGTATATACCAATAATATACAGAATGACCAGATTGTCTCCTATCAGGATGTTTTCCCCCGTGGCTATTTTGAACCGTACAGTTCGTGGAATCCCATCGGTTACCAAGGTGAGAATCCGTTTATGGGCGTGTCCATGCGCGAGGCACTTTTGCTGGGCCGTATCGTGAGATATGTGGACTCTCTGCATCTGGTGGATCCCAACATCGTGCTGGATGGCGATGGTGACGGCGACATTGACAATATCAGCTTCGTGGTGAAGGGCGGCACGGGATCGTGGGCGTCTATTTTGTGGCCCCACATGGAGTATTTTCCGCATGATTCGCTTGGCTATGTGGCAACCCTCAATGGCGTTCGCCCTAACACGTTCAATTTGGAATTCGAGGGCGCGCCGTCATACTTCAACGCGAATGTCTTCCGCCATGAGATGGGGCATTCACTGGATATGCCGGATTTGTATCACTATATGTATTATTCGGATGTTACCCCGGCCGGTTGCTGGGATATGATGTGCAACAATTATGTGCCCAACCATACGGCTGCCATTTACAAGAATAAGATACTGCATGTGTCGGACGATCCGATTGAAATTACCGAAGACGGCGACTACACGTTGTTGAGTGTGGGCTCGAGCCCTTCGCAGAACTGCTATTACATCAAGTCAAGTATTGATCCCACACAATGGTTCGTGTTCGAGTACCGCAACTATTACGACATGTTCGATGCGGGTGTCCCTGGCGTTGGACTCGTGGTCGCACGCTGGAACGACACAGTACAGTTGGATTACGACGGCATGTTTGCCAATGCTTTCTTCGATTATCACACACAGGCGCACCAGTACTGGATTTTCCGTCCGGGCAGCGCAAGTGACACGGTTGACGGTAACATTTACCAGGCGCACTTTAGTTTTGAGTCCGGCCGCACTTCCTTCGGCCCGACGACAGACCCCTATCCTTATCTGACGGACGGCACGCCAGAGACAAGCTTTGAAATCACGGATATTCACGAGAACGGCAACGAACTCACTTTCCACGTGCATTTTCTGAATACTGGCGTGGCTGAGAACAATTTTGGTGATGCGTTTAAAGTGTGGCCGAATCCTGCCCGTGAACTCATTACTGTTGAGGGTGAGGACATCAACCGTGTGGAGCTGTATGACGCAATCGGTCGCTTGGCGGCATCGGAATCCAATGTGCGTGAGGACCGCTGTACCTTGTCGGTGTCGCATTTGCCGGCAGGTATTTACATTTTGAAAGCATTTATGTCCAACGGTTCCGTTCATTCGAGGAAGGTGGTGGTGGAGTAGGGGATTTGACCAATCCGGATAAATAAATTGGCCGCTGATTCTATGGAGTCAGCGGCCAATGTCTTGTAAGAATATGCTGTCAGTCAGCGATTACTCGGCTTTGTAGAACGGCATCTTCACGGTGACGGCCTTCAGCAGGCGGTTACGCACCTTGATGAAGATTTCGGTGCCCGCTTTGGCGAATTCCTTCTTGATGAGTGCAGTGCCGATACCCTTTTGCACAGAAGGTCCGAAGGTGCCGGAGCGCACTTCGCCGATGAGGTTGCCCTCAGCATCGCACACCTCGTAGCCGTTTCTCGGAATACCACGGTCGATGAGTTCGAAACCGGCAATTCTGCGGGTTACGCCGTTGGCCTTGAGGTCTTCCATGAACTTGCGGTCGATGAAGTCCTTGCCATCCACGAATTTGGTGATCCAGCCCAAACCGGCCTCGATGGGGGAGATGGTGTCGTCAATCTCGTGGCCGTAGAGGCAGAAGCCCATTTCGAGACGGAGGGTGTCGCGTGCGCCCAAACCGATGGGTTTGATGTCGAACTCGGCGCCAGCTTCAAACACGGCATCCCAGATTTGCATGGCAAGCTCGTTGGGGAAGTAGATCTCGCAGCCACCGGAGCCCGTGTAGCCCGTGGTGGAGAAGAGGATGTTGTCGAAACCGGCGAACTTGATGATCTTGTTGGTGTAGTACTCCATGTCGATGACAGAAGCATCCGTCAGTTTCTGCATGGCCTTGAGTGCCAAGGGACCCTGAACGGCCAGCTGTGAGATGTTGTCGGAGATGTTCTCAATATCAGCACCGAAGTTCTTGTTCTGCTCAACAACCCAAGCCCAGTCTTTGTCAATGTTGGCGGCGTTCACCACGAGCAGGTAGTCTTCGTCGTGCAGGTTATAGACCAGCAGGTCGTCCACGATGCCGCCCTTGCCGTTGGGGAAGCAGCTGTACTGCACCTTGCCGGGATAGAGTGCGGCCACATCGTTGGTGGTGATGTGTTGCAACAGGGCCAGCGCTTTCGGGCCCTTCACGGTGAACTCGCCCATGTGGGACACGTCGAACACGCCCACTTTGTTGCGCACCTGCAGGTGCTCGGCCGTGATGCTGTCATATTGGATAGGCATGTAAAAGCCTGCGAATTCTTCCATTTTGGCTCCTAAAGCCTCATGTTTTGCTCTGTAAACGGTTTCTTTCATAATAATGCTATTTTTAAGTTAGATATTCAGATTAAAACGGCTGCAAAGATAAGAATAATTTTCCAGTCTTTCAGGCAACGCTAAAATTCCCGCCCGGCTTTCTTGAGCAAGCGGTTTACCTTGCGGAATCGCCTGCTCAACCAATTTTCTATCATCTCATCTTCTATCTCGGCGATGTCAGGAACATCTTTCTTGCTTCTTCTTGCGCTGGAGAAACGGATGTATGCCCCAATGTGACGCCGTTTCTTTTCGTGGTAGATGGCGTCGAACGGGATGAGCACACCGGTGTCCTCAATGTTGTGCATCAAACGGTTGACCGCTGTGCCGAACATGAGCATCTGGGGTGTGATAGAGATATATGCGGTTACATTTGGCGGAACGTTCACGCCCCTCATTCTGGCCGCCATCTTGAGCAATTTGTAGTCTTCTGCCAAATCATCCTGATTCAGTACCAAATTCATCAAGTCGGGATCAGAATCCGGCAGTAAAGTCTGGTCATCCCACGGGCGAACAAGCTCGTTCTTGTCTCCAAAATGCTTCCATAGGAAATGGTAGATTAAATTTCTGGTGATGTGATCGTATGAAGGATAGACGGTTATCTTGCCAAAGTAATAAAGCAGGTTCGGATTCTTCATGATGATGGCCACCAAGCCATCCCACAGGTTGTCCATGGCAAATATGGACTTTGCGCCGTCCTTGGAACTCTGGTAGGCCGGAGCCACAAAGTTGCGTCCAAGTTCCAAGACGTGCGGCAGGTACTCATCGATGAACTTTTGGGAAAACCGGAACTGGTGTGCGCTTGCCATTACCGGCTGGCCTTTCTCGTCGAAAGTGGCATCGGAGCCATAGAAGAAGCGATAGCCACCGACAATCGCCTCGTTGTCCGGATCCCAGACAATCAGCTGCTTGTAGGGCTTTTCCATCTTGTCGTATTCATCAAGATCTATGGAATTGCCCGTGGAACCGCCGGCTTCACGGAAGGTCAGCTCGCGCAGCCTCCCGATCTCGGTGACCACATTGGGAGAATCGTGCCAAGTGACGATGTAGAGCTCGTTGTGCCCTTTGTTCGTGTCTTCCAGCTTTTTGGACTTGGTAAGCTCTGCCTTTATCAATTCAACAGGTACAGGGTCAATTATTGCTTTCATAATATAGTAGGGATAAGTTAATCGATGTTAGATGGCCAGGGATTGGAAACAATACCCGCCATTTCAAGCATGGTCCGGTGCGCCAGATCGCGTATTCGTGTCACTTCTTCCTTTCGAGGTGTGTTGCGGTCGGGCACAATAGGGTCTCCTACATGAACGGTGACCAGAGGTTCTCCTTTGCTGATGAATCTGCGCCATCCGGTGCGCGGCCTGAATGTGATCATCAGGGGAAGAATGGGAAGCGAATATTTGTATGCCATGTTGAAAGTGCCTGTCTTAAAAGGCCTGAGCGGAGCATAGAAGTTCCAGCTGCAACTTTCAGGGAAGATGTGTATCCATTGTTTGCGGGCTGCAAGTTCGTCCAAGGCCTGGTCGAACTTCCGGAGTCCACTGCGGTTTTCCGGAATGGGAATGCCGCCAATATGCTTCATGAGAAATCCGTCCTTGCCGTTGAAAGGCTGGGCGTACATGGGAATCCAAGCCTTGCGGTATCGCATCGCCTGCAGAACGCAAAACATGTCCCATCTGTAAACGTGATTGCAGACGGTCATCACACCGTTGGCAAAGAGCTTTCGGTTTTGACGAACTTTTTCGCGGCCTTCGATTCGGAGTCCATACCGGATCCAGTTTACAGGGAATGCTATTATCCAGGTGGCAAGATATATGAGAAAATGCCAGATTTTGAATTTCAGCGATTTGTCAAGATAGGGATAAGTTTCGTCAAATTGTATGTCCTTGGACTTCCCGCGTATGGGTGCCATTCTCGTGAACGGATTGTCCCCCGAGAATTCCGCTACAGGTTTTGGGACATAAACCCCTTCCTTTACTTTGAAATTTCTATAAGCTGGGCCAAATTTTGAATAGTCCTCTGCCATACTAAGTTTCTCAAAAATATTTGCGGATAATTCAAGTTATCCGCAAAAAAATGCAAAATTAACAAATTTTTTTGAAAATCAAAGTCTTTGTGTTTTTTTTGTTTAGACTGATATACTAAAATCACTTTTTGGGCGTTGTTTTAAACGATTATGCAAGAGAGAATAGAGGTAAGAGAAACAATCAGCCAATAATCTCTCCAATCAATTAACTTAAATTTGGAAATATGAAAAAAATTGCATTATTAAGTATGCTGCTGGTTTGTTTTTCCGCCGCGAGTTTCGCGCAGGAGGAAGAACAGGATTGGCGGCAGGTGTTTCCGCGTAATGAGTTCAGTATTGGCATCGGCGATCCGGCGTTCGCCAGTTTACAACGGGGCAGCATCTGGGATAAGCTCATCTATGATCGCTGGTATAATGAGGGGGACGATCTCAATGATTGGTTCTCACCGGCCCAATATCACACCAACTACGTGGCCACATGCCCGATTTCCGTGGGCTACATGTACCGCCTGCGCAAGTTTCTGTGGCTGGGCGGCTCTGTATCCTACATGGGCGTGTTCGGCAAGGTGTTTGACGCGCGCGACGACAGTTTCCTGTACAATCACACCGAGACGCAGATTGCCTTTTTGCCCACTGTGCGCTTTTCCTATCTCAATAAGAAATATGTAACGCTCTATTCCGGTCTTTCCACGGGCTTCCTGCTCAACTTCGAAAAAAATGACGGAAGCACGAATGTCTATTTCCATCCCACGTTGCAGGTGACAGCATTCGGCGTTTCTGCTGGACGCAAGTTCTTCGGATACACAGAAATAGGATGGGGCTATAAGGGCTTCATCACTGCCGGTATCGGTTATCGGTTCAATGCAAAAAAGAATGATTAACGATTAGAATTTCAATGATATGAAAAGAATAACCTTTGTTATAGCAACTTGTCTGCTGGCAGCTATGTCGTTCAATAGCTGTGTGGTGGAAGAGTCCGACCGTAAGGATCAATCCGGTACCGAGAAAGCCTACCAGATGTTCATGTATTGGAGATACGGTTATAGCAATACCCAGATGCGTTTAGCCAATGTGGCGTTCAACTTCAATGCCTGGCTCTCCGCGCCAGAAAACTCACGCGATTCCGTCGCATTGATCTATTTCAAAGACTACAACATCCGCGATAACGGCAACGGCTCGTGGATTATTCTCCACCAATACAAGGAGATCTATACGATTGAAACTCAGAATAAACTGCTCTCGGAACCCGGTGCTGCATGGAAGGTGACCGAGAAAGAACGGGTGTTGAATTACATGCCGGTTGCCAGTATTGGATACAATGAAATGTATGACTTCTCGTCATCGCCTGTGACAGCTAATGTTTCATGTTTGGCGCAAGGACAATGGAAGGTGAATATTAATGATTGGGAACCGGGCGATTACCTTGATGACGGTGTTCCGATGCCTCACTTGTCGGTTACATTGAGTGCTGCGGATCAGTCTGTCATTCAAGATCTTCGTGAGGGCGACTACTACATCAGCGGCCATGGATGCTTTGAATTTGCCCGATATGCGTATCCAGTGGGTAATGATGTGTCCAATGTGGTTGCCTTGTATTTCAGCATTGAAGAACCGCTATTGTGCGACGGTCAGGACACTTGGAGTGATGGAAACATGAATATTGTTGTGTATAATGGAGAACCAATCGGTTCACCAGAGTATAAATCAGAAACTACAAATGTGAAGTTTACCGTGAAGGCTGGCCCAGGCTGTTTTTCCGAGCCAGTGCATTATGCCATTCTGCATTATTACGATCATGAGGCCATGTGGTCGTATGGAAGTAATGATGGTAGAATTAATATGTTCTGGGGAGATATGTTTGACAATACTCTCCAAGGCCAGTAGTGATACAGAAAGAATAGACAGATACAGCGGTTCGTGATGCTTCGCGGACCGCTTTTTTATTGCAGGATATCAATGTCGCCTTTGCCTTCGCGCACGACCTCGATGTCACCGCCGGTGCAATCCACCACCGTGGAAGGCGTGTTGTCGCCGTATCCGCCATCGATGACGATGTCCACCTGGCGGTTGTATTTCTCATGGATGAGCTCAGGGTCGGTGGTGTATTCGATTACCTCGTCATCGTCTTTCACGGAAGTGGAGAGGATAGGGTGGCCCAGTTGGCGCACAATCTCGCGGATGATGTTGTTGTCGGGCACGCGAATGCCGACGGTCTTCTTGTTGCTCTGCAACAGTTTGGGCACGTTGTTGTTGGCCTCCAGGATGAAAGTGAACGGGCCGGGCAGCACTTTTTTCATCGCTTTGAAGATGTTGTTGGGGATGGGTTTGGTGTAGTCGGAGAGGTTGCTCAGGTCGGAACAGATGAAGGTCATGGCGTTTTTCTTCTTCTTGTCGCCCAGTATCTCTGTGATCCGTTCCACACTCTTGGGTTTGAAAATATCGCAACCGATGCCGTAGATGGTGTCCGTCGGATAGATGATGATACCACCATCTTCCAGGCATTTCACCACCTGGTCAATCGCCCTCTGGCTCGGATTCTCCGGATATATTTTCAACAACATAGTCGATGATTATCGAAATTCAGAATTCAGAATTCAGAATTCAAAGTACCTCATGTACCAACTTCACCCCATTTACCTCATGCACCCTATTTACCCCATTCACCTAAATAAAAGAAGGGTAAGCTCCTTGTATCGCATCGCTACAACCGACGTACCCTTGCTGTATTCCTACCCTGGGGGAGTTAGAAGGGAGCAGATCGTACAAGACTTACCCGGCGGCAAAAATAGGAAAATTTTCGATTTTCAGGCTAATAGCCCAAAATTTTCAGCATCGACTTGTAACTCTGTTCTTTAGCGAACAATTTAGTGCAGATTTCTCCATCTTCGTCGCGGTATATAATGATGTGTTTCGGAGCGGGAGTCATGCAATGCTGTATCCCGCCGTACCCGCCAAGTGCATCTTGGTATGCGCCAGTGTTGAAAAGACCGATATACTGGATATCTTCGGGGCTGTCGCTCACGGGGTAGTTTTCCGAGTTGACTTGCGGAAGGAACACAGCGTTCAGGTGTGACTCGGAGTTGTAATAGTCGTGGCTGTCGCACGTGAGCCCGCCCAGGAACACGCGCTCGTAGCCCTTGTCCCAGTTGTTGATGGCCAGGATGATGAACTGCTGGTTGATAGCCCAGGTGTCGGGCAGGGTGGTCATGAAGGAGCTGTCGATCATGTTCCAGAGCTCGCGGTCGTTCTGGCGCTTTTGCTGTAAGACAGAGAAAAGCACGGCGCTGGCCTCTCCCACAGTGTAGGATCCGAATTCGGTGAAGATGTCGGGCTCTTCCACTCCTTCTCGGTTGCAAATGGTCTTGATCTGCGACACGATTTCCTCCGCCATGTACTCGTAGTCGTAATCGAACGACAAAGAATTCTTGATGGGGAAGCCGCCCCCGATGTTCAGGGAGTCCAGCTCTGGCGAGATCTTTTTCAACTCGCAATATATGTTAACGCACTTGGCCAATTCGTTCCAGTAATACGCAGTGTCCTGAATACCCGTGTTGATGAAGAAATGGAGCATCTTCAACTCGAATTTCGGGTTGTTCTTGATTTTCTCCTGATAGAAGGGGACGATGTCGTTGTAACGGATGCCCAAACGGGAGGTGTAAAACTCGAAGCGAGGTTCTTCCTCCGAAGCGATACGGATGCCGACCTTGCATTTGGTTTGGATGTTCTTGTCAAGCAGGTCGAACTCTTTCTTGCTGTCCAAAACAGGCATGGTGTTCACGAACCCTTTTTCCAACATCATCGAAATATTGTCGATGTAGGGTTGCTTCTTGAAACCGTTGCATATAATATAATTGTCTTTCTGGAACTGGCCGCTCTCGTATAGAGTTTCTATCAGATTCAGATCGAAGGCGGAGGAGGTCTCCAAATGCACATCGTTCTTGAGAACTTCGGACAGGACAAACTCAAAGTGGTTGCTCTTGGTGCAGTAGCAATAATGGTACGAACTCTTGTAGTCGGACTTGGCGATAGCTACATTGAACCATCTTTTTGCCTTCTGGATATTCTCGGAGATTTTAGGCAGGTAGGTGATTTTCAGCGGCGTTCCGTATTGTTTGATGATGTCCATAAGTGGTACGCCATTGAATAACAATTCGTTGTCTTCTACGTTGAATTCCTCTTGCGGAAATTCGTAAGTTTGCTGAATCAGGTCGATGTACTTGGTCTTCATCTTTGCGAGCGATTGAATTAAAACGCCGCAAAAATATAAAAATAACTTACTTGGATATATTGAAAAATGAGCATCCAAATAATTTGGATGAAAAAGTTATCAACAATCCGGATTAGTTGTGGTCTCTTCTGTTTTCGCATTCGCAGATGTCAGTAAATAGAATTTCTGTGTCTGGAAGTAACTCTTGCATGGCCTTATATTCCGATTTTGTGAGCGGAATTTGTCTTAAATCAAGTATTTGCAATGTTTTTTGTAAAGATTTTATGCTTTCCGGAAGAATATAAAGAGGGTTGTCCCAAGCGTCAATATAGGTGAGTCGGCTTAGGTTTGAGATGGAATTCGGAAGCGTTTCAATGATGTTTCGACTGATGCACAAATATTTCAGGTTTTTCAGGTTGCCGATGGATTCGGGAAGCCGAAGCAGTTTGTTTTTATCCAAATTCAGGCTTTCGAGTTTTGTGAGTTTGTAGATATTCTGATTTAACACACATAAACGGCATCCTTTGACGGTAAGTTCCCTAAGTTCGGTGAGCAGAAATAATTCTTCTGGCAGTGAATCCCGGTTGGCAAGCTTGGTCAATTTGAGCCGATATACTTTTTTGGGCTCTTGCAGCGCCTCCTGAAGCGAGGTATAAGTCTTTCCGTTGTCTGTGCTGTCATAATATATTATAGGTATCTTCTGCGCCATGGTTATAGTGCAAAAGGTTAAGAAAATGAGTAATATTATGATTTTTCGCATGCCCTATGTCGATTGGTTGTGTCTATGACAGCTTTTTCTCATACGCTAACCTCTCTCCGTCGCGCACTTGTACGATACCGCAATAGGTGAAACCGTTATTGCGTATGAGATTCCGCATGAAGAGATTGTCGTGGTGCGTGTCGATGCGGAATGAAGGGATGCCTTGCGTCTTGGCATTCTTTTCTGCATAGTGTATGATGTGGTCGGCATATCCGCGATGCAGGAAGTTGTTGTGTATGGCTATGCGGTGGACAGTGATATAATTACCGTTAGTAAGCCATTGTCCGTCAATGTTTTCATAATAAGGATCTTCGCCGCTTACGATGGCGGCATAGGCCACCATCTGGCGTTCTTTCAGGAATATATGTCCCTGTTGCTGAGCTATATCTTTGATAATCGCTTCCTCGTTTGGATAGCCGTCCTGCCACTGGTCGATATGTTGAGCCCCCATCCTTGCTTTTGCCTGCTCGATAATCGTCATAATGGCCGGTAGATGGGATATCCTGGCAAGTGCGTGCTCCGGCGCACGCAGCAACATTCGTGTGGCTGCGCTGTCCGCCTCTATCGCACGCACAAGTTCTTCGGTGCTTTGGAATTGTTTCTCATCCCGGATCTTGGCGACAACGGAAAACGCAATGCGCTGATCGTAAATCTTTTTACGTAGATTGAAAATATGGATTTCGTAGGAAACTGTCTCCAACCCCAACGTCGGGCGCGTGCCTACGTATAGCATTCCTTTGTATCGCTTTCCGTCAACTTCTACCCGTGCAGCATAGACACCCTTTTCCAACCCCGGAGGGGAGTCTGGAAGTACGTTGGCAGTGGGGAACCCGAACTTGTGCCCGTTTCCCAAACCATGAATTACAATGCCGGTATGCCAAATGCTCGAGTTCAAAGTTTAAAGTTCAAGGTTTAAAGTTTATAATTCACCACCTCCTTCACCTCCTTCACCTCCTTCACCTCATGCACCCCCTTTACCTCATGTACCCACTTTACCTATTTATCCTTTCTATCCCACGCTTCCCGCCAGGCTGATGCTGAGCAGTTTCTGGGCTTCCACGGCGAACTCCATAGGCAGCTTGCTGAGCACGTCCTTGGCGTAGCCGTTCACGATGAGGCTGATGGCGCTCTCCTTGTCGATACCGCGCTGCTGGCAGTAGAAGAGCTGGTCGTCGGAAATCTTGGAAGTGGTGGCCTCGTGCTCGAGGATGGAGGAGGAGTTGGCGCACTGGATGTCGGGCCAGGTGTGCGCGCCGCACTTGTCGCCCATCAGCAGCGAGTCGCACTGCGAGAAGTTGTGGGCGTTCTCGGCGTTTTTGTTCACTTTCACCAGTCCGCGGTAGCTGTTCTGGCTATGTCCGGCGGAGATGCCCTTGGAGACAATCAGGCTGCGAGTGTTGCGGCCCAGATGAATCATCTTGGTGCCCGTGTCGGCCTGCTGGTAGTTGTTGGTGACGGCCACGGAGTAGAACTCGCCCACGGAGTTGTCGCCCTTGAGCACGCAGCCGGGGTATTTCCAGGTGATGGCCGAGCCGGTCTCCACCTGTGTCCACGAAATCTTGGAGTTGGCACCTTTGCACAAGCCGCGCTTTGTAACGAGATTGTAGATGCCGCCGTTGCCCTCCTTGTCGCCAGGATACCAGTTCTGCACGGTCGAGTACTTGATTTCCGCGTCTTTCATGGCGATGAGTTCAACGACTGCCGCGTGCAACTGGTTCTCGTCGCGCTGCGGGGCAGTGCAGCCTTCCATGTAGCTCACATACGCGCCTTCGTCGGCGATGAGCAGTGTGCGCTCGAACTGGCCTGTCTTGGCCGCGTTGATGCGGAAGTAGGTCGAGAGCTCGATAGGACAGCGCACACCCTTGGGAATGTAGCAGAAGGAACCCTCGCTGAACACGGCGGAGTTCAGGGCGGCGTAGAAGTTGTCGGTGTAGGGCACCACCGAACCCAGATATTGTTTCACGAGGTCTGGATATTGCTGTATGGCCTCGCCGAAGGAACAGAAGATGATGCCCTCTTTCTTCAGCGTTTCCGAAAAAGTGGTCTTTACGGAAACGGAGTCCATTACGGCATCCACCGCCACGCCTGCCAGCACTTTCTGCTCTTCCAGGTTGATACCCAGTTTGTTGAAGGTGTCGATCAGCTCGGGATCCACCTCGTCCATGCTGGCGAGTTGTTTTTTCTTTTTCGGGATTGCAAGATAGGTGATGTCTTGATAGTCAGGTCTTTTGAAATCCAGATGGCCCCATGTGGGCTCTTTCAGGGTGGTCCAGTACCGATAAGCTTTCAGACGGAACTCCAGCAGCCATTCGGGCTCGTTCTTGCGGGCCGAAATCATGCGGATGATGTCTTCATTGATGCCTTTGGGAAACTCTTCCACATCTATGTCCGATACAAAACCGTATTTGTAGTCTTGCTCGGTGATTTCTTCTAATATGTCCTTTTTCTCGGGTTCTTCTTGATTCATTCTCTTTTATGATACAATATTCAGTGTTGGTCTTTGGTCTTTGGACTTTGGTCTTTGGTCTTTGGACTTTGGTCTTTGGTCTTCGGTCTTCGGTCTTCGGTCTTCGGTCTTCGGTCTTCGGTCTTCGGTCTTCGGTCTCAAACTCGGCTGCAAAAGTACGAACTTTTTTCTTATTTTTGCCCCTAATGAAATAACACGTAGTACTTAAAATAACGATTTATGAACGAAACACTTAATACCATTCTCGGCCACGTGAGCGTGCGCGAATACCTCGACCGGAAGGTGGATGATGAAACCCTGAACCTGATTTTGAAGGCCGCCTGCAGCGGCTCCACAATGGGTAATATGCAACTGTTCAGCATCATCGTCACCCAAGATGAGACGATGAAACAGAAGTTGGCACCTTTCCATTTCAACCAGCCTATGGCAACGAAAGCGCCCCTCATCCTCACTTTCTGTGCCGACTTCCGTCGCTTCAACCGCTTCTGCGAGTTTCGCGATACCGAGACGGAAGCATACAGCAACCTCCAATCCTATCAATGGGCAGTGACGGATGCCCTAATTGCCGCTCAAAATGCTTGCGTGGCCGCCGAATCGCTCGGCCTTGGCTTCTGTTGGCTTGGCACTATTACCTACAACGTGGATAAGTTTATTGAGGTGCTCAACTTGCCCAAACACGTGATTCCTGTGGCCTGCATCCCGATGGGATACCCGGTTGTCAAGCCTGCCCTGACCCAGAAACTTCCGATGGATGCTTTAATCCATCGTGAAACATATCAGGATTATGACAAGGCGTGTATTGATGCGCTGTATGCCGATAAAGAGAATTCAACAGAGACCAAGGGAATCCTCGCCGAGAATCCCGACTGCGAGAACCTTGCCCAAGTCTTTACCAAACACCGCTACACCAAAGCCGATAACGAACACTTTGCAGAGGTCTTGCTCGAAGCACTGAAAAAACAAGGATTCCTACGATAAGCTATTGGCCATTGGTCTTTGGTCTTTTCACCCCTTTTACCCTTAACCTTGAACCCTATCCCCAAAATGTCCCCTCGTCTCACCCTCATCCTCCTCATCCCCTTGTTGCTCTTCATGGGTTGCAAGACGGACAAGATGCCCGCCACGCACGTGCAAAGTCTGGAAAGCAAATCGGGTTGCATAAGCAACGACTGGCAATTCCAGTATCAAGGCCAGTGGTATCCTGCCACGGTACCCGGCAATATCCATACCGACCTGCTGGCCAACAATCTGATACCTGACCCTTTCTTCGGCACTAACGAGGATTCCGTGCAATGGGTGTCGGACAGCACATGGACCTATCGGCTTATATTTGATGCTGACTGCGGTGGAGACGACCAAGAGTTTGAAAACCGTTGGCTTGTCTTTGACGGCCTGGATACATACGCGGAAGTCTGGCTGAATGGCGAATTGTTGGAATCTTTTGACAAAGAGGATTATAAAACATTGTTGAACAATATGTTTCGCCGATGGCGTTTCTGTGTTACGGATGTTTTGAAAAAGAAAGGGAATGAGCTGTTGGTCAAGTTCTATCCTACAGTGACTCATGATTCCGCTGCTGCCGCCCAGTTGCCCTACAAACTGCCCGATACGCGCGTGTTCACCCGCAAGGCGCAATATCAGTCGGGTTGGGATTGGGGACCAAAACTCAACACCTGCGGCATCTGGAAGAATGTACGTCTGGAGAGTTTCCGCGATTTTAAGCTGGAAGATGTCTATGTGTGTGATTCGGAACCGACCTTTGATACCACGGGCACATGGAAAACCGATGTGCAGTTGTGTGTAAAGTCGCTCAAAGAGAAGAAAAAATGCACAGTCCAGATTGAGGTGCTTGATGAAAACGGGCTTTGTACCAAGGTTGAAAAGCGCGTTAAGTTGGATTATGATGAAAATCTCGTCAAGATACCAGTGTCTATTACCCATCCCACGCTCTGGTGGCCCAACGGCATGGGCAGGCAGCATTTGTACACATACGTGGTAACGGTTAGTGACAAGAAACAGGAAACCCAATTTACGCTCCGCCATGGTTTGCGTACGGTGGAGTTGGTGCGCGAGAAGGATTCGATAGGGGAGTCCTTTGCCTTCAAAGTCAACGGCAAGCCCTGCTTCATGCGTGGTGCCGACTGGATTCCGGTATCCTCTTATCCTGGCACGCTCAACACCCCTGAAGGCAGTGATGTGTATTACCGTCTTTTGCACGATGCCGCGGAAGTGAACATGAACATGATTCGCGTTTGGGGCGGCGGCATTTACGAAAATGACGCTTTTTACAATTATTGCGATGAACTGGGCCTGCTGGTGTGGCAGGATTTCATGTTTGCCTGCAATCCCTATCCTGGGGATAAAGCGTTCCTGAGCAATGTGGATTTTGAAGCCATGTGCCAGATTAAGCGCCTGCGCAACCATCCGTGCATTGCCCTCTATTGTGGCAACAACGAGGTGCACAACGGTCTGCAGGATTGGGGCTGGCAAACCGCTCTCGGTTGGAGTGATGCACAGTACAAGCAGTTGTTTGAGGATTTCAATCAGTTGTTTGAGAAGATGTTGGCAGAACGCGTGCATGAATGCCACCAGGGTGTGCCGTACATTTCCTCGTCTCCTACATTCGGATGGGGCCATCCGGAGTGTTGCACCCACGGGTGTTCCCATTATTGGGGTGTGTGGTGGGGGGAGCAGCCTTTTTCAATCTGGTGGGAGAAAACTGGCCGTTTTATGTCGGAATATGGCTTCCAATCCTATCCGGAAATGGCCACGATAGAGACGTTCACCACCGAAACGGACCGCAAACTCGGTTCTTCGGCGCTCAATAACCACCAGAAGCACGGGCGTGGTGTGGAGATTATCTGCAAAGCCATGAAAGAGGAATTTGGCTATACGAAAACCGACAATCTGGACGAGTTTGCCTACATGAGCCAGCTGGTGCAGGCATTGGGCATCCGCCAAGCTATCGACGCGCACCGCATCCAGCACGACCGCTGTCGTGGCACCCTTTGCTGGCAACTCAACGACTGCTGGCCGGTGGCCTCGTGGAGCAGTATCGACTACACGGGCCGCTGGAAAGCCCTGCACTACCAGCTTAAAGAAGCATACCAGAATGTGGCGCTCTGTGTGAATCAGGAAGATGTCTATGTGGTCAATGACCAGTTGGAAGCCGTGAGTGGCGAGGTGCGTTGGCAACTCTTTACGCTTAACGGAAATCCGTTGAATGACAAACAGTCTTTTCGTGTGAATGTGCCCTCCGACCACGCCCGGAAAGTGCTGTCTCTGGATGCCAAGAAACTCAACATTTCTCCATGTACGGCATTCGCCCTCGTGCAACTTTTCGTTGGCGGGAAGCTTCACGCAGAGAGAGTTGTCTTCTTCACAACTTTGGGCAAAATGAAATTTCAATCAGGTGATATCCAGCAGGAACTGAAATGCTTTGGTGATCATTTTGAACTAACCCTCACAAGCCCCACATTCTGCTATGGCGTGCACGTGACCGAAACCACGGGCAAGGATGTAAAATGGTCGGACAACTATTTCAATTTGCTCCCAAATACTCCGAAAACCATCCATGGCTACTATGACGGGCAGATGGAAGATAAGCCCGTTGTAGCTGTGCGTTGTTGGCGGTAGGTGTGTGATATTTTTGCAATTATTTTGAAAATATGAACGTGAAATTAACAATTGAATCCTCTGATTGTTAAAATCATATTCATAAGTATTTGATTTTTATTGCTTAATAAAATTTGAGGCGGATATTGACAAAATTGCCCGGCTGTTGTATCTTTGCTGCAATTTTGAACAAAAAACATTTAACACTATGACAAACATTTTAGAAGTGGAGAACAAGATTATCACCCTGCGAAACCAGCAGGTAATTTTGGATTCCGATGTTGCAGAATTGTATGGCGTAGAAACGAAGCGCATTAATGAGGCTTTTAGTAATAATCCCGAAAAATTTCCAGATGGGTATGTATGGGAATTGATAGATGAGGAGGTGTTGGCTTTAAGGTCGAAAATTTCGACCTTAAAGAAATTGGGTCGTGGGCAACACTCCAAATATCCTCCTAAAGCATTCACCGAAAAAGGTCTGTATATGCTTGCTACCATTTTGAAAAGTCAGAGGGCGGTTGAGACCACCATCGCCATTGTGGAGGCATACGCGAAATTGAAGGAACTGTCGCGAGTGATGAAGGAAATTCCTCAACAGGAAGAGAACTCATTGGAACAGAAAACATTGCTGCGGCGTGGTGGCCAGCTGGTAGAGGACCTGCTTACAGATGTGTTGCCAATCCAGAGCAGCGAAACTTCCTTCGAACTGAATCTTGCGATGCTCAAGTTCAAACATTCGGTGAAACGGGAAAATGATGAGGAAATGCGGAAATTGAGAGAGAAAATTGCAGAACTGGAACAAAGGTGTCGACAGCAAGAATAATGTTGCGTTAACGCAATCCGTGCACAGACCGCGGCATCATTTTTCTCATGTACCCCTTGCACCTTTGTGCCCTTTACCTTTTACCCTTTCATTCTTTTTCCCCTTTTATCCCTTTTATCCCTTTTACCCCTTTTACCCCATTCCCCTCTTTCACCCCTTTCACCCCTTGCACCCAATACAATAATTCCCTTTCATCTCCGTTTATAGTTCGTTAAAAATATTGAAGTATGAACGCTAAAATTTTATGGGCGGACGATGAGATTGATTTGCTGAAGCCCCATATCCTGTTTTTAAATTCCAAAGGCTACGAGGTCATTCCCGCGCTCAGCGGCATGGAAGCCTTGGAAATCCTGAAGAAAGAGTTTGTGAACATCATATTTTTGGATGAGAATATGCCGGGCCTGAGCGGTCTGGAAACCCTGAAAAGGCTGAAGAAGGACTATCCTCATATCCCCATCGTGATGATTACCAAGAGCGAGGAGGAACACATTATGGAGGACGCCATCGGTTCCAGTATCGCTGATTACCTCATCAAACCCGTGAATCCCAACCAGATTCTGCTGTGCCTGAAAAAGAATATCGACAATAAAAAACTTGTTACTGCCAAGGTTACGGTGGACTATCAGCAGTCCTTCCGTGATCTCTCCATGCGCATTTCCGACCGCTTGTCCGTAAAGGAATGGGAGGATTTGTACCGCGAGTTGGTGAACTGGGAACTGCAGATGGAGAAGATCGAGGACGAAGGCGTGGCCGAGATGCTGGCTGCCCAGAAGGAGGAGGCCAACGTGCAGTTTGCCAAATTTGTGCAGCGCAATTACCTTGATTGGGTGAACGGACGCGGCACAGACAAGCCGATACAGTCGCATACGGTGCTGAAAGAGAAGATGTTCCCGTATCTCAATGAGCATAAGCCCACTTTTTTGTTTGTCATTGACAACCTGCGTTACGACCAGTGGCGTAGCATCTATCCGCTTCTGCACGACTACTATTATGTGGAGGAGGAGACAATCTGTCACAGCATCCTGCCTACCGCCACGCACTATGCACGCAACGCGCTCTTCTCCGGCCTTATGCCTTCCATGATTGCCAAGAAATACCCTCAAATGTGGCTCAACGAGAATGATCCCGGCGGTAAAAACCAGTTTGAGGAACAATTGTTGGGCGAATATCTGAAACGCTACGGCAAGAATGTGAAATACTCGTACGCCAAGGTACTCAATGCTGACTTCGGCAAGAAGGTGTTTGACAATTTCAACCAGTTGATGCACAATTCACTGAATGTGGTGGTCTTCAACTTTGTGGATATGCTCTCACATGCGGGCACGGACGTAAATGTAGTGCGAGAACTGGCCGATGACGAGAAGTCCTACCGCAGTATCACTGCCTCATGGTTCGAGAACTCGGTGCTGCTGGATATGTTGAAATATCTGTCCGAAAAGAAAGTCCCCGTCTTCATCACCACGGATCACGGCACCATCAAGGTGGATCGTCCTATCAAGATGGTGGGCGAGCGCGAGGTGAACACCAACTTGCGTTACAAGGTGGGCCGCAGCAGCATGGACTATCCCGCCAAAGAGGTCTTCGAAATCAAGAACCCGGATGATGCATTTCTGCCGAAAGAGAACATCACCCAACGCTTCATCTTCGCCACCAAGTCCGATTTCTTTGCATACCAGAACAACTTCAACCAGTATGTGAACCTGTATAAACACACGTTCCAGCACGGCGGTATCTCCATGGAAGAGATGCTTACCCCGTTTGTGAAGCTGTCTCCGAAGTAATCAAAAAATGTATATCTTTGCCGCGCAATTATGAGGGAGTAATTGGCGACCGTATGGCCGTGGACAGTATCAACAAACCCAGTCGAAAGACTTGGTGCTGTCTTTAAGCAATAAGACTCATAGATTCTGTTAGTTCAGGTCTATGAGTCGTTTTTTTTCATAGTTGTACCTTATTGACACTAACAATTGTAAGAATATGAGCAGATTTATTTTCTTCGGCGCGTTTATGGTCTTCATTATCCTGATGCTGGCCATGGACTTGGGACTTTTTCACAAGAAAGATCATGAGATAAAAAGCAAGGAAGCGGCCATCTGGACCTGCATCTGGGTCTTGTTGGCAATGGGCATGGCCTTGCTGATTCGCTTCAGGGCAGAGTGGGTACATGGTATCAACAGCATGGAAGAGCTTCTCGCCTTTGCCAGTGGCACCTCCTTGGAAGCCCTCATCCAGCCCGGCATGGATTTCGCCTCGGCGCTGGATGTCTATCGCAAGGAGATGGCCAACCAGTTCCTCGCCGGCTATTTCCTTGAAGAGTCCCTCTCCATTGACAATATCTTTGTGATGATCATGATTTTTGTCAGCTTCGGCATTGACAAGAAGTACTACCACAGGGTGTTGTTCTGGGGCATCTTGGGCGCCATCATTCTACGGTTTGCCTTCATATTTTTGTTGGGCGCCGTGGTGGCCCGCTTCTCGTGGATTCTCGCCATTTTCGGTGTGATATTGATCTATTCCGGTATCAAGATGTTCCGCGACAAGGGCGATGAGAAAATCGATACGGCCAACCATCCTGTCGTGAAGTTCGCTTCCAAGCATTTCCGCGTCACGCGCGAATTGGACGGTCACAACTTTTTCACCAAAGTGGACGGCAAGAACTTCATCACGCCGCTGTTTCTGGTGCTGTTGGTGATTGAGTTTTCCGATATCATTTTTGCCGTGGACTCCATTCCAGCCGTCTTTTCCGTCACGACAGACACCTTTATTGTGTTTTTCTCCAATATCTTCGCCATCATGGGATTGCGGTCTCTTTTCTTCCTACTCAGCAATGTGACAGACAAATTCTGGCTGTTACGCTATGGCTTGGGCGTGCTGTTGTGCTTCATCGGCTTCAAGATGATCGGTCACGAATTCTTCCATCTCAATATTTCCACCGTGGCATCCTTGTTCATCATTCTGGGTGTTCTGGTGGTGTCCGTCATCGGGTCGCTGGTGGTGCCGAGGACGGTGAAAGGTACAAGGTAAAAGGTACACGGTACACGGTAAAAGGTGAAAGGTACAAGGTGAACGGTGATATGTGAAAGGGATTCTGAATTTGAACTTTAAACTTTAAACTCTTTAATCCCCAGTGCCTTTTTCTCCCACAGGAACATCAATAGTCCTCGTAGGGTGAGGAAAATGAGGAAGGCAATCCAGAGGCCGTCATTGCCCAGAGGGCTGTGCAGGGCATAGTAGGCAATGAAAAACGCGCCCGTGGCCACAAACATCACGTTGCGCATGGCCTTGCTGGCGGTGGCTCCGATGTAGATGCCGTCGTAGATGAAGGCGGCGAAGCCCGTGAAGGGCACTAATATGGTCCAAAGGATGTATTGCATGGCGGTGTTCACCACAGTATAGTCGCTGGTGAGAATGCCCAGCAGCACGCGCCCGCAGGTGGCATACAGCAGGGTGAACAGGGCCGCTAATCCGATGCCCCAGTAGAGCAGACGGCACACGCAGATTTTCAATGAAACGCCATCTTTAGCTCCCACATATTTTCCTACCAAGGATTCGCCCGCGTAGGCAAAGCCGTCCATGATGTAGGAGAGCAGCGTGAAGAGCTGCATGAGCAGGGTGTTGGCCGCTAAAACCTCGTCGCCCATCTCGGCGGAGATGTAGGGAATGAAGGTGAACACGGCGATGAGGCATAATGTGCGCAGGAAAATGTCGGCGTTGACCTGGAAGAAACGCACCATTTCTTTGAGTTTCAGGCTCTCTTTGATATGGATGTCGTGGCGCATTTCCCCATATTGCACGAACCAGAGAATGACGGCCAATGTGAGGCCGCTGTATTGGGCGATGACCGTGCCCCAGGCGACGCCCTCGATGCCCGCGTGCAGCACGAAAACGAACACGAGACTGCACACGATATTGACGATGTTGAGGATGATGGCGATCCACATGGGTGTCTTGGCGTTTTGCATGCCGATGAACCATCCCTTAAGGGCGTAGAGGGCCAGGTTGGCGGGCGCCGCCCAGATGCGGATGTAGAAGTAGGTGAGAGTGAGTGCGATGGTTTCCTCGCTGCTGTGGATCCACTTTTGGCAGAGATGGCCGATGGGGCGTTGCAGGGCGATGAGCATCAGGGCGGCGAGGAGGGCGATGGCGAGCCCGCGCACCAACACGCGCAAATACTCCTGTCTGTCGCCCGCGCCGAATGCCTGCGCCGTGAGCCCGCTCGTGCCCATGCGCAGGAAGCCGAAGTTCCAATAGATGAGATTGAACACCATGGTTGACAGCGCGATGGCTGCAATGTAACTGGCATTGCCAATATGGCCCACAATGGCCACGTCAACCATGCCCAACAACGGTACGGTGATATTGGTGATGATACTGGGGACGGCAAGACGGAGTATCTCTTTGTTCATTTTTTAAAAATGCAAAAGTATTAAAATTTCAATTACGCTGATTATGTTCAGAGTATGACAAAGACTGTTAATATCAACTATAATCTATAAACTATTAACTTTTAACTAAAAAAAATCCCCCGACTTTCGCCGGAGGATTTTTTAATATGGAATAACTAAAGATTAGCGGGCAACCGTGAATTTCTGGTTGGAAACGCCGTTCTCCGTCGTGATTCTCATCATGTACATGCCGTTGCTCAGAGCGGTTGTGTTGATTTGAACGTTGGTGTCGTTAGCGTCGATAACAGCCACTTTCTGACCCATCATGTTGAACACTTCCACAGTGTTGATGTTGGAAGCAGCATTTACGTTGATGACGTTGTTAGCGGGGTTAGGATAGATGCTGACATTGTCTTCGCTGGTGATGTCTTCAATGCCGTCACCTTCAGCGATGGTGATGTTGTCAAGGAGTACATAGTTGGGGTACATCCAGAACACATATTGGAATTCGCCGATTTCGGTTGCTTGGATGGCAATGTATTTGGCACCACTCGGGATGTTAGCAGAATAACGCTCAAAACCTTCAATGTCTTCCGTGACCGTAACCGGGGTCAACCAAGTGAAGTTGTTGATGTTGTTGGTGGAAGCATAACCAACGCGGAAAGTGCTGGAGGATGCAGAACCACCATAGGTGGCATAATCAAAGCTGAAATTCATGGAAGTTGTGGTGTGAATTTCAGGTGTCATGAGATAGTCAACTTGGCCGATAGCGACACCGTAGTCGCCGGTTTCTTCATCCACATTCAATCTTAAGAAACTTTCTTCGCTTTCATAACCCCAGCAGAAAGGAGGAATAATTCCATCATTGAAATCATGAGTGAAAGGCAGACTGGCGATGCCTGCGGAGCAGTCAACGCCCTCGCCGGTAAGGCTGATAGTGGCAGTGGCTGAGCCGCTGGTCAGGGTAACATTGCCAGTTTGAGTGCCGGGAGTTGTCGGAGCATAACGTACGTAAATGGTGGTTGATACGATGTTGCCAGCGGGAATAGTGGCAGAAGTGCCGTATGTGTTGCCGTCCATAGAAACCTCAAACGGAGCAGCCGTGCTCACGGTGATGTCGTTGGTTAATACGTATGCGGTGACAGTGGCAGCCTGTTCACGGGTAGTGTTGCCAACTTCGGTGATGAAATCCATGGAAGTCGGATCAACGGTGATTGTTGCAGAAGCAGGCAGAGCCTCAACCATGAAATTGGTTAAGATTAATTCATACATGTCGGCGTCAGATTCAGCTTTGAAGGCCACGCGGATGGTCTGGTTGGCGTAAGCGGAAAGGTCAAACGGCAATGTGGCGGGATCTTCATTGGTAATAGTCATGGTTGGGACAATGTTGACTGCGTTGGCAATGGTTCCGTTTTCCGGGATAACGTAAACGGAGAGCTTTTCGGGATAGCCTGCGCTGGCAACAGCATAGTCGATGTGCCCGTAAAGACCGCTGGTGAGGGTCAGTGCGGGAGAGATAAGGTAGTCGTTGGCGTTTTCATCGCTTGAGTAAGAATAAACGACTTCGCCGTCGCCAATCTCGAATGTGTTGTCATCATTGTTGGCATCCACAATTTGCCAGCATTCAATAGTGTTGGAAGTAGCGTCAAATGTCTCAGTGAAGGGGAATGTGGTGATAGCGTCACAAGTGAAGACATCCACAGCCATGCTATCGGCACCGCTGCCGAATGTGTTGGAGGCGATTACTTTCACGTTGTGGATACCAGCAGTGGTGAAGGTATAGGTGAGCGTGTCCGTAGTGGAAGCAGCAGCGACACCGTCAACTTCCCAAGCAAAAGAGGTTGCCAAGGGGCTGTAAGCGGTGAAAGTGCCAGCGGAACCAGCCATCACTCTGGTGGGGCCGGAAACGGTCACGTCAGGAGCGGACAGTGCTTCGATGCTGAAATTGTCAACAAAGAGGTAGTATGCATAGTTGCCGTAGTAGTTGATGGCCACATATTTGGTGCCGGCGGGCAGCACGAGGGCAGCCTGGGTCCAGGTGGTGGCAACAGAGGTGAAATCTTGCAGCATCGTGAAGCTGGTGGGTTGGTTGTTGGTGGTGGAATACATCACCCTGAAATTATCGCTGGCTCTATAGCCTTTGTAGTAGAATTTCACTGTGTATGTTTCGCCGGCGTTTAAGGTCAGTTCAGGAGTGATCAACCATTGGTTGTAGTCCGAAGCGGAGCTGTAGCTGCTAAATACGAAGTCATTGTTGCCCTCGTATGCTTCAGCGTCTGCAAAGACGCCGAAAGAGCCATCGTTGGCAGGATCCATGCTGATCGTGGTCCAGCAGTCGATAGTGCTTTCAAAGCCTTCGGTGAAGGGGATGGTGATATTGCTGCAATCCAAACCATTTCCGGTCAATACGATGGTGTCATTGTCGGCACCGGTGCTGCTTAAGATAACGGTACCATTGTCGAGTCCTACAGTGGTGGGCGTGTATTTAATGTACAAAGCACCACCTGCTTGAGGAATTGTGGCTGTGGTGCCAAAGGTGGTGCCGTCAGCGGATATCTCAAAAGGAGCTGTCGTAACAGCTGACACGCTGCTGGTAAGAAGGTACGTGTTGACGTTGGCAGTCAATGTGGAAGAATTGTTCAGAAGAACATTTCCGAAATTAACAGCTGCGGGAGCGTCAATGGTGGGGGATGTGGGGTTCAAGGTAACGGTCAGCGTCACACCATCGTTATTGCCGACACGACCGATGAGGAAGTGATACGTTTTACCATCTTCGAAAACGAAGTCGTCGGCACGGCCGGGTTGCGAACCGTTGTCACTGGCAATCCAAATTCTATCATTAGGAGTTGGGTTCGTGATGCAGTAATCATACGTTCCGGCAGGAATCGTAATCGTTACACTTCCGTCATAGACGATGTTTTGAGTTGACGTACTTCCATCTGCATTTGCCGGAATTTTGTACTCAAACTCGGCATAAACAGAAGCGGGGGCATCTCCACTGGAAGTGAGACCTCCTGAAGTGGGGATTGTGGTGCCATAAGTGTTGTGGTCGGCATCCAACAACAGCTGATATCCAGAACCGTCACTCCAAACATCGTGGGCTTCCAAGATAACAGTCACTTGCGCATTAGCTGCAAAAAGCATTGCAAAGAACACTAATGCTAAAGAGAATAGCTTTTTCATTTTTGTGATTTTTGGTTAATAATTAGGGTTGATAATGTATTGTTTGATAATTTTCTTGTCTGTTTAACAATTGTTTTTTCATCAGGCTGCAAAAATAACATTTTATTGTTAATAGTTGCGGTTTTTTTTGAAAAAAAACAGCGGCCTGATTTGTATGGAGAATTTTTGTATTTTTGCCAACAAAAAGTTTACTGATATGAAGAAAACAAATTATTCAGAAAGTCCCGTTTCGGTCAAACCGCCGAGGAAAAGGATATCAAAGTCTGGTAGAAAGGTTTTGTGTACGAATCTTTTTGTCCCGAAAGGCTATCTCTCCTTACAACAATTTGAAAAAGAACTGGTTAGTGCTGTTGTTGAAAGGCTATGATGGAACGTCAAGTTATCCTTCCGATTACGGTAAGGTATGATATTGACGAAATCGCAGACTACATTATTGGATTAAATACACGCGAGCACGCAGTACAATACGTACGCGAACTACTTGCTGAAATAAGTGAATTGTCTTTTTTGGCCGATACCTTACCAGTTTCCACGTCTCCTTTCATTCTCCAATACCATAAAAATGCAAAACGTTACAACATTAAGCATGGTGTTTGGTGTGTTATTTTTCACGTGGAGAATAACTATGTGATTATCGATAAAATTCTACCCTCAAAATTAGTGCTTTTACCCATTTGAGCGATTTAAAAAAATGTATTTTTGCACATTGAATTCTAATATATCGAGATATGAATGATTCTCTTTGCAACCTGTTGATTACCAAAGGACAACTGAAACAGGACATATTCGCCATAACGCTCGAGACGATGCAGCTTTTCAAGGAGTGCGCCAAGAACTTCGACGATTACTACAAGGCCAACTATGCCGATGACCATGAGGATATCCCGGTGCTCTATACCAACAAGAACCAGTACCAGTTCCAACTCAAATTCGGCGGCGATGTGCTCGTGTTCCTCATGCACAGCAATATCTTCGAGTTCTCGCGCGAGCACGAGGTGATGCGCACCCCGTACATCAAAGAAGACAAAACCCGCTCCTATTGCGGCATCATCCAAATATTCAACTTTTTGGGAGATTCGTTCAAATACAACCGTATCAATGACCTTGGTTATATGATTGGCCGTGTGCTTATCAACAAGGAGGGACATTACTACATCGAAGGTAAGCGCGAACTTGCCCAGGTGCTCAACAACTTCAGCACGAACAAAATCTCTAAGGAGGCTGTTAATGATATCCTCACTTCGGCTATCACTTATACCATCAATTTTGACCTTTTGGTGCCGGATTATGAGGAAATGAAGATCATTACGGTGAACGACATGCTCCAAATTGAAGACCAGAACATGCTCTTGAAGACTGGTAAACGACTGGGATTCAGGTTTGAACAAGATAAGGACGAGTAATCCGGATAAAAAATAACATACTCGTCTGAGTATATCAAAAAAAGTGTATTTTTGCACCGTCAAAAACGGCGAGTTCGTCTAGTCGGCCTAGGACGTCAGGTTTTCATCCTGAAGATCAGGAGTTCGAATCTCCTACTCGCTACCAAAAAAGACCGCTGAACCAGCGGTCTTTTTTTTCACCATTCCGCGCGAAGCGCGGAACCCCCAACGTTTATCCATATATCTTACCTCGCGCGGCCCCCAAAACCTCATCCACGTATCTCGCTTCGCGCGGAACTCCCAACGTTAACCATCACATTTACCTACAAAGTATCCCCCGTCTCGCCGTCGCCCTCCTGTACCTTCTTCTCCAATTCCATTTTGCCGAAGCGCAACGTGATGCCCGCCGACACATAGCGGCTGTTCAGCATCTTGTTCGTGTTGTTGCTCAAATAGTATGGGTTGGTGTTGACTGTGCCGGAACCGAACCGGCCGCCCCAGTTGAATATGTCCTGTACGTTGACAAAAATGGAGAGCTTGCGCTTGAACAGGTCGCTCCGGAGGCCGAAGTTCAGTGAATAGCGCGCCTTGCGCTCGCTCATCAAACTGAGGGTGGGGGAGTTGTAGTTGCCCGACGCGGTGAACTGCAGCCAGTCGAAAGCCTTTGCCCATAGGTTCAGGCGCACGCTCCACGACCATTTGTCTCTCTGGTCGATCTGGTGCACGCCGTCGCGGTCGTATTCCATGCGGTAGCCGTAGTCATAGACGTTGGCGTAGAGTCGCACATTTACGAAGCCGGTCGGCCGGTAGGTGGCGTTCAGCGACGCGCCGTAGCGCCAGGAGGTGCCCAGATTGTAGGGGATGGAGTAGTTGACAATGCGGTCCAGATACTGGTCATATTCGGCATCGCTCAGCGAACTGATTTCGTTGGTGCTCAGGCGTCCGTACAGCTCCACGCCAATGTTGCCGAACTTGCTGAAGTACTTCTGCCATCCGGCTTCCAGACTGTGCGTGAAGCCACTCTTGAGCCCGTTGGGGTTGCCTGTGGAGTAACTGTTGTCGCTGTATCGGCGGTAGTGGCTCAGGTCCTCCTCGTCTGGGTGCGACATGCGCATGGAGTAGTTGAGCTTGATGTTGTGCATGCTCTTGGTGCGGTACGTGAGGTGGATGGAGGGCCGTGCTGTGAAGAAAACAGGTGCGCCCTTGTCGGCGAAGGGCATGTCGCTGATGTACTCGTAACCGTCGCGCAGGATGCCGGCACCCAAGCCTGTGCTGAGTGTGAACCCGCCCCAGCGATGGGTCCAGTTCACATCGGCGCTCACGTTGGTCTCGCTGCCGTTGAAATGATAGGTGCGCAGCGTGTCCACCAGCTCTCCGTCAAGGTCGTTGTAGCGCTTGTAATCATTGCTCATCTGGAATTGGCTGGCGCGAAGTCCATAGCTCATCTCGCCGTTCTCGCTGTAGGGCCTGTTGTAGCGTGCGTCCAAGGAACCTCCGTAGCGGTTGCTGTTCGTGAGCAGGTAACGGTGTTCGTCCAAGTCGTAGTAGGTGTCGTATAATCGGTTGTACCACTGGTCGCTGGCGTTGTGCGAGTAGCGCCCGTTGAGCCCGATGCGCAGGTTGTGCCCCTTTTTGTCGAATTTCTTCGTATAATCCACGCCGGCATGGGTCATCACCGACCAACCAAGAGTCCTGCTGGTGGTGGTGTCGATGTAGGTCATGTCAAAAGCCGGGACGGAGTCCAAGTAATAGTAGGTCTGCTCTTGCGATTTGAGCAAGCCGGTCTTGTTGTTGTTATAGAAGCCACCCGCATCGAAGGATATCTCGCTGGTGGTATCGATGGTGTAGTTGATGCCGAGGAAGAAGTTGGCGCCTCCGCTGCGGTTGGTGTCCTTCTGCGCTGTGGTGGAAGCCCAGGTGGTGTCGTACTCGCCGATGACCTCCGCATCGCGCCGCTGGTAGGCACTGGACTCCGAAGCGTTGCGCCTGGAGCTGTATCTTCCTGCCATGAACAGGTTGACACTCAGCTTCTCCTTGGACCACATGTAGCTGACCCATGGGGAGACGTATGGCTGATTGGAACCGTTTACGCCGAAGCTCACGAACTGGTTGCTTTTTACGTGCGCCGAAGTCACAATGTTGATGACAGCCTCGGCATCGGTGGCATACTTGGCCGATGGGTTGGTGATGGCCTCGATGCGTTCCAACGCGTTGGCGGGCAATGTCTGCAAGTATGTCTTGAGATTCTCTTCGGTCAGCTTGGAGGGCTTGTCATTGATCCAAATCTCCACGCTGGACACGCCACGCAGGGTGATGTTGCCCTCCACATCCACCTCCACGCCCGGGGCGTTCTGCAAAGCGTCCTCCGTGGTGCCGGTCTGGATGGCGGGATCCTCGCTCACGTTATAGACGAGCTTCTCGCCGTCCATGGCGTAGATGGGCTTCTCCGCTTTGACGGTCACTTCGCCCAATGTGGTGGAGGCGGGCATGAGCTTCAAAGTGCCGAGGTTGGTGTTGTTGCTCACAGTGATCGGGATGTATTTCATGTTGTAGTTGAAGAGAAACACGCGGAGCAGACATTTGCCTTGGGGTACGCCTTCGACTTCAAAATAGCCGTTTTGGTTTGCTAACGCACCCTTGATGAGCGAGGAATCCTCCGCATCGAGCACGGCCACGTTGGCGTATGCCAGCGGTGTGCTCGCGATGGAGTCGCGGAGCAGGCCCACTACCTTGAAGGTGGAACCGGATCTGACCTTTTTCGGCTTTACTTGAGGATTTTGGTTCATCTGCTCCTGGCCCCAGCCGGGACGGCCGCCCTGAGGTGGCCCTCCTCCAGGAGGTCTTCCTCCGGGGAATCCGCCGCCTGGAGGTTGTGCCATACCGTATTGAACAGTCAGCATTATCATAGCCATTAATGGCAAAATCTTGAAGAATTGAGTGCTCCGAAATGTTCTTTTCATTTTGTTAAATGAACGTAGTTGATGAAAGTGGACAAGACTATGAGTCTATGACGAAAGTTTAAAGGTTGTTTTGAAAAAAAAACACCAACGTACAATGTTATATCAGTGTGTTTTGTTTAAGTTTCTCAACATATTCGTCCACCATTTGCATTTGCCAAGGGATGGGTATGCGTTGAGGACAGTGTGACACGCATTCGCCGCAGTGTATGCAGTGGCTCGCCTGACGCAGTTTGGGTACGCTGCGGTCATAGCCCACCAGGAATGCCTTCCGCATTTTCTTGTAGTCTGTGTCATTTACTGATTTGGCCAGATTTCCCTCTTTGATGCAACGGTTGTAATGCGAGAAAATAGCAGGAATGTCAAGGCCGTATGGGCAGGGCATGCAGTATTGGCACTCGGTGCAAGGGATGGTTTTCAGATCGTAGATGTCTTGGGCTATGCCTTCCAGGAAGTTGAGCTCTTCCTGGGTGAGTGGTTTCATCGGACAGTGGGAAGCAAGGTTGTCCATAAGGTGCTCCATGCGGTTCATGCCGCTAAGGGAGGTGAGCACGTTTGGGAAGGTGCCGCAGAAACGGAACGCCCAGGAGGCCACACTCCGCTGCGGCTCGCGTGTCTTCATTTGCTTTACAATATTGTCCGGCACATTGGCAAGCCGTCCTCCCAGCAACGGTTCCATGATGACTGCAGGGATATTGCGTTTGGCCAACTCATTGTACAGATACTCGGCGTCTGTATTGCGTTCGTTGATTTTTTTTGCATAGTGCCAGTCCAGATAGTTCATTTCAATCTGGACAAAATCCCACTTGTACTCATCATGGTGCTCCAACAGGTAGTCGAATACTTTCACGTCGCCGTGATAGGAGAATCCGAGGTTGCGGACCACCCCTTTCTTACGTTGTTCCAACAGATAGTCGAGAATCCCGTTGTCCACATAGCGCTTCCGGTAGTTCTCCATGCCGTCTTCGCCTCCTCCCACACTATGCAGCAGCAAGTAGTCGATGTAGTCTGACTGAAGTTCCTTCAATGAATTCTGAAACATCTCGATGGATGCCTTGCGTGACCATGTTTCCGGGGCGAAGTTGGAGAGTTTGGTGGCGATGAAATACTCGCTGCGCTTATGACGCGCCAGGGCGATGCCGGTTGCCTTTTCGCTGCGACCCTGACAGTATGCCGGGGAGGTGTCAAAGTAGTTGACCCCATACTCCAGGGCTTTGTCCACCAGTCGGTTCACCATTTCCTGGTCTATGGGGGCGGTGCTCTCGCGTCCGCTGACCCCTTTGGGAGCTTCGTCTTCCACAACGGGCAGGCGCATCATGCCGAAGCCAAGCAATGAGACTTTGTCACCGGTGTTGGGGTTGGTGCGGTAGGTCATCTTCCCCTTTTGTACTTCTATGGGGCCGCTGCCAGCCACATGGTCGTTGCGGCAGCTTGACAAGGAGGCTACAGCAGTGGCTGCAGTGCCCACGCCCAATAATTTCAGAAAATTGCGTCTGGATATATTCTTTTGTGACATTGTTTCGGAATTTAGTTTTGTGCCGATGTGATAATCTCGTCTCTATAATAGATACTAAATGGTTCTATGACGTTCGATGCCTTCAACGTAGATGGCCGACATGGGGCGGGAGGGGCAGAGGTGCTCACAAGCTCCGCAGCCGATGCATTTTGTTTCGTTTACGGCTGGAATGCGGCCCTTGGACAGGTCGTTCGGGTCTAACGGTACCATCTCAATGGCCTCGGCAGGGCAGTGTCGTGCGCAGTTGCCGCAAGCCACGCCGTCGGTTACCACGATACAGTTTTGTTTCACCCAAACGGCAATGCCCTTTTGGATGGAGGTCTTCTCCTCCTTGGTGATCCGGGTGATGGCACCGGCGGGACACACGTCCGAGCAGGCGGTACATTCCGGACGGCAGTATCCACGCTCAAACGACATCTCTGGCTGCATAAGGCGCATGAGACTGGTGCTGGGACGCAGCACGTCGTTGGGACATTGCGACACGCAAAGCTGGCAGCCCGTACAGTGCGTTTGGAGATTCTTCAGTGACTTGGCGCCGGCGGGCACTATCGGAGTTTGGCGATCTGGCGCCACTTTGTCTTCGATGATGGCCAAGCCGCCATCCACCTTTTTCTTCTCCTGGGCAAAAGCCGCTGTTCCTATGGCTACGGCCGTGCCGATCAGAAACGCCCGCTTGCCAGTGTCCACGGTGCCGTTGTCGTTCTGAGCCTCAGGGGCGGAGGTTTGTGGCTGTGTCTTAACAGCAGGCATGTGTTTGAATTCGATGGCATCCTTGGGGCAAACCGCCATGCAATTGCCGCAGGTGACGCAACGCGTATAGTCCACGAACCCGCTTTTGCCGTCGATGCAGGAGGCTTTGCAATTCTTGTTGCAGAGCCCGCATTGGATGCACTTCTCCTCATTTATGTGCATCTTGAACCAGGAGTGGCGGGCAAAGAAGCCAAGGAATGTGCCCACAGGACAGATGCTGTTGCAGTAGGTGCGCCCGTTGCACCAGGCCAAAATCACCACTGTAACGAAAGTGACCGCTGCAATGATGAAGGTGGGCAGGCTCCGTATCCATACCTCTTTGCTATAGAAGGTATAACTGTCAAATCGCTCGCTAAGGTGGGCCAAGCCGTTGTTGCACCATTGGTAGATGGGGGCAATAAGGTTTTGGACTATGCGACCGTAGGAAGAGTAGGGGGCCAGCAAAGCCACTATCGAACCGATTCCGGCAATCAGGGCCACGATAAAGAGCCCCAAGATGATGTATCGAAGGATGTTGTGGGCTTTGGAATAGGAGTACCCGCTTTTCTTGAAAAAGAAGTGCATGCCGGCCACACCGTCTTGGAATACTCCCAAAGGACAGATAACGGAGCAATAGATGCGGCCGAAACAAAGTGTGAGAATCAGCAATAAGGCGATAACTGTAAAATTCAGCGCCAATACCGCTGGCAGGAACTGTATCCTGGCCATCCACCCGAGGTAATGGTGTAGTGTGCCTGTGAAGTCAAGGAACATTAAGGTAATGCCGAGAAAGAATACCGCGCCCAAAATACGACGGATTCTTTTCAGTGTTTTCTTATGCATAGGAATAGAATAGTTGGTTGTTGTTTTAAAGTGTTAATGTGAAGAACCACCATCCTTTTTTTTGAAAAGGCGTGCAAAAATAAAACAATCTTTTTAAAAGATGGGAAATTTTGTAAAAAACAGAAAAAATTATCTTTTTCTCTCCACACGCTTCACAATCAGCACGCTCAGTTCGTAGAGCAGCCAGATGGGCAGTGATACGATGAGCAGGGTGAAGGCGTCGCCGGTGGGGGTGATGATGGCCGCTATGATTAGGATGGCCACAACAGCGTGCCGGCGATAACGTGTCATATATCCGGCGCGAAGCAGTCCCGCGCGGCCTAATAGCCAACATACTACTGGAATTTCGAAAATAATGCCGAATACGATGCTCATCATCATCAGTGTGCCTGTATAAGACTGCAGGGTGAGCATGTTGTCCACTTGCGTGCTTACCTGGTAGTTGCCTAGGAACCGCACTGTGAGTGGGAAAATGATGAAGTAATTGAGCGTGACACCTGACAGGAACATCACATAAGCGCTGGCAGTCAACCGGACGGAAATGCGCCGCTCAGGTTCATATAGTGCCGGACTGATAAAGTCGAAGAGCACTTTGATAATGTAAGGCGAAGCCAGCAGTATGCCGAAAGCAAAAGCTGTCTTGAGATGGATGACGAATTGTTCGGTAAGCCCTGTGTTCATGAGGTGCAGAGAGGTCATGCCACCGCCGAGCCACCGGTACATGAAGAACGAGGCGTCAGCCGGTGCCAGCACAACAGTGAATAGCCACTTCTTAAAACAGAAGGCTATCATGGCGAACACAAACGTAACCGCGAGGATACGGATCAGGCTGCCCCGCAGGTCGTCAAGATGCTCCCAAAAGCTCTTGTTTCCGGAGGTCTCCGCCATCTATTGCTTCTCCTCTGTGTTTTCTTTCTTTTCTGTTGTGTCAGATTGGTGCTCCTTTAGGTCGTCTTTGCCGTCAACACCTTCCTTGAACGAGCGCACACCCTTGCCTAACCCTTTCATCAGCTCTGGAATCTTTTTTCCGCCGAACAGAAGCAGTATTATAAGGGCGATAATGATGATTTCCGTCATTCCTATTCTCATATCTTTGATTTTTTGATAGTATTGTGATGGTTCGCTTTTATGATGTGTTTCTCAGCGGCAAAAATACAAAACAAATTTCAAATCCTGCACATCATAACCATCATTCCTTTATTTCCCCATTTTTTACTACCTTTGCGGTCGTGAAAATTCTGGAATAATTTTTAATATCTTACAATATGGAAATACAATTCTCATCTTTGGATCTTGAATTCATGCGCGCCCGCGGCAGCAACCCCGAAGAGGTGCAACATCAACTGGATATTTTCAAGAAAGGTTTCGACTTTGCGCGCCTTGACCGCGCTGCCACCCCTGGCGATGGCATCCTGCAGCTGGAGGATGATGCTGTTGAGGAACTGGTGGCTGATTATGACAATATGTTGAATGGAAAGAAGGTGCTGAAGTTTGTGCCTGCCTCCGGAGCCGCTTCCCGTATGTTCAAGGAACTGTTCACTTACTTGACCGATGATTCAGAGGGAGTGAAGGCCAAGGCGGTCGCTTTTCTGGAGTCCCTGCCTCGCTATCCGTTCTTTGAGGCCTTGCGCGATGCCATGGCCCGCGATGGCTACAATCTCGAGGATGAGATTAAGAATCAAAACTATAAACTTGCGGTAGATTATCTGCTGAATGAGAAAGGTCTTAACTATGGCAATCAGCCCAAAGGCCTGCTGTTGTTCCACCGTTATCCGGATAAAATCCGCACCGCCGTGGAGGAGCATTTGGTAGAGGCTGCCCGTTACGCTAATGTCGATGGTCACTGCCATTTGCACTTTACCGTTTCTCCGCAGCACCAGCCCGGCTTCGAGCATCTGCTTGCGCAGGTGGTGCCCGCGTACGAGAAGCAGTATAATGTGAAATACCATATCGATTTCTCCATTCAGGATCCGGCCACGGATACGGTGGCCGCGGAGTTGGATAACTCCCCGTTCCGCGATGAGAAGGGGAATTTGCTGTTCCGTCCCGCCGGACATGGTGCGCTTATCCATAACATGAACCGTCTGGATGCGGATGTGGTGTTTGTGAAGAATATCGACAATGTGATTACGGAAGAGCGCATGGAGCCTACGGTGACGTACAAGAAAGCCTTGGCGGCTCATTTGCTGCAGTTGCAGGCGCGTGCGTTCAGCTATCTCAAAATGATGGAGGCCGGAGATGTCGATCCCATGCTTTTCTGCGAGATGCTTGACTTCGCCGAGTCTGATTTGATGATACATATAGAGGATGACATCAACCCGGAGCGTCTCTATGAGCTGATGAACCGTCCCATGCGCGTGTGTGGCATGGTGCGCAACGAGGGAGAACCCGGCGGCGGCCCCTTCTGGGTGCTGGATGCCGATGACAATGCCTCCTTGCAGATTGTGGAGTCTTCGCAGATTGCCCCTGACCAGAAGGATAAGATGACGCGCGCCACCCACTTCAATCCTGTGGATATGGTCTGCGCTTTGAAGAATTACAAAGGAGAGAAATTCGACCTGTTGCAGTACGTGGATCCCGAAACGGGCTTCATCTCTTCGAAATCGTACGGCGACCGCACGTTGAAAGCCTTGGAGTTGCCGGGCCTCTGGAACGGTGCCATGAGCGATTGGATCACCATCTTCGTGGAGGTCCCCATTGCAACCTTCAATCCGGTGAAGACGGTGTTCGATTTGCTCCGAAGATAAAAAAGAGGCGCGCCATGGCACGCCTCTACAATTTCGCCAGTGCTGACGTTTATGATTTGGATTTGTTCTGTGTTGACCGCTTCTTACAAAATAAAAAAAGAGACGCGCCATGGCACGCCTCTACAATCTTTAACTATCAAAACTATTATCTATTAACTCTTAACTTGATGATTTCCTCCTGTTTCGCGGCAGGCATGGGCATGTATTGATAGAACTCCATGGAGTAGTTGGCGCGGCCGGAGGTGACGTTGCGCAACGCGGTGGCGTAGCCGAACATCTCCATCAACGGGCAGAAACCGTCCAGCTTCTGCGAGCCCTTGCGGAAACGGCGCATGTTCTCGATACGGCCGCGGCGCTTGTTCAGGTCTCGCGTCACGTTGCCGATGAAGTCGTCTGGGGTGTTGACCTCGATCTTCATCACCGGCTCCATGATGATGGGGTTGGCTTTCTTGAATGCCTGCTTGAAACACATCGCGGCGCACAACTGGAAGGCCATGTCGCTGGAATCCACAGGATGGTAGCTTCCATCCACCAGCACGCATTTCACATCCACTACGGGATATTCGGCCACAGGGCTCTTCTCCATGGCCTTGCGCAAGCCTTTCTCCACCGAGGGGATGAACTCCTTGGGAATCACGCCGCCCTTGGTGACATCCACGAACTCGAAGCCTTTGCCCGGGTTGGGCTCGAAGCGGATGACGGTGTTGGCAAACTGTCCCTTGCCGCCACTCTGCTTCACGTGCTTGTATGCCTGCTCTACCGCCGTGGTGATGGTCTCGCGGAACGACACCGACGGCTCACCCACGGTGATGGGCACTTTGAACTCGTCGCGGATGCGCTCTACCAGGATTTCCAGATGCAACTCGCCCATGCCGGAGATGATGGTCTCCTCCGTCTCTTCGTCAAAGTGGGAGTGGAAGGAGGGATCTTCGTTGCAGAGCTTGGCTAATGCCTCGCCCAGCTTGTCGCGGCTCTTCTTGTCCTCCAGGTTTACTTTCATCTCGATGACCGCAGGCGGCACAGAGATGGACTCCAGCAGGATGGGTTGTGCTTCGTCGCACAGCGTGTCGCCCGTGCGGGTGTATTTCATGCCCACCAGCGCCACTATTTCGCCAGTGCCGGCTTCCGTAATCTCTTCTCTCTCTTTGGCTTTGATGCGGAAGATGCGGCCCACGCGCTCGCTCTTGCCCTTGTTGGTGTTATAGACGCTCATGCCGCTGGAGAGCTTGCCGCTCACGATGCGGATGAAGGTCTGCTGGCCCACGTAGGGATCGTTGATGAGCTTGAACGCCAAGGCGGCGAATTTCTCGTTGTTGGATGGATTGCGCTGGATGGTGCGCTCCTCGTCGTAAGGATCGTGCGCCATCACCGCGCCGATGTCGGTGGGGGAGGGCAGGTAATCGACGATGGCGTCCAAAAGCAGCTGTATGCCCTTGTTTTTGTATGCCGCGCCGCACAACACCGGGGTGATGAGCAGTTTGATGGTGGCTTCGCGGATGGCTTTCTTCAGCATCTCCTCGCTGATTTCCCCGTCTTCGAGGTACAGCATGGCGATGTCGTCATTATAGTCCGAAATCTTTTCTATCAAGGCTTTGCGGGCCTCTTGGGCGGCGGGCATCAGTTCTGCGGGAATTTCGCCCACAATGCGCTCCTTGTCGGTGAAGGTGATGGCCTTCATGCTGACGAGGTCAATCATGCCCTGGAACTCGCTCTCTGCACCCATGGGCAGATGGATGGGCGTAGCGTTGGCTCCGAGGTATTTGTTCATCTGGCTCACTACCTCGTTGAAGTCCGCACCCGTGCGGTCCATCTTGTTGACGAAGGCTATACGTGGCACACGGTATTTGTCGGCCTGGTTCCATACGGTCTCACTTTGGGGCTCCACGCCACCCACGGCGCAGAACACGGCTACCATGCCGTCGATTACGCGCAGCGAACGTTCTACCTCGATGGTGAAATCCACGTGGCCCGGCGTGTCAATCAGGTTGATCTGGTGCTCTTTCCATTGGGCGGTGATGGCGGCGGAGGCGATAGTGATGCCGCGCTCCTGCTCCTGTTTCATGAAGTCCATGGTGGCCTGCCCGTCGTGGGTTTCGCCTACCTTGCGGTTTACGCCGGTGAAGAACAAAATGCGTTCCGATACGGTGGTCTTGCCAGCGTCAATGTGCGCGGCGATGCCGATATTTCTCAGTTTGGATATTTGCATATTCGGTGTTTAAAAAATTCATCCGCCATACCGGAATGGTACGGCGGATGAGTGTGGTTTCGTATTATTCACAGTGAAATTTGTGATTATTCTTCTTCATCAGACATGCCGAACATTGCCTTCAGCTCAGCAGGAGCATCCTTGATGGGCGTGGAATCGGAAGGACGCAGGAAGCTGGATGCTTTAACCTTTTTGTTCGGAGTCACGGATTTGGCAGTTTGGATGATGGTAACATCCTCGCCGCTGATCTCACGTCCGATTTCAATGCTCAAAGGATAGCCCTTCAAACCGGGATAGTTGCTGAAGTTGATTTGTTCACCGGTCATCAGACCATCTGTAACCCACAATACAATCGTGTTTTCTTCGTCAGACTCAAGGTCGGTGGTCTTCACTTCAACCTTCTTGCAAGTGTATCCGCAAATCTCCTTTGTTTCGGATGTGTAGTTGAATTCTTGTTTTACCTTTTCAAATGTCTTGTTGATATCCGCTTCTTCCTGTTCAATGTAATATTTGCCGTAGCCAGGGATGTCGATGATGGTGGTTGCTAACTTGTAATCGCCGTTGGTGATGTGGATGATGCCGACACCCATTTGGTTGACAGCGGTTTTGGTATTGTTGCCCATGATGGTCACCTCTTCAGTCATTTCAGCGAGTTGGGCGGCAATGTTGGGATCATCAGTACCTGATGCGGTAGTCTCGAACACGATGGTGCCCGCGAAAGGTTTCTGGGCGAATGTGGTAATGGTGCCGAACAGCATGATGACGGCCAACCATAAGGTAATCTGTTTTTTCATTGTATTGATTTTTTAAAGTTTATTCAAAAATGCGCGGCAAAAATATAAAAAAAAACGTTATCATTTTAAAAATTCGTCATCCGTCAGTGTGTTTAAAAACGCTTTCAGGTCGGCGATTTCGGAAGGTGTGAGCAGGACGCCCCCATCGTTGATGTGGTGCATGAGCGGGCTTACGTAAGGGGAAGGTTGTAATCCCTCGTTGTAGAAGTTCAGCACTTCGTCCAGTGTCTGGAAGCGTCCGTCGTGCATGTAGGGTGCAGACACGGCTACATTGCGCAACGAAGGCGCGCGGTACGCGCCGTGGTCGGCATCGTGGCCGGTGAATGAGTATCGGTCTTGTGGGTCGCTGAAGACGTTGTCCAGGCCGTTGTTGTAGAACAGGTTGGTGGTGAACAGCGGCGAACCTTCGCTGCCGTGGCAGTGGAAGCAGTCGGCACCCTCCTCTGTGGTGAAAAGGATGTACCCGTGCAGTTCCTGTGGAGTAAGTTGTTCCTTGCCTTGCAGATAGCGGTCGAACTTGGAGTTGCCTGACACCAGCGAGCGCACGTACTGTGCGATGGCTTTCTGTACTCGCTCCATCGTGATTTCTTCGGAACCGAAGGCCTTGCCGAACATTTCGGGGTACTTGCTGTCGGCGCGCAGCGCTGCCAGCGTGCGCGCTTCCGTGCTGCACAGTTCGTCATCGGCGGTGATGGCCATCAGCACAATATCCTCGATGCTCCGACGTCCCTTGACATTCTGCGGACAGATACTGCCGTTCCAGGAGTAGCCTTCGTGGTTGAACACCAGGTTCATCAAAGGCATGGCGTTGTGATGAGTCGCTTTGCCTGTGCGCCCGACAGGACGCCCGTTCACCAAGCGCGGGTTGTCTGGACCCAGATCATAGTTGTGGGCGCGGTCGTGGCAACTGGCACATGACATCAGCGAGTCGGGATTTGTGCCGGTATAGCCGCAAAGATGGGGATCGTGAAACAGCGCGCGGCCCAATTCTACGCCCTCCACTGTCATGGGATTGTCGTCCGGGATGTTCAGTCGGGAAGGGAAACCGTACGGAATGACAATATCCAGCGGGGTGGGATCCTCATAGCGATGCCTGCAGGCCGCAAACATGAGTACCACCGCCCCGGTCAGGCAAGCGATTTTCCAATATGTCGTGAATCTATTCATCGAAAATGGAGAGCTGCACGCCCTCTTCGTCCAGCTTGTTGGGGTCCGATTTCTGTGGCTCCTTTTCAGACAGGAACAACTCTTTGGCCACCGCATCATCCACACTTTCTGGAATGTTTTCCATATCAACTTCTTCAATCTCTTCGTCCTCTTCTTCCTCGGGCTCCTCTTCGGGTTCCTCGTAGGGCAGCGGGTCGATGAACTTGATGGATTTGATTTCGGGGAAGTTGATGCGCTTGCCGCGCGCCCGGACCGTCATGGGCTCCGTGAACTCCGAAGTCGCGATGATCTCAATGCTGTCCTCTTCCGCTTTCTTCTTGTGATAGGTGACTTTGATCTGCGGCAGGTAGTCGATGGAGATGCCGAGAATTTTGCAGGTGCCGTCGTCGGGGATGAAGTCGGTCTTCTTGACCGTTTGGTCGGCAGGAAAACGCTTCAGATAGTATTTATCTTCCTTTTTCTGATGATATACAACGGTAATCATCAGGTTTTTGTTCCACTTGCGGATATACAGCAGGTCGTCTTCAAAATGCGTGGAAAGATCGTATCCGGTGATGCGGTACCAGCCGCTCTTGTAAACGGTCAGAATCTTATCGTCATTCTTGAATGCACCGAGCAGGAGGCCGCGCCCGTCGTTGTTGAGTCGCATGACAGACTCCTCATAATAGACATTGATGGCACTTAATGTGGAGACACCCTCCTGGCTCATCTCGATTCTGGACACAGGGTAGCGAGTGAGGATATTGCCCATGGCAGAACGGCTCTTCACTGCCAGCTGGCTGAAATCGAAGTCGAACTCCTTCTTTTTGAGTTTGGGCTTGGGCTTCAGTTTCACGCGGATAATCTCCGCCTCGCCGTTAGGATTGGAGGTGAAATAGATGACTTTGGATCCGGCTTTGCCCTTGGTAAGGTCATACTCCTTGTCGCGCGACACGCCGCCGATGGCGAAACGCTTGACCATGGCGGGCCCGTTGCTGCCGTTGGTATAGACCAGATTGTAAATATGGCGGTCGTCGCCGCGCTTGAACACCTCCACATGGATGATGTTCTTGCCCACAAAATGCTTGTCAGCCACCTTGCTGATGGAGAATGTGCCGTTTTCGTGGAAGACGATAATCTCGTCCAGATCGGAGCAGTCGCAAGCGAACTCCACGCCCTCGTCTTTCTTCAAGGCGGTGCCCACAAAGCCCTCTTTCTTGTCCACATAGAGCTTCTGGTTGGCTACGGCCACAGTGGATGCCACGATGTTGTCGAACTCCTTGATTTCGGTGAGACGTTGCTTGTCGCCACCATATTTCTTTTTCAACTGGCGGAAATAGTTCACAGCATAATCCACCAGATGGGCGAGGTTGTTCATCACCTCTTCCATGTACAACTCAATGTCAGCAATCTCCTGTTCTGCCTTCTTGATGTCGAACTTGGAAATTTTGCGCACGGGTTTTTCACATAGCGAGAGGATGTTCTCGCGGGTGATTTCCTGGCGGAACAGTGACCGGTATGGGTCGAAGGCCCGCTCGATGTTGGTGACTTGCGTGTCCCAGGTGTCAGTGTCTTTCTCTAATTCCTTATAGATTCTCTTTTCGAAGAAGATTTTTTCCAAAGAGATCTTGTGCCATTGCTGATCCAGCTCGTCCAGCTGGATTTCAAGCTCGCGTTTGAGCAGTTGGAGCGTGTTCTCGGTGTTGATTTTGAGAATCTCCTTCACATTGGTAAACCTCGGCTTGCCATCCCAGATGACGCAGGCGTTGGTGTAGTAGGTCATCTCGCAGTCGGTGAAGGCGTAGAGCGCATCGATGGTCTGGTCGGGCGACACGCCGGGTTGCAGGTGCAGGTATATCTCCGCGTTTGCGGCGGTGTTGTCGTCGATGCGCTTGATTTTGAGCTTGCCGCTCTCCACGGCGTTGGAGATGGAACTCTTGGCTTCGGAGATGAGCTTGCCCGTGGTGGTGCCGAATGGAATTTCGGTAATAACCAGGGTTTTGTTGTCAACAATGTTGATTTTTGCACGGTTGCGGATTTTGCCGCCCTGCGCGCCGTTGTTGTATTTGCTCACATCGATGGTGCCGCCGGTGGGGAAGTCGGGATAGATTTCAAAGTCCTCGCCCCGCAGTATCTTGATGGAGGCATCGATTAGCTCGTTGAAGTTATGGGGCAGGATTTTGGTGGACATGCCCACGCCCACGCCGTCCACGCCTTGCGCCAACAGCAGCGGGAACTTGATAGGCAGTGCGATGGGTTCCTTGTTGCGCCCGTCGTAGGAAATCTGCCACTCGGTGGTCTTGTGGTTGAAGACAACCTCCAACGCGAATTTGGAGAGTCGGGCTTCAATATAACGAGGTGCGGCTGCGGGGTCGCCGGTGAGGATGTTGCCCCAGTTGCCCTGCGTGTCGATGAGCAGCTTCTTCTGCCCCAACTGCACTAATGCGCCGCCGATGGACTGGTCGCCGTGCGGGTGGTATTTCATCGTGTTTCCCACAATGTTGGCCACCTTGTTGTAGCGGCCGTCCTCCAGTTCGTCCATGGAGTGCAGGATGCGGCGTTGCACGGGCTTCAATCCGTCATATACATCCGGGAAAGCACGGTCTAGAATGACGTAGGAGGCGTAGTCCAGGTACCACTCGCGATACATGGTCTGCGCGAAAATGACTTTATGAAGATCGGAAGGCTCGTGACCTTCTGCGGGAATATTTTCTTCGTTTACAATTTTCTCCTCGTTGGCATCAAGGAGTGTGTCGTTTTTTTCTGACATAGGTTAGGTTTAATGGCTTGCAAAAATAGTAAAAAAGTGCGACTACTCATACACGATATCCACAATCCCGGGGTCGGCAGGCGGCAGGGTGTCAGTGACGGGCAGTTTCTTCCTCTTGGCGGCGAGGATGTCGTTCGCGTCTTTCACCAGCTTGTTGACCGCATCCTCGTCACCCATGTAGTATTGCATGGAGGTGTTGAACTGCTCGCGCGTGACGTGATAACGCTCGAAAAGGTCATGGTAGTAGCCTCTGGCACTCTCGACATTGTTGAGCGTGTCTTCCGGATTCAAGGTGATGAGGCTTTCGATGATGTATGCCTCGGCAAGAATGTTGGCCATGGTGCTGCGTCCGATGAGATTGTCGGGCCTCTTCTGCACCTGTTTCTTGTGGCAACCGGTGAAGGATAGCATCAACGGTATCAAGAGGATGTATAGGAATGTCTTTTTCATTATGCTTCTGGATGATTTACGATTTCATAGCCCAATTTCTGGCCTTCCTCCATCATCTTTTGCAGGGCGGCAGGGCGAGTGTTCTCTATCTCGCCGTCAAGGATGGCATCGCAAACGGCGTCTTTGATGATGCCGATGTCCTTGCAGGGCCTCATGTCGAAGGTCTTCATGATGTCCAAACCGTCGATGGGTGGGCGCCAGTTGCGGAGCTTGTCTTTCTCCTCGATTTCGCGCATTTTCTCGCGCACCTTTGCGAAGTTCTGGAAACAACGGGTGATCTTGGCGGAGTTCTTGGAGGTGACGTCCGCGTGGCACAGCATCATGAGGTCGTCGATGTCGTCGCCCGCCTCGAAGAGGAGCCTGCGCACGGCGGAGTCGGTGATGGTGTCTTCCACCAAGGCGATAGGCCGGAGATGCAGCCCCACCAGTTTTTGCACGTACTTCATCTTCTCGTTGTTGGGCATGTGCAGGCGGTGGAATATGCGGGAGACCATCTTCACTCCCACGGCGTCGTGTCCGTGAAAAGTCCAACCTGCGATGGGGTCGAAACGCTTGGTGACCGGCTTGGCAATGTCGTGCAGCAGGGCGGCCCATTCGAGCCAGAGGTTGGGGCGTTCGCTGGCCATGGCCACGTTATCGACCACCTCCAGTGTGTGCAGGAAATTGTCTTTGTGGCCCTTGCCGTTGATGAACTGCACGCCCTTGAGTGCTAGCATCTCGGGCAGGAAACGCACCAGCAGTCCGCTTTCATCCAACATCTGAATGCCTTTGGAAGGTCGCAGGCAAATCAGAATCTTGTTGAGTTCTTCCACAATACGCTCTTTGGAGATGATGTCCAGACGGTAGGCGTTGCGTTGGATGGCCTCAAAGGTTTCGGGGTAGATGTCGAAGTTGAGTTGTGTGGCGAAGCGCACGGCGCGCATCATGCGCAGCGGGTCGTCGGAGAAAGTCTTGTCCGGATCGCACGGGGTTCGAATGATCTTGCTTTTGATGTCCGCGATGCCGTTGAACGGGTCTATTAGCTCGTAGGCATGTTCTCCGTTGAGGGCGATGACCATGGCATTGATGGTGAAGTCGCGCCGCATCTGGTCGTCCTCCAGCGTGCCATCCTCCACCACAGGCTTGCGGGAGTCGTGGCTGTAGGATTCGCGCCGCGCGCCCACGAATTCGATGACGCAGCCTTCATAGTTGAACTGGGCGGTGCCGAAATTGCGATAGACGTTCACGTGCAGTTCGGGATCGATGAGCGCGGCGGTCTTTTTGGCCAGCTCGATGCCGCTGCCCACGGTCACGATGTCGATGTCGGTGTTGTGGCGGCGCATGATGATGTCGCGCACCACGCCGCCTACGACGTATGCTTCCAATCCCAATTCATCGGCGGCTTGCGCCACAATGGGGTAGATGGGGTGGGAGAGTTCCTGCTTGTATGTCTTCGTTGTTTGTGTCAAAATCAGGTTGTGAATTTCGCGTGCAAAAATAGCAAAAAAACAAGGATTTTGGTTGTGACTATTGTCCGAACGTTCCGAGGAGCGCCCCCGACACACTCCAGGAACTGAAACTGCCGCCCTCGGGCTCCCCTTGCGGGATGGCGATGGTCATGGTGTGCTCGCCGGGCTCTAATCCTGTCAGGTCGAAATAGACGGGTTGCGTGGCCGTGCCCGGGCACCAGCCGGAGCGCGAATAGTCGGAAGAGGACATGCCGTTCCAGAAGTTTCCGGAAGCTGGATTGGAGGTCCTGTACGTACCGCAGTCGCCACGCCAAGGCGTGTAGATGTAGCGCGGTACCCCGTCGATCAGAATGGTGTTAGCTTTCGGCACGAACTCGTCACCAGTATCCCAGCCACCATGCCCCGTGGCAATGTATCGCAATTTCAGTTCCTTGAGACCGTTAGGCACGTAGAAAACCACCTTCAGACTGTCGGTGCGGAAAAACTTGCCGTAGTTCTGCCCGGCCATCTCCATCACGTTGCACGTGTTGAACAGTGGCAATAGCATCTCGACATTGTCGTCGTCATACTCCCAACGGTTGTCCTCCGGGTAGGCTTTCAATGTGAGCGACAGCTTGTGCCCGCCCTTGTCGTAGTTGCCGATGAAAACCCCGATGTAAACGTCTCCTTGAAACAAGGGCTTTAAGTCGCTGATATCCTGCTTGTAAGAGACTTGTTCCGCCCACGCTCTGTCTGGCAACGCGCGGTGTTCGTTGTAATGCCGTACGCCGAAGGGCGTGAAGAATCGCATCAATTCTATCGGCGGAAGATAAGTGTCGGTATAGGTCATGCCTTGGTAATGTTCCCCCGACTTGTCGGTGAAGTAGGGGAGCACTTGTATGCTGTCCATCAAAGCGTGCAGGAAATTCTGGCGCAATGCCATGGGGATGACAAACACGGACCCGGTGCGGTCGTACGCGTCACCGTTGGAGTATTCGGTCACTTCTGCAAAAACGCGATAGTGCTCCGGCAGGCGCGTCATATCCACCCTTTTCAGGATGATGGTACCATTGGCCAGATGGTAAACCGAATCGTACTCAATACTATAGGGCTTTTTTATCTGCGGGTTGAAACATATTTGTTCCTCTTCGAAAACAGGGGTCGTGATGACCAGCTTGTCTTTCTCCAATTGATTCAGTTCCGAAGAACTCTTTCTCTCACCAAAATCACTTGGAAACAGGTCATGGATATCCTTGTCTTTGGAGACACTGGTCAGCTCCATCACTGCGTTGCCGTTGCGCAGGTATTTCACCAAAACGCCTGGCAAAGAGGCGAAGCCGGCGATAGGGGTGGCCCGGAACCTCAGGTCCTCGGTAATCCAAAGTTCTATCTTGTTCGAAAATAAAATGATAGAATATTTGGTGCAGTTGTAGCCATTCACCTTTTCTTTACCTTCCTGTTTGAATTCATAATCTTTCCGGATGGAACTGCTGCTAAAAAACTTTTCATCCACATGGTAGAACAGCTGTGTGATAACCGAGTCCTTGGCGTAGTCAAGGTAAGTATAATGCTCTGCCATGCCTGGGACGGGGTTGGCGACTTTTGGGTCCGCCGACTGAATTTTCAGTTGTCTGCCCTGGCGCAACACTTCCGTGCGGGAGGTGTCGTTCCCGCCAATGGAATAGGATTGGTAGAGTAGCCGGTTCTGGGCCATAGAACTGGAAAGGAGTAGGACGATGCAGATATAAAAGAATAAAAACTTCTTCATAAATATTTGATTTTCAAAATGATGTTTTACTTTTCTGCTAAAAGAATAAAATCCAGGATTACCATGGCGGCCATGGCTTCCACTACGGGCAGCACGCGCGGGGCCACGCACAGGTCGTTGCGGTCGGAACCGTAGTAGATGGCGGGGTTGCCGTCAAAATCGATGCTCTGCTGGTCGAAGCGCACCGACGGTATGGGTTTGAATGCCACTCTGAAAACAATGTCTTGGCCGTTGGTGATGCCGCCTTGCACGCCGCCGTCGTGATTGGTCTTGTAGGTGAAATCCGGATTTTGAAGGTCGTTGTATTGGCTGCCCGGCATATCGGCGGCTTTGAAACCCTCGCCGATTTCGAAGCCTTTGGCGGCGTTGATGGACATCATGGCGTAGGCGAGGCGGGCAGAGAACTTGTCATAAACGGGCTCGCCCAGTCCGGCAGGCAAGCCCTGGATGCGGCATTGCACAAGTGCGCCCACACTGTCGCCCTCACGCGCGGGAGTGCCCGTGCGGAGCGTCTCCGCCGCGATGACGATGCCGTGAGGCTTCAGGATCAGCTTCGCGATGGCACCCGCCACCACGCGGCAGGCTGTCTGTCGCGCCGAAGCACGCCCCATCAGCTCATTATCGCGGAATCCGTACTTTTTGAAGTAAGCGTATGAAGCATGCGACGGCTTGATTACGTGTCGGTTGCATTCGTTTATTTGGATGTCTTGATTAGGTATCTGGAATCTGATAGGCTCGCCCGTGGCAAAGTGTTTGTCATCTATTCCCGACAGGAAAATGACGGGGTCGTTTTCGCGGCGTTGGGTGCTTTCGGCGGTCGATTTGGGTGCGCGCCGGGCCATTTCGCTTTGGATGAAATCGAAATCGATGGGCGTGCCTTTTGGGCAGCCTTCAATGATGCCCTCTAAATAAGAATCATGGGTGCCGCCTCTGTCGGTGAGTCTATAATATGTGCCGAACGAGTCTGTCATGGTTACATGGGCTTTATTTTCCGGGCCAGTTTGGCACACAGTCCGGGGAAGAAGCGTTTGATGTAGGCCATGATAAGTTCGCTGCTGCCCACTAGTTTCTCACGTTTCTCCTTGGCGATGGCCTTGAAGATGATGCGCGAGGCCTTTTCAGCGGTGATGCCGCCTGCCTGTCCCGCATCCATCTTGCCGTGCCGGCTGCCGTCTTTTTCCAGCGAGTTGACGGAAATGTTGGTCTGCACGCGCCCGGGAGTGAGGATGGTGACGCGGATGCCGTCCTTGTAGTTCTCGGCGGCGATGGTCTCGAAGAAGCCGTATAGGGCGTGCTTGGCCGAAGAGTAGGCGCAACGCAGTGGGAATCCGAAGAGTCCGGCGATGCTGGTGGTCACGGCCAGTTGCCCGCCGCCCTGCTCAATCATCTTGGGCAACACGGCTTTGGTGAGGATGACCGGCGCGTAGAAGTCGATGTCCATCACTTTGCGGATGACGGCCATGTCGGTCTCCACGGTGGTGCCGCGCTGGCTGATGCCGGCATTGTTGTAGAAAAGGTCGAAGCGCCCGTAGGCGTTCCACGCATCCTGCGCGAGTTGCGGCAGCGCGTCGGTTTGCGAGAGGTCGAAGGGCAGGCAGGTTACATCCTTGGCGCCCAGCTTCAGGCATTCCTCGCGCACCTGCTCCAGGAGGTCGGGCTCCAGCGCCGTGAGGATCAGCCGCGCGCCAACCTCCGCAAAGCGGAAGGCCACCTCCTTGCCCATGCCGGAGGAGGTACCCGTGATCCAGACCACTTTATTGGTATAATCGTTTTTCATTTATTGTTCGTCTATCATCTTTTTAAAGAAGCTCGCCCTGCCCGCACCTTCGCCGGTATTGAGGAGGACGGTCTCGCCATTGCGGATCTGTCCCTCTTCCAGCGCCTTGTAGAAACCGGCAAAGCAGACGATAGAGGCGGGTCCTAAGTAGATGCCGCGCTCATCCTTGACAATCTTGCCATATTTCGCCAATTCGCTCTCTTTCACCTGCAAGAATGTGCCGCCGCTCTTGCGCACGATGGGCGCCACGATGGGGTACATGCCAGGGTTTCCGGCGGAGAGGATGGATACCATGGTCTGCGGATTCGGGATGATAGGGTAGTCATTCTCATATCCCTCCGGGAATCCGGCGGCCACCGCTTTGTTCCAGCCCTGCACCATCGGATCGCAGGTGTCCTGCTGGATCAGCAGCATACGCGGCAGCTTGGTTTCCGGGAAGGTGGTCTGCAAGTCACGAATGCCCTTGTCGAGAGCGATCGGGCCCGTGCCGCCTGCGACGGCCTGCACATACACGTCGGGCATCTTGCCCAGCTGACGGAGATATTCAAATACCATCGTCTTCTTGGCCTCCACACGGATGGGGTCGATGTTGCCAGCAGAAATCAGCACGCGGTTCTTCTCATGGAAGTCGTTAGCCTCTTTCTTGGCGTCGCCGTAGTTGCCGTTGCACACGATTACGGTTTGTCCGTATGAGCGGATGGCGTTCACGGTGTCCTCGCACGCGTCATGCGGCATGAAAACGGTGAACTTGATGCCGGCCTCAGCCAAGTAGCGGGCGTAGGCGGTGGCGGTGTTGCCCGTGGAGGCCACGCAGAACTCCTTCACGCCGTTCTCTTTGAAAAGCGAGGCTGCCAATGAAGCGGCAATGTCTTTGAACGTGTTACTGCCGCCGTTCAGGTCGTTGCGATAGACCATCACCTGGCAGTCGATACCGTATTTTTCTTTTGCCAACTTCTCCAAGAAATCCCATTCCTCAATCGGGATGGCGCCTTCACCGAAGGTGACGATGTTTTTCTCGTCCATCACGGGAAGAAAATCGAAATAATGATAGAAGTTGGCGGGTTTGTGCTCCGGCTTGGTCAGCTCGGTGATCTTGTGATAATCGGCACTATAGACGACCTCGGCGCGTTTGCAGCCGCAGGGACATTCCTGATTCATTTCAAACCATGTGGCAAAATCTGGGATGACCTTGCCGCACTTGGTGCATACGAGTTTGTATTTATTTTCCATAATAAATCGCTTTAATTTTTTTAAAGCGCAAAAATACAAAAAATGATTGAGTATATTTTTTATTTTTGTCCTGCTTTTCAGCGTGAATCGAAAGACAAGTGGAATAATAAATAACTGCTTTATGATAAAATATTTACAGTTTTTAAAATCGATCCAGAGTACCATGCTGATGTTCGTGGCAATCTGTTTTCTTTCCGTAATTGCGGCCAACGCACAATCTACTACATCCTCTATTTCGGGCTTCGTGAGTGATGACGATGGACCCATCACGGATGCTGTGGTTACGGCTGTGCACATTCCCACCAATACGGCCTATTATTCAATGACCAACAAGAAGGGCTATTATGTTTTCAACAATGTGATTGCAGGTGGTCCTTATACCATCAAGGTGGATAAGATGGGGTATCAGACCGTGATGATAAAGAATGTGTATGCGGTATTGTCAGAGAATGTCTTGACCAACGCACCGATGAACAAGGCGGCGGTGGATTTGGCGGAAGTGGCCATTTATGGCGAGTCGAAGGCCTCCACGATGAACATCCAGCGCTCTGGTGTGGGTACGTGGATAGATAGCCGAATGCAAGAGGCTATGCCCAACGTCAGTCGCAGTCTGAACGATGTGATGAGGCTCGTTCCCCAATCTATGTACAGTGACAAAGGCTTTTCGATTGGTGGAAGCAACTACAGGGGCTCCGCGATTTTCGTGGATGGTGCCACGTTCAACAACTCCTTCGGTATCGGCTCCAACCTGCCTGCCGGAGGCGCGCCCATCTCTTTGGATGCCATCGACCAGCTTGCCGTGAATATTACCCCGTTCAACGTGCGCTACAGCGGGTTTCAAGGTGGTGCCATCAACATGGTGACCAAGCGCGGTACTAACACTTGGCACGGCTCTGTCTATGATTATTTTACCTGCAGCAAACTGCAAGGCCAGAAGGTCGATACCAATATGCTGACCACATCTTCCACTTTGAACAACGTGACCGGCTTTACATTGGGTGGTCCCATCCTGAAAGACAAACTCTTCTTTTTCCTCAATGGCGAGTACATTGTAGATAACCAGGCCGGTTCTGCCATCCAGGCTCGCACTGACGAGAGCCAGATGTTTGGCGGCGGCACGGGTTACAACCGGCCGACGGTTGCCCAGATGGACAATATCTTGAACTTCCTCAATGAGAAGTTTGGCTACAATCCCGGTCGCTACCAGAACTATTCGCTCAGCACACCGGACTATAAGGTGATGGCCCGAATTGACTGGAATATCAACAAAGACAATATCTTCAATGTCCGTTTCAGCCATACCCATACCTCCACTTCCAACGACGCGTCAAATTCCATGACCCCGCTGGGTGGAACCAATACGGTTATTACAGACCTTCACGGCGATAGTTATAATGTCAATCGTTACGCCCAGGGCCGCTTGTCAGACTATGCCATGCCGTTTGAATCGACACGCTATTTTCAGGATATGAACTTCACTTCTGTTGCGGCGGAACTCAACAGTCATGTGCTGGACGGCAAAGGTCATAATATGGCCCGTGTTATCTGGTCGTTGCAAAATGAGCCGCGTTCCTTTGTGGGCGATTTGTTCCCCACGGTGGACATTTTGGAACCTTATATTGATGCGGAAGGTCATCAGCAGATGGCTTTCTTTACTACTTTCGGTCCCGATCCGTTTACATACGCCAATTTGCGGAAAGTGAACACGATTGTGGCTACAGATGAATTTACGTACACCAAAGGAGTCCACAATATTCTGGCTGGAGCGCAATATGAATGGAACCGTATTGTGAACAGCTTCATGCAAGGTGGTGCCGGCTGGTACATCTATGATTCTTGGCAATCGTTCGTGAATGATGTGAACGGGGTGGAGGGCGCTCGTCCAGTGGCTTTCATGATCACGCATGCCAATTCCGATGATCCTACGGAAACGATGTACCCGACGTTTGATTATTCGCAAGCTTCGGTTTATGCGCAGGACGAGATGGAGTTCAGCAAGTTCTTCAAGCTGACGGTGGGGTTACGTCTGGAAATGCCGATTATCCGTTTCCCGAACAACAACCGCAATTTGGATTTCGACAGGGTTGCAGCCGCAAATCCCGAGAGCACTTTTGCCGGTCTTAGCACCGCTGACCTGCCCGGAATTACGGTCAATGTTTCGCCGCGCATCGGCTTCAACTGGGATATCAAGAAGGATCGCAAGATCATCATGCGTGGTGGTACGGGTCTCTTCACGGGCCGTATTCCGAATGTATGGCTCGTGAGTGCCGCTGGAAACTCCAATTGCCTGCAATATCAATACATTGCCAACAACAATACGGGCAACCCAGTGGTGAATTTCAGCCCGGACCGTGCCGACATCATCAACAGCATATATGCGGGCAATGCGTTCCAACAACAGGCTCTGCCTGCCCCCACCAGTGCTACCATCTTGGCCAAGGATTTGAGAATGCCCACCAGCTGGAAATCATCTTTGGCATTCGATTTCACAATCCCCGGCGATGTTAAGTTGACGCTGGAAGGTGTTTATTCGTACAATATTAACGAGGTTTATGCCTCCATGCTCGGATATGTGGAGGATGGTACGGTGCAACTGCCCGGCGAGCCCGAAGAGAGACTCCATTATGGCAGGGAGAATATTACCAATATGAGCGGTAGCAAGATGAACGGCTATTATCTCCATAACGAAAAAGGTATTCATGGACAGTATCTTGCGTTGACCGCCCAATTGTCCAAATCTTTTGATTTCGGTCTTGACCTGCTGGCCGCATATACATTCAGTCATTACACTTCCATTTCCGATGGTTCCGGCGATCAGGTCTCCACGTTTGCCAGCACGCCGAACCGTAACGACGGCAATGCTCCCGAGCTGGGCTACTCCGCTTTCGTGGCTCCGCACCGTGTGATTGGCGCCATTGGTTATACCATTGACGAGGGCAAGCGTACGGCTACGAAGCTCGGCCTTTTCTACGAAGGCTGCAATATGGGTGTTTATGGTTACAATTACATGCCCCGTCATTCCTATCTCATCAACAATGTGAGCGGCATGGGCAATAACCCGCAACTCATGTACATCCCGACGGTGGACGAGCTGGCCGCCATGCCTTTCATCACAGATGATAACAAAGCAGAGTTCGAGGCTTTTATTTCCAGCGATCCCTATCTGAGCAAGCACAGAGGCGAGTACTCCAAGCGCAATGCGGGCGTGGCCCCGTGGCTGAACCGTATCAATTTCAAGTTCTCACAGGAATTCTACTTCAATGTGACGGGCCACAAGCACACGCTGGATGTAGGGTTGGATATCAATAATCTGGGCAATCTTTTCTGTAGCAAGTGGGGCGCCTACAAGGTGCTCGACAGCGATGTGGTGCTGAACTACAACAACGGGGAATACACCTTCAATCAGCCCACTTGGTCGGTCTATAATAATTTGTCTTCCACGTGGCAGATACTAGTACATTTGCGCTACGCATTCTAATCTCTCACAATTAAGAACAAAGGCTATTCCGCTCGCTCAATTCATGGTTAACGTTGGGGATTCCGTCACTTGCGCAATTAATGGGTAACGTTGGGGGTTCCGCTCGCTCACTACGTTCGCGGCGGAATGGTGGGTGCTACAGGGCGAGAGAGGGGGAAGGTTGATGGGGTGTGTTAATGTTGTTGCATCCCGATGATTTCTTCGTGGTTGAGGCCGGAGATTCGGGCAATGGTTTCCAAATCAATACCCTCGGTGAGCATGTTCTGCACGAGCAGCCGTTTCCCTTCGTTCAATCCTTCCATCCGTCCTTCCATCCGTCCCTTTTTAACACCTTGCTCCAACCCTTGCTCAAGTCCTTGTTCCAGGCCTTGTTCCAATCCCTTTTCAAAGCCTTCCTCGACGCCGTCTTCGCGGGCGCAGATGATGGCACCTTGGACATCTTTGTACTCCAATACGCTTTTCTTGTATTCTTTTCGTTCCATGTTGGTCAGTTTTGCTATCCTGCATTCTTCAATGAACTTCCGGAAAACGCCCTGTTCCTCTGCGCCGTAGTCCCTATTGGTGCTGCCGCCGATGGAGGTGAGCAGCTCGAGCCATCTGCGCATGGGGGCATTGTCCGGAGTCTTGTCCTTGACGGCTGCAAATTTACACAATTCGACGAAAAAACATGAATCTGTCTCCGTTTTGGTTTTCGCAGTAGATGTCGAAGATGACCCTCTTCTCCTCCGGTCTCTCGCCGAACTGCTCTGTCTGGAGGAAAGAGATGTCGGTGATGACGCCCACCTCGTCAGAAATGGAGGCGTTGAGGAAGTCAATGAGGAGGTCTTTGTTGTTCTCGGAGGCGAAGATCCGCTTGAAGCCGAAATCGGACAGCGGGTCGAAAAATATCATGTCTTTTTTCATAATAAAATGTTTTAGGTTGCTGCAAAGATACAACACCCAATCCGATTTTCAAAGGATTGGGTGAAAAATATTTCATCGTAATAATCAGTTCATTAGAAAATTGCGCTGTGTGAAATTAAGAATTGGTTGTTAACGGGACAGGCTGCATTTCGGAGGTGAGAGCCGGTGCTTCCGCTTTTGTTTCACGGGTAACGTTGGGGTTTCGCTCGCTCACTACGTTCGCGGCGGAATGGTGCGTGCGTCGGTTATGATTGAGGTTCCGAATGGCGTACGCCATTAGATTAACACCCCGTCTTCCCCAAACAATTCCATTACGTCCATGCCGTCCGCGAGGTGGAACGTTTGCAATCCGCAGGCCTGCGCGCCCGCGAGGTGCTGGGGCGAGTCGTCAATGAACAGCGTCTCCGCTGGTTGCAGATGGTTTTCCCGTATGATTAACTGAAAACCCTCAGGCTTGGGTTTCCGGATGTGCAGCAACTGCGAGAAATAGCATTTCTTGAAATGCCGGTCGAAAATATCGTAGCCGAACTGCTCGCACATGTCGCCCCTGAACCGTTCGTAGTTCAGCTGGTTGGTGTTGCTGAACAAATAGAGGTTATAGTGCTGGCTTGCCTTCTGTAGCAACTCTTCATGCTCTTTTGGGAACCCCAACAGGATGGCGTTCCAGCAGTCGTCGATCTGCTGGTCCGTGATGGGACAGGAGGCCAACGAACGAATGTAACTGCGAAATTCCTCCGTGCTGATCAACCCCTCTTCGTACAGGTCCATCACATCGTTCTGGTGTTGCTTGCTGTAGATTTCTTCAAAGTGCGGAATGCCGCATTTTTCAAATGCTTCGGGGATGTTCTGGTACCGAATGCGATACAGAACACCCCCGAAATCGAAGATGATATTTTTTATCATTGTTATTGCTTGATTAAGGCCATGTTAGGGATGGGTTTGTCATAGTCGCCTTTGGCCAGTCGCTCCTTGATGTCGCGGAAAGCGGACAGGGTGCGTTCCACGTCTTCCATGCTGTGGGCAGCGGTGGGGATGACGCGGAAGATGAGCATTCCGGGAGGAATGACTGGGTAGGTGACGATGGAGCAGAAGATGTTGTAGTTCTCGCGCAAGTCAACAGCGATGTTGGCAGCCTGGTTCACGCCGCAGTACAGATGCACTGGGGTGACGCAAGCCTCGGCCGGTCCTATCTCGTAACCAAGGTCGCGGAAGCCTTTTTGCAAAGCGCGGGTGATTTCCCATAGATGGGCTCTCAGTTTGTCGCCTTCCTCGCTGCGGATGATTTCGAGACGCTTCAGGCAGCCGACCACGATGGGCATCGGCAAGGACTTGGCGTACATCTGCGAGCGCATGTTGTAGCGCAGGAAGTTGATGATCTCCTTTTTGGAGGCCACGAAGCCGCCGATGGTGGCCATGGATTTCGCGTAGGCGCCGATATAGACATCAATGTCGTCCATCACACCGAAATGTTCGGAGGTGCCGCGTCCGTGGGGGCCCATTACGCCGAATCCGTGTGCGTCGTCGATGAGGATGCGGAACGGGTATTTTTTCTTGAGAGCTGCAATCTGGTCCAGGATGCCGAGTGCGCCGGTCATGCCGAACACACCTTCTGTGATCAGCAGGACGCCGCCGCCTTGCTCTTCGGCGATCTTACAGGCGTTGCCGAGGATTCTCTCGCAATCCTTGATGTCGTTGTGGCGGAATTTGAATTTCTTGCCGATATGCAGGCGGATACCGTCGAGCAGGCACGCATGGGCCTCGGCGTCATATACGATGACGTCGTGACGGCACACTAAGGAGTCGATGGTGGACAGGATGCCCTGATAGCCGAAGTTGAATTCGAAAGCGGCCTCTTTGTGCTCGAATTCGGCCAGTTCTCTTTCCAGTTGCTCGTGGAGGGCGGTCTGGCCGGTCATCATACGACTGCCCATCGGGTAAGCCATGCCCCAGCACGCGGCGCCTTCAGCGTCAGCCTTGCGGATTTCAGGATGATTGGCCAATCCGAGGTAGTTGTTGATGCTCCAACAGAGCACATCTTTGCCGTTGAAACGCATGTGCGGTCCTAACTCGCCTTCCAGCTTCGGAAATGCAAAATAACCGTCGATTTTTTCACGATACTGTCCAATCGGACCACCGGAAGATTCCTGGATTCTTTCAAAAATATCCTTCATTTTGCTATGTCTTTTATGATTGTTTTTAATTAATTGTTCTGATGTTGATTCATGAGCCGCTCTGCCTTGTTCTTTTCCATCTTTTCATACTCCTCGAAGAATTGAGGCAGGTTGTGCATGTCAATGCGTCGGTTGAGGATGATCTCGTGCTTGGAGTTCATGATGAACATGGCGGGATTGCCACTCTCATAGATGCCGAAATAGTCCAGATAATCGATGTTGCCTTTGTTGCCACCCACGTTGGTCCAAGGGTAGTTGTTCTCCTTGACGTACTTCTTCCAAGCCTCGATGGTGTCGTCGTTGCCGATGGCATACACATCAAAATTGCGCTTGCCTATGGTCTCCAGAGAGTCATACACTTGGCGCAAGGCTTTGGATTCTTTCTTGCAGGTAGGACAGTTGGGATCATAAAACCAGATGATGGTATAGGGTTTTGTCATACGGTAGGAGGAGTGCCAGAAACGCACATCATCGGAGAGGGTAGTGTCCGGGATGATGAGCTCCGGCGCAATCTTGCCGATCAAGGTGGGCTCCAGTCTCTTGATACGTTTCTGGTATTTGCCAATCAGATCCTCATCCATCCAGTAGCACTTGCCAGCCAGCTGGTTGGTCTTGGCGATGTGGCAGAACACGGCATCGTGTCCCACAATCTTGCTGGTTTCAAACTGATACGACAGCCAATCCACACAGTAATGGTACATGAAGGTGTCCTTTTCGGTCTTGGCCAGAAACATGTCAAGATACTTGTTGATGGTGTCCGACTCCTGATGGTAGAGCAGTTTGGTGAAATAGTCCTTGAGTTTTGGGTCGAATGACGGAATGTAGATGAAACGGTGGTCGCCAAGGTCGAAATTGTCCCAATAGTGCTCGCGGTAATAGGCGGCCTGTGCCTCGTAGTCGGGATCCCCGTTCTCTTTCTTGTATTCGGGTACCTCAATCTGCATGTATGACTTCTGCATCTTGGAGAAGAGATAGTCAGGATGCTTTTCGATGATCTCGTGGTTGATAAAGTCCAGCATCTCATCGTTGATTTTGTTCAGCTTGCCCTTGTAATAGTCCGCGCTGTCTTTTTGGCCGGCAGCGTCAAACTCCTTGTATTTCTTGGACCATTCGTTGGCGGATTTCTGTGCGATGGCAGTTCTGCGCTGGAATTTCAGCATTTCATCATTCTCGGGAGAGTTCTTTATGCTGAAATGCTCCACATCAGTGGTGGTGTCCAGATTGTATTCGAAGTGCTGGTTGCGGTCGATGATGAAGTTGAGATAGAGCTTCTTGTCACCAGAAACGAGCGAGTACAAGCCGTCGTCGTAGCGGTTGTCGCCTTTGAAGACAAACTTGCCTGGTGCCACCGGCGTGGTGGAATCCTTCAATATCAGCTTCTCGTTGTAATGGATGACCAGATATACCAGCTTGTCTTTGGAATCCTTGATGTTGAAGATTAGCTCATGTCCCTTTTGCTGTGCTGGGTTGTTGTTTTTCCCTTTTTGTGCGTAGCTATTTCCGAAAAGGAAAACAGTCAGAATACACAATAGTAAAAAGCTTCTTGTCATTATAAATGTTGTTTTATTATTGTCGTTTGAAAAAAACTTATATCCCATTCACCTTATGCACCCCATTTACCTCATTCACCTCTTCTACTTCTTTCACCTAATCTTCATCTGCCCCGCCTCATTCTCGAAGTATTTTTGCAGCTCACTTAACGACATTTGACGTGCAATTATTGTATGGTAATTGGAGTTATCCACCAACAGCAGCACAGGGGTGGTCAAGATGTCGAAGTATTCGATGAAGTCAATGTTCTGCTCTCCCATGGAGGTGCTCAGGTTGATCCAGTCCCAGAGATTGTGCTCGTCAGAGAACTTTTTCCAGCGGTCGTAGTCGTCGTTTACCTCCACGGCGAAGACCTCGAAGTCATAGTCGTTGGCGTGTTCCGTGTACATTTGGTGCAGCACGGGGGTCATCTCCTGGCAGTGGTCGCAGTCGGGGTCCCAGAACCAGACGACGGTGTATCTGGTCTTGATGTCGTTGGTGGAGTGGGCTTTGCCGTCGATGTCGTGGGAGATGAGTTCGGGGATTTTTGCCCCTGCCAGCACGCGGTGCAGCGTCTCGATCTTGCGCTTGATGGCTCCTTCGCGTCCATTGTCAATCCAGTCATGGCTGTAGTTGTCGTACAGGTGGACGAGCACCGGATCATAGACGGGGTCGTGGACATCCATCATTGTAAAGAAGTGTCTGAGATAGAAATTCTTCACGGTTTCATTGCCACAGCGTTGTATAATATTATCCATGGATGATATGATGGTGTCGCTTACATCTTCCCGCAGTACCCATTGGTCAATGACCTGCAGGGTGTTGATGGGGGTGAACAGCAGGCGTGGCTCCGAATAGTCCAGATCGTCTATCATCTGCATCTCTTTGGCAGCCTCCAGCTCCGGTGTGTTGCTGCTCATCTGGTAGGTGCCGTAAGCGGCCATGAGGTACTTGCCCACAAAGCCGTTGGGCGACAGGTCGCGGTATTGCTGGCACACCTCGCGTACGTTGGGGGTATAAACCGTCATCAGCCGGTTGCGGAACGAATACAGCACGTCGTTCTCCGGAGAACCGTCCAGGGCAATGTCGTTGATAAGGTACCCGGACGCGGAGTCCACATGCTGGGTATGTATGACGGTGAACTTGGTGTCTTGGTTGATGACAAGTTCGCAGACGGGGGTGGACATGGTGTGTGACGGGTCAAAAACGGAAAGCAGATACACGCCGCATGGGAGCTGGCATTTGGAACGCTTGAAGGTGGCCACGCCGTTCTTGACCTCCGCGCTGTCGGCCATGTAATAGCCGTTGCCGTAGAATCCCTGAAGATAAAGTTTGTCAACTTTCAGGACCGTTTTGACTTTGATTTTGTATTTGTTCACGAAAGGCGTGCCCTCGGGAAATTGTCGTTGGGCATACGTGATGCTCACGCAGAGCATCACCAACATTGTGAACCAGAATGCCTTGATTGATTTTTTCATCAGTCTTTGATCATTTCTCGGATGTCCATCATGATTTTCTTGGCGATATTGTCGGCCATGCTGTCAGTCATGGCTTCGGCATATATGCGGAGGATGGGCTCGGTGTTGGAACTGCGGATGTGCACCCAGCCGTCTGTGAAGTCGATTTTCACCCCGTCAATGGTGTTCACCTCGTACTGGGCATATTTCTCGGCAATGCTGGAGAGCAGTTTCGATATGTCAATGCCGGCGGTGAGCTCGATTTTGTTCTTGGAGATGCAATAGTCCGGGTAGGATGAACGGAGCTCGACACAGTCTTTTCCGGAGGTTGCCAGATGGGAGAGGAACAGGGCCACACCCACGAGCGCGTCGCGGCCGTAGTGCAGCTCGGGATAGATGACGCCTCCGTTGCCCTCGCCGCCGATAACGGCGTTGGTCTCCTTCATTTTCTCCACCACATTGACCTCGCCCACGGCAGCGGCATTGTATTCCACACCGTATTGGCGGCTCACGTCACGCAGCGCGCGGGTGGATGAGAGGTTGGAAACGGTGTTGCCGGGCGTGTGCGCCAGGATGTAGTCGGCCACCGAAACCAACGTGTATTCCTCGCCGAACATCTCGCCGTCGGGTTTGATGATGGCCAGGCGGTCCACGTCAGGATCCACCACGAAGCCCACGTCGTAATTTCCTTTTTTCATGGCTTCGGAGATGCCGTACAGATGCTCCGGGATGGGTTCCGGGTTGTGGGCGAACACTCCGTTGGGCTCGTCGTTCAGCACGGTGACCTTACGCACCCCCAATTGTTTCAGAAGCGGCGCGATGGATATGGAACCTGTGGAGTTCACTGCATCCACGATGACGGATAAGTCGGCTTGGGCGATGGCTTCTTTGTTGACCAACGGCAGCTTCAGTACCGCGTCAATGTGATCTTGGATGGCGTTTTCATAGCTGGTGTATTTGCCTATCTCGTTGACCTCGGCATAGCTGAAGTCATGTTCAGCGGCGATGGCCTGCAGACGCTTGCCTTCCGCACCGGAGATGAACTCGCCCTTGGCGTTGAGCAGCTTGAGGGCGTTCCAGTGCATGGGGTTGTGCGAGGCGGTGATGATGACGCCGCCGTCAGCATGGTGATGCAGTACAGCCATTTCCGTGGTGGGGGTGGTGGAGAGACCGGTGTCAATGACATCGGCGCCCATGCCTTGCAGCGTGCCGCACACCAGTCGGCTGACCATGTCGCCAGACACGCGCGCATCGCGCCCTACCACGATGGTGAGTTTGCCTTCCGTGCCGCCCTCGCGCAGGAGCGCGACAAAAGCGGAAGTAAGTTCAATAATATCAATGGGAGTGAGGTTTTCGCCCACTTTTCCACCGATGGTTCCTCTGATTCCGGAGATAGATTTGATAAGAGACATGCTATAAGAAGTTCAAAGTTTAAGGTTCAAAGTTCAAAGTTCAACAGCCACAGCTAATAGCCAATAGCGCCCGCAAAAGTACAAAAAAATGCGAATGCCGTGGACCAATTTTATCAAGATGGGGTTAATTGTTTGTTTTCGTATTTTTGCACCCATAATTCGTGCAGTTATGAAAAACATTCTGACATTTTGCCTCTTGATTCTGCTGTCAGTTGCAGTTTATTCCCAAACCACCGGCATCATCCCCACACCGCAGCATGTGGAGTGGCGCGACGGCAGCCTTGAAATGGCCTCCGGCGCACGCGTGCCCGTCACCTCGGAGCTGATTTCTTCTTTCCCCGTTGACACCAACGCCAATCAAGGCTACATCCTGGAAGTGCGCCCCGATGGCATCCTGATCCAAGCGGTCACCGAGACGGGCCTCTTCTATGGCGAGCAGAGTCTCAAACAGATGCAACGCCACTTTGCCCAAGAGAACGGCCGGGTGGCGATACCCTGCATGCGCATAGTGGATTATCCCAAACTGAAATTTCGCGGCTGGATGGACGACATCAGTCGTGGCCCGATTGTGAATATGGAGTTTTTGAAACGTATGATTGCCACGATGGCAGAATACAAGATGAACTTTTTCAATCTCTACACAGAACATGTTTTCAAACTGGATGATTACTATGACATTGCGCCGTCCGACGGTCTTAGCGCTGCAGAAGTGAAAGAGTTGGAGGAGTACGCCGCCCAATATCACATTGAGTTCTTCGGCAATCAGCAATGTCTTGCCCACGCCGAAAAGACGCTGCGCATTCCCTATTATCAGGAGATGGCCGACACCAAGGCGAATTGGAATCCGCAAAAATCGATGGATTTTCTGAAATATGAGCTGGAAACGGTCGCAAAGGCCTATTCGTCCCCCTTTTTCAATATCAATTGTGATGAAACTGAAGCGTTGGGGTCTGGCAAGGCTCGCAACTATGTGGCCAGCCATGGCGGAGCATCGCAGGTCTATGCCGACCATATCAAGTGGGTGTATGATGTGCTGAAACCGCTCGGCAAGCGTGTGATGATGTGGGGCGACATCGCGGCAAAAGATTCTGCCATTACGGCGCAATTGCCCAAGGACATGTTGATGATTGTGTGGGCTTATTCGCCGTTGGACAGTTATGTGAGCATGATGGAGCCGTTTAAAAAGCAGGGACTTGACTTCATGGTAGCCCCGGGCATGAGCATGTGGGGTTCTGTGTTCCCGAGTTATGAAACTTATACCAAAAATATTGCCAATCTGGTGCGCGACGGCTACCATCAAGGGGCGTTGGGTATGATGAACACCGCGTGGGACGACTCTGGCGAGTCGCTCATCAACAGCGCGTGGCATGGCATGTGCTGGGCCGCGGAGATGGCGTGGAAACCGTTGGAACAAACAGAGACGAAAGCAGCTGACCAGGAAAGGGATCTGAGATTGATGGTTTTCAATGCGTTGTTTGAAGAGCGTTTCACAGCGCCCGCCGACCATTTTCAGCTGATGCGCGACTTGGAGAAGGTGCAAGTGCAGAATTTTTTTAATAGCGGAGCGTTGTATGAGAGCATCTGGGATTTCTATCCGACAAAAGTGAGTGATGAAACCTATCGCGAGAACTGGCGCGCGTGCGACCTGATAAGTCGCAGTGAAGACATGTACAAATATGATGGTCAGAAGGATGCACTTCAGTTTTCGGCCCCGATGCGCATTGCCTATTATGTGGCATGGCATCAGTTGGCTGTCGCCAAACGCAATATGCTTCGATACAATATATATCAGTATCTGCAAGGAAATTCTTTTCTTGAGAAAGATGATATTGCAGAAATCATACGGGAGGAAATAGAGCTGCTGCATGTGGTCAAACAGATGTATCTGAGCCTGTGGGACGAAGAGTGCCGGCCTTATAGCCGCAATATCGTGGAAGAACGCTACGATCGGGTGGTGCAGGAGTTGATGGACATTCCCAACCATGTACTGATGACCTCGCATCTTAATGAGAAGGCTGGGGCGGAGGTCTCCATGCGAACCCTCTTTGGCGACCAGCCCATCTATTACACTACCGACGGTCGCAAACCTTGTGTGGGCGAAAACCAGTACACAGGCCCGATCACGCTCACGCAGTCGGCCACGGTGCGCGCCATGACCCGCAATGCGATGGGGGAGGAGGTGCTCTCCGAGCAGTATGTGTTGTTGCACAAAGGTCTGGGAAAACTGTCGAAGCTGAACACGCGCTACGCCGACTACCGCCCTGAGTACGCCGCCTCTGGCGAAGGCGCGCTAGCCGACGGCAAGATTGGCGGCGATGCTTACAATGACGGCAACTGGCAAGGTTATTGGGGCAACGACATCAATGTGGATTTTGATTTTGGAAAAACCACCGTGTTGAATAGTGTCAAGATGCGCTTCTTCCAGAATATCCATGACTGGATTATGTCGCCCAACATGGTGGATATATACACATCCAAAAACGGGAAAGACTATGTGCTGTACAGAACATTTGTTTTGTTGGATGTGGACTATGATTCAGCGGATCAGAACATTTACACGCTGCAGGCGGATGGTTTGAATCTCAAGTCACGCTATGTGCGGGTGGTGGTGAACAACGCCGGTCCACTGCCCGCTTGGCACCAGGCCAAAGGGCAACCTTCGTACATTTTCTGCGATGAGATTGTTTTCCAATAGTGGCGTTCGGTCATATCGTCATGCCCCGTCAAATCACGATTTCTTGCATGCCAAGTTCCATTCTGCTGAAAGCGAACAGCTTCTTGCCGAGGTCTTTTAGTGACGCGCCGATGTGATAGACAGTGTCGTCCACAATTAGAAAACGGTCGTGATAGCGTGGGCTTTCACGTATGTTGATGTGTGGGTATTGTCGGTTGTGTCGTTCAATGTCCAGTGTCAGTGTTTCGGAAATTTGCTTTGTGACAATTTCCGCAGACACCCTCTCATTACGTTTTGCCAGCATGAGTAACACCGACTCGTCAATGTAATTGTCAATCAAAACAATCCTTCGCTTCGCCGATCTGATCAGTTCTGACGCGAAGGCATACGCGTCAAATATTTGTCCGTCATAGAAGATGCCTTCTTTAGGTGGAATACTTTGGGTATCGATGAGTGAAAAAATCTCTTCCATTTTTCGATCAGACACTGTTTGGCGCAATGCTATCTCTAATTGCTGATGCTCCACCAATTCGATGCGTTGTAAAAGTTGATAGTTAAGACTAGTGAAACGCCTCATGGCAGTAAATGTTCTCATGATGCGAATGTTCATTTCAACTGCTGCTGATGATTTGAGCACGCTACTGAGCATAGCTATCCCATTTTCAGTAAAGGCATACGGCATGTATTTGAGGTTCTGCCCTCGTCCTTTGTTCAAGGTCACAATTTGTGACCTTGAACACTCCTCTTTTGTCAGCTGAAACATGAAATCGTCTGGGAATCGCTCAATATTTCGTTTGACAGCTTGATTCAGTGCCTTGGTTTCAACACCATACAGCATAGCCAGGTCGCGGTCAAGTATCACTTGCTGTCCCCGAATCACAATAATCATGGATTCTATGGAGGATTTTAGTTTAGTGTGGTTTGTTACAATAATATTTCGTCATCATGGATTTCGCGGCGGCAAAGGATGTGCCTTGGCGCAAACAACACCTGCGCCGCGATTGTTTCCCTGCGCACCGTCTGTCCTGGGGTTGACACCCCAGGCTATCAGACTGTAACGCCTACGGCGTTTGGTGCGTGCGTAGATGAAAAGTGTTTGCATTAGGGCAGATGAGATTTGAGTTGGCGAACCCGGCAAGGGATACCGTTCGATAGGGATTGCGGCGAAACCCCGTCAGGGGTTGCAGCTTGGTAGCCCGGGGTAAGGTGCGAGGTACGAGCACCGCCACCCCGGGTTGGGTGCGTGATGCGTTGGCCGTCGCGGCGCAGGTGTCCCGTGCGATGAAACGCGGCCCCTTGCCGCCGCGAAACCGACAATCGGAAACAGATGCCCCGTCAAATCCCGACATCTCGCGTGCCAAGTTCCATTCTGCTGAAGGCGAACAGCTTCTTGCCGAGGTCTTTCAGCGACGCGCCGATGTGATAGACGGTGTCGTCCACAATTAGAAAGCGGTCGTGGTAGCGGGGGCTTTCATGTATGTTGATGTGCGGGTATTGTCGATTGTGCCGCTCAATGTCCAACGCCAGTGTCTCGGATATTTGCTTTGTGACAATTTCCGCAGATACACCCTCGTTCCGTTTTGCCAGCATGAGTAACACCGACTCGTCAATGTAGTTGTCAATCAGAACAATCCTTCGCTTCGCCGATTTGATCAGTTCTGATGCGAAGGCATACGCGTCGAATATTTGTCCGTCATAGAAGATGCCTTCTTTGGGTGGAAGGGCGTTACTTCCGATAAAATCGATGATTTCATTAATTTTTTGATCGGTGCAAAGCTGGTGCCGTTCAATATCATTTATCCTTTGAAATATGGATGTATTTGACACCATGATTTTGTGCATTTCAACGAAAGCGTCCATAATTGCAATACTCACTTTGACGGCCACATCGCTTTTCAGCACTGTTGCGAGCATGGCAGTCCCTTGTTCCGTAAAAGCGTATGGATTGACAGATGAGTGTTTGAGCTTTTCCAACCGGTCGCAATTTGCGACCAGTTCACGAGTCTCATCATCTGACAGTTGGAAACGAAACCTTTCTGGAAAGCGTTCGCTGTTTCGTCGCGCCTGCTCGTTAATTCTTTTGGTGTCAACCGTATATAGTTCTGCTAAATCCCTGTCAAGGAGAACTGGAACCCCACGGATGATGAGAATTCTGCTGGTAGTGTCGATTTGAAGTACACCTTTGATGCCTGTTCCCTCTGACTGGTAAAGTTGAAATTCCTTATTCATAATATTTTCGCCTTTCCCCACAGAGGCCGAATAGATTTCTGTTTTCATCGTAAATTATTTTTGTTTAAAAGTCGCTGCAAAGATAAAAATTATTTTTAATATATTGAAATTCAATTTGTTGTTAAGAGTTGATTGTTAAAAATGTCAAATTCATGGGTGCGATAGCATATGCTTATTATAGATATTGTTCATTCAAAAAAAGCGACAAAGCATTTGTCTGGTTTGTTACAATAATATTTCGTCATCATGGATTTCGCGGCGGCAAAGGGTGTGCCTTGGCGCAAACGTCATCTGCGCCGCGATTGTTTCCCTGCGCACCGTCTGTCCTGGGGTTGACACCCCAGGCTATCAGACTGTAACGCCTACGGCGTTTGGTGCGTGCGTAGATGAAAAGTGTTTGCATTAGGGCAGATGAGATTTGAGTTGGCGAACCCGGCAAGGGATACCGTTCGATAGGGATTGCGGCGAAACCCCGTCAGGGGTTGCAGCTTGGTAGCCCGGGGTAAGGTGCGAGGTACGAGCACCGCCACCCCGGGTTGGGTGCGTGATGCGTTGGCCGTCGCGGCGCAGGTGTCCCGTGCGATGAAACGCGGCCCCTTGCCGCCGCGAAACCGACAATCGGTAATCGATGTCTTATTTGTTCACCTTTCAGATACCAAAAATTGTGTACATTTGCAGCGTCTTGTTTCAAAATTTCCCAAGACTGACTATGATGAGAGTTTCATTTAATGATATAGTACACCATTCCGCCGTGAACGTAGTGAGCGAGCGGAATCTCCAAACATTATTCCTATTTCTGCTATTCGCTATGCCGCTGGTGATGAGAGCCCAATCCGTTTGTGGCACACTCACCGACCATGACGGCAATGTCTATCAGACCGTGCAGCTCGGCAACCAGTGCTGGATGCGCGAGAACCTGCGCGTGACGCACTATGCGGACGGCACGCCGCTGAAGCTGGGAACTGTTACCGCCGCAGATGAGCGTTACTACTATTATCCTGATGGCTCTGCTGACAATGCGGAACGCTATGGGCTTCTTTATAGCTGGTACACTGCCCTCAACGGAGCAGCACCCACGGAGAATGTGCCCAGCGGCCTACAGGGTATTTGCCCCAAAGGCTGGCACTTGTCCTCCAACTTCGAGTGGATGGCGCTGGAGGACTTCCTCGGCTACAAGGACGAGCACCGCTGCGGCACGGACGTGAACAATGTGGCCAAAGCCATGGCCTCCTCCGAAAACTGGATACTGGATGTGATGACCAAGGCCCCTGAGTGCTCCATTATGGACAACCCTGCCGCCAACAACTCCTCAAAACTCAACATTCTGCCCGCCGGCAGTTTCTGGAATAGCTACTATGGCTTCGGCACCAACACCGGTTTCTGGACTGCCTCCGAAGGCAGTGATGTGACCTCACCCATACACTACCTCGTGAACACCAACGCCACCGTCGAAATCAACTGCACACCCAAAGAAGCTGCCTACTCCGTGCGATGCCTGAAAGATTAGAGACTGGAGATTGAAGACTGGAGACATGCCTTTTAACTTTATAAACTTTACAAACTTTACAAACTTTACGAACCTTACAAACTTTATAAACCTTACGAACCTTACAAACCCGATATGACCTTTGAATCACTCCGCCAGCAATATCCGATTTTCACATACGAGGGATACGAATATTATCTGCAAGACAATAACCTGCACATCCAATTCTTTTACAGGATAGGGGAGACGATTACGTTTCAGCCGAAGATGGTGCTGAAAGCCGGCAAGTACGCCCACTATCCGGAGAATTTGAAGTCGCTGGAGGGCATTGTCTTTAATATTGGCATGATAGAGCTGATCAGCTACTGGAAGTGCACGTGCAGTCCCCTGGTGCACATCAAGCCCTACAAGCTGGCCGCCGATCAGCAATACTGGTGGCGGAAACTCTATTGGTACGGACTGGGCGAGTTCTGCTACAAGAACAAAATCAAGTGCGATCCCAATGATTTTCTGGACTTTACCTTCGCGGTGGATGCTCCGGATGCCGGCGCATTGCCGTTTCCGAGGGTGGGGGAGAGTTCTCGGGTTATTGTCCCCATTGGCGGGGGCAAGGATTCGGTGGTCACGCTGGAGCAACTGCGCGCGGAGCGCGAGGTGGTGCCTTTCATCATCAATCCCCGCGGGGCGACGCTCGAGTGCGCTCGCATTGCCGGGTTCCGTGCGCCGGAGGACATGATTGTGCTCCAACGCCAGATCGACCCGATGCTGCTTAAACTGAACGCCGAAGGCTATCTCAACGGCCATACCCCGTTCTCTGCCATGCTGGCGTTTTACACCACGTTGCTGAGTGCGGTTACTGGCATTCGCGATGTGGCCCTTTCTAACGAGTCGAGCGCCAACGAGCCCACCATTCCGGGGACATACATCAACCACCAATATTCCAAATCCCTTGAGTTTGAGCTCGATTTCCGCCAATATGTGCACGATTTTATGGGTGATGTGAACCACTATTACAGTCACTTGCGCAAACTTACAGAACTGCAGATTGCCGAGCAGTTTGCCAAGTATCCCGACTATTTCAAGGTGTTCAAGAGCTGCAATGCGGGCAGCAAAGAGGACAAGTGGTGCTGCAACTGCCCCAAGTGCCTCTTCGCCTATATCATCCTGTCGCCCTTTATCGACGATGCAACAATGATCGACATCTTCGGTGAGGACCTGCTGGACAAGCCGGAGCTGGCAAACACCTTTGATGAACTGGCAGGCCTCTCGCTCAACAAGCCTTTCGAATGCGTGGGCACCATTGGCGAGGTGAACGAGGCCCTGCACCGCATCCTCGACAGCCGCAAGGACAAATATCTGATTAAACACTACATCAACAAACAACTGGCGCAACTGGAAGACGGCATGCTGGAGGAATACTTTAATATGGCACCGTAATAGTGATTGGTGATTGGTTGTTGGTTGTTGGTTGTTGGTATCATAGAACCTCCTTTCACCCCATTCACCCCATGTACCCCATGTACCTTTAAACTTTAAGAACATTACAAACATTACAAACTTTACAAATATGAAACCTACACTTCTAATCCTCGCTGCCGGCATGGGAAGCCGTTACGGCGGATTGAAACAACTGGACCAGATGGGTCCGAATGGTGAAACCATCATGGACTATTCCGTGAAATATGCGCTGGAGAGCGGCTACGGCAAGGTGGTCTTCGTGATCCGCCGGAGTATGGAGGCGGATTTTAAAAAATATGTGATGTCACGGTACGAAGACAAAATACCCGTGCAGTGCGTGTTCCAGGAACTGGACATGCTGCCGGAGGGCTTCAGTGTGCATCCCGAGCGCAAGAAACCGTATGGCACAGCACACGCTATACTGGTGGCGAAAGAGGCTGTGAAAGAGCCGTTCACGGTGATCAACGCCGACGACTTCTACGGACGTGAGGCCTTCGAGGTGATGGCGGACTTTTTGAAGAATGCTCCTGCCACCGAACTGCCTACATACTCGATGGTGGGCTATCGGCTTGACAAGACCTTGTCGGAGCACGGCACTGTCTCGCGCGGCGTGTGCAGCACGGATGAACAGGGCTTTTTGAAGACCATCGTGGAGAACCGCAAGATTGGCTATACAGACAAAGGTATAGAGAATAACGAGGAGAATCTCCATAATCTCTTTAAAGGCGATGAGCCGGTAAGTATGAACTTTTGGGGCTTCACACCCGATTTCTTCGATTGTCTCAATGGTCTTTTTGTGGAATTTCTGAATGAAAATCAGGATAATATCACAGCCGAGTTTCCCATTCCCAACGTGGTTTCCTACCTGATGAACAACGGGAAGGCCAGAGTGAAAGTCCTCCACAGCAATGCCGAGTGGTTTGGCGTCACCTATCAGGAGGACCGTCCTGCGGTGGTGGCCAAGCTGGCTCAATTGAATATGATTCCATTGGAAAACTACCCGTACAGTGATGCGCAGATACAGGAGCGTATCGCCGAATACACCCGCAAGGGCAACCCGTACATGGATGAGCAGCAAGCGTATCGGTTCATATTAAATTGTATAGACCTGACCACGTTGGAGGGATCGGACAACCGCGCTGTGGTGGAGGTGCTTTGCCAACGGGCCATCGATTTCAGGGATGATGCCCGCAATATCAAAAGCACGGCTGCCGTGTGTGTCTATCCGCCGTTTGCTTCCATTGCCAAAGAGAAACTGAAAGGCACGGACATTCATGTGGCGTGCGTGGCGGGCGCGTTTCCCGCAGGCCAGTCGCCCATTGAGGTGAAACTCGCCGAAGTGCGCTATGCATTGGAGCAGGGCGCCGACGAAATCGACATGGTCATCTCGCGCGGCAAGTTCTTGGAGGGCAATTATCAGGAGGTCTATGACGAAATCAAGGCCATTCGCGAGGCATGTTCCGGCGCGCGCCTGAAAGTGATCCTGGAAACCGGCGAGTTGAAAACCGCTGACAATATTTACAAGGCTTCTCAATTGGCCATTGCCGCCGGAGCGGATTTTATCAAGACTTCCACCGGAAAAATCGCGGTCAACGCCACACCAGAGTCGTTTCTCGTGATGCTGGACGCCATCAAGGCGCACTATGAGAAGACGGGCAAGATGGTGTCCATGAAACCCGCCGGAGGCATCTCCGACCCTGAAACCGCCCTGAAATTCGTCAGCGTTTTGGCTAATGTATTAGGAGAAAAATGGTTGGACAACCGACACTTCAGAATCGGTGCCAGTCGCCTTGCGAACAAGGTGTTTGACAAAATTCAATAAAAAAAAATCGCTAATTTGTGGAAAGTGAACAAAATAATTGTATTTTTGCAGCCCCAAAAAAGAAATATTTTTATTCATTTAAAATTTAAAAATTATGACTAAAGCAGAAATCGTTAACGAAATTTCAGGTAAAACTGGTTTTGACAAAGGCAGTGTGCAAACCATCGTTGAAGTGTTCATGACTTCCGTAAAGAATTCCATGATTGGTGGCGAGAATGTTTACTTGAGAGGTTTCGGTAGCTTCATTATCAAACAAAGAGCTCAGAAAACAGCCCGCAATATCTCCAAGAAGGAAACCATCACCATCCCGGCTCACAACATCCCGGCCTTCAAACCTTGCAAGACTTTTGTGAACGCAGTGAAGAAAAACACGAAATAATCATTAATTAATCATAAAAATAATTTTAATATGCCTAGCGGAAAAAAGCGCAAACGCGCTAAAATGAACACACACAAACGCAAAAAAAGACTCAGAAAGAACAGACATAAGAGCAGATAATGTTTTTGCGTGTAATTGAACGAAAACTAAATGTCACTAAGGCATTTAGTTTTCGTTGTTTTTAGAGAATAAGTTTATGAGTGAAACAGAAATAACAAAAGAGATTGTTATTACTTCCCATAACAACGAAGTCCAGGTGGCTCTTCTGGAGGACAAAAAACTCGTGGAGATCCATACGGAGAAGGCTTCGGCTCAGTTCTCTGTCGGTGACATTTATTTAGGCAAGGTCAGGAAGATCATGCCCGGTCTGAACGCCGCTTTTGTGGATGTGGGCAGCGAGAAGGAGGCTTTCCTCCACTATCTCGACCTGGGCGTCCATGCACGCACGGTGAACGCCTTCGTGAGCCAGGCTATCACAACCGGCAAGCGCAGCATCAGCCGCGTGCAGTATCTGGAGGACGTGCCCAAGAACGGCAAAATCAGCGATGTGCTGACATCCGGACAACATATCATGGTACAAGTGGCCAAGGAACCCATCTCCACCAAGGGACCGCGTATCACGACGGAGATATCGTTCGCCGGCCGTTTCCTTGTGTTGGTGCCCTTCGGCGACAAGGTATCCGTGTCGCAGAAAATTCGGAGCACCGCGGAACGCAAGCGTCTCAAATCGCTGGTGCAGGGCATCAAGCCCCGCAATTTCGGCATCATCATCCGAACCGTGGCCGAGCACAAGAACCTGGAAGAGTTGTCCGCTGACCTTGACCAGCTGCGCTACAAGTGGGACACGGCAGTGGAGAATCTCTTCGCCTCCAAGCCGCCCATGCGCATCATCCAGGAATCGGACTGCGTGACCACCATGATGCGTGACCTGCTGAACGATTCCTTCCACGCCATATACGTTGACAATGCAGAGATATTCAAGGAAGTAAAAAACTACATGCACCTCTATGCCCCTGAGCAAGAGGCCATCGTGAAGCTGTACAACGACAAACAGCCCATTTTTGAGAAATTTAACGTAGCCAAGCAAATCAAGGGCTCTTTCGGCAAGGTGGTCACCGTGAAGAACGGCGTCTATCTGATTATCGAGCACACGGAAGCCATGCACGTGATTGACGTGAACAGCGGCAACCGTGTCAAGGCGACCCAGACTCCGGAAGAGAACGCCCTGAATACCAATATGATCGCGGCTGCGGAAATAGCCCGCCAACTCCGACTTCGCGACATGGGCGGCATCATCACCATCGATTTTGTCGATTTGCATACCGCGCAGAACAAAGCCACGCTCAACAAGTCTATGGCCGATTTTATGCGCAATGACAAGGCCAAACACACTATATTGCCCCTCAACAAGTTCGGCTTGATGCAGATTACCCGCCAAAGGGTCCGTCAAGCTACTATCATAGAAACTACCGAACAATGTCCTACCTGCAAAGGTACTGGCAAAATCAAACCTCCTATTCTGATCGAGGACGAGATTGACAGCACCCTGGAATTCCTTTTCGAAAAACAGCAGGAATGCAAGATCACTATCATGGTTCACCCATTTGTCTATGCCTTTCTGAAACACGGATTTCCATCTGTTTTGTTGAAGTGGAAATTGAAATACAAGAAATGCATCCGGTTGGTTTCTAACCAAAGCTACCACCTGATGGAACATCGCTTCTTCAATGGCAAGATGGACGAAATCATCTTATGGAACGAACCCGCCAACGATTAAAAACAACATTATGGATATTCCTGCAGACATTATCAGCAAAATGGAACGCTATTGCGCTTATCAGGATCGGAGTGAGACCGAGGTGCGCAAGAAATTGGGCTCTCTGGCTGTATCCGCCACGCTGAGTGACGAGATAGTCAAAATCCTCAAGGATGGCGACTTCCTCAATGAAACACGCTTTGCGGAGGTGTTTATTCGCAGCAAAGTGAAAGACCATTGGGGCAAGTTCAAAATCCGTGAGGGACTGTATGCCAAAGGAATACCCGCAGAGATTATCAACGAACAGATGGACATGATCGATGAGGAGGCATATCGGGAGATGGTGCGTGAGAGCATCGATAAATGGAAACGACTCAACTCCGATGATGCGGACAACAAACCCAAACTGATCCGTCACATGCTTTCCAAAGGCTTTGCCATAGAAGAAATCATGACATCGTTGAATCAATAGTATGATTTTGAATTTTTAATTCTCAATTTTCAATTTATCAAGTATGGTCATTGCAGAACAAATTAAGGAACTCCATAGCAGGCTCAGTGGGCTAAGGAGGTATCTTTGACATCGATGGCAAGAAATCTGAAATAGCTGAAAAAGAGGCGATAACGCAGCAGGACGGCTTTTGGGACGACCCAAAATCGGCCGAGAAGCTGATGCGCGAAATCAGCGGCATCAAGAACTGGGTGAACGACTACGAGAAGGCCGTGGAACTGGGTGACGAGCTGTCGGTGGTGAACGAGTTTTTCGGCACGGGCGACGCTACGGAGGCTGAGTTGGATGCTGCATACGCAGCCACACTGAAAGCGGTGGAGAATCTAGAGTTCCGCAACATGATGCGGGATGAGGAGGATTCGCTGAACGCAATCATCAACATCAATTCCGGTGCAGGTGGCACCGAGAGCTGCGACTGGGCGGAGATGCTGCTGCGCATGTACACCCGCTGGGCCGAACGCAACAACTACACCGTGAAACTGTTGGATCGCCAGGATGGTGAAGTTGTGGGCATCAAGTCGGCCTCGATAGAGATTGACGGCCCTTATGCTTTCGGCTATCTGAAGAGCGAGATTGGCGTACACCGGCTGGTGCGACTGTCCCCATACGACTCTGCGAACAGAAGACACACCACTTTTGCTTCTGTATTTGCATATCCGATTATCAATGATGACATTGTGATTGAGATCAATCCGGCGGACATCAGCTGGGACACCTACCGCTCCAGCGGTCACGGCGGGCAGAACGTGAACAAAGTGGAAACGGCCGTGCGCTTGCATCATGAGCCATCCGGCATCGTGGTGGAGTGCCAGGTCACGCGCTCGCAAATCCAGAACCGCGAAATGGCCATGCGAATGCTCAAATCGCGCTTGTATCAGATCGAGCTGGAGAAGAAGCGCGAGAAACTGGCTGACATCGAAAGTACAAAGAAAAAGATAGAGTGGGGCAGCCAGATCCGCAGTTATGTCATGCATCCCTACAAGATGGTGAAAGACCTGCGCACGGGCTGCGAGACCTCCAACGTGAATGCGGTGATGGACGGGGAACTGGACGATTTCATCAAAGCGTTTCTGATGAGCCGGCAATGATGCGATATGAGAAAACTTGTTATCGGATGTGTTAATAACTGGTAACAAGTTTTTTTTATTCGTATTCATAGACTGATTATTTTTGCGATACGAAATTTATAAACCTTAAGTATAAAAATATTAAACAGTTATGAGTTCAGATTACGTATTAGTAGCAGGTCGGGCCAATCCTGAGCTGGCCAAGCGCATTGCCGAAAACCTTGGAAAACCGCTGTTCCCCGTTGATATCCTCCAATTCAAGGACGGCGAAATACAAGTCTATTTCAACGACACCATCCGTGGCAAGAATGTCTTCATCATCCAGCCTACTTTCTCTCCTGCGGACAATATCATTGAACTGCTGATCGCGATAGATGCCGCCAAGCGCGCCTCCGCCCGCAATATCGTGGCTGTGATGCCCTATTTCGGATACGCACGCCAGGACCGCAAGGACAAGCCGAGAACCTCCATCGGTGCCAAGCTGATGAGCAACCTGCTCACTGCTGCCGGTGTCACCCGCATCATCACCATGGACTTGCACGCCGACCAGATTCAGGGCTTCATGGAGTTTCCTGTGGACCACTTGTTTGTCTCGAATGTGTTTATTCCTTACATCAAGGAGTTGAACCTGCCGAACATCTGCATCGCTTCTCCCGATACTGGCGGTACCAAGCGTGCGTCCACTTATGCCAAAGCCCTGGAGTGTGATCTGGCTATCGGCTACAAGCAACGCGTGAAACAGAACGAGGTTGCCGCTCTGCAAATCATCGGTGATGTGAAAGACAAAAACGTGATCATCGTGGATGACATCATTGATACGGCAGGCACGCTTTGCAAAGCAGCTGCCCGAATCAAGGAAATGGGTGCGGCCAGCGTGCGCGCCATGTGCGCCCACGGTCTCTTCTCCGGTAACGCCATTGAGAATATCGAGAACTCCGTACTGGACGAGGTGATCATCGCCGACACCATCCCATTGCGTCATAACTGCGACAAAATCAAGGTTATTTCCGTGGCAAAACTGCTGGCTGAAGTGATTCAGTCCGTGGTGGACGATACCTCCATTTCGTCACATTATTACGTATAACCCCTATCCAGATATAAACGACATGAAAAAAGCATTGTACATATCGTGGGCAGCGACCATCGTTTACTTGGATTTAGCCTTCATTTTCAAGGTCTTGCATTGGCCTGGCGGTAACATCATATTTCTAGTGTCAAGTTTTATGCTTATTCCATTGACGGTCATTACTGCCGTGTATTTATGCATACAAGATAGTCGGAAAAACAAACGTGATGAACATGAATAGTATGCAAACACCTGAATCCGAAAATTCGCCGCAATTCGGCAAATATGATTTGATTGCTGAACTGGCTCAATGTTTCCCCAACGACAACGCCTCCACGGTGGTGGGCATCGGGGACGATGCTTCCGTGATGGACACTGATGGGAATCAGACCGTTGCAGTCACCAAACTGTTTGTGGAGGATATCCACTTTGACCTCACGTATGTGCCCTTGAAACACCTTGGGTACAAAGTGGTCACGGTGGCGGTGACGGACATTCTGGGCATGAACGCCATACCCACGCAGCTGACCGTCAATGTAGCCGTCTCCAACCGCTTTGATCTGAAAGCTGTGAATGAGCTGCTTTCGGGTATTGAGGCTTGTTGCGAGACAGCTCATGTGGATGTGGTGGGCCTTGATCTTTCCACTTCGCGCAAGGACTTGATTATCACGGTGACGGCGATTGGGGAGTGCGAGCCTGCAAGGTTGGTCACGCGCAAGGGAGCGTCCGACAACGAGCTGATTTGCGTGTCGGGCGACTTTGCCGCTGCTTACGCAGGATTGCTGCTGCTGGAACGCGAGAAAAAGGTGTTCGAGGTGAATCCTTCCACACAGCCCGATTTCAGCGGCAAGGACTACTTGCTGCGCCGCCAGTTGAAACCCGAACCGCGTTTGGATATTGTGGAGGCCTTGCGCCGCGAGGATATCCTGCCTACGGCGATGTGTGCCATTCCGGACGGCATTGCCGCCGCGGTGATGCAGATTTGCCGTGCGTCCGGAAAGGGATGCGCTGTGTTTGAAGAAAAACTGCCTATGACGGAATTGGCCTTCACCACGCTGAAAGATCTGGACATCGTGCATACGGTGGCTGCCCTCAACGGTGGCGATGATTATGAGCTCATGTTCGTCATCAAGCAGGCAGATTTTGAGAAGATCAAGAATGTGGAGAATGTTTCCATTATCGGTTATATCAAAGAGCAAGAAGCCGGATATAAGTTGATTACGGGCGACAATGTGCAGGTGGACATCCAGGCACAGGGTTTCAAAAGAGCGTAGGTCATGAACAGCCGCATGTCATTCAATATCGGAAATGTGACCATTGGCGGCAACGCGCCGGTGGTGGTGCAGTCGATGACCAACACCGACACCAACGATGTTGTGGCGTCCGTGGCGCAGTGCAAGCGGATGATAGCCGCCGGAGCCGTGATGGTGCGTCTTACGGTTCCTTCGCTCAAAGAAGTGGAGGCTATGCGACAAATCAAAGAGCAGTTGCGCGCCGAAGGCATAGAAACACCGTTGGTGGCCGATGTACACTTCAATCCCAAAGTGGCCGAAGCTATGGCTGCCATCGTGGAGAAGGTGCGCATCAATCCGGGAAATTTTGTTGATAAACGCAACTTTTCGCAACGCGACCTCACCGATGCTGAGTATGAGGCTTCGGTGGAGCGTATGGCGCAGCGCGCCAGACCGCTGTTTGACATTTGCAAAGCGCATGACACGGCCATCCGCCTTGGCATCAACCACGGATCGCTGTGCGACCGCATTGTGAGCCGTTACGGCAACACGCCGAATGCCATGGTTCAGTCGGCTTTGGAATGGATTGACATTTGCGAACGCATGGATTTCCACAAGGTTGTGATTTCGATGAAATCGAGCAATGTTCAGACCATGATGGAGGCCACTGTGCTGCTGAAAGAGGAGATGGAGAAGAGAGGTTGCTCGTATCCCTTGCACATTGGCGTAACGGAGGCGGGTGGCGGCATTGAGGGTCGAGTGAAATCCGCTGCTGGTATTGGGGCGCTGTTGATGATGGGGGTGGGGGACACGGTGCGTGTGTCACTGACCGAACCGCCGGAGAACGAGACGCCCTTTGCGCACACGCTGCTGAAGGCGGTGGAGACGCTTTCGCCTGTGCGTTGTGACGTGCGCGGCGATACGCTCCATTATTCGGACAATGAGTCTGATTTTGACTTGTGGATGGCTAAGGCTGCCACCATGGCGGGATATGCCTACTATAATCACCATATCAAGAATCTTGTTTTGGAAAATCCTTGTTTTGAGGAGGTTAAGATTCGGGATATGGAGGCAACTATCCTTCAGGCTTGCCGTATCAAGATGAGCAAGACGGAGTTTATCTCCTGTCCATCCTGCGGGCGTACGCAATACGACATCCAGTCGGTGCTTTCGGAGGTGAAGGCGCGTTTTTCCAATTATCCTGGTTTGAAAATCGGCGTGATGGGCTGCATTGTGAACGGTCCTGGCGAGATGGCTGACGCCGATTTCGGCATTGTGGGAGCCTCCAACGGGCTCGTGTGCGTGTACGAAGGCAAAAATCGCCTCACACAGGCCATTGGACTGGATGAGGCGATGAAGTGTCTGGAAGGTCTGATTTCCCAATCAGGCGTGTGTGCCGAGGTACGCATCTAGCCGTTGATTCAGCCAATAGAGATAAATCACTTGAAGGATGAGAATATTTTTGGTTATTTCAAATAATAGTTGTATTTTTGCTCACGATTACATCTCTAATTGAAGGAATAACCTGTAACGTAATACTATGTCCAATACCATCATCACTATCAACCGCGAATTTGGTTCGGGCGGCGGAGAAATTGCCCGACTAATAGGTGAAAAACTCGGCCTGAAAGTATATAATCGCTCGATGCTTGACTGCATCGCGAAACAATTTGACATGACCGTTGAGAACATAGAACGGGTGAAGGCACAAAAGAGCAGCTGGTGGAGCGACTTTTGCCGTTTCTATCAACAGTTCGGTGCGGTCAGTAATGTCTCTGACCGGCAAACTGAGGTTACGCCGTTGAGTATTTTCTACGCTGAGGCCCGCCTGTTGCGCGAATTGGCTGAAAAGGAGGATTGCATCATCATTGGACGTGCTGGTTTCCACATTTTCCGAGACAATCCTAATGCATTGCATTTGCTTATCATAGCCAATCGCGACGCCCGTATTGCCCGTATCGCCCAAAAACAGAACCTCACTCTTGATGAGGCTGCAAAATTGCTTGAGAAAGTGGATGAAGCACGTGACACGTTCGTGAAAAATGTTGCCAACACCTCTCGTCATGATGCCCGGAATTACAACTTCACCTTTAACGTCACAGGTATGCAACCCGATACGGTGGCTACGTTTTTGGCCGAGAATATCCGTCGTAGAATGGAGATGAAGAAATAGCAGGATTATCGTGTCTCTTATTTCTGTTGTAACACCTCCCGATAGAACTCCCACGTGTCGCTGTGCCCGTCGCGGTAGGTGAAACTCCACTGCAGTTTCTGGTCCGTCAACGTATCAAGGTGGAACTTGTACTCGTAGTCGCAACTGCCGCTGATGACCTTGATAATCTCCTGCGCCAGCTTTTCGGCGCGTATAGGGTCGCATTTTCCGGCATCCGTCTCCATCAGCTCCATACGGAAAGTCTCCTTGCCCCCGGCAAAGTAGAAGTCCTCGCCCTCAAGTCTCCAGTGGCTGGGACTGACGTAGTTGAATACGAAGGTCACCTGGCAGCCATCCTCCATCGTTGCCGTATAGACTTGCCTTGCGGAGTCGAGGGCGGTGCCATCGGGGTGGAAGTCCATCGTGCCGGTCTCGTGCACGTCGAGATGGGCACCGTTGAGGTCATAGTTGAAGGCGTGTGCATAGTCGTAGTGCCCTTCAACCTTCGGCACTTTGCCATCGGATTCCGCTTCATACTTCCACCAATCCTCATCAAAGGAGTACAAGAAGTCGTAATACGTACACAGAGGATCGCTTATATATGCGTGTCTGTTCCAATCAAGATAGGGTTTCCAGCCGAAATCATAATATTTCTCGTGAGGGCTAAACAATCCGCACCCGCCATCCAACCCATTGGATTCGGGAATCCGAAAGTCGCCCCAGTTGCAGGTAAGCGTGTCGTTTGTGACAAGGTCAACCCATTTGCCGGCATATTGGTTGTTGCTATACCCGTCTGCAACAATCATCATAGCATCGTAATAAACACTGTCATTATGCACTAAATAGCCATAACTTGAGCGACCTAAAAGCCGCGCAACAGGCATTGATCCTACGGATGCCTCCATCTCATAATGGGCATAGACAGTTCCGCATTCCGTCAGGTTCTTGATAAAATCATCACCAACATCACATTCGTCAACAGTCACCGAATCGACGAGGATGCGGCCGTGGATATAGCAGATTTCATCCTTGCAGCGAGAGCGTGCTTTCATCTGATAGACTGTTGGCGAGACTTTATACACCGTGTCGAAGTGAATATAGAAACGCTGGAAGTTGTTTCCCCTGAAGCCCAACGGCTCCGGACGGTGCAGCCAAGCGTCTTCCATAGGTTCATTGTCGTAATTGATCCATTCCTTTTTCGCGGTCTCAGTCCACCAGGAATAGATTTCGTCGGTAGGCGCCGTGTCGGGGTTGATGACCGTGGTGGAGAGATCATAACGTTTCAGGAATGATTGCTCGCGGCTTTGAGCTTGGACGGCCATACGCCCCAGCAGTAGTACCATTGCGGCCACGGTTATTATCCGTATTCTTCTGAAGAATATTGTTTTCATACTAACGATTCGTATTAAAACTTGCTTAGAGGCTATTGGCAATGAAACGGGCACCGTTTGCCGATGCATTGGTTGTTGTCGTGGCTTCGATCGCATTTGACCGCAGGTTTTTCCATTTGCACCCCGAAATGTTCCTTCACGAAATCGATAGCGGTAAGGATAGCGAGATAGGAATTGCGCTTGCAGCACCGTGGTCCGCCCACCTTCCCGATGGCATCCAACGCCTTGGAGGTCATCAGATTGGATAAGCCCCACGTCTCTTGGGTGAGCGGGGTGGCCTTAGAGAGGATGGAGACGAACATGCCCGTGCTGATGCCCGCACCGCAGGAGCCCCAGAAGCCGCACGCGCCGCCCGGCACGCCCTTTCCGCGCTTCTGCATCTCCACCAAAGCCTCCTCCAATTGGATGTCGCCGCCTGCGTTTCGATAGGCCGTGAGCAGTGCGGAGCCGACCAGCACGTGATGCTCAGGCCCGTGGAAATGGCAGAACGGCTGCAACATCAGCAGGTTGATGATCTCGATGGGATCTTTGGAGCTGGAACGCAGGCACACGGACATCACCGAGTCCATCCCGGAAGTGTGGCACTCGTCGCACACGAAATGGCCCTTCACGCAACGAGTCCGGCTTGCCATCTTCTTGTGGCACAGCGCGCATTCCATTATTTCATCTTCTTGCAGGTACTCCAACGGGGCACCGCAGACAAGGCATTCTTCGTTTACCATTTGGACATGAATTTTTCACTCTCCACCACAAACCGCTCGTGGATGCCTTCGCCGACCAGCGTTTCACCCTCGAAGCATTTTACGGAGAAGACCAGACGACGGCGGTCCACCTCAATGAGTTCGGCCTCGCAGCGGATGGTCGTGCCCACGGGGCTGGCTTTCAAATGCTTGATGTTGACGGCGATGCCGACGGTGGTGTTGCCTTCGCCGATTTTGTCGCACACGGCCATCAGGCAGGTTTTCTCCATCAGGGCGATCATCGCGGGGGTGGCGAACACCTCCAATGCGCCGGAGCCATACACGGCGGCGGTATCTTTGTGCTCCACCACGAGCTGCTCGCTGTGGCGGAGACCTTTGAGGTTATCGTAATCGTTCATATTCAGAATTTTCGGTTTTAAGATTCGAAAAGGCAAAAGTACAACTTTTTGCTGGAAGTACCTGATGGGCTCGAAAACTCATCCTTTTTCCATATAAACAGGGTGTGACTTTCGCGGCGGAGCAGCTCGTTCCTTCGGTTCAGGCAGCACCTGCGCCGCGAGAGATTTTACGGGTGCATCATGACCCCACACTGCGGCCTGCGGCCTTGTATGGGGTTATTGTGAGGTTGTCCCTTCGGGACATGCTCGATATCTGCTCGGGTTAGCACACTTGGTTTGGCCTCGGAGAGGCCTAATCTCAATAACCCCGCATGAGCGTAGCGAAATGTGGGGTCGGGTAATGCGATGGACGAAAATCGCGGCGCGGAGACACCGGCAATGGAACCAAACGCGTGCCGCCGCGAAATCGGGACCCGCTGCAATGGTGCATGCACCATTCCGCCGCTTGCGGCGGAATCACCAAAATTCCCCTTCTTTTTAAGAAGGGGTGGCCGTAGGCCGGGGTAGTAATATAAAGCATCAGAATACCTTAGAAAGAATAAATGTGACTTTCATTTCAATATCTATATTATTGCCAAAAATTATATATAATATTATGATTTATAGTTAATTATAAATAATAATTTTTTAAAAACATTTAACAAAATTTAACAGAAAAAGTTTGTCAAACCCATTCTTTCCCTTTACCTTTGCACCTGAAAAGATATTATTTTACAATTTTTAATACATGAAATTATGGATATTAGAGAAGCATTAGAAACATTGAAGGTAGAGAATGAAAGGCCTATTGAAGAAATATTTAAAGATATTGCTGAAAATCTGATTAATAACTTCTATATTCAGTGTGGTAATGGTAATGAATATTATTTTGCTGAAATTGAGTTTTATTATTACGACAAAGTTAACTATAATCAGAAATGGAATAGAGAAACATATCCGCGCATGGATAAAGAATCAGGGGAATTGTTTTTCCATTATAGCGGCTGTGATATTTGTTTTAGGAGTATTATCAATGAAAAAGATAATGATGTCAGGTTTGGAGGAATATTAATTAGAAGTTTATACGACAAAGAAAGAAATAAATACATCACAGGCCCAACTGTTTGTGCGAATGAGATTTTGAACTGTTGCTCAAAATCTAAAAAATGGCCCACAATAAACTATGAAAAACAAATACATGAATGCTCGGTAGAACCAATAGAAAGGTATGGTATCCCTCAATATAATGGCGAGAAGTTGGGATTCTATGACAAAATGTTACCTAATCATTGTTCTAACAAATTTGAAAATGCTAGATGGGATTTTGATAAAAACAATGATGGCAAAAATCCGAAATTAACAGATTATACAAGATCATATAGCAGATTCAAATAGAATAACCAATCATGCTAACCGACCTCCTTACCAACATCGTTTTCCTCTCCAACTGGCTTCCAAAGGAGTGTCCTGAACTGTATAAGAGTCTTACGAATACACTTCAGGACAATGCCGTGGATTATAAGATTTTGAGCAACACCAACGACATCTGGTGTCGCGATTATATGCCCATACAAACGGAAGAAAAGCGTTTCGTGTCTTACAAATATTACCCCAACTATCTGGTGGAAAAGCATAAAGAGCGATATATCACAGATGTTAAGGATGTAGAAAACGTGGATTTTCTTCATCAGGCAGAAGTGGTGACTTTGGACTTGGTGCTCGACGGCGGCAACGTGGTGAAATGCGGCAACAAAATTGTGATGACGGAGAAAGTTTTTGTGGAAAATAAAGAGAAGTCGCGCAACGAGGTGCAACAGCTTCTGGAAGAGGCATTCCGGTGTGAAATCGTTTTCCTTCCATGGGATGAGCGAGAGATATATGGACACAGCGACGGCATCATCCATTATTTGGGGGACAACCGCGTGCTGATGACCAACTACAGCGATTTCGACAAAAGTTTCGCACAGGATTTTCTGCGGATTTTGGAAAAGCATTTCGATGTTAAAACTCTGAAATTCAACGTGGAGAAAACAGGCAAAAACAGTTGGGCGTACATCAACTTTTTACAAGTCGGAAATCTGGTGCTTGTCCCGCAGCTGGGAATCTCTGAGGACGAACAAGCATTGCAACAAATTGCGGAGGCAATGCCGCAGTGTAAAGTCGTTGGTGTACCGGCATTGGAAGCCGTACGCAAAGGTGGTGCACTGAATTGTATATCATGGAATATTAAATTATAGGATTATGAATGACGGTGAACAAAACAAGAAAGAGTTTTATAAAAAAATGAAGAACAAAGAGTTGGAGGTTTATGCCGAGCAAGGTGATGCAGAGGCACAATATAATCTTGGCGCATGCTTTTTTAACGGAACAGGGGTTGAACAAGATTATAAAAAAGCCTTTGAGTGGTTTTTAAAAGCTGCGGAGCAAGGTGATTTGTGGGCCCAAAACGATTTGGGAAATTGCTATTTAGATGGACTTGGTGTTGAAAAAGATTCTGTAAAGGGAGTGGAATGGATTACTAAATCCGCCCAACAAGGATATGCTACTGCTCAATATAATTTAGGTAGATGCTATAAGGACGGTGAAGGTGTAGAACAAGATTATAAACAATCTGTAAAATGGTACACGAAAGCGGCAGAACAGGGGAATTCATGGGCACAAAATAATCTAGGTTTATGTTACGAATATGGAGACGGAGTCAGAAAGAATTATAAAAAGGCAGTAGAATGGTACAGAAAAGCGGCTGAACAAGGAGCAGACATCGCTCAATATCATCTTGCCAAATGCTATGCAAATGGATCAGGCGTAAATAAAGACCTTAAAAAGGCTGTAGAATGGTATGCCAAAGCGGCAAAACAAGGGAATGCTTTCGCAGAGTTCTATCTTGGTGTTTGCTACGAAAGAGGAGAAGGTGTTAGAAGAAATTACAAAAAAGCGGTAGAATGGTACACCAAAGCGGCGGAGCAAGTTGTGCCTGAAGCACAGTACAATCTTGCGGTATTGTATGAATATGGAATTGGTGTCAAAAAGAATCCTGCCAAAGCCAAAGAATGATATGCCACAAGTCGTCTATCCTGACCATCTATTGTCCGACCTTACTACGCGTCCATTGTTCTGATCAAATGCCCCTCCTGCACTGCGGCGAATGTCGCCACAACGGCGATGATGACCATCGGCACAATGGATTCCAAAAGCAGAGCTTCCTTGCCAAGAAACCATCTGCCATATCGCTCAGTCCGCAGGCGAAATATATTACCCAAAAAGCGACACTTCCCACATCGGAAAAGATGAGACCGAGAGCGCCAAGGAACCGGAGGGCAGTTATGAGGTTTGGGAGATGTTTCATATTGAATAGATGGTTTGTTGCAACCGCTCCAAAAACCGTGCCGCATCACCGCCGTCCATCTGCACGTGGTGGAACTGGAACGAGACCGGCAGTTTGGTCTTGAACCACTCTTTGCGGTACTTGCCCCACATTACCATCGGGTTGAGGAACTTATCGGTGTACTGGTTGACGATACAGTCGAGCTCGGTCTGGATCATGGCTGATGTGCCAACAATCATATAGCCATCGAGGAAGTTGCTCTGGCACTCCTCCGCCATCTTGGTCGTTATCTCCATGTAGTCGCGGTTGAACTGCTGCAGATCTTCGGAATAGGGGATGTCGCAGGAGTTGATGCCGCCCTTTCGGTTGCGCACCACCACGTTGATGGCGATTTGGTCGTACTGGTACAGACTTCCGTTCTCCGGCAGCAGATGCAGCTCTTCCGTCCCGCTGGCCGCCTTGCCGATGCACCAGCACATCAGCGCATTCAACTTCACACCACTCTTCTTGCTGATTTTCAGTAAATTGCTAATATTCATCGTTTTTACCAATGTCACCATAGGCATCGGTGCGGTCATCCACATCTCGAAGGCGAAGGCCCGTTTGGTTTCCTGAGGTTGTACTTCGGTTTTCATATTATCTTGCAATATAGTTCCAGCGGCAAAAATACAATGTTCTTTTCATTGGTTAGCGTGTATTTGAAAAATTTATACTTTTGCCCAATATCATATTGGTCTTTTTTTGATAAGCTTTTAAATTTTGGTTCCATGAAGAATTTGTCTTTGATTTATACATTATTGATCGCAATCGTCGTCATGACCGCATGCGACCCAAAGAAACCCAGCAACGAAGAACTGATTATCGGCAAATGGGAAGTGAAGACCTATTATCACATGTATCACGATTTCACTGACGAGAACTGTTCTTTTGAATCATCGTACACGCTGCCCGACACCACATACATCGGATATGACTCGATCGAGTTCAACACCGACGGAACCTCGCAGTGGCACATGAGTGACCTTTATGTCTGCTCAGGCATGTTCACTGACCCTTACAAACATTTTAGCTGGATTATTGACGATGACACATTGATTATCAGTTCTCAGGAAAAATATGCAATTAAAGAGCTAAACAACGAGAATCTTGTCATCGAGGAATATGTGAACAACGGACACGAAGAGTATAGTCATCACCACTGGGAGCAAATTCATCGCTACACCCTCAAGCGTGTACAATAGCGTATTCGGGAGTAATATACAACAGAAAGCGGGGTCGAAATGGCACCGCTTTCTGTTTAATGACAACAAATCGTGACGATCACGATGATTATCTCCGCTTCAACACCACTAGCTCCGCATCCGCGCCGTCCTTGCCATATTCACTCACGAGGATGTAATGTTCGTCACAGGCGATGCCGAAACAGCGACCTTGTACACCTTGTTTCTCTACTTGATTGCCCCAATAGGTAGCATTGTCGTCAAGGAGTTTCACCTTGTTACCGTTGATGGTGTACTCCTGGTTGACGAACGAGCCTTGCAGCACGAACAAGTTGTCGATGTGTGGCATATCCTTGACGCCCAATGCATTGACCTCGTCAATAAGCAGTTGCTTGATGGGCGAGGTGGCGTGTGGCAGCTGGTCCGCTGGCAACTGCCAGCGCTTGAGGTTGGGATAATACTGCCGGAGCACATCCTTGTACTCCTCACGGCTCAAGCTTTGACCGGTGTTCTTGTTGTATTCGTCCACAAACTGGCTGCAGAACTCCACCATCTCCTCCATGGTGAAGTCGCCGGTGAACGCGCCGTCCTTGTAGCAGTAGATGCAGTATTCTTGGTTCTTACTACCATCGGAGTTGGTGCCGAGGATTTCAGGTGTTAGCGGCATTCCGCAACTTTGGCAATATAGCTCCAGCCGCAGCACTCGGATTGGTCTGCCCGCACCCTGATACTGTGTTTCGTCGATGCAGGTTTCGCCAGTGGGCACGAAGCCGCACTTCTCCATCACGCGGCCCGAGGCGGGGTTGTCGATGAAGTGGCCGCTGACGAGGGACTTAATCTCTGTAGTCTTGCGGATGTGGTCCAACATTAGCCGCAGCGCTTCTGTGCAAATGCCCTGGTTCCAGTAGGGTTTGGCTACCCAGTAGCCGCAAATGGGCTCGTTCTCGCGGGCGGGCAGTTTGCAGTCACAGGAAGGACCGTAACCCATCGCGCCGATTGCCTCGCCGGTCTCCTTCAGCTCAATAGCCCATGTGCATAGCGCGTCATTGAATACCGTGCGGATGATTTCCAAGCTCTCCTCCACACTTTGGTGCGGAGCCCAGCCCGCGCGCAGACCCACGTCTGGGTCGGAGGCGTACTTGAAAAGCGATTCCGCATCACTGTCGCGCCACGGTCGCAGGATAATTCGGTCGGTTTGAAGCATTTTCATATTTTTTGTCATCATACGATAGTTTGTTATTTAATAACTTGAATGTATCCGAAACATTATGTCTTTGATTCTTCGGGCCACCTCCTCCGGATGATCGACAAGAAGTTGCCCATGGTTCATCTTGGGGAAGACCTCAAGGTGCGTATTCGGGAAGAGCTTGAGCAAATGTTTCGCCTGTGGCTTGGCAACAAAAGCTTCTTTGGCTCCGTGCCAGTAGTGGATATCGTTGCCCGAAATGGAGTCCAACTTGTTGGTATAGACTGAATGGTACCCGTCCAACACGGCGCGCTTGCCCCCAAAAGGATAGGTCTTTTTGCATTCGTTGAGCAGCACATCAAAATAGTGGGAATGGAACACCCGTTTCCAGAATCCCGTCCAGCGATAGCAGGTCCATACATTGAATGCCTGGTAGTATCGCAACGGCCCCACCAGCCATCGTGGCAAGGGTAGGAGGGGAGCTGCATCCAGGATGGCGTGATTGATGGTCACTTCGTTGCGCTCCATGACACGGGACAGGATCTTGCCGCCCAATGACAGGCCATAGGCGCAATCCAATTTTCCATGAAGAGTGTTCTTTACATAATCAATCACTTGTACGGCTTGATCATCAACGGAGGTGAACCTTGTTTGCTTGCCCAAAGTGAAACCATCCACTTCAACGGCTATGATATGGAAATTGTCTTGCAAGAGGTGTATGAGAGGCAGGAAGATTTCGTAGGACACGCCTAATCCAGGGATGAGCATGAGTGTTGGCGATTCCTCGTTTCCGAAAGTATTGAAATTCATAGTGCTATGTTGTCTTTTGTTCCTGTAGGGTCAATCCACATCATCGCAGCACCGCCAATTGCGCCGATGCCGATGAAAAGGGTCAGGAATTTCTCGAGTTTGAGCATCACAGTATTGAAGCGATTTTGCGGATTTTTGCAAGGCGGGCTGTGAAAGACTTGTTTCGTTCCGCCATCTGCATATCGTATTCCGACTGCATATGGATAAACGTCCCGGCATCAAGGTCAAGTGCCTTCCCGATTAGTAGGGCATATTCAATGGTGACTGGGCGTTTCCCATTCAGAACCTCATTAATCACGGAATAAGCGATACCTGTCGCTTCCGAGAGTTGCCGTTGTGTAATGCCGCGATATTCAATCTCATCCTTGATAATGTCCCCCGGATGTGTTGGAATAAACGGCGTTAAATTATTGGCAATCATATTGTCCGGTACTCCTGCTATATGCTTCATAATTTTATTTGTAATGGTTTGACAATTCAATTATATTACAGATGGTTGCAATTTGTTGGTTATCAACAGAGGACTCTGTGAATTCAATCCTATATTTGTCATTTACTCTCACAGAGGAAATCCCTTTTTTGTCGCCTATTAGATGTTCATAATGCAATCCTTTAAAACGAGTAAGTTCAAACACATTATTGGCATTCTTCATTGTATTCACTACTTTAACATACCTCGCCACCACATCAGGCTGGAAGCGATGTTTCTTGCTCGTTGAATGTCCGTTAATGTACAATTCCTGCAGATATTCCTTATCAAAGGTTACAATCATAACTGACTGCAAAGATACTACTTTTATTCATATCTTCGCAAAATTGAGAATATTTTTTAATTTCAGCGTATTGCTCATATCTGTGCGTAAAAAAATGACGACAAACGATTGATCGAAAGAATTATTTTGTATTTTTGCCGTGGTTTTAGTGGTAATGCCTGCTGCCCGTGCGAAGATTTTATCATACCACTATCGAATTTAATGTTTAACCGAAGTGTCATGGTTTTTGTCACTAAAGGTACGGGTGAATAGGATTGATAAAAGCTTTGGCACATTAAAACGTTTAAACATTAATTATGTACCACATTGAGTATTTTAAGCTTCAGGCAAAGAATCTTCTTAAAGATTACAAAACTCGTTTTTTCAACCAGAAAGATGGTTTTCACGAGTACAATCCAAAGTTTTTTGACATTATGGGGATTTTCAATTATTTGGGTTTGAATGACGAAAAATCAGATTTTAAATTCACGTTAATGAATGCCCAACATGTTATTGCGCAGCTTGCAGGATTTTCAAAATGGGATGATTTGTTGAAAGCAAATCCTTCAGAGTTAGAACTTGCACATCTGCTGTATGACAATGCCCATAAAATATCTCTTGATGAATGGGATATGTACATTTCAGATGCAGAAAGAATGAATCACACAAAATTCAATACCGAAACAAAACTGGAAATATTCAAACAAGTGTTTTTAAGTTCAGACGGACATCGCAGTTGTGTTGTTCCTTACCGTATTGATTTAGAACAAAAATGGAACACAATGTCTGCCGATTTCATTGAAGATAATCCTTTAAATTATGAAGACATGTACATGGAACTTGACGAACAAGAAAGGATGGCGGCTATTAAAGACCATCAGGAAAATGGATTAGGATTTCCTCTTGAGGAAACTGTGGAATGCTTGCATTGCGGAGAACGCTATAAATTTAAATATGTCAAGGCTATCCGCACTAAACCACAATTTCGTAGTGATGACGATTTTGATCAAATCGTCTGCAAGAATTATCCGGAATGTAACGGAAGCATTATTGATTTGTTTCCGATAAAAGACAAAATGAAAAACTGACGCGGACCACAAAAAAAATAGGAGATTCCGCTCAACGCTATCGCGCTTCGCGGAATGGTGCGTTGCATCGGGGTGAAAAAGGGGGAGGGGATGGGCGGCGATTGTAAAAGTACTGGCAACGGTACATTTTTTGCCGCCGCCCATCTCCTCCTTATTGTCACATTCGGCAGAGCACCATTCCGTCGCCGACGATAGGAGGTGACGGAAACTCCTTCTTGTCAAAGTAAGAAATTATCATTAACAGCACACCTCCGCATAAATCCCCCCACCAATCAGACATGGGATCAGCCCGATGAGCATGCCCCACAAGGACTGCACGAAGTGGTACTTTTTCTGATGGTAGGCTGCGTCCATGTGCTCGGTGCCGGGCAAGCGCAAGGACTTCAGGTTGGCGAAGAGCACCCAATCAAGGAAGAAGCAGTCGTACCAGTCAATGACGAGCCAGATTCCGTAGCTCAGCGCAAAGGCCGACCAGAAGTCTCCCCCAGCACGCACCACCGCACAAACGGAATGCGTCGGATGGTTTCGTAGAGCAGGAAAGACAGTGTGAAAACCGCTGCAGTCAGAATAAGGTACATCGCCACGGGCGGAAGTTGAGTGTAGTAAAACATCATGGAGCCAATGCTTGCAATAGTTAAGTAATGAACGATATAGATGCCGAAGCTGGAGCGAGTCATGTATCCAGCGAAGGCGTTGGTTTTGTCGAATTTGGCTATAAACCAACCCATCATGGCGAGACACATAAACCCGCCATAGATGCAGTTGAAGGGGGCTGCAAGATACTGCGGTGTGGTGTTGTTCTCGCCGTATGTGTCAAACAAAAGATAACCGCAAGCCGCTATGGCTAAAAGCATATCTATCCACCAACCGTCAGACAGGTATTTTTGTATCTTCTTTGACGAGAAGCAATAATAGCCCAGCAGGAAGAAAATAAAGTAGAACAGCGGCTTGTAGAGGTTGTAGAGTCCGTCTGCGGATTCGGGGCGCGGGTTGAAAATAAGCGTCTGTCCGCCTAGCCAATACAGCACACAAATACCAAAGAGCATAATTTTCGGAAGATACCAATATTCGTAGTCGTGAAGGTGTTTTTTAACCTTCTCATTCTTTATTTTGAAATGCCAATTCCTCGTTATCCGCCGTATCAGCAGCAGAATCAGCGAGAATAGCCACAAATCCTGGATGAACCACAATGGTCCTGTGCCACTAATCACCCAAAGGAAATACAGGGCAGGTTGCTTTAGGGAAGCCAGCACATCTTGTCGGGCTACGAGGGTGTTGAAATAGCCTGTCATCCACTGAAAGACAAACAATCCGATGGTGGAAGGGACCAGCAGTTTCAGGGTGCGGGACTTGAACCACTCTTTGCCGGAATGCCTGTCTAGCGCGTATTTTGCGCTGATACCCGCCAGAATGAACAGCAGCGGCATAAACCAGGGATAGAGGATATACATCAGCACGTCCTGGTACTGTGGCCCGTCGCCGAAACCGCCCACGCCACCGAAGACGCCCTTGTTGTTGTAAAAGTAGATGACATGATACAACAACACTAACAGCACGGTGACCCAACGAAGATTGTCAATCCAATGTTTTCTCATAAGACACAATTTTCAGGCCGCAAAAGTACGCAAATTGCAGAGACGCGCTTCAATCATTATTTGTATTTTTGCACCCGTATTTAATACCCTAAACGATGAAAAAACTGATTGTATTCGTAGTCGCATTTACATTAGTGGTTACGTTTCATGAAACGTCACTGCAAGCGCAGGATTTGGCGCATTATAAACAGATTGTTAAGGAGTTGAGTTCTGCCAAATACCAAGGCCGCGGCTATGCATACGGCGGTGCCAACAAGGCGGGAAAATACCTGCAGAAAGAGTACAAAAAAGCAGGTGTTGACGAGGTGGTGTGCCAGCCATTCACCATCGACATCAACACCTTTCCTAGCAAAATGGAAATGTCTGTTGATGGCAAGATGCTTACCCCGGGCGTCGATTTCTCCATGCGCGAGTATTCGCCGGGCGTGCGCGGCACCTACAATCTCTACTATGTTGACACGAACAACTACAACGCCGAGAAGATGTTTGCCGACCTTGCTAAACCTGAGTACAAGGACTGCTTTGTGGTCTGCGACTTCTGGTTCTCCTACCGTCATTACCAAGATTTCCAGAAAATCTGGGGTAAAGAGGGTTGCGCCAACGCCGGCATGATCCAGACGTGGGAACCGCTGCTGAAATTCTACAAGGCATACGGTGAGAAGGTAATGGGCAAGCCCGTCATTTGGGCCACTTCCGAATTCCCGAAGGATGCCAAATCCATCACTGTCAATATCGAGAACAAGTTTCTGAAGGATTATGAGCTCTTCAACGTCATTGCCAAGGTAGAGGGCAGGCGGCACGACAGCTGCTTTGTCTTCACGGCGCACTACGATCATCTGGGCAACCTTGGCAAGAAGGTGTTCTATGCTGGTGCCAACGACAACGCCTCCGGTACAGCCGCCATCGTCACGCTGGCCGCCTACTACGCGCAGAACCGGCCCGAATACGACATGTACTTCATCGCCTTCTCCGGTGAGGACGCCAACCTGCGCGGCTCGGAGTGGTATGTGGACCATCCCGTTGTACCGCTGTCGCAAATCAAATATCTGTTCAACATCGACATGATTGGTGACAACAACCCTGTGCAGTATTGCGAGGTCAGCGACGAGGGCCTGCGCGGCTACGCCTTGATGGAGAAGATCAACGACGGCAAGCACCATTTCAAGGGGCTGAACCGTGCCGAGTTGGAAGGCAACAGCGACCACTATCCGTTTGCCCTGCGCCACGTGCCGTGCATCCTCTTCGAGAACGAGAGCGGCGACGCGTTCCAGTATTATCACACGATTTACGACAATATGGGGACGATGAAACTCGACACCTACGAGCCGCTGTTCCGTTTGGTGCGGGATTTTGTGGAACAATATTAATACGTAGGGACGCAAAATTTTGCGTCCCTACATAAATGTTTCCCCCAGCGCCTACAGCGCGGAGCGTGTGTTTCCTATTTGATTAGATTTCCCAGAATGTCGCGCGTGATTTCTCGCGTGATGGTGCGCGTGGCCGCCGATGTGGCACTTTTCACTACCTTCTCCTTGGCCGATTTCGTTGACTTGGTCTTTTTGCCAGTCACTTTGTCGCTTACCGCATTGCCAACCAATGTTCCGATAGTGGCCGTGACAGCGGTCAAAACCGCTTTCCCTACTTTGGACAATATGCCTGTTTTCTTCTTTCCGGAGACTTCTTTCTCCGATTTTTTCTCGATTTCTCCGCCATTTTCTTCGGATTTGGTCGGAAGATTCTGATCATTGGCTTGTTGCATGAGCATTTCGTAGGCACTCACATTGTCAACGGGTGTGTCGTACTTGCCGTAAATGCGGCTGCTCCGGATGATGGTGTTGCGCTGTTCGGTCGTAATGGCTCCTATTTGGGAGAGCGGGAACAGTATCTTGGCGCGTTGTACGATGCCCGGCGCACCTTTCTCGTCCAAGAAGCTTACCAGCGCCTCGCCGGTCTCCAGTGTGGAGATGGCCTCTTCGGTCTTGAACTCGGGATTTGGGCGGAACGTGTCGGCGGCGGTCTTCACGGCCTTTTGGTCTTTCGGCGTGTAGGCGCGCAGCGCGTGCTGCACGCGGTTGCCTAACTGTCCCAAGATGTTCTCCGGAAGATCGTTAGGATATTGGGTGATGAAATAGACGCCCACGCCCTTGCTTCGGATCAGGCGGATGACCTGCTCAATCTTGTCGGTCATGGCTTTGGAAGTGTCCTCAAAGAGCATGTGTGCCTCGTCGAAGAAGAACACCAACTTGGGCTGATCCAGGTCACCGACCTCCGGTAGGGTGGAGTAGAGCTCGGAGAGCAGCCACAGCAGGAATGTGCTGTACAACTTGGGCTGGAGCATCAGTTTGTCGGCGGCGAGCACGCTCATCACGCCTTTGCCGTTCTCCACCTGCAGGAAATCGTGGATGTCGAAGCTGGGCTCGCCGAAGAACTGGTTGGCACCTTGGTTTTCCAGTTGCAGCAGTGCCCTTTGGATTGCTCCGACGGTAGCGGTGGAGATGTTGCCGTATTGTGTGGTGTATTCTTTCGCGTGTTTGGCCACATAGTCGAGCATGGCGCGCAGGTCCTTCATGTCGAGGATGAGCAGGCCGTGCTCATCGGCGATGCGGAACACGATGTTGAGCACGCCGTCCTGCGTCTCGTTGAGGCCGAGCAGACGCGAGAGCAGCTGCGGGCCCATCTGGGATATGGTGGCGCGGATGGGGTGTCCTTGTTCACCGTAAACGTCGTAAAATCGCACTGGGCAGGGTTGGAACTGCGGGTCCTTGATGCCGAACTCGGACAGTCGCTTCTCGATAAAACCGCTCATCTGGCCAGTCTGGCTGATGCCGGAAAGGTCACCTTTCATGTCGGCCATGAAGCAGGGCACTCCGGCTTGGGAGAAACTCTCTGCCATCACTTGCAATGTAACGGTCTTGCCCGTACCCGTGGCACCGGCGATGAGTCCGTGGCGGTTGGCCATTTTACCGTTAATGGAAAGTGCGCCTTCGGCGCAATGGGCGATGTACAGCCCGCGTTCTTGATCGTACATGATGAGTGATTTTTAATTGTTCGTGCAAAAGTAGTAATTTTTAGGGGAAAGTGGGTGGCTATAGAAAAAATTGATTGGAAAGTAATAATAAATATCAGCCATTTATGATGGCATTGTCATTATTATTGCTTCATTATCTCTTCCGCAATCATCTCCGCCTGTTTCAAGACCGTTTCTGTGGCTAATTGTTGCATATCAGGCGGATAACCATACTTGCGCAACAATCGTTTCACCGCTACTTTCATCTTGGCTCGTACATTTTCTTTGATAGTCCAGTCTATGGAGGCATTTTTGCGGATGGTTTCGGTTAATACGACGGCTAACTCCCGGAGTTTGTCCTTGCCCATCAGCTCTTTAGCACTTTCATTATCAGCGACAGCGGAATAGAACGCGTATTCGTAGGTGGTCAATCCCATGACGTCTGCTTCTTGATCCTTCTCCACAATAGTCTTGCTGAGTTTTATCAACTCATCAATGACTTCAGCTGCGGTAATAATTTTGTTATGATAACGGGTGATGGAACTGTCTAACATCTCCATCAATGTACGGCCCTCCACCACATTGAACTTGGAACGCGACTTGATTTCACCCTCCAATAACTTCTTCAGTACTTCCAAAGCAATATTCTTGTGTTCCATATCTTTCAATTCCATCAAGAATTCCTCTGAAAGAATGGAAATATCCGGTTTTTTGATACCTGCCGCATCGAACAAATCGATGACCTTTTCCGAAACCAACGCTTTGTCAATGACCTGACGGATGGTGGTTTCTATTTCTTCATTGGTCTGTCCAAAGCCAGATTGGTCGAACTTGCAAAGTCGGGCTTTCACCGCTTGGAAGAATGCGACCTCGTCCTTCACGTCCATAGCGGCGTCTTGCGGGATAGCCAATGCAAAAGCTTTCCCAAAAGCGGTCACCTCGTTTACGAAACGCTTCTTGCCATCATCCAAGCCCAAGATGAAGTCCTCCGCTTTCAGAATCCAAGAAAGCTTGCCCGAAGTGTCAGCAGTGAAATACTGTCTGTAGTCGAAGCCGTAGAACATCTGCTCCACCACTTCCAGTTTCTCCTGCATCAGTGCCACGGCCTGCTCTTGTTGTTGTGTTGGGTCACCCTTGCCACCGGAATCGGAATAGAACGACAAGGCCTTCTTCAGATCGGACGCAATGCCAAGATAATCGACCACTAATCCACCGGGTTTGTCCTTATACACACGGTTCACGCGGGCGATGGCCTGCATCAGGTTATGGCCCTGCATGGGCTTGTCGATGTAAAGTGTGTGCAGACATGGCACATCGAAACCTGTGAGCCACATATCGCGTACGATGACGAGTTTCAGCTCATCATCTGGGTCTTTCATCCGCTCCGCCAATGCCCTGCGCTGCTCTTTGGTGGTATGGTGTTTGGCAATCTTTGCGCCATCGGATGCCGAAGAGGTCATCACGACTTTGACAGCGCCTTTCGCCAAGTCGTCGGAATGCCATTCGGGGCGAAGTTTGATGATTTCGTCATACAGTTCGGCGGCTATACGGCGACTCATCGCCACAATCATCGCCTTGCCCTCAAACACCTTTTGACGTTCCTCAAAATGGGTGACAATATCTTTCGCGATGTTTTTCAAGCGATTGGGACTGCCTATCAGTGCTTCCAGTTGTGTCCATTTCGCCTTGGCCTTCTGGATATCGTTCATATTGTCCGTTTCCAGTTCTTTGTCCAGATCTTCCACCAATTGACGGCCTTCATCGCTCAATTCCACCTTGGCGAGACGGCTCTCGTAGTAGATGCGCACCGTAGCGCCATCCTCCACCGCTTGGGCGATATCGTAAACATCGATATAGTTGCCGAAAACAGCTGGAGTGTTCTTGTCCTCCTTCTCGATGGGCGTTCCCGTGAAGCCGAGATAGGTGGCATTGGGTAGCGCATCACGTAAATACTTGGCAAAACCGTATTTGATTTCCGAGCCAATCACCTCGTCGGCTTCGTTGCGCACATCCACCGTTTTGGCCTTGAAGCCGTATTGCGTACGGTGCGCTTCATCAGCTATCACAATGACATTGCTACGATCGGTAAGTGTGTCGTAAACATTGCCCGTCTCAGGCTGGAACTTTTGAATGGTGGTAAATATCACGCCGCCCGACCGCACAGCCAACAATCTCTTCAAATGCTCACGGCTTTCGGCCTGAACGGGTGTCTGCCGCAACAACTGTTTGGCACCCGTAAATGTATCGAATAGCTGGTCGTCCAGGTCGTTGCGATCAGTGATGACTACAATAGTCGGATTGCTAAGCTGCTGCACGATTTTGCCCGTATAGAACACCATCGTGAGCGACTTGCCGCTGCCTTGCGTGTGCCATACCACACCGGCACGATGTGGTCGCCAGGCTGCTGATCCTGCACCGTCTTGAGTCCATAATGGGCTGGCGATTCCGCCACCATAGGCATTTGATTGATGCCTGTTGCGCGGATGGTTGATTCCACAGCCTTGTTGACGGCATAGTATTGGTGGTATGCAGCTATCTTCTTGACGGTCTTAATCGTGGTCAGACCTGTCTTCAAGTCCTCTTGTTTCTGTTTCTCGAACACTGTGAATGACTGCACCAAATCCAGCAGAGTGTCCTTCCGCAACATACCGTTGACCAACACCTCCAACTCACTTACCAGATTCGAAGCGATGTTCTCACCGTCCTCGCTCTTCCAAGCTGTGTAGCGGCTGAAGCCCGCAGAGAGCGAGCCTGCCCGTGCCTCCAAGCCATCAGAAATGACCACAAGGGCGTTGTAAGTGAACAACGATGGGATTTGTTGTTTGTAAGTTTCAATCTGTCGATAGGCACTTTGCAGGGTTGCGTTCTCGTCGGCAGCGTTTTTCAATTCGAAGATAACCAAGGGCAGACCGTTCACAAAGAGCAGCACATCGGGGCGGCGGTTGTGGCCGTTCTCTATGATGGTGAACTGGTTGACTACCGTAAACTCGTTGTTCCATGGGTCGTCGAAATCAATCAACCAAACCCGCGCACCACGTTCAACGCCGTCTTTGTGAACAGATACGGGCACACCTTCCGTCAGCAGGCGGTGGAACTCCTCGTTGTTGGCCAGCACATCGGGCGAACTGATACGCAACACCGTCTTCACCGCCTCATCCTGCACCGAATAGGGCACCGAGGGGTTGAGACGCTTCACGGCATTTTCCAACTTGTCGCGAAGCACCACGTCCTCGAAGCTGGCGCGCATAGGCGTTTCGCCGTCGGGTGCGATGTCGGGACCATAGAGGTACTGGTAGCCTTTGGCCTTCAGCTGGGTGATGAGCATCTGCTCTATGTCGGATTCGTGGAGTTGGGTCATAAGTCATTCTGTTTTAGTCGCGAAACACATGTTCTGGGTTATATTCTATGTTGTATGCTTTCAAGAATGCTTCGTATTCTTCTTGAAAGGTCTTTTTACGATGGTGCTCTTTCTGATTCATAACATATTTTTTTACATTCTGCATCTGAGAGGCACTGACAGAAAACATGCCGTAGCCACCCTGCCAAGCGAACTGAGAATAATAAGGTCCCAAAGTTTTAATCCATTTGCTGCTGCATTTCTTGATGTCTTCCACGAAGTCGGCCATAGAGATGGTGCGCGGAAGCGTGCATAGGATATGAAGATGATTGGGCACGCCGCCAATTTGGATGACCATCGCGTTTTTGTTGACGATGATGCCGTCGATGTAGGCGAACAGCTTTGGAAGGTCTTCTTCGCGGATGGTGACGGAGCTGTATTTGGTGTGGAAGACCAGGTGGATATAGACTTGTGCGAGTGATTGTGCCATGGTTAGAATATATTAGTGGTGTGTAAATCCCGGGGCTGTGCCACTGGGTAATATCTGTCTGAGCCCTTCAGGCTCATGGATGAGAATGCGATGGGAATCATCCTACGGCGGTGCCGCAGGGTATGTTTATTTGAGCCCTTCAGGCTCTGGATGGTGGCGGGGCGGACCATTAGCCAATGGCTGTGCCATCGGCAATATCTGTCCGAGCCCTTCAGGCTTTGCCTACCGCCGAATGATGCGGCATTGGAATACAGCACGGAGTGCTGTGACAGATAGTGCTCAATGGCAACGCCATGAGTTATAGATGTGGAATCCCCAAACAGCCTGAAAGGCTGTGACATATCCACCCCAACGGCAGTGCCTTGGGGAGCGATGGCCTCGCGGGAAGGACAGCAGCCTGAAGGGCTGCAACATATTGAATACAGCGACCATCCTGAATTTTGCACACGTACGTGCAAAATCTCCATCAACGCTTTGCCTTTATTCCTTATATCTAATTCTTTCGCCATATTCAAATCGTTTTGCATAGATAGTCAATTTGTCATAAATGGTTGCTCTATGTCGGATTCCGTTAGCTTGGTCATAGTGGCTATTTGTTAAGTTTCCAATATCCGTTCTTGTCTTCTCCAACACGTTCCAAAACCCCTCTGTCTTTAAGTATGGCAATATTTCGTGCAATCGTGGCTCTTCCAACGCCAAGTTGTGCAGCAAGTTCATCGTATGTGGACAAAGGATTCTTCCTCACCAAATCAATAATACCCTCTTGGGTCGGAGTTGTTTTTACAGTATCATTTGCAGTATCACTTACAGTATCATTTGCAGGTGCATTCAGAGGCTCGCCTTGATGTCGGCGCACCGTATCCAAAATCTCACCCAGCATAAACTCAATAAAAGGGCCGCTTTCTCCCTGTTTGGTACTTTGGGCGATGGCATCATAATAGGCTTGCTGGTTAGAATAGACCATATTCTCCACGGGCAAGTGGGCAAAGGCAGGATGCCAACGGCTGAGGATGAGCGATTGCCACAGGCGGCCCATTCGTCCGTTGCCATCAATAAACGGATGGATAAACTCAAACTCGTAGTGGAACACACAACTGCGCACAAGCAGGTGGTCGTCGGCATTCTTCAGCCAATCGAACAGGTCGGACATCAAAGGATACACCCTTTCAGAGGGCGGTGCTATATGAACCAAGTCGTTTTCGGAATACACGCCCACGCCACCCTTGCGGAAATGTCCTGCGTCATCGGTCAGAGCCGACATCATCAGGCCGTGGGCGCGCAGCAGGTCGTCCATCGAGAATGGGTCGAGTTTCTCAAACGCATCATACACCCGGATGGCGTTCTTCACCTCCTGAATCTCGCGGATGGGAGCCACCACTGTCTTGCCGTCGAGGATGTCCGCCACCTCGCTTTCCAGAAGGTGGTTGCCCTCTATGGCCAAAGAGCTGTGTATGGTCTTGATGCGGTTGGCTTTGCGCAGCCGCAGCGCATCGTCTTGCTCCATCCGTATGGCAAAACGCTCCATCTGCGCGGCAATATCCACAATCAATCCCACTGCCCTTGCCGACAGCGTGAATGGAGGTTTGTAGCCTTGATATTTTATTTGTCTGTTCGCCATATTCAAATCGTTTTGCAAAGATAGTCAATTGTCAAATACTATTGGCAGATAAGCAGCTGCTCTATGTCGGATTCGTGGAGTTGGGTCATAGCATTTTACAATTGTATTTTAAATTATATATACGCAAGAATATCTAATGTTTTTTGAACAAACTGCCTTAATTCTTCATCAAATATAGGTTCTTCCATATAATTAGGATTTGCATGATGGTATTGTTTACAATAATCATTTATATCTGATAACTCATCATAATAATCATTTAATCGATAAAGCGGAGAGGCTTTATCAGAATTTCTAATATGTCCCAAAAAATCACCAAGCCATTCTTTATCCGTAAAAATATTAAAGTATTTCAATCTAAAAATGCCTTCAACAACAGGACGTATGCAACGAATAACTTCCCTTCTTTCCAAATCAGTTAGTGCTCCTTTTGACAGATATGTTCTCAATGTATACATATCTTTTGAAATACCTGTCATCGTTTCTAATTGAATATCATGATTCACAAACACACTAGAGCCATCTTTCCATACAATTTTTAAATTAGTGCAATCAGAATTTCTATCACAAAAGTCTTTTACAAAGTTAATGTCATGACTCAACAAAAAAAACTGTGCTGCTTTATTTGCTATCCTTGATAATATCGAGATAGTCATTTTTCGTCTTCGGGTGTCAAAACTAGAAATTGGATCATCAAATACAATTATCCTATTCTCGATATTAGGCAGCATATCCAATCTTGCTAAAAAGAACGACAAGGATAAAGAACTCTTATCTCCTTCACTCAAAGAATGCTTTAAAGAAATGTTTGTTGAATCTGACCTAACTTCTATGCCATTTATATTTATATGGTAAACTAATTGATTGCCTTTTTTGTTTGCTTTTATTATTTCCAAGTTTGGATTAAACTTACCCAAATATAAATTTGCTTTTTCTACATATTGTTTTCCAACAACTTCTAATTCAGAGTCTAATTTGGATTTCAATTCATTTAAACCATTCACTATTTTCGTTTCTTTACCGCCTGATTATGATAGACCCTTTCTAATCTCTTACGCTCAATAGGGTCTGAACACACTTTTAAATCATGTCTAGTATTACGCATATTTGCAGTAACGCTCCTCCGCTTTCGCACTAATTGTGTCAATTCATTTATCATTGTTTTCACATTGGGAACAATATCATAGAAGCCACTTGGTTTCTCATCATTACCAAGAGAAACAATGTATATATTAGATTCAGAATAATAGCTATCATACACCTCAACATTTGGAACTATACCATTCCAATTCTTATCAGAATCATAAGATAGCCTTTTATTCTTATCATTAAGAATGGCTATTTTTATTGGATTGCTAGATTGTAGAGTTTTTCTCTTCTCAACCAATTCACAACTATGTCCCGATAAAGATTTAAGTATTTGAGTAAATGTTGTTTTTCCAGAACCATTCTCTGCATAAATGGTATTTAGTTTGGAAAAAATCCCATTCCAACCATATTCCTTTTCCGAAGGTTTGTAATCTACAAACCTTCCACAATTTTGCACTTCGATTATTTTATGAATCATATTACAATACTAATTTCTTTATTCATCAGCCTTGGCAACAACCCGTCGCGGGTCTGAATAAGGGTTTGGATTTGATTGTTATTATATTTCATTTTTGAAAAATACAGTTCTATCATTTTTTCAAATTCAACAATATACCCCGTTTCTTTTGGTAGCAAAACACTTACACCTTCAAATGTTTTTGTTGTAATAGTATCAAAAACACTTCCGTATGCGGCGCTTTGCAATTCGTCAATGTGATATGCAACAAGAAGATACGTAAAGAAATAGCAATCTTCAAACATAGGTAAAATGCCATAATTTGACTGACTAAATGCCATTGGTTTACTTAACAAACAGTATTTTCCTACCGTTCCTCTTGCAGAAACTACTAAAGCGTTTTCTGGCAATAGTTTAGCCGCACTATTATTTAGTCCTATTTCTGAAATATGCTTTTCAGAATCAGAGACAAAACCTTTGTGATTATTTGCAATATCCCCACCTGAAAGCCAACAAACATTTCCGTTCCAATAACTTTCTTCTGTTGTTTTTGGGGTACCTCCACCTATGAGTTTAATATAGTCTGTTAACTTTCCTTCCTCCCACTCCTCCTTGGCCTCCACCACAAACCACTGGCGGAAGAGCGTCTCCGCCATCTGCTCCAAGGTGACGTTCTCGCGGTGCAGAAGGTCTATCTTGTCGTCAAGGGAAGAGAGGATGGCGGCTATGCGGCGTTGGGTGTGAAGAGGGGGCAAGGAAATTCCCCAATTCATAATATGAGACCTATCGCCACGAGGCATTTTGCATCCCTTTGAGCCTAACATCACATAATCGAAAAATGTGTCTTGAGATAGCAAAAAGTAGAGATACTTTGAATAAACTAATGCGTCTTTTGCCTTAAAACATAAAACATCGTTAGAGCAACCACCACTTTTGTTTGCATACCATATTTTTTTGAAATACGGACGAATATTGGATATAAGAATAGTATCAACAAAATACTTTGTAGCCGATCCTTCTTGCGGCTTATTTGACGCTATTGTTATTCCTCCTTTGTCTGGAAGCATATTTTCCGTAGAAATATAATCTTCAAGTCTAACATCTTGAACAGAAACCTTTTCTGCAACAAACGATGCAATCTCTCCCAACTTATATTCTTTCCACTCGCTTTTCCGCTCATAAATGGTAATACCCATACGGCGGATATGATCGATGAGGGCTTCGTTTTTCAGGGTGTGGAAGATGGAGATGTCGAATTGGTAAGGCAGCAACAGGTCGTCGATGGCAAGACTCAAGCGACTGAGGTCTGTGTGGGTCAATTCATCCCCTTCCAAAGTGATGTCCACATCAGAAAAGGGTTTGTAATTGCCTTTGGCCCGCGAGCCGTACAGCACCACGCGTTCAATCCTCTTGTTAGCGGCAAACACCTCGTTCAACTTCGCCAATTCTATGTCTTTCAATCCGTAGGGCATAATTAAAAAAATGTTGGTTCAAGTCCCGACAAAGGAAGCATTTTTTGTTCAAAAGCATTGAGCAGCGGCGCATACACTTCTATGATTGCCGTCAAGACATTTTGAGCGGTTTCATCATCGTAGTTGTGCGATGTCAGATTTCTGTCTTTAATTGATTCCATCCAACGCTCATCATCAATAATCCCCATTTGGAGCGCCTTACGGAATGCATCCCTCGACCCCTGAATATCGGTATGCCCTTGGTACTCGGCATAGTCTTTCATTACTTTCCAAGCCAATTCGTGCGTGTATTCAAACCGCTGAATCAAGCCTTCTTCCAGCAAATCATCAACATCTTCGCCCCAATCCATTTGATTTGAAACGATTTCAACGGCTTGATTGAATTTAAACAAAGCTTTGCGATAATTGCTAAATCGCTGTATCCATCTGATGTCTTTATCTTCCATAGTTCGATATATTTAAAATTCATATTTTTATTCTTTCCACTCGGTCATAGACATTAGTATTTATTTCTTTTTCTGATAAAAAAACAAGAAAAGGATTATTTCTTTGATTATCAATAGTTTACAATTTTCTTTTTCTATTTTTCTTCTTTTTTCTTTTTTTTTTTGCCATTATTTCAACTCATACTTTCTGTAAGTCCTGCCACCTGTAGTTTTAATTTCATTTCCGACCATACTGTAAAGCATTTTTTGCAATTCAACCCTCTCTACATCGGGTAATCGTTCTGCTATTTCCGAAATAAGACTTTGCGGATGATATTTCAAATCTTCCAGAATCAATGCTTTTAATGTGTATGGTTCAATTGTTCTCAACGATGTTTTGATGTTTGCATTTGAATTGGCAATCAGTTTAGGGTTAATAAAATAGGTAGTACCTTTTTTTGTCCCTTTCTTACTGATGATACCATCTTTCAACAAAGGTTCTACATAGCTCCTTAGCCTTTCGTCGTCTGACAGCTGAAGATATGCTGACAATTTTGTGGATTGCAGTTCGCACTTGTCGGCTATACGGATATAAATTTTCCCGTCTGATGTTGTAGCTATTGATTTCAATGAAGGTGCGACACTAATTTTAAAATACACACCGCCATTCTCATGCTTAATCAATCCGGAAGAAGATAAACTTACATTGAAACAAAGACTATGAAGGCGAGTAACTGTGTCGTTTATTTCTTCCTCTGTAATCGTCTGCCCAGCCAAAGGGATCAAACTTTTGTCTTCTATGCCAATGTATAAAGTTCCTCCTTGTGCATTTGCAAAAGCAATACAAGAGACGGCTAAGTCTTTAAAACCTTTGTCGCCAGTACGGATTTTCCGAATGCTTTTGTAATCTATAATTTGATTTTCTGTATTCATACCTTATTCCATTTTTATCTTCCCCAGATTCTCCAAAATCACCTTGTTCAGCCTTTCCTCTTCTTTCAATTGCTCCTCAAACTCGGCTTTCAGGGCTGTGAAACGCTCGGCAAAGTTGAAGTCGTCTTCCTCTTCAGGCAAACCCACATAGCGGCCGGGCGTGAGTACATAGTCCAGTTCCGCCACACGGCTTACTGGAACCGAAGCGCAGAAGCCTGCAATATCCTGATATTCTGCTGATTCGTCGCGCCACAGATGATAGGTGTTAGCAATCTCTTTAATGTCTTCTTCCGAGAGCTCGCGGGTACGGCGATTGATGAGATGGCCTTTGTTGCGAGCATCGATAAAGAGGATTTCTCCTGCGCGTTTGGTGCGGTTGCGTGTCACAAACCACAGGCAGGCAGGAATCTGTGTGTTCAGGAACAACTTGGCGGGCAAGTTCACGATGCAGGCAATCATTCCTTTGTCAATCAATGCCTTGCGGATTTCACCTTCGCCACCCGTCTTGGAAGTCAGCGAGCCTTTAGCCAACACGAAGCCAGCTTGTCCCGATGGCGCTAAATGGTAGATGAAATGTTGGATCCAAGCAAAGTTGGCATTGCCCGTAGGTGGCACACCATACTGCCATCGGGCATCGCTGCGGAGTTGGTCGCCGCTCCAGTCACTATCGTTGAACGGTGGATTGGCCATCACAAAATCGGCTTTCACATCACGGTGCGCATCGTTGAGGAATGAGCCCTCGGTGTTCCACTTCACCTGCGAAGCATCGATGCCACGGATGGCAAGGTTCATCTTGCACAGGCGCCAGGTGGTCTGGTTGCTTTCTTGCCCATAAACAGAAATGTTTTCAATCCGCCCTTGGTGCTCCTTTACAAACTTTTCACTTTGCACGAACATGCCACCAGAACCACAACATGGGTCAAGCACACGGCCTTTGTATGGCTCCAGCATGTTCACTAACAATTCCACAACGCTGCGCGGCGTGTAAAATTGTCCGCCCTTCTTGCCTTCGGCCAAAGCAAACTCGCCGAGGAAATACTCGAAAACGTGTCCCAGCAAGTCGGCACTCTTGGTGCTGGTGTTCTGCAAGGTGGAGTTGCCAATCAAGTCGATGAGTTCACCCAAACTGGTCGGGTCAAGGTTGGGACGGGCAAACACTTTGGGCAGCACGCCTTTCAGCGACTTGTTCTCACGCTCAATCACATCCATCGCATCATCTATATACTTTCCGATTAACGGATTCTTTGCCTTCGACACCAAATAACTCCAACGGGCATTGGCTGGAACGTAAAACACATTCTCGGCGGCATACTCCTCGCGATCCTCAGGGTCGGCACCATCATCCTGTTGCTTCACCAATTCATTGTAAAGTTGTTCAAATGAAACAGATATGTAGCGCAGAAATATCAATCCTAACACCACATGCTTGTATTCCGCCGCGTCAATGTTCTTGCGCAGTTTGTCTGCTGCCTTCCAAAGCTGTTTCTCAAGGGGAACTTCGATAATCTCTTTTTGTTTTGCCATAACTGAATAATACCTGCAAAAATACTAAATAACTTTAATTATTTGTGTATAATCATGAAAAAATAAGAGCTTAATGTGCTGCATGATAAAAAATACTATCTTTGCACAAACAATTAACACTAAAACATTCAAACTATGCCAAAATTCGAATTAATCACACTGCCTTACGAGGCAAACGCCTTAGAACCTGTTATTTCCGCGCAGACTATCGGTTTCCACCATGGCAAACATTTGCAAGGATATGTCAACAACCTGAATGCCGCCATTGAAGGCACTCCGTTTGCCGAGATGGACTTGGTGGACATTGTGAAGAAGGCCTCCGGCGGAATGCTCAACAATGCGGGCCAGATTCTGAACCACAATCTCTATTTCCAGCAGTTCAACAAACCCGTGGCCGACAACAAGCCTGCAGGCGCATTGGCAGAGGCCATCAACGCGCAGTTCGGCTCTTTTGAAGAGTTTCAGAAGGCGTTTGTGCAGGCGGGTGCCACGCTGTTCGGCTCCGGCTGGGTATGGCTTTCCGCCGACGCAGATGGCAAGCTGGTCATCACGCAGGAGACTAATGCTGCCAATCCCGTGCAGAAGGGGCTGAAGCCGCTGCTGACGTTTGATGTTTGGGAGCACGCCTACTATCTGGACTATCAGAACCGCCGTCCCGACCACCTGAACGCCCTGTGGCAGATTGTGGACTGGAATGTGGTGGCCAGAAGGCTTTAGGATACTGATTTTGTAGGTGAGTGGTGTGTTACATCAGCACCAAGCATGCCACTTGCCACCATTCCGGGGCGAAGTCGAAATAATAGACGGGTGCGCCCCAGCGATCCTTTTGTCGCAGGATGTTGCCGTCAAGGTAGTAGAGAGCCGCGCCCCAGCGGTCTTTCTGCCGGATGGTCTGCCCGTCGAGATAGAGCAGGGGAGCGCCCCAACGGTCCTTCTGCCGCACCGTTTCGCCGTCCATGTAGAGCACGGGCTGGCCCCAGCGGTCTTTGATGCGCACCTGCCGGTTGGCCGCGTCATACCAAAGCAGTTGCTCGCCCCAACGGTCTTTTTGCCGGATGGTGTTGTCCTGCATGTAGTACAACTTCGCGCCCCAGCGGTCCTTCTGGTATACGGTCTGGGCTTCGCCTGTGATGGCGAGAATGGTGATGACGGCAAACAGGATGAATATTCGTTTTTTCATGTGACAAAGATAGATAAAATCCCAATATGCACTGACAAACGATTGTTTTCCTGTAGGGACGCGCTACGGCACGTCTCTGCAAACGGCAAAAAAAAACCGCAACCTCTCGGCTGCGGTCCTAAATCATTAACGATAGTCTGAAGATTTACCCGATGGTGATGGTGCGGGCGAGCTTGGGTTCCTCCTTCTGCAATCTCGGCAGGGTGATGGTGAGGATTCCGTGCTCCACCTTGGCTTCGATGTGCTCCTTGTCCACGTCCTCGGGCAGCGTGTAGTTCTGCTCGTAGTTGGTGTAGGAAAACTCGCGGCGCAGATAGTGGTGCTTTTTCTCCTCTTCCTTGTGTTCCATCTTGTTCTCGATGGCGACGCAGAGGTTGCCTTCGTCGTTGATGCTCACGCGGCAGAATTCCTTCTTGATGCCGGGGGCGGCCACTTCCATCGTGTAGGCCTTTTCGTCTTCTCTAACATTGACAGCCGGAGCTGTGTTGTTGTTGCGCGGCATGATGTCGCTGTTCAAGAAATCTTCAAACATGGTAGGAAACCAATTGTTTTTAAACATTACTGGTAGCATAATGAACTCCTTTCTTTTTATTGTTATACTTTTTTTTTCTTTTCTGTCCGCCTCTGCTCTCGCATCGGCGACGCTTTCTATTATGCAAACCATGTGCCAGTCCGTTTTCCCGTGCCAAAAAACGGCAAATGTGGACAAATTGTCCGTTTTTTGTGACAAGATGTCGGATTTTGTGACAAAATTTCCGTTATTTCTTTTTGTTTGGGTGTTCCGGTCCCTACCTCTTCATCGCCAAAAAGGCGGTGGCGTCCTCCAATAGTTTCTTGTCCGTGGAATATTCCGTTTTTGACAATGTTTCCATGTTGTTTCTGATCAGCCTGTAAGCTGTATCATACAGTTCTTGGTGCTCTTTCCAAAAGTCAGGGCTTATTCCCAAAACGGCATCAAGCAGGTCGCCTTCGTAGAAACCGCCGTCCGCTTTGATGTCGTACTGAAGGATTTCGAACACTTTAGGAAGGATGATGGGGAAGATGGTCTCAAATGCGGCTTCTTGATAGAGCAGGCTGCGGTAATCTTCCACCGTCCAGCGTCTGGCTTGCGTGTGGTGCAGGTAATACATGTGTTGGACGACAGAAGAATCATCGTATGGGATTTCGTCTCGCCACTCTTTATGAAGCATGTCGGAAAGCGTTTGGGAGAAAAAGTTGTGATCCTCTTTCAAAATGCTCTGAACGTACTCTATGTCGGCATCGTTCACTTCGGAACGTCCGATAGGGACAGGGGATTTGGTTCGCTCGGCGTAAACCTCTTCCGTGACGTATCGAGGTGTCTTCTTTAGCTTTTTCATTTCATGCTTCATTTATGCGACAAAGATATGTTTTTTTATTGGGAACAACAATTTGAAACAACTTTTTTATGATTATGTCCCAGTTGTCATCCCATCTCCTGCTATTGTCGTTCCTACAGCAGCCGCATTGCGATTTTTGCGCAGGCCTCCGCGTCGGCGAGTGCGTGGTGGTGGTTTGTCATCGGGCAGCCGCAGGCCTCGGCCACGGTGTGCAGCTGGTGGTTTGGCAATCGTCGGCCGAAGTGGCGGCGCGAAGCCCGGCAGGTGCAGAAGAACTGGTAGTCGGGATAGTCCATCTGATAGACACGGAACACGGCCTTGAGGCAGCCCTCGTCAAAAGGACTGTTGTGCGCCACGAGGGGCAGTCCGGCGATGAGCGGCTCGATTTTCCGCCACACGACAGGGAAGACGGGCGCGTTGTCGGTGTCTTCGTGCGAGAGTCCGTGTACCTGCTGACAGAACCAGGCGTAGTAGTCCGGCTCTGGATGGATAAGCGAGTAGAACGTGTCGGTGATGACGCCGCCGCGCACCACCACCACGCCCACGCTGCAGACGCTGCTGCGCTGCCCGTTGGCTGTCTCGAAATCTATGGCGGCAAAGTCGGTCATTGGTGATGAGTGATTAGTGAACAGTGAATAGTGATCAGTGGTTTTAGATTACATTCAAGAATCAAGACTCGGCGGCAAAGATAGCACGCGGTTGTGCAAGAGTGTGGCATATTGGCACACGTCACACTATCGGGTCCCCGCAGTATTTCCGCCGCAGGCATTTAGAGCAGTGCAGTCCCATCCAGACCTCGTCGAACTGCTGTATGGCTTGACACACCATTTCGGGCTCGTCGGTGAGGATACCCGCCTCGAAGTTGCGGGTGTTGGTCCCTTTCATCCCGATGCCCGCGCCCGTGAGGTTCGCGCTGCCGATGTAAACCTCTTTGCAGTCAAATACGAGCATTTTGAAGTGTACTCTCGGACAGAGCACTCTTTCCAGTCCTTTCGCTAACGACGGGTACTTGTCGAAGTCCTCACGGAAGGCCGGTCCCGGCTCTTTTGCGTGGATAAGGCGAACCTCAACGCCCTTCTGCACCAACTGTGCCAGTACTGCCAGGAACGGCAGTGTGCCATCCCCGACTTTCACATAAAGGTCCTTGATGTCGGCGGTGCCGATCCACAGCGACTTCCTGACTGAAGCCACGCGCGAGAGGACGAGGTTGTAGTGGTCGGTGTTGGAGATGTAGGTGAGCATATATCAATTATTTCGGTTAATCAGATTCACCACCACTTTTACCATCACATCCTTCTCTTCGGGTTTACTTTCGGCAATCATCAAGGTTAAAGCGGCAAGGGTGTTGTCGGCAATGCGTTTGCGGCCATCGGGGGCGTATAGTATGCCGTTGCGGTATAGAAACCAGATGAACAGGGTAGCGGCGATACGCTTGTTACCATCTGAGAAGGAATGATTTTTCACCACCAAATAGAGCAGCATGGCGGCTTTCTCTTCTACAGATGGGTATAGTTCTTGTCCGTCAAAAGTCTGGTAGATCTGTCCAATGGAACTTTTGAAAGAGCCGTCTTTCTCGTTGCCGAAAAGGGCACTTTCTCCGAAGCGTTTCTTAAGTTGTGCTATGGTCTCCATGGCGTTCTCATAGGTGGCGTGGAACTGCGATTCTGTGGTGATGGAATCCACGGTGAGTTTCTGGTAGTCGTAGAGATCGAGCACCTGCAGGGCGTAGGCGTAGTCCGACACCACCTGGAACAGCGAGTCGTAGTCGCCACTCGTAAGGGGATGGTGCGATTCAATGGTGCGTCCCAAGAGTTGTACCATCTGGTTCAACTCGCGGTATTTCTGCTCCGTAAGTTTGTTCCTGATGGCGAACCCTTTGACGAGGTACTCTTTCAGCACGCGGTTGGCCCAGATGCGGAACAGCGTGCCATTGCGGCTCTTTACGCGATATCCGACAGAGATGATGACATCAAGGTTGTAAAGTGTGGTGAAATAGGTCTGGTCACCGTCGGCACCCATATGTGCAAATTTTGCACATGTGGTCTCGGCATCCAGTTCTCCTTCTTTGTACACATTTGCAATATGCCGCGCTATGACAGTACGGTCTTTTTTGAACAATTGTGACATTTGGGCTTGTGAAAGCCATACAGTTTCGTTTTCCAACCGCACATCAATTGCGGTATTGCCATCTTCAGTTTGATAGATAACAATTTGATCATTAATGTTTTTCATATTAGTTTTGTTTAAATAGGTTAGTTTGCAAAGATAGTGATTTTCCCCAATAAAAATTGTACAGAGGTATCATTTTCGAGGTGTTGTTGTGGCTCACCGCGTGCGTCCGCAAACTGTAGAGACGTGCCATGGCGCGTCTCTACAACAACCGCATTGCAATCCTCGCGCACGCCTCTGCATCGGCGAGGGCGTGGTGATGGTTGGTCATCGGACAACCGCAGGCCTCGGCCACGGTGTGCAACTGGTGGTTGGGCAAACGTCTTCCGAAATGGCGGCGCGAAGCACGGCAGGTGCAAAGGAATTGATAATCCGGATAGTCCATCTGATAGACTTGGAACACCGCCCTGAGGCAGCTCTCGTCGAAGGGACTGTTGTGCGCTACCAACGGCAGCCCTTTAATCAGCGGCTCGATTTGTCGCCAAACGACTGGGAACACGGGCGCTCCATCGGTGTCCTCGTGCGAGAGACCGTGCACTTCTTGGCAGAACCACGCATAGTAGTCGGGCTCGGGTTTGATGAGCGAGTAGAAGGTGTCGGTGATGACACCTTCGCGCACCACCACCACGCCCACGCTGCACACGCTGCTGCTGTGCCCGTTGGCGGTCTCGAAATCAATGGCTGCAAAATCGGTCATGTCAGATAGTTAAGCTGATTAGAGGGCTTGGATAAACGTGGGGCAAAGGTACGAATTTTTCATCTCATAAAACGCCACATCCAACTGTAATTCCTCGCCCAGACTGTCATCATTTTTTATCAGCAAAGCGGTTTGCCCTGAACATAGTCTTATTATTAACTCGGCTACTTGCCGGTCGTCTCGTTGAAAGGGTGCTCCGATGATACGGTGATAAGGATTATGGCGTTGGTTCTGGGTTTGCTGTTTGCAACATTGTCGAAAATTAACGAAGAATAATATCCTGCAATCGAAAAAATATGTATTTTTGCCATCCGATTCCGAAATTACATAAAAATGAATATTCATTACATCAACAGAGAAATAGAACAAGTTATAAATGAAGCGACTGAATATTATTCGGTTATATCCGTTACCGGTCCGCGACAATCAGGCAAGAGCACACTGCTGTGGCATCTATTCCAAAATTTTAAGGAATACAGTATGAAAGAGGTGCATGTCCGGGAATTTGCCTTGAATGATCCGGTCTCGTTTCTTCAGCAGACCTCGGAAGGGATGTTTATTGACGAGATTCAGAAAGCCCCCATTCTGATGGAATATATACAAGGTATTGTGGACCACCACCCCGAGCGGAAGTTTCTGTTGACGGGCAGTTCCAACTTTGAACTTATGCGTGATCTGTCCGAGTCGCTGGCAGGTCGTGCGGGCGTGTTCGAGCTGCTGCCGATGTCGTTGTCGGAAACCGTGGCGCAACGTGAGGGGAAAAGTCTGGACCAGCAACTTTTCAACGGGTTGTATCCAGCGGTGAGTGCGGGCAAAAACACGGCACGTTTTTTCTACCCGTCGTATGTGAAAACCTATTTGGAAAAAGATGTTCGTGACCTGCTGAACATCCAGAACCAAATGCAGTTCCTGCGTTTTATGAAGCTGTGTGCCGCGAGGATCGGCTCCCTGTTCAACGCTTCGGAGTTGGCGGCGGAGGTGGGTGTGGACTCCAAGACCATCACCCGATGGTTGTTGGTGCTGCAGGCGTCTTACTTAGTGACGCTGCTGCCGCCGTACTACGAAAACATCTCTAAGAGATTAGTGAAAAGTCCGAAGATCTATTTCAACGACACGGGATTGGCATGCTATCTGTTGGATATCGAAAGTCCGCGGCAACTTGAGCGTGACAAGATGCGCGGGGCATTGTTCGAGAACATGATTGTGATGGAGGTCATCAAGCACCGGTTCAACCAGGGAAAGGAGGATGGCGTGTTCTTCTACCGCGATTCCAACCAGAACGAGGTGGACATTCTGCTCAAGCAGGAGGGCGAAATCACCGCCATAGAGGTGAAATCCTCAATGACCTATCACCCCTCGTTTGAGAAGACATTGCGCCATTTGCCTGAATGGATCAAAACCCCGGTCACCTGCCGCGCCGTGATTTATGCTGGAGATTTTGAAAATGTTGTTGGCGATGTCAAGTTATTAAATTTCAATAATTTAAACAGCATTCTTTAGTTATCTCCGCCGGGATTGGCTTGGAATTTTTCATTTTATGGGAAAATGGATGCGGCCAAGATGTTTTTCGTATCTTTGCGGCCGTTAATCTTGAACAAGAATATTCGTAAGAAAAACAAACTATGCCTAAACGTGTGCTAATGGCCATGAGTGGCGGAATTGACAGCAGCGTTTCCGCCCTGCTGCTGCAAGAACAAGGTTATGAACTGGTGGGCGCCACCTTCCGGACCTTCGACTACATCAAAGAATCATGCCTGGCCAAGGAGAAGGGCTGCTGCTCCGTGGAGAGCATCATGGAGGCCAAGCATTTCGCCGAATCGCTGGGCATGGAACACCACATTCTCGACTTCCGGCAGCTGTTCCGCGACCACGTGATCGCCAATTTCGTGCAGGAGTACAAGCTCGGGCGCACACCGAACCCTTGCGTGCTCTGCAACTCGCACATCAAGTGGGGCGTGCTGCTCCGGGCCGCCGACGAATTGGGCTGCGACTGCATTGCCACAGGGCACTACGCGCGCATCGCGCAACACCGAGGACACTATTACCTGCAAACCGCTGCCGATGAGCACAAGGACCAGACCTATTTCCTGTGGATGCTCACCGAAGAGAACCTCAAGCGCACCATCTTCCCTTTGGGCGGCTACACCAAGCCCGAGGTGCGCGAACTGGCTATGGATCGGCATTTTGAGAAGCTGGCTAAGAAAAGCGAATCCCAAGAAATCTGCTTCATTCCCGATAACGACTATCGCAAATTCTTGACCGAGCAGGGCTGCGACACAACGCCGGGCAATTTTGTGGATGTGGAAGGATATGTGCTTGGTCAGCACCAAGGTTGCTACAATTTTACCATTGGTCAGCGCAAAGGCATCGGACTCGCCTTCGGCACGCCGAAGTATGTGACGAAAATAGACCCTGCCACACGGGAAGTCACGCTGGGTGAGCGCGACGACCTGTTTTGCAACAATGTGCATGCCTCAGATGTGCAATTGCGTGATGTGGAGTGGCTGCGCGAGTCGCCGGAGGTGATGGCGCGCATACGCTACAAATCGCCGGCCACCGAAGCGAAACTGATTTTGGAGGATGATTTTGAGGAGACTCGTCGCATCCGCCTGCATTTCCACAAACCGGTCTGGGGGGTGACCCCTGGCCAGTCGGTGGTGCTTTACAAAGACGGTTTGCTGGTGGGCGGCGGACTGATAGGGTAGGCTTATTCCACTGTTACAGATTTTGCAAGATTGCGAGGCTGATCGACGTCGCGGTCCTTGGCCACGGCTATGTGATAGGCCAGCAGCTGCAAGGGGATTACCGACAATATCGGCGTCAGACATTCGGCGGTCTCCGGAATGGCAATGCAATAGTCGGACATCTGGGAAACCAACGTGTCGCCTTCGGTGACGATAGTGATAATCTTGCCGTTGCGCGCTTTCACTTCCTGGATGTTGCTTACGATTTTGTCGTACGTGTGGCCACGAGTGGCAATTACTACTACAGGCATCTCCTGAGAAATCAGGGCAATAGGACCGTGTTTCATCTCTGCAGCTGGGTAACCTTCCGCATGTATATAGCTGATTTCCTTTAATTTCAACGCGCCTTCTAAAGCGATAGGGTAGTTGTATCCACGACCCAGATAGATGAAGTTCTGCGCGTAGGTGAATGTCTTGGAGAAGTCGGCAATACGGTCGTTCTGATGAAGAATCTCCGTGATTTTCCCGGGTATCTCGCTCAAATCCTGCAAGATTTGCAGATATTGCTCTTCGGGTATGGTGCCTTTCTCCTTGCCGATACAAAGCGACAGCATGATGAGGGCCGTCACCTGGGCCGTGAAAGCCTTGGTGGAGGCTACGCCAATTTCAGGACCCACGTGCGTGTAACAACCGCTGTCCGAAATTCTGGGTATGGAGGAACCGACCACATTGCAGATAGAGAAGATGAATGCGCCAGCTTCTTTGGCCAACTTGATGGCCGCTAATGTATCGGCGGTCTCGCCTGATTGTGAGATGGCAATGACCACGTCGTTTTTGTGAATCACGGGCTTGCGGTAACGGAACTCGCTGCTGTATTCCACTTCCACGGGGACTTTGGCGAACTCTTCCATGGCGTACATGGCGATGAGCCCCGCGTGCCACGAGGTGCCGCAGGCTGTTATGATGATGCGTTGTGCATTCAGGAAACGCTCCTTGTTGTCAATGAATCCCGAAAGGGCGATGTTGTTCTGGTCCACATTCACGCGCCCGCGCATGGAGGTCTGCAGTGTCTGGGGCTGTTCGAAGATCTCCTTCAACATAAAGTGCGGGTAGCCGCCTTTTTCCAGCTGGCTCAAGGTCATCTCCAGTTGCTTGATCTCCGGTGTTTTCTGGGCGTTGGATATGGTGGTGATGATCGGTTCTTTGCCCAGTTCCAATGTTACTATGTCCTCATCTTCCAGATAAATGACGGAGTTTGTGTATTCCACAATAGGTGTGGCGTCGGAGGCAAGGAAGAACTCGTCCTTGCCAATGCCTACCACCAGCGGACTGCCTTTGCGGGCTGCCACGATGGTGTTGGGGTTATTCTTGTCAAGCACGGCGATGGCGTATGCGCCAACCACTTGGTTGAGTGTTAGTTGTACGGCTGTTTTCAGATCAACACCCGAAGTGTGTTTGGTGTATTCGATCATTTGCACCAGCACTTCAGTGTCGGTGGTGGAACGGAAAGTGTAGCCGTGTTGCATGAGACCTTGCTTGAGCAGGGCATAATTCTCAATGATACCATTGTGGATGATGGCCAGCTGCTCCGATTCCGAAAAGTGCGGATGGGCGTTCACCTGGTTCGGCTCCCCGTGCGTGGCCCAGCGCGTGTGCGCAATGCCAATGTTGCCGCTCACGTCCTTGTCCTCAGCAAACTTTTCCAGTTCGGCCACTTTTCCCTTGGCCTTGTAAATGTTCAGGTTCCCCTGTGTGTTGATGAGAGCGACTCCGGCACTGTCATAGCCTCGGTATTCCAGTCTGTGAAGCCCTTTGATCAGAATAGGGTAGGCTTCTTTTTTTCCTATGTATCCAACAATTCCACACATAATTTCAGTATTTTAAAGAAAAAATGAAATGCAAAAATACATTTTTTTTTAACAAATTAATTTGCATCAGAATATTATGTGGAATTGTGTGCAAAGTTGAAAGAACTGTTTCGTGTGATGACAGAGGTCCCGTAACAAAAAAAGCGGCGGACGTGTCAGATTCGCCCGCCGCTGTCATCTTTAGTGCTATCTTATTGTTTGCACTTGTAGATGTTCATGCCCTCATCCTCGTTGAGCTGGGCCTCTATTGCCTTGCACTCGTCCTTGGTTGAAGTTTCATCTTCGTACACGGGTGCGAGGTGCGCGATGTCCGTCTTAACGTAACAATGGCATCCGGCCTTGTTGCAGGAAGTTGAGATTGCAGCTAGCATTAACACAGCTGATGCGATAGCCAATACTTTTTTCATAATTTTTCTGAAGACTTCTTTGTTAAAAATAATGGTCGTCTGGGATTCTCTCTGCGGAAGTCTGTAACACATAGATATCGTCAGATGCCTTCTTAAATGGGTTCAGAACGTGAAAGTCAGTCCAGCACCTGTCGGCGTTGGCCCAAATCGTAACTGCATGGACATGGTGGGGGATGCGTTGAAACGACTGACAATTCGGTTGATTTGCGTCTGGCCTTTGACAGTCAGCACGACGGCGGGTACGATGAATGCGGTGGCAGCGAGGGTACCGCCTGCACATAGGAATATCCCGCCCACTGCACTGTGCCATAGATTGACACCAAGATTGCCGCTATTGAGGATCTGTTCATTACACTTTGCCGTCTGCACAAAAGAAGCACAAAACTGGTAAAGCCCAATGCCAGCTGTCGCCATGGCTGCTCCGCCAGCCATATAGAGCGGAATGCTGATGTACTGGTTACGTTTTGCCTTGCGATATTCCTCGTATTCGGGTGCGGAAAGCAGTCTCTTCAAGTCGGTTTTGTTGAGCCGGTACAGCTCGTTGGCTCCTGTGAGGTACATGCCGCCCTTCTGATAGTAGAGCTGTCCGATGCCCCTGTCATGGAGAAATATCTCTATCAGTTCGTCTTTGCTCATGCCAGTATAGTCTGAAAACGTTTCACTGACATACAGCGTATCATAGGTGATTTCCTCCTCGTAGATGTAGAGTGTGTCCTGCTTGGTCCGCTCTCCATCTACTTGTGCGGTAGCGGAGAATGCGGCACCAGCGGTGATACAAATCAGCAGGATTCTTTTTAATATGTTCATTATGTTGTTGCTATTTAACAGAATCTTGGATAACGATGGTACGGTTCGTGCGCCGGATCTTCTTGACCACCACAGGTTGCGGGGTTTCGGGCATTACGCTTGGGCTATCGTTAGGAACGTTAACCTCAGGTGTCGTGAACTCGGGAGAAACAGGTGTTATATGTTTTGCGACTTTGCTTCTGTTCTCAGTCTTGCATGGCTCCGGTTCTTCCGAATGGTTCTCATCAATGCTGTCGGCCACTGCAACGACGGGGTTCGGCTCAGTGACCTGAGGCAGTTTGGGCGTATTTTCCTGCGGCGATGGACTAAGCAGAATGCCAGCGGTGGCGACAGCTGCGCCAGTGGCTATTATGCCTACAGTGATTGGAATCCTGTGCGCATAAACCCACAACTTGGGAGAAACCTTTCCGGTAACGGGGAATGTGTCGTCCGTCAGCGGCTGTAGCGGCGGGATGGAAAACCCTTTCATCTGCGTACGGCAATAGCTGTCTATTGCAGCGTCTGGGTGGATTAATAATGGAAGCAGTATCATAATGTTGTGCTTTTTCTCTTTGGATTTGTGGAACAGTATCTTTTGCAGCTCCTTGCGCGCCCTTAACAGGTGCGATTTGGAGGTGTTTGGGGAGATGTCCAGCAGTTCAGCAATCTGCTGATGGGTGAGCCGTTCAAAGACGTACAGGTTCAGCACTGTGCGGTGATGGTCGGGAAGTTGCGCGATGGCGTCCAGAATCTCCTTTTGGGAGAAGTCGGCTTTCCTGATGGCGGCCATCATGTCATCTGGAGAAGGCTCGTCTTCATCTTGACGGGTTGTTTGCTCCGCAACCGCATCGCCATTCAGTAGCTGTATGCGCTCTTGTTCCCTAAGGTGGAGTAGAGCCTTGTTGGCCGCAATACGCATCGGCCACCCCTCGAAGGAGCCGAATCCCCGGAAGGTGTCAGCCTTCTCAATGGCAGTGAGGAAGGCATCGTGCGCGAGATCCTCGGCGGTTGGGCGGTCAAGGACATAGCGGTAACACACGCCGATCATCTTTTCAATATTCTTCCCGTACGCTCTGGTCCAGAACGGTTTCATTCCATTTGTCATACTTGCAATTCAGTGTTTTTCCGCGGCAAAACTACAAAAATGCCAGTGTAAAACGGAGTCTCTCCAATTAGTTTTTTTCTTTTGGTTTCGTTAAACAAACATTTTTAATACATCTATAGATGTAGATTCATGATGCAAAAAACTCAAAAGGTTGCAGTGATTAATGCATTTTTTTTGAGAAAAAATAATACCTAGCAATTTCCGAAGGCATTCACCGAGAAAGGACTCTACATTGTGAATTGAATCTCGCGATGCTGAAATTCAAGCATTCTGTAAAACGGGGAGGGGAGGAGGAAAAGATTGCCCGTATGGAAGAAGAATTGGCGGCACTGAAACGACGGCTTGGGGAAGTGTAAGAAGAATAAAGGTACAGGGTTAATAGGGTGGTGTCTTGTTCGGGACTTTGGGTGTTCGTATATTTTGTACTTTTGCGCTTGATGATTTAAAGGGAAAATATGTCCAAACGCAACCTCTTCCTCTTTGTTGTCCTTTTGATACTCAGTCTCTCCACCTTCGCCCAACAGCGCCTATGTACCGTTTCGGGGAAGGTGGTTGACGAGACGAATCACCCCATGCCTTACGTCTCCGTGTATGCCTCGCTGCAGGACAGTGTGGTGGCGGGTACTTTGACGGACCAGAAAGGACAGTTTTCGTTGAAGGTGCCCCAATCGCCAAAGACGTACGCATTGACGGTTATCTATATGGGGTTTAAGACAAAATATATTGATTTTAAGGGAGATAAAAAGGAAATATTGTTGGATGATATATCAATGGAGAGATCCTCACAGGTGTTGGAAGAGGTGAATGTGTCGGTTAGAGATGGAGGACGAACAATTGTTACTGCCAATCATACGACGATAGTCCCGACGGACGCTACGACTATGATGACCGGCACCGTCGCTGACATGTTGCGCCAGCAGTCTTCCGTGACTGTGGATCCAGACGGCAACGTCTCCATCCGTGGTAACGGCAATGTGTTGCTGCTCCTCGACGGCGTGCCCACCAACCTCGGCTCTATCAACGCGATACCCTCCTCCAACGTGGCGAGCATCGACATCATCACGAATCCGAGTGCCAGTTACGATGCGGAGGGCACGGGCGGTATCATCAACATCGTCACCAAGAAGGACGGGAAGAAGGGTCTCAGCGGGATGGCGGCGGTCAACTACGGTTTCAACCACTTCACTAACGGCAGTCTCGCGCTTAACTACACCCGCAACAAGTTCGCCTTGCGCTTCAACTACCAAGTGAAGTATGAGGACGACATCAACGACGGCTATCTCTACCGCTATTACCGGACCACCGGAGACAGTCTCAGCCAGCAGATCCATGCCTTGCGGACGGTCTTCAACAACAACATCTCCCTCGGGGTCACCATCAGGCCCAATATGCGGAACAAGATCGATGCTGACTTCCGGCTGATTCTGCCCCGCCTCAATACCGTACAGGACCTCTCCAACGACTGGTTCCATGACGGCATCCTGACGCATGAAAACCGCCGCAGCGACGTGACCTGGAACCGCGAAAACCTCGACGGCACGTTGACCTACTGGCACGGTATACGTCCAAGGAAACTCTCCTTCTCCATCAAAGCGAATGTCTCCAAGATTTGGGGACACCGCCCGTCGTACTACTTCTTGGAGGGTGACTCGGTCAGTAAGTCGGTGTCGGGCGGCAGTCCGCTGCTCACCTCCGCGCAGACAGATTGGAGCATCATCGAGAAATACGGCTTCTGGAATGCGGGCGTGAAGTTCTCCTACCGCCAGAACGACATCTACCACAACTTCTTCGTGCGCGACAGCCTCGGTTGGGACTACTCTCATCAGTTCAGTAACGACCTGATGCACAGGGAGTACGTGCCTGCCGCCTACGTGCAGTTCACCTCTACGGAATGGCGCGACCGTTTCACGTGGAGTGCCGGTCTCCGTGCCGAATACAGCCGCACGCATCTGCATAGCGAAAAGGAGGTGCTGGATGAGTGGTCGCAGCATTTCTTCCTTGGACCGTCGCTGTCGTTCAAGTACAAGATTTCCAAGAAGCACAGCCTGTCGTTTGCCTATTCGCGGCGCATTACGCGGCCCGCGTACCCGCAGCTCAACCCCTATATGAGCATGATCGACCCGCACAACTTCGAGCAGGGCAACATGCATCTCCAGCCCGAAACCGCCGACAATGCGGAGCTGCTCTATCAGTTCAAGGTGCCGAAATGGGCTGTGAATGTGGGCGTTTACGGCAACTATATCCACAACTACATCACGCAGGTGGCCCGTTTCGAGGGCGACATCCTGCTGATGACCTACATCAACGCCACCTCGCAGACCAAGGCGGGACTGGACTTGAGCGTGAAGGCCGACCCGTGGAAGTGGATGACGGCGACGCTTGGCACGAACACCTACTATCTCCGTTCGGTGGGCAATATCGGTGAGTGGGATATCTCCAACAGCGGGTGGGTCAACAACAGCAACCTCCGCCTCGATTTCCGCCCGATCAAAGGGATGAACATCCACCTGCAGTATTTCCTGAACACGCCGCAGTACTATCCGCAGTTCACCACGCGTCTCTCGCACTACATGAACATCGGCATCAGCCAAAAGTTCCTGAAGGGCGCGCTCACAGTCTCCGCGCAGCTCACGGATGTCTTCAACACCCGCAAATGGGAGATCTTCTCCGACAACCAGTACTATCAGTTAGACAACATGTTGCATGGCAAGAGCCGGATGTTCTGGTTGGGCGTCAGCTACAACTTCAACGCCTACAAGAAGGCCGGAGCGGGAAAGACGGAAGTTGAGGATAGGAGCAAGATTCGGACGGGGGTATGATCATGCTATTAATCCTTTCCTCCGGTATAAACTATCATAAATAAATCAATCAGGCCGTCAAAAACAATCCGGAAAAGTTTCCCAAAGGATATATCTTGGAATTGTCTGATAATGAGAAGTTTGAACTGGTCAAAAATTTTGACCGGTTCAATCGACAGAAGCATTCTACGGCTATTCCTAAAGCATTTACCGAGAAGGGCCTTTAGATGTTGGCCACAATCTTGAAAAGTCCTAAAGCAGTGGAAACGACCATTGCCATTGTGGAGGCATATGCCAAACTGAAGGAACTGTCGCGAGTGATTGTCGAGGTGCCGCAACAGAAGGCGAATTCGGCGGAGCAAAAGACGCTGTTACAACGGGGCGGTCAGTTAATGGAAGACTTATTGACGGATGTGCTTCCCGTACAGAGCACCGAGACTTCTTTTGAATTGAATCTTGCGATGCTGAAATTCAAACATTCTGTAAAACGGGGTGGGGAAGAGGAAAAGGAAAAGGAAAAGATTGTCCGTATGGAAGAGGAATTGGCGGCACTGAAACGACGGTTTGGGGAATCTTCGGATTAAGATAAAGTGAAGACCACCCTAAACGCGCACATGTCATGGTATTCCCGTATGAGATTTTTTTTCGACTAATCCCCTTCCTCCAGCATAAACAGTTCCTCCACGGTCTTGCCGAAATACTGCGCCATCTTCAACGCCAAGAGAGTGCTGGGGACATATTTCCCTAACTCGATGGAGTTTACCGCCTGGCGGGTTACGCCGATTTTTTCCGCCAGTTCGCCCTGGGTAATGTTCACCTCGGCGCGCGCCACTTTAATCCTGTTTTTCATAGCGCATGGAATGTTTGTTAAAGTAAAGACGAAGGTAAAAACAAATGATGAAGACATAAAGAATGGAGAAAATGTTGATCATCATTACCCACAGGAAAGGAAGGCCCCAGACGAATATCAGACATAGCAGCATGATTCCGCTGTTGATGTACAGCGACAGGATCAGTGACTCATACCGTAGTTGCTCGATGAACTCGTCGTCTTCCTTGTTGCGGGAAAAACCGATGAAAATACCAGCCACAATAAGCAAAATGCCGATAAATGTCAGCAGAAGATCGTCGTTTGGACCGAAAGATGATGAAAGAAATCCAGAGAAGAGATCCCCATTGCCTTTCAGAAGTTCCATTCCGAAAAGCGCGCGGATGTTGTTGAGACTGAAGTCGCATTGACTTTGGAAGATGCAATGGATAATAATCAGCACAACGCTGATACCGAATATCCACCAACCTGCTTTTTTGTAACCGCTTGGTAATAAGAATTTTGTACTTTTCATAACCTTAAATTTTTAAGATGAATAATGGTTTTTGACGCTGCAAAAATACACAATTCTTTACAAAAAGCAAGTATAAGTTACAAAAAGTAATGTTTTAAATACAAAATTTTATTTATGTATCGGTTCCATCAACCACTCTAAACTGAAGTTGTAGAACACCATCGAGTAGTTAGCACCGTTGTTGCATGCCTCCTCCACATAGAGTCCGATGGTGCCGTCGGGGAGCTGGCAGAGCGAGGAGTAGGCCGAAGGGTAGGGGACGATGGTGCGGTGCACGGGCCAGGTCTTCCCTTCGTCGAAGCTGACGAAGACGGTGACATCCTTTCGCTCATTGCCGTATGGCAGCGAGTGCAGCAGCAGAGTCCGGCCGTCCGGGGCGGTACAGCGGAGGATGTCGCCGTTGCAGGCGGGCGCCTCCAGCTCGGGCCACACAGAGGTGGTGTCGCGCCAGGTGATGCCCCCATCTTCGGAAATGTTGTATAATCGGTGTCCATCGGCGCGGATGCTCATCAGGATGCGCCCGTCGGAGAGTTCCACCAATTTGGCCTCGTCGCCCTTTGGCGATGCCTTTTGGGAGCATTGCCAGGTCTCTCCGTCGTCGTCGGAGTAGAAGACATAGTTGCAGGCCATCCTGAGGGAGTCTTCACGCACGGCCGCAGCAAACATCAACCGCCCTGAGGAGGTGCGCAGGCCCGTGCCCGAGGCGAAGAAAGACGACCACCAGCTGCGGTGCTCGGGAATCACACAGTCGGGGCCGAGGATGAAGTGGGTGATGTCTTTCGGCTCGCTCCAGGTGCGGCCGTTGTCGTGACTCCGGCAGAGGTAGGTGCGCAGCGGGTTGTCGGGCCGCGATAGCCAGAAACCCACACCGCCCACGAAGACGGCGATAAGTCCGCCTTCCTCATTGGTGCGCACCAGGGCGCAGTCGCCGAAACCATGATTCACGCCCGTGCCCTCGGCCAAGGTCAGCGGCTGGCTCCAGGTTCTTCCGCCGTCAGTGCTCCGGTTGACGAGGATGTCGATATCCTCCGGCAAGTCACGGTCGTTGTATTTGCGCTTGTCGCACGCCGCTACTAATGAACCATCGCTGGCAGTGATGATGGCTGGGATACGGTAATTCTTGGAACTGTAATCGCCCGGGCGGTAAAGCACGACGCGACTATACACATCTTTCGGTTTTTCGGTCATAGCCCAACAGGTATCGCTGGCATCCTGTTCCGAAAATTGCGCTGAAATGGTGAAGGGCAGAAGCAGAAGTATGGCAAATACTATTTGTCTAATCATTGAAATCGTGCAAATGTGCTCGCAAAATACATGATATTCGGCAATGATATAGAAGATGACCTTAGTTTTAGATTCCGTTCAACGCTGTCGCGTATCACGGAATGGTGCACACACTCGGGATAAAGAGAATTAACGAGGCCTTTGATTATGCTGTCACTTTTTTTCGATGCACAGAATTCTATAAGTTGCAGGCTCATCAAAGCAATTATGATAATTCGCGATTACTGCTAGATTAACATTTTGCAAATGATATTTTTTGTTTATAGTGCGATTTCCTCTTATAAGATATAAGTTGCCAGTAAATGGGTTGATGTCCCTATTTAACGCTTTTTCTATTTCTTCTTGAGAAGGATTTCCCGGCAATAGTAAAGCAGGGACTTTATATTGACCCTTAACCCCAAAAATAAGAGGATCTTCATAAATTATTAAAACGCCAGAAAGAGTGATGGATTTATCTACACAATCACACTTGCTATGTCTAATACAACCTGATTGAAATAGCAGGAGTGCAAGAAGCGCAGAGATGAAAACTGTTTTTCTCATAATATTTGTAGGATTATTTGTATCTGTCAGTATGTTCAATAATGTTATACATGGTTGTTCGAATATTTTCTTCAATTAGTTGTCAGAGTTTTTACATATATTACTCGGCAAAAATAGTTTTTTTTAAATAAATAGCAAGATTATCAAAATTTTTGACAATCTCTTTTTCAAAAAAATAATCCAACCTCTATTCTAAAAAAGTTCAAAACGCTTATAAATACTTACAAGTCAAATTGTTATATAATAATCGGGGGGGTGGAATTTTAGAATAATTACTATATTTGCATCGTCATAAATACGAATTGCTATGAAAAAGATTTTGATGAAACTGTTCATGCTGATGGGCGTTTTTTGTTTCCTTTTTACCGCCTGCCACTACGATCCGGCTGTGAATGACCAATATTATCTGAAAAATGGATTGAATGAACCCATTAAGTTTGTGAAGAATCATGTAGACGTGTTGTGGGGGATGATTGATACGGTAACCATCAATCCTGGAGAAAGCGTCTTAGTATATCAACGTCAGGGCATAGACCATTCATACTTCACAATGAATACAGAAAGATCCGGTTTTATGGATGAAGGTCCCTATGTTATTCTATATTCGGACGGACTTCATGCATACTACGGTCCAGGAGTCGGGACCTACTATCCGATTCTGCCAAAATCACCGGATTTCAAGAAATACTGGAAAATCCTCAAAGACAACAGCCGCCGCCATCGCGATGCGTATATGGTGGAATATACGGTGGACGAGGAGGATTACCAGTGTGCCGCTAGTTTCATGCCGGACGCATCGAATGGTTCCAACAAGTAAGCAGTATCATTACAACCTCTTTTTCGTGAACGCCACGGAGTCGCCCCAGGCGTTGTAGAGGATTTTGTGCCCGATGGCCTTCATGCGGATGTCGAGGCAGGAGAAGCACTCCTCGGGCTTGTCACCCACGCAGGCCTTGTCGGGGTATATGAGGTAATCCTCGCGGTATTCGTTGGGCGTCAGGTTGGGCATGATGACGTTGGCGCCGGCCATGATGGCCTTCTCGCGCCCCATAGGATCGATGGTCTGGTTGGCGGTGGCGGCCACCATGTTGATTTCGGGCATCATCAACCGCAGGATGGCAATCATCTTGAGCGTAAGATTCATCCGGTCTTCAACAGACGGAATCTGGTCTGCAAATTGGTACAGCGGCGTGTCGGGGTGGGGGATATAAGGTCCCATGCCCACCATGGCCACGTCTTTTTTCTTGAAAAACAGGAGATCATCGGCAAGATTCTCCAAAGTCTGGAACGGAAGTCCCACCATCACGCCGGTGCCGGTCTGGTAGCCAATGCTGAGCAGACTGTCGATGCAGGCCAACCGCTTGCGGAAGTCGTGCCGATCGTCGTGCGGGTGAATCTTGTAGTACAGTTCTTCGTTGGACGACTCGATGCGCAGCAGATAGCGGTGCGCGCCCGCCTCGAACCACTGGCGATACACCTCCTCGCTCTGTTCGCCTAATGAGAGTGTGATGCCCAACGAACCGTTGTCTATGGCCTTGATACGGTGCAGTATACGAGTAATGCGGTCCGTGAACTCTTTGTCGCTGCGCTCACCGCTCTGGATGGCCACGGAGCCGTAGCCTAACTTGTGGGCCAGTTTGGCGCACTCCACTACCTCGTCGTCCGTCAGCGTGTATCGATCCACTTTGGTATTGCCACTGCGCACGCCGCAATAAAGACACGACTTGCGGCACACATTGCTCATTTCGATTAGCCCGCGCAGGTGTACATGGTTGTCCAGACGGGCGAATTTTACCTCCAGTGCCCGTTTCAGCAGCAGATGCATCCCTTCACCTTCTGTGGCAAGCAACCGTACAAGGTCTTCTTTTTCAAGAATTTCTTTATGGAGTATCTCTTCTAAAGTCATTGTTCAGCAAGTTGATATCGCCGCATAAAGATATGCAGTTTGACGAGCACAAAGATACATTTTTTCACGGAATAATTTCCGGGCTGGTTGTGCTACTTGAGCCCAGACTTCAGCTGCCACCAGCCGCTGCCGTAAGTCTTTACTTCATAACCTTTTGCCGTGGGCAACCACACTTCCGCGGTCGTGTTGTCAGGTATGAGGATGCTCCACTCAAAGGTGTCGCCGATGCGCTTCCACGAGCTTTCAATTACCCCGGACGCCGACTCATAGGTACATACCACGCGATTCAGGCCGTCGATGGGATAGGGCTTTAGCTGGATTTTGCGGTAGCCCGGTTCCAAGGCACGGATGCCGCCGAGATACTCGTAATCCCAGAGAATAAGGTCGCCGAGGAGCATCACGTGGTTGCCCGAGTTCATGTAAGGCGCGGCGGTGTTGCCGTTCCATAGTTCCCAAATGGTGGTCGCGCCGTTGCGCACCATGTAGCCCCAGCTCGGATAAGTGTCATTGCTGGCGAGTTTGAACGCGAGATCGCCGCGCCCGTGCTCTGTGAGTGTGCGCATCAGTTGCTGAATGCCCACTACACCGGTGGAAACATGCCCGTCAAACTCGTTCTCCGTCTTGTCAATGATGTTAGAAAACACCTTGTCTTCCAGCTCTTTGGGTACCATGCCGAAGGCTAGTGGCAAAATGTTTGCGGTCACAGTATTGTTATCATAACGACCTGTCTTAGGATCAAGATATTTGCGATTGTAAGCCTCTGTGGTGGTGGCAACCTCTTGACGGAAATAGGTTGCATCCTCAGGGATGCCAATTAGTTCGGCAAATTGGGCCATCTTGCCGGCAAGGTAGCAGTAGAACGGGGTAGAGATGGCTGCAGCATGCGTAATGCGCGTGGTGTCTTTGGAGTGCACCAGTTCCGGGGATTCGGGCGGCATGCACCAGTCGCCGTAGCAGTCGCGGGTCAGGATGCCGTCCACCATATAGTGCGCTTTCATGTGCAGCATCCACTTCTTCATGGCAGGATAGTGCTCGCGGATCGGCTTCTCGTCGCCGAAACGGGTATGCAGCATGTCGGCCACGGTAATGAACGCGCCCGGCCAGGTCATGTTGTCGGTGTAGCGTCGCCAGTAAGCAGGGCAAACATCCGACAGCGAGCCGCTTGGCCATTGGCTGTCCTCAATGTCGGTAAGCCACTTGCTGTAGAGCCGATAGTTGTCGAAGATGTAGGACTCGCCGTAGTTACCGGTGGTTCTGTCGCCCGTCCAGCCCATACGCTCGTCGCGTTGCGGACAGTCGGTGGGCATTGATCGGTAGTTGCCCCGAATGCCCCAGTAGGCATTCTTGTGTACCGCATTGATGATTTCGTTGTCGGTATAAAAATGACCGGTGTTAATCATCTTATCATAGAACACAAGACCTTCAAAATCACTTAGTTTAGGATCGTTTTGTAAACCATTGATTTCAACATACCGGAAACCGTGATAGACGAACATCGGGTGCCATTTCCATACTTGAAACCCATGTTGGAATGCCGGGATAAAACGGTCGGTGACCTCCGCATCGCGCAGGTTCTCGGTGTAAAGTGTGCTGTCGGGATTGAGGGTTTCGGCAAAACGCAGTGTCACGGTGTCACGCGGATTCAAATTCCGAATCAGCAAGTCCAGACAACCGACCATGTTCTGTCCCATGTCAATGATCCAGGCATCGCCCTTGCGGAACATTGCGATGGGATGCACAATGTCCTGTACTTGAATATTGGGATTGGGCTGCGGCATTAACGCACCTCCGGGAGGGTAAACGCTCCTTGCCCATTTCCATTTGGAATCATCGTACTTCCAGCTTTTTTCGTAACCGGCAGTAGTCCAAAGGCCAAGGTCGTAGTTCTCATCGTACGTCTCACCATCGAATTCGTTGGCGGTGCGGATGGGACCTTGGTTGGTGATGCGCCAGCTGCCGTCGCTGACAATCCGTTCCTGGCGGCCATCTTGGTAGGTGACTTCCAGTTGCAGGATCAATCGCGGTGCACCGTAGTGCTGCACATGATATTGGCCGCCCCAATCCTCTTCCTTTTTGTTGTAGCGCATGGTCATATAGCGACCGCCCTCAAGAATGACCCCGATGGCGTTCTCACCCTTTTTCAGCATGTCGGTTACATCATAGGCGTTAAAATAGATTCGTTTCGTGTAATCGGAGAGAGCCGGTTTGAGAATCTCTTTCGGAGCTACTTCCCCAGTGTTGATGTCATAGTTGATATAAGCACTGTACACACCCAGTCCGCTGATATAGAGGCGTGCTTTTTGGATATCGCCATCGAGTGTGAACTCTTTGCGGAGATAGCGGGCTGGCAGACGGGTTTTCTGCACCAGACTGTCGTCGCCGAAATCGTAGCCAATCCACTGGGCTGTCCAATCATCTTGATCCAATAAGCTGATTTCAAAAGAATTGACATCACTTTCGAGGAATTGAATACGAGTTACGGGCCTTGACTCCGTCTTTACGTATTCCATATCTCGATAGATTTTTACTTCCCCCGTCTCTTTGTATTTGACTGAAGTTATCACTTTCCAGTACGCCTTGTCGCGACTGTGCAGTGCTTTCCCTTGATAGGGAATGAAAAGCATCTGGTCGGAGAGAACTGTTTTGCTGTCCCATAAGTCCCCGATGTTGTTGCGGGCATTCTCTTCGGTGGAGGCCACAATGATGCGGTATGAAGTCTGCCGCACGTTATTTTTCCCGCTTGCGTAGTTCCAGCTGAAACGCGGCTGTGCGGTGGCTAAGGGCTGCGAGCCGTCCTGATGCTCCACCGAGAGGCGGATCAACTTCGCATTCACTGTGGAATCATAATGATGCGTGTTGTTTTCCTTCTGAAGGTTGTAATACTCTACTTGAACTTGAGCGTGTGCAGAAACATATACGGAAAGGAGTGTCATCAGCGCTAAGATGAACCGGAACATAGTATTGTGACTGCTCGTAAGATTTTGTTCTGATACATTTATTCTCAACATGTTATCGTATATCTGCTGTGTTGTAAGTATTTGTCTTTGCAAAAATAATAAAAACCAGCATATCAGTTTCAGTCTGCATTGAGTTAAAAAAATGCTACTTTTGCCGCCCCAAATTATAGACGGATATGTCTTTGGTTTGGGGACTTTTCAGTTCATTAACAAATTGATATTGAATGACTAAAGTGAAGAATACAGTGGGGCGGCGATGGGCACGTTTTTGCGGATGGTTGCTGCGAAAATTGGGATGGACGAGCGTCGGTGGCCCTATGGAAGGCGATAAGGCCATTGTGTTGGGTGTGCCGCACACCTCGGTGATGGATTTCCCTATATGCTATCTTTTCTATGCCCAGTTCGGACAAATGGCGCACATCATGATCAAGAAGGAGTTCTTCTTCTGGCCGCTCGGCCCCATCTTGCGCGCTTTGGGCGGCGTGCCTGTTGATCGTAGCAATGCCTCGGCCTCCATTCGCAGCATCATCCATACATTCAACGAAAACGATCATTTCCATCTGGCCATCGCCCCCGAAGGTACTCGCAAGCCTGTTACCAAGTGGAAAACCGGATTCCATCTGATCGCCAAACAGACTGGTGCTCGCGTCTATGTGGGCTACTACGACTGGGGTCGAAAGGAAATCACGGTGGGGAAGGAGTGGCAACTTACCGATGACGCCAATGCCGACCTGAAACGCATACAAGAGCATTACGCAACCTTGGGGCTCAAAGGCCGGAACCGCAATGGATACTGCTATGACTAACCTTGGTAAGAATGCACTGCCGTGCTCTCAATACAATATATATAAAGAGGCCGTACGTCTCAACTACAATAATAGACCTACGGCCGTATGTCTCAACAATAGAAAACGATGGCAAAAAAAATCAAACCACCCTATAAGGAAAGAAAAAAATACCGCGAGAATTATTGCACAACGTTGCATAAAGTACTCGAATATACCACATCCCATTATTGGGATCGCACCATGTCACAGTTTGTGGATGGCGGTCATAAATACACATACGCCAGTTTCGGCGAGAAGTGCAACATGTTGTCTATGAGAATGTCGCGCTTCGGTATCAGTGCGGGCGACAAAGTGGCTATTTTGTCACAGAACATACCCAACTGGACGCTGGCTTTCTTCGCGGCCACAGCCTTCGGACGAGTGGCCATCCCCATCTTGCCTGACAGTTCCGAGAACGAGGTCACCAACATCCTGACACATTCCGAAAGCAAGGTCATCTTCATCTCCAAGAAACTGATGTATAAACTCAGTCAGGAGTGCATCGACCGGCTTACGCTGGTGGTGGACATTGAGTCGCTGGAGTTCATCAAGCGCCGGAAGGAGGACTTCCAGTGCAACGGCTGGGTGAAGGATCCGCAACCGGAGGACCTGGCCACCATCATCTATACGTCGGGCACTACGGGCAAGGCCAAAGGCGTAATGCTCAGCCATCGCAACATCTGCCATAATCTGGTGGCTTCGTTCAAGGCACAACCCGCTTTCAAAAACGACAGGTTCCTCTCCATCTTGCCGATGGCCCATGCCTACGAAATGTGCGTGTCAAGCCTCTATTCCATGTATGTAGGCGCTTGTTGCTATTATCTGTCCAAGCCGCCTACACCCTCACTGCTGCTGCCGGCCATGCGCAAAGTGAAACCCACCATCATGCTGTCGGTGCCGCTCATCATTGAGAAAATCTACCATAACAGTATCGTGCCCACCATCGAGAAGAGCCGTCTGCTGAAATGGATGGACCAACACACACCAAGAATTCTGTATTGGATGATAGGTAGGAAGTTGATCAATACCTTCGGCGGAAAGTTACGTTTCTTTGGGGTTGGCGGGTCCAAACTCGACCCCAAAGTGGAGGATTTTCTCATCAAAAGCCGTTTCCCGTATGCAGTGGGTTATGGCCTTACCGAGACAGCCCCTCTAGTGTGCAATGTGCTGGTGAACAAACGCAAACGGCTGGGCTCCATCGGCGTGGCCTCCTACAAGGTGGAGATTCGTTTGGACAACGTGGACCACAGGACTGGCGAGGGCGAAATCGTTTGTCGTGGCGACAATGTGATGATGGGCTATTACAAAGATCCTGAACGCACCATCAAGGTTCTGGACGAAGATGGTTGGTTCCGGACGGGAGACATTGCCACTATGGACAAGAATGGCTATTATTACATTAAAGGCCGTTTGAACAATACGATTCTGGGCGCTTCAGGCGAGAATATCTATCCAGAGGAGATTGAGATGGTCATCAACAACATGGAAGGTGTGAATGAATCGCTCGTGATGGAAGATCATGGCTCTCTGGTGGCGTTGGTGAAGTTTGACGATAATGTGCTCAACTGGAATCAGGAGCGTGAGGACCAGTTCATTGAGAAGATAGAATCGTTGAAGAAATCGGTGCAGGACTTCGTGAACCGCACAGTGGGCAAGAACTCCAAAATCGACAAGGTGGAGGTGATGAAGGATCCGTTTGAGAAGACGGCCACACAGAAGATCCGCCGATATAAGTACGCCAAGACTAACGAACAACCTGAAAATCAGACGGATTCTGAAAAGAAAGAGGAAATCCCTAATAAATAATTTAAATAATTAACTTTAAAGGATAGAGAAAATGCCTTCATTTAGCATCTGGGAGATATTGTTTCTGCTCTGTTTCGCAGTCAGCTGGCCTATTTCCATCGTGAGATCTTTGCGCACGAAAGTGGTGATCGGCAAGAGTCCGATCTTCATGTAGCTCATTATTCTGGGCTACATTTTCGGCATTATCCACAAGCTGTTGTATTACAGAGACATTGTCATCTGGCTGTATGTGTTCAATGCCACACTGGTCGCCACGGACCTGATTTTGTACTTCGTCTTTATCAAGAGAAATCGCGAGGCGATGAAGCAGTAGATTCAAATCAGTTTCATTGATATCCTAAAACAAAACAGGCGACCCTTTCGGGCCGCCTGTTTCCATAACCGGTAAAACGATTATAAGGTGTGATACGGTTTGAGAATACCCTTGCCGATCTCCACTGCTTCCTCGTTCTTGGGAATGAGGTGGTGGTGACGTTCAGGCAGGGATTTCTGCAAGCCCTTGTGCAACATTTCCGGTGTTACGAGCGGTTTCACAGCGAGGAAGCCGCCGAGCACAATCATGTTGAACAATTTGGCGATACCCAACTCGTTGGCCTTGTCGGCTGCTGCCACCTGATAGATGTTGATGTCTTTGCGGGTGGGATGGTTGGTGATGCCGTTCGGGTCGTAAATCAACAGACCGCCAGGTTTCACGGAGGACTCGAATTTGTCCATGGACTGCTGATTCAGGATGATGGCGGTGTCGAACTGGTTAAGATAAGGAGAGCAGATACGCTCGTCGCTTAAGATAACGGTTACGTTGGACGTACCACCACGCATTTCAGGACCGTATGAAGGAAGCCAGCTGACCTCCTTGTCTTGCATAATGCCGGCGTATGCCAGGATCTTACCCATTGAGAGCACACCTTGACCGCCGAAGCCTGCTATAATTATTTCTTCTGTCATGTCTTTGTGAATTTAAGATTATTATTTTTTTCTCAATGAGAAGATGGTCTCATTCGGTTGGTCGAATGTGCCGACTCTCTCGATGAATTTAGGATCGAACTTGCCGTCAACCTTCATGTCGCCCAGCGGGAAGTATTTGAGAGTGTTCTCTTCCATCCATTGGTTGGCTTGCACCGGGGTCATCTTCCAACCGGAGTTACAGTTGGAGGTCACTTCCACGAAGGAAACGCCCTTGTTGAGCTTCTGGTTTTCGAAGGCCATGCGGATGGCTTTCTTGCACTTGCGTGCCAGAGCGGGTGTATAGACAGCCTGACGGGTCACGAAATAGGTGCCGGGCAGCTGGGCCAGCATCTCGGTGAGGCGCATGGTGTGTCCCATGATCTTCGGATCACGGCCGTAAGGACAGGTGACGGTTTCCATACCTTCCAAGGTGGTGGGGGCCATCTGACCGCCGGTCATACCGTAGATACCGTTGTTGATGAAAATCATGGTGATGTTCTCGCCACGGTTGCAGGCGTGCATTACCTCTGCGCAACCGATGGAGGCCAAGTCACCGTCTCCCTGATAGGAGAAAACGAAGGTCTCGGGGCGGAGACGTTTGATGGCGGATGCACACGCAGGAGCGCGTCCGTGAGCGGCTTCCACGAAGTCCACGTCAAAATAGTTGTATGCCAACACAGAACAGCCGACCGGGGAGATACCGATGACATTGTTCTGGATGCCCATTTCCTCAATCACTTCAGCGATGATTCTGTGAACGACGCCGTGACCGCAACCTGGGCAATAGTGCATCGTTGCATCCGTGAGAACCGGAGTGCGTTTGTACACTAAATTTTCGGGTTTGATTATATCTTCTCTTGTCATAATTTCAAATACATTAAATTATTTAATCATTTTTTTCAAAGCGTCCAGAATCTCGACAGGAGTCGGGATGACACCGCCGTAACGGCCGAAGTGCTCGACGGGCACGTTGCAGCCAACTGCCAGTTTCACGTCTTCGATCATCTGGCCGGCGTTCATCTCCACGCTGAGGATCTTCTTCATGCGGCCACCGATTTCGGCGACAGCCTTGGTCGGGAACGGCCACAGTGTGATGGGACGCACCAAACCGACCTTGATGCCTTCGGCGCGGGCCAGCTCGATGGACTTCATACAGATACGGGCTGCGGAGCCGTATGCCACAAACAGGAATTCGGCGTCATCGCATTGGATAGCCTCGTAGCGGGCGTCTTCCTCTTCGCATTTTCTGTATTTGGCCTGGATTTTATCATTGATGGCCTCTTGTTTGAGAGCTTCAAGTTCAAGAGAAGTGACAATTCTGTGTTTGCCTGTGGAACGATGTCCGGTGGCAGCCCACGGACAGGTCTGCTCAATGTATTCGTCCGTCCAGCGCGGTTTGTAGTCGTCAACCATGACTTTCTCCATCACCTGGCCGATGACACCATCGGAGAGGATGGCGACAGGGTTTCTGTATTTGAATGCCAAGTCGAAGCCGAGTTCCACGAAGTCATACATTTCCTGCACGGAAGCAGGAGCCAGCGTGATCAGACGATAGTCGCCGTGACCGCCGCCCTTGGTGGTCTGGAAATAGTCGGACTGGGAAGGTTGGATGGTTCCGAGACCAGGGCCGCCGCGCACCACGTTCACGCACAAAGCGGGAAGTTCTGCACCTGCGATGTAGGACAAACCTTCCTGCATCAAGGAGAAACCGGGAGATGATGAAGAGGTCATGACGCGCTTGCCAGTGGATGCGCCGGCATAAACCATGTTGATGGATGCCAGCTCGCTTTCGGCTTGCAGCACGGCCATGCCAGTGTAGGCCGGGGAATTCGGGTCGTATGGTCTTTCTGCCATAAGGTGCTCCAGCACCTCAGATTGCGGCGTAATGGGATAACCAAAGTAGCCGTCGCAGCCACAACGGATGGCTGCCTCAGCAATGGCTTGGTTTCCCTTCATTAATACTAATTCTTTTGCCATTTTGATAGTGTTTTAATTAATTGTTGTTTGAATTCTACGATTGGATGGGATTAGTCGACCTTGGCACGATATACTTCGATTACGCCGTCAGGACAGATCACTGCACAGCTTGCACAGCCGATGCAGGCATCCTCGTTGACCATCTCCAAATAGTTGTAACCCTTTGCGTTCACTTTCTTGGAAAGCGCGATGCAGGCGGGTTTCTGCGGACATCCGGTTATGCAGACCGCACAACCCTTACACTTTTCAGTGTCAATGATTAAAGCTCCTTTAAATGCCATAATTTTGTGATTTAACTAGTTATTAATTATGTTGTTGTTTGTTGTTGTAGCTTTTTTATAAGGCTGGCAAATGTACGATTTTTTTTCGGATTACTATATATTTAATAGTGTATTAAAAAAATTATTTTGAAACACTCCTGTGAATGGAAAAAAAGTGTATTTTTGCAGCCGTTAACTGATGGGGCATTAGCTCAGTTGGCTAGAGTGTCTGACTGGCAGTCAGGAGGTCACGGGTCCGACTCCCGTATGCTCCACAAAAGGAAGCGCTTACTGTGAATGCAGTGAGCGCTTTTTTGTTGCCGTTGCCAACTTTTTTGGCAACATTACCCCTTATATTACAAAACAAAAAAAAACACCCGCATCGCAGGTGTTTTTTGATTTGGTGGGAACAACAAGATTCGAACTTGTGACCCCCTGCTTGTAAGGCAGGTGCTCTGAACCAGCTGAGCTATGCTCCCGTGCTGTAAAGCGGTGCAAAGATAATTTTTTTTCTTTGAAATATGCACCCCTTTTGAAATTTTCTGTAGTATTTGATTTTTAGAGCGTTATAGCTGAACGCCTGCGCAGATGTTGATGTATTGCGGATGTTTACCCTCCTTGTTTCGGAAAAAATTCTGGATGGAATAACGATAGTTGACACCCAATACAATAGGCCCGAACTTCAAATCGAAACCGGTGGTGACCAACACGGGATTGGTTGTGAGATTCAGCATGCTGAATCCGATATTGTTGTCCTTCACCTTGACAAGAGGTTGGTAAATGATGCCGGCGTATGGCAGGAAGGACACTGTTCTGCTCAGCGGTACATCCCCGACCACCTTCACGGGAATTTGCAAGTAGTGCATCGTGACGCGCTCGTCGCGGTACCGGGCCGAAGTGTCGGTGATCATGAAGTCGAAGTCGCATTTGTGAAATGTATAGCCGAATCCCACTTCACCGTAAACATATTTTCCGGCACGGAAGAAGATTCCAAAGTCCGCGTTGCGCAGGCCGCTCAGATAGTCTCCGTCAAATGAATATTGCCGTTCAATCGGAAAACTGGTGCCAATTTTGAAACCATACTGATACCATTTCTGGGCGGAGACAGAAGCAATACTCATTGCCAACAGGGCAATCAATAAAACCTTTTTCATCATATTCATTGTTCTGATTTTTCTTGTTCTTTATTCGGATTGTTCTGTGTGTTGAACAGGTTCATGGTGCGTTGGAGGCCGGCAGTGGCAAACGATAGGCACGCTTCGGCGGCCTTCTCGATGCAAGGCTCCACAAGCTTGAGCTCCTCGCTGTCAAAGCGCCCTAACACGTAGTCAATCTGGTAGCCCTGTGCGAAATTCTTGCCAATGCCACAGCGCAGGCGCGGGAAGTTGGCGTGCCCCAGCATCTCGATGATGTTGTTGAGACCGTTGTGCGAGCCTCCGCCGCCCTTGGGCTTGATCTTGAAGCTGCCCACCGGCAAATCCAGGTCGTCGCAAATCACCAGACAGTGGTCGGCGGGCACGTCCTCGGAGGCGAGCCAGTATTTGACCGCCTTGCCACTCAGGTTCATGTAGGTGGTAGGCATCAGCATCACCAATGTGCGGCCTTTGTACATGGCGCGCGCCACGTATGCTAACTTGTCCGCCTTGAACTCTGCTCCCAACTTCTTCGCAAGCGCGTTCACCACCTCAAAGCCGTAATTGTGGCGTGTGCCGGCATATTTCTGCTCGGCATTGCCCAGACCAAAGATCAAATACTTCTTGTCATTCATCTGTTGCCTCCTTTCCTTCTTCATCCGTCATGTTGACGAAGAAGCTGAAATTGACCTTGCCGTAGTTGCGGTGCTGATAGAAATGCTCGTTTTCGGAAAAATCATGCTCGCGCGAGTGCTCCAGCACCAGCCAGCCGTCAGGGTTCAGCAGCTCATTGTCAAAGACATTCTTGACGATCTTGTCAATGTTTTCCATCTGATAGGGAGGGTCGGCGAAGATGATGTCGAACTTCTGCCGGCAGGCGGCTGTATATGCGAAGGCATCCTGACGGATCACCGCCACATTCTGATATTGGAGTTTCTCGATTGTCTTTTTGATGAAGTTGGTGCAGCGTTGGTCGGAATCAACCGCGATGACGGACACCGCACCACGCGAGGCAAACTCGTACGTAAGATTTCCCGTGCCCGAGAACAGATCCAATACCTTCACGCGGTCAAAGTAGAAGTAGTTGTTCAGAATGTTGAACAAACTCTCTTTCCCCATGTCGGTGGTCGGTCTAACCGGAAGGTTGTCGGGGGCAATGATCTGCCGTCCTCTGTTTTTGCCGCTGATGATTCTCATAATACTACAGGATTACGACGTGTTGGTGGTATTTTTTCAACAAGTCGTTGAGTTTTCTGTTGTTGTCGCTGAAATATTGTACGAAAAGAGTGGGGGAGGCGAGTCCGAACTGCTGCATGCTGTTCAAAGTATAGTACAAAATGTCCACATTTTCGGTGCGGGTGAGCCGGTTCACGAAGGAGGGCTCGCCGCCGTGCATGGCCATCACATCCACATAATGCTCGTTGATGGAGAGCAGCACCGCCTCTTTTTCACCTTTCTCACTCAGGAAACGGTACAGCAATGTGCCTTCGCTGGTGAAATGCGGGATGCATGGCAGCTGGTTGACAGTCGAGTACACATTCTGCGTGAGGAAATAGAGCGAACGGTAATGTCCCAACTGGTCGCTGAAATGCTGGCCATAGTGCGTAAGGTCGAACTGCATGCCCAGGTAGTCCTTCGCTTTGTTGTCATCGTAGATCACGTCGGGCACGAGCATGGGCACATGCGTGCCCACGATGATGTCGATCGGCTCCATGCGGGCAGCATCCATTCCGAAAAACTCGGGGGCTTTGGTGGTCAACAACACGTTTTCACCGGCAGGATAGTCGTTACGGACCATCTTGCCATTCTCACTTTGCTTAAAAAGTGAAAATCCATCCGGGGTCAGCCGAATGGATTTTTTATAGTAAGTAGATATGAATGTGTCCATTGTGATTATTCCCAACTGCCTGCTGTGCTGGCTTCAGTGAGGGAGCCCATGTAGATGTCGCCGTATTGTGACTTGTATTGGTCTTCTTCTGCCAGGTTGTTATAGAAAATCTTGTTCCAGAACTTGCTGAACACGCCAGCGTTCTCCGGAGTAATGCTTCTGTCCATGTTGACAAGGATCTGGTCTTTAGACACATCGATTCTGTAAACCGGAATCTCGTAGGTCTTGGATGCGATGGAACCCGTCTGGATTGCATATTTCTCCTTGTCGCTGAACGGGATGTACTGGAAATTCTTGAAATTTTCAAGGGTCAGGTTGGGGTCGAGCTCCAACATCTTGTCGATGGCGGGGATTTTGACGACCTGTTTCTTGATGAGGCCCAGTTTGAAAGCCTGTTCCTGACTCATGGTGTCTGGGAAGTTACCGACGGTCTTTTCCACTTCCACTTGGCCGTTGTTGACGAAATCCACCAGACTGTCAATGTCGGAAGCGTATTTCTTGTAAACGTTCTTGTAGATGGTCTGCGCACAACGGATGGTCTTCAGATTGTTGACGTTGAGGGTCTTGCGGTCCTCGTAGGTCTGTCTGAATTTTTCAGGACGCATGATGCTTCTGGCTGCAAAAATGGCCAGAATGACGACGAGGAGGACTAATAGTGTACTGATTAAAGCTCTGGTCTTCATAACTTTTATATGTTTTTATTTCTTATTTACCATTGTAAAAATAGCAGGCAAAAGTAGTAAAAAAAAAGATTGGTTTCACCATCTTCGAAAAAAAATATGAAACGGGCTCATTTTCAGAAGGTGATGCGGTGAATTCCGGCCTCGTAACGCACTTCCAGAATCCGTTTGATGCACTCATAATCCTCGGCATTCCTCACAAAATCGAGTTTGGCAGTCTCCAGCAGGAGGATGGGAATGGTGGCCTGTTGCTTGAAATAGGAGATATAGCTGTCCTGGATGTTGTTCAGATACTCTGCGGTGATGTCTTTCTCGAACTCGCGCCCGCGCATGGCGATGTTCTGCAGCAGATGCTCGGCATCATTATATAAATATAGTATGAGTTCCGGCTTGGGCAGAAATGACGATATGGTGTCGAACACGTTCTTATAGAGGTTGTATTCGTCGGTCAGCAGGTTGTTTTTGGAGAAGATGATGCATTTGTCGATGAAGTAGTCGCCGATGACAAAGTCGGTGAACAGATCTCGCGCCGACAACAGGTTCTTGAGCTGCTGGTAGCGGTCCATCAGGAAGGTCATTTCCACAGGGAATGCATAATGCAGCGGGTCTTTGTAAAATTTAGGAAGAAAAGGGTTGTCGGCAAAGCGCTCCAGCACCAGCTCTGCATTGAAGTCCTGTGCCAGCATCTTGGTGAGGGTGGTCTTGCCCGCCCCGATACACCCTTCAATTACTATATAATTATACGGTATCATACTTTGTGTCCTTTGTGTCCTTTGTGTTCTTAGCGTTATTTATCTTCTTTATCATGAACAATCGGAATCTCGCCCAGCAAGTCCAGTTCCTCCAGCTGTTGCAGCACAAACTCACGGTCATGGATGTGCGGGTGGGGGAGCGTGAGCCGGTCGTCGTGGTACACAATATGGTCGTAGTCCAGTATATCAAGATCGATGGGACGGTTGTGATACACGGGCACGCCGTTTTCATAATGGGTCTTGACCGTCCGCCCGAGTTGCCGCTCTATTCCTTGCAGGACATCCAGGAGCTCCAGCGGTTCCAGTTCCGTGAGGATGACAACAATCTGGTTCAGGAAAGCAGGAGCGTCAAAGCCCCAGGATTCGGTTTCCGCCAAGGTGGAGGCGCGAACGGTCACTCCTGCACGCGTATCCACCATTCGGCGCGCCTGCGCCAGATAACCCGCACGGTCGCCGATATTGCCGCCCAATCCGATGATTGCCTGCTTTTTGTTCATCGCCGCAAAAATAAAAAAAAAGACGCTCGAATCAGAGCGTCTTCTAGTCTAATTGTTGATGAGCAGGATCTGTCTGCCGTAACCGCTTGAAATCACTTCCAATGATCTGGAATAGTTCAAAATGTTGTTGATAATGCGACGTGACGGCCTTTCTTTTTTCACAGATCTCCTCTCTAAAGTAGTAGAGGTTTTCTCCATGGGCTGGAATTTACGTTAGTATTTGTGTTGAACAATAGGTTAACGCAACCCTCGGTGAAATATTTTATCCCCATGCATTTTTTCTTGTATTTTTCAACACGGGAGATGTTCATTTACGATAATCATCTCTTAAACAGGAAGTAAACCGCCAATACCAATAAGCCAAACCCAATCAGGTGGTTTACGCGTAAAGGCTCGTTCTTGAAGAAAATCAGCATGAATACGGTGAACACCGTGAGGGAAACCGCCTCTTGTATGACTTTCAACTGCCATAGATTGAAAGGGCCGCCGTTTTCGACGAAACCGATACGGTTGGCGGGAACCTGGCAGCAATACTCGAACAGGGCTATTCCCCAACTGAACAGAATCACCAAGGGCAGAGACAACTTCGAGAACCATGTGGCACTTTGCAATTTCAGGTGGCTGTACCACGCAAGGGTCATGAATATGTTAGAGCAGAGCAACAATCCAATACTATACAAACCTTTCATAATCTTTTCAATAATAGTTTTGCCCAATAGGGCAATAGAGTATTTTTTAGCGGCTGCAAAAATAGAAAAGTTATCTATAATCCATATCGCCACGAGAATCGAATATTCAAGGCGATATTTATACTTGGTAGATAAAAATCAAATTCCATGATAGCTGAATAGAAAGGGGACAAACGATGAGTAGGAGCACATTAACCGCACACCCGCTTATTACAAATGTCAACCTATCAAAATCAGTAAAGCTACAAAAGTATCAACATGTAATTAACATGGATTACAACGCTAAACAAACACAATCGTTGAATTTACAAATATAACATATAATAACCGAGTGTGGGTGTGGGTAATAGTTCCATTTACTTCCGGAATCACACACCTGGAAGTGCCCACCTATTTAATCACCCCATAATTAACCGCACGGGTTACTATACTGTATAAATATTTATATATTATTGAAAACCAATGCAATTACTGTAATAATATAATTCTTTTGTTTAAGTTATAAGTGATTTTAATTAACAATCCTTAGAAACGATTTTCGATTATATGTAATACATTCTATATTAACTAATTGAAATTATTATATAAAGTAAGAAAAACGGTATTTATCAACATTCTCGCCAACCTGATGTTTTAGTTTTGTATTTTTGCCAACTGTAAAAACATCGATAGGATGTTTGGTTGAAAGTGGTTTTATCATGAGATATTTAAATTTTATTTTTGTAATATGGTTGATAGGATTAAACAAGTAATGGAGTATGAACAAATGTCACCAACGGCATTTGCTGACAAGATTAACGTCAACAGGTCCAGTTTGACGCACATTTTTTCAGGACGTAATCAGCCCAGTTTGGATATTGCCAAGAAGATTCTGATCGCGTTTCCTGAAATAAGCACGGAGTGGTTGATCATGGGTATGGGCAATATGATACAAGATGTGCCTGTGCCTACCGAGACGCCCGTGCCTGTGAAAAACGTGGACAACATGCAACAGACGGATCTGTTCTCCGGTACTGAAGATGAACAGTTGGAGCAACCTTCTCTTGAAAATGCTAAAACTGTTGAAACTGAACCAATCGTAAAAGATCAAGAATCGGAAGATGAAGATGTTACGACTTCTGGTAACGTTGAAAGGAAAACTCAACGAGCTATGGAAGAGACTGTTATGGCTCCAACCGTTGTGAATGAGAGGACGGCTGTTGTCCCTGCCCGCACGACGCGAGGAAGAGGCAGAGTGTCAGAATCGAATTTTTCGACCTCTGGTCCGCGTCGCGACCGGATATCGAATTCTCAGAGCGATAAGAAATTGGTGAAGATCGTGTTTTTCTACGATGACAGAAGCTTTGAGGAGTATCGACCGAATTAAGGTATTGGGTTAACGTTGGATGTTCCGCCGCCTGCAAGATTACGGGGTTAAAGTTGGGGGTTCCGCTCAACGCTGTCGCGTTTCGCGGAATGGTGAATGTTAGGTGGGGTGATGTGGTGAAGTTGCGTTGATTTTTGCTAGCAGAAATCAACGGAATGGTGCAAGGCAGGCCGTAGGTCTGCCGGGCTTGGTAGCCGGGGGTGTTAACCCCCGGGATGGCGGTCGTGTGCGATGGTATCGCGGCGCAGTTGTTGTTTGCGCCGGAGCAAGTTGCGTGCCGCTGCGAAATGACAACACGTGAATTGAAAAAATCGTATATTTGCACCGTTTAAAATCAGAAAAAATGAAAACAAAAAAGTATAAAATCTATGAGCAGTCCCTGCCCGAAGCGAACGACCCGGTTGCAGCATACGAAGCAAAGTCAGCCGAGATGAAGTGTGCCCCATCTCCGATGGATGCCCCATTGTCTGAAGAAACAAAACCGGACGGTTTTGATGCTTGCTATGCCAAATTGAAGGCAGAAGCCGATGCGAAATTTGGTGTTAAAGAGCGCATGACGGTGGATGAGTATTTCGGTAAGTTGTGGCATATCGTTGAGGGGCTCTATGAAAATATATAGTATAGTCATCAGTTTTGCAGCAGAAACGGATATGATGGACTTAGCCCTGTTTTTACGCAGTGTTATGTCTGTGGAAAAGGCATGGAAATACCTTCAAACCATGCGTGAAGAAGTCTTGTCATTGTCTATCCTTGCAGATTTGTATCATCCCAATCACTATGTTGATATCAAAAAATATCATCCTCGTGCTTGCCGGATGGTGTCCCACAACAAGCGATGGGTGTATGTTTTCCATAAAGAGAAAGATACCGTTGTAGTCGATAGAATCCTGCCCTCAAAGATGATCAAGGGGTAGAGGAATGCACTTTGTTGGTTTTGCGAAGTAACCTTGGAGATTCCGCCGCCTGCAAGATTACGGGGTTAACCTTGGAGGTTCCGCTCAACGCTGTCGCGTTTCGCGGAATGGTGGTGGGGTCATTGCAATATGTTCCGATTTCGCGGCGGCGCGTGTGTGTTACATCGCACGGAATATGCGCGCCGCGATCATTATCCGACACGCAACCCATCCCGGGGATTGCCATCCCCGGCTAACAAGCCATGCACGCCTACGGCGTGCGCCCACGCACAACCCATAGCCCTCAACCCCCTCTCTCGCTCTATACCACGCACCATTCCGCCGCTTGCTGCGCAAGCGAGCGGAACCCCCAACGTTAACCCACAAACAAAAAAAAGGCGCAGCCTCACGGCCACGCCCTTCATCGCAATTATTCAATCTTATATTTCATCTTTCAACGTCAAAGTCAACGTCAACGTCATAGTTCATCGTCATCGTCATAGTTCATCGTCATCGTCATAGTTCATTGTCAATGTCATCGTTCCTCGTTCCAGCTAATCGCGTACGCAACGGACAGAAAAACCGCAACCCCTGGTGCCGTAGCTCCTGTCCACGTTTGCGTTGGTGTAGTACAGGCACCGGAACCACGCCCAGTTGCTATTGGTCTCCGTAGTAGACCAAAACTTGGCGTGGATGCCGAAATTGTTGTAAATTCCCTTGTAGGTGCCAGCGGGAAGAGCGGAAAAGCCGGTGGCGTTGTTGGTCGTACTGGGTTCGTAGCCGACAGCATCTGGAACCGAACTGCTCTCCCACCCCCATGTCGCAGCCAAAGCTTTGGCTAAATAATTACTGTTACCACTGGACATATATTCTGGACGCGTTTTCATGTAGTCCGTCAATTGCGTCCACTCCGCATCACTCGGCACGTGCCAGCCTTTGGGGCAGATGCCCTGTACCCCGCTGGGATTGGCATCGGAGGATTCTGCCCCGTGCATCACAGCTGCCCAGTTGTACAGATATCCGTACGCGGGAACATTGACCATGTTCTCCTCATTGCTTTCGTATGTCCCTGGTGCATAGCGATAGGGTTCTGTCATACTTGCTGTATCTCCTAACGGAATCGCCGTTCCGTCAGCGTATCGAGTGGTGCGCAGGTTGGAAGCCATCCACACCTGGTTGCCGATTTTCACGGCGTCGTACTTGTTGCCGTCAATGTCCGTCACCGCGTTGCGGATCACATCCGCAGTGGAGGGGTACTCCTGGCTGCTGGAGCCACCGCCGCCTTCCTCCTCATTGCCCCCTTCGGGGCCGCAAGCGGTTAAACTGAGCGCAACAACTGCAAAGGCTGCAATCATCAAAATCATCTTTCTTTTCATATTTCAGAATATTTAGCGCTCCCCAGCACCCCGAGAGCATTAACACAAAAAGAAGCGTGGCACTGATATACCACTTCTTCTAATGGAGGTCGTGAGAAAACCTAATGATGTAGATGTGGAACCAGCCCACGCTATTCGCGCAAGCCATCACACTCTCTTGCATCATTATTTGGGAAATTTCTCACGTTTCCATTAGCAAGACGAGCATAACGCTTCGTTAGAGTCAAAAAAATCGTCTCAATCCTGAAAATCGGATTGACGGGGCAAAGATAATAAAAAATCAAAGTGACACGGTCAACGTTGGGGGTTCCGCCGCCTGCAAGATAACGGGGTTAACCTTGGAGGTTCCGCTCAACGCTGTCGCGTTTCGCGGAATGGTGGTGGGGTCATTGCAATATGTTCCGATTTCGCGGCGGCGCGTGTGTGTTACATCGCACGGAATATGCGCGCCGCGATCATTATCCGACACGCAACCCATCCCGGGGATTGCCATCCCCGGCTAACAAGCCATGCACGCCTACGGCGTGCGCCCACGCACAACCCATAGCCCTCAACCCCCTCTCTCGCTCTATACCACGCACCATTCCGCCGCTTGCTGCGCAAGCGAGCGGAACCCCCAACTCTAACCGTTAATTGCGCAAGTGGCGGAACCTCTGAACATCACATATTGCCTTCATAAAAAAAGGATGGCCTTACGACCATCCTTTCTCGTTGATTTTTATTCCAACTATTAGTACTTGTAGAAACCTTCGCCGGTTTTGCGGCCGAGGAGGCCGGCACGCACCATCTTGCGCAACAGCGGGTGCGGACGGTACTTGGGATCACCGAACTCGTTGTAGAGCACTTCCATGATGGCGAGGTTCACATCGTTGCCGATAAGGTCGGCCAATGCGAGCGGGCCCATCGGATGGTTGGCACCCAGCATCATGCACTTGTCAATGTCCTCAGCACTTGCAATGCCGTCGGCCAAGATGCCTACAGCCTCGTTGATCATCGGGATGAGGATGCGGTTCACCACAAAGCCCGGAGCCTCGTTCACGAGCACCGGAGTCTTGCCGATGGAGGTGGCCAAATCCACGATCAGCTTGCACACCTCGTCAGAGGTTACCTGCCCCTTGATGACTTCCACCAATGCCATTCTGTCGGCGGGGTTGAAGAAGTGCATGCCGATGAATTGGGTGGGACGGCTGGTGCAGGCGGCGATTTCCGTGATGGACAAAGATGATGAGTTGGTGGCGAAGATGGTCTCCGGCTTGCAGATCTTGTCCAGCTCGGTGAACACATCCTTCTTGAGCTGCATATCCTCCACAGCTGCCTCAATCACGAGGTCGGCATCGGCAAATGCGGCATAATCCGTGGTAGTGGTGATGTTGGCGAGGATAGCGTCAACGGCTTCCTGGGTCAGTTTGCCCTTCTCCACGAGCTTGCCGTAACCTTTGGCGAAAGAGCCCATAGCCTTGTCGAGGCTCTCCTGGGTTCTACTTTTCATAACAACCGGCATCTTGGCGGCGAAAGCCTTCACAATGCCCTTGGCCATTGTACCTGTTCCGATAACACAAATTTTCATATCTCGAATTTTTTAAAGTGTATAATTAATAAAAAATAAGTCAATGTTCATAGTTCATTGTCAAAGTTCATAGTTCATAGCTCATCGATTCTTAAATTCCGGTTTTGCCTTGTTCAAAAACGCCGACATGCCCTCTTTCTGGTCCTTCGTGGCGAAGCATTTGCCGAACATCTTGTTCTCGAACGCGATGGCGTCGTCAGCGGCAAGGTCGTACTCCTCGTTGATGCACTGTTTGGCGTAGCGGATGGCGATAGGGGCGTTGACCACAATGCGGTTGGCGAGGTTCATGGCCTCTTCCATGAGCTGTTCGGGCTCGTAGATAGCGTTCACCAATCCGATGCGAAGCGCTTCATCTGCGCGGATGGCGCGGCCCGTATAGATCAGCTCCTTGGCCATGCCCATGCCCACGAGTTTGGCCAAGCGGTAAGTTCCCGAGAATCCGGGGATGATGCCCAGGCCGACCTCCGGCTGTCCGAACTTGGCCTTGTTGGAGGCGATGCGGATATCGCACGCCATGGCCAGCTCGCAGCCACCGCCTAACGCAAAGCCGTTCACGGCGGCTATCACCGGGATGGGCAGCGTTTCGATTTTGCGGAACACCTGCGCACCGAGTCTGCCGAACACTTCGCCCTCGGCCTCGTTCAGGTTGGCCATCTCCGAGATGTCGGCACCGGCTACAAACGACTTCTCACCGTCGCCCGTGATGATGAGCGCGCGAATGTCGGTGTCTATATTGGAAATGAAATCATCCAGTTCTTTCAGGATGGTGGAGTTGAGGGCGTTAAGCGACTTCGGAGCAGATATTGCCAGTGTGCATATCGCGCCCGTATTGTTAATCTTCAAAAAGTTATATTCCATAGAGGCATATTTTTTTCTAAAACGATTGCAAAAATACAAAATTTATTTCTGTTGCTGAATGAATTTGTCCAGCTCTTTTTTGCTGTTGTCAAACTCAAAAACAGAATTCAGCAGATAGTATTGGTTCTGGTCCACGCAACGGAAATAGGCGGCTTTGGCGAAATCCAACCGGGTGTTGTCGAACTCGAACAATTGGCAAATCCGACTGATTTGATTAACGGTCAGCAGATTACCAGAGACCACCTGTTTTGCGGTGGAGAGTTTGGTGTTCTCAAATTTCTCGTTTCTTATCACGGATAACGCCCTTTGGAAATCCCTCTCATTCATAGCCGCAGGAAAATGATCCGGATGGGGCTGGTGTTGGTCGAATGTATTATGGCCTATCGAAATACCATACAGGTTGTTCTGCTTGTCGATGGTGAAGTTGTTGCCAAACCGTCCGATTTCCACATATTGGCCGATTGTGACATGCTCCCGGTTATCCATTTCCACTCGCAAATAGTGCTTTCCTTCAGGAACAAAATCCATTTTCACGAATTTTGACGGTTGCTTGTTCTGTTGGACATCATCCAGGAAAAGCCAGAATTTCTGATGTGAAGAGGAGACTGTCAGCGAGGGCTGGGCTGGGGGTGCACCCATAGGCGGTCGTTGGGCATGCAAAGAGGAAATAGCGACTATAGACAAAACTATCAGGATAGCAATAACCGGTTTGTTTTTCATAATACTACATTTATATACAATATCATTTAAGAGACTGCAAAAGTATTATTTTAAATTGAATGTGGAATGTTTTTTCTATTTTTGCACTTGTCTAACTGAATCCAGTAAAATGGAATATCTCATACAAAACATCACAATAGTCAATGAGGGTAAAACCTTTGAGGGAAATGTATTCATCTCGGGTGGCACAATCGCCAAAATCATACCTTCTGGGGAAGAATTCGATGCGCGTCACGCCACGGTGATTGACGGCCGGGGAAAATATCTGATTCCGGGCGTTATTGACGAGCATGTGCACTTCCGCGAGCCGGGCATGACTGCCAAGGCGGATATGCGCAGCGAGAGCAGGGCAGCCGTTGCCGGCGGTGTCACCTCCTTCATGGAGATGCCCAATACGGTGCCGCAAACCACGACTCAGGCGCTGTTGCAAGATAAGTTCGACCTTGCGGCAGAGAAATCGCTCGCCAACTATTCGTTTTATCTCGGGGCCACCAACGACAATCTCAACGAGGTGACGGCCACTGATCCTGCACGGGTATGCGGCATCAAGCTGTTTATGGGTTCCAGCACCGGCAATATGCTGGTGGACCGCAACACTGCTTTGGAAGCACTGTTCAAGGAGTCGCCCTGCCTTATTGCCGCCCATTGCGAGGATGAGGAGATCATCCGACAAAACACACAGCATTACAAGGAATTGGTGAAAGAGGGTAGTGTGCTCCCGACCGCAAATCTGCATCCGTTTGTGCGCACGGCGGAGGCCTGCTACCGTTCCTCTGCCAAAGCGGTGGAACTGGCCGCCAAGACGGGCGCGCGCCTGCATGTCATGCATGTGTCCACCCAACAGGAACTCTCCCTGTTCAGAAACAATATATCATTACATGATAAGAAGATAACAGCGGAAACATGTCCACATTATCTGCTTTTTGACGATACGGATTACGACAAACTGGGTTTTGCCATCAAGTGCAATCCGGCCATAAAGACGGCGAAAGACAGACAGGCACTGCGTGAGGCCTTGCAGGACGGGCGCATCGACACCATCGGCTCCGACCACGCCCCGCATCTCATACCCGAGAAGTTCACCGACGACTACTTTACTGCCAAGTCGGGATTCCCGTCCGTGCAACACAACCTGCCCATGATGATGGAACTCGGTTTGGATATGGCAAAAATCGTGCAACTGATGTGCCACAACCCGGCCATCCTGTATCAGATTGACCGTCGCGGCTTCATCCGTGAAGGTTATCACGCCGACTTGGTCATCGTGGACCCGCGCGCTGAGCATCAGATCACGCCGGAGGAACTCTTTTACAAATGCGTTTGGACGCCCTATTTAGGCCAAACCGTGCACGCCAAAGTGACGCACACTTTCGTGAACGGCAATTTGGTGTTTGAGGACGGGGAGATTCACGACGAGTGGCGCGGCGAGCGGTTGAGATTCCATCGAGGGTAGTTTTGTTTGCTTTAAATCTAACAAAAATCCCTTTATAAGGAAAAATGTGTCATTATTATCGGAAAACAAACCCAAAAACAACATGAAAAAGCACATCACCATCGTCATCCTGACAGCTTGCGCCTGTCTTCAGGCCTTTTCACAAAACACAGAGTATTCGCGGAGCGGCAAAGATGGCGTCTGGTTTGAGGTGAGAAACGACACTGCGAATTCTTGCCGCTACACCGAGGACAACAAAATCTATCAGGCGGAGCGGGAGTTTACTTTCGGGTTCCGCTATTACGATCCGCAGGGCAAAGAACGCTATATGCGGTACGAACGTATTCCAAAACAGGGATATGAACTTACGGAAACCGGTGACACCAACACATATACCTATTATGTGGCGGATTTTTCTTTTTCGGATGTTTTTGATGCTAAAGACTCTTGCATCAATCGTTATGAGGTGGAAGTCTCATGCACAGCTGAGCCTTTCAGGAAAGATTATGATCAAACGGTGGAGGCTTTTTACTTTCTGTTTGATGACCAGCGGTCGAGATGGCCCTTGTCATGGTCCGGTATCGTAGAGAATGAGCGGAATTTATGGATGCATCCCATTAGAGATTGTCTTTTCACGATTCTTGAACTCAATCCATTCCCCTATATCCAATATCCCATCGAAAAAGGGAAGAGCTGGAAGTGGAAGCTCACCATCGGTAGCCAGTGGGGCGACGAGCGTTGGAAAACCTGGACGGGCGGCATCGTCAACAAGTACAAATACAAGATCACCGACACAGATTGCGAAGTGGTCACACCAATGGGCACGCTCCCGTGCGTGAAGATGGATGCCGTCGCAAAAAGCCGCATCGGAAAGACCTACCTAACAGCCTATTACAACGACACCTACGGCTTTGTGAAGATGGACAACACCAACATTGACGGGTCAAGGATTGTCATTGATTTGGTGGGGGTGAATTATTAGATGCAAGACATGGAAAAGGTTGGATTTAAGGTGATTGCGGTGAGAAAGTGATTGTTTTCACAAGGAATAATATTGAACAATTCAAAAAAGTGTATATCTTTGTAGCAGAAAATAAAATAGAAAAATGGCAAAAGATTATTCAACAGAAGACATTAACAAACAAGAGGTTAACGAGCCAGAAGTTCAGTATGTGTCCTCTCCTCATGGTACTTTTCGCACAGTTGGTGAAGACGAACTGGCGGAATGTATCACGCTCGAGGAGTGGGAATCTGAACTGACGACAATTATCCATGAACACTATCAATCCAACCATGAAAGTCGTAGTCAGTTCCATTGTAAGAATTAAAATTAACGAATTCTTTAAGGCCGCCATGCGGAATCATCCGTCTCTCACCCGGCTACGACATCCGCGCGGTATTAAGTTCCATGAGATCGGATTCCGACGGTCGCCGTCCCCATTAGGGGACACATATCTGTAGAAAACGGATGCCCGTGCGTTCCCAAAATCCCCGTCAGGGGATTCATTACATCCGCTTGTATTTATCGTAATTCGTTGATATGCAAACCCTAATGGGGTTGTAACGGGCCGTATGCGCTCCCTGGCTACAGATATGGATTCCCTATCGGGGATGAGAACCACGCGTTATTCATCATTCTTAGTTGCCTTTCTCACTGCAATCACCCGGAACCCGACCTTCGGGGAGGATGCGTCGTAATAGGTCTCGCTGTCGATGCGGATGTCATAGCTGGGGGCGAGGAAGCTGCCGCCAAATGCGACACTCTGCTTATCAACCATCTCCGCCACATTGCCGCACATGTTGTATAGACTATGATGCGTTTTATAATCACTACTCTATGGTTTTCAGATGTAGGAAGCACCATTGTCCAACATGAAACGCAAAGAATCTATGTCTTTGATTTTTCATTTTTTTTAGGCCCCTTTTCGTATTTTTGCGTCTTTCAAAAAGAATGATGCAGGCACAGCAATTTTGGACAAAGGCGTATCAGCGCAATATCGGCAAGATGATCGGAATGAATTTCCGATATGTGGGCGATCGTGCCCTTGCCGAAGACCTTGCGCATGACGCTTTCCTCAAGGCTATTGAGAAATCGGAAAGTTACCGTCATCTCGGCAGTTTTGAGGGGTGGCTGATGCGCCTCAATCTGAACAATACCTTGGACTGGCTGCGCCGCCAACCGAAATTCATGTCCATTGAGGACCTGTCTGTTATGGTTGAACTGCAATACCCGGATGTAGAGACGCAAAATTTTGCGTCTCCACAGGATGAAGATTTCACGGAAGAGGAGATATTGTCGGCCATCTGCGCCCTGCCAGAAAAACAACGCACAGTGTTCAATCTGTACGTATTCGAAAAACAGAAACACACCAAAATTGCCGAAACCCTGCAAATTGGTGTGCGCAGTTCCAAGCGTTATCTTGCAGAAGCAAGGGTTCGGTTGCAGCAGTTATTGAAAAACAAACAACAACATAAAAAATCGGGCATTATGATTCTATTATCTTTGATTTCATTACGGGGACATGCTATTGATCGCCTTTGCCGCACCAAACTGAAGCATTTCGCAATGGCACCCTCAGGATCATCGCCGCTGACTGCATTCCAGTGGGCTATCGCGCCGAAACCATCCGCATGGCTGGCTTTATCCGCTGGTCAAGGTCCTGCGGTTGCCGGAATTGCCGGAGTTGGCATGGCCGCCGCCGTGGCAAGTTCTGTGGCCGTTTGGCAGGCAAAACCTACCAAGACAACAACACCGTTGCCAAAATCTGACATATCCGAATGGGTCACCGCCACCGATTCCACGGACACGCTTGCAGTTCAAAGACCAGAACCGGAACACCCACAAAACACTGATACATCGGTTGTTTCTGCGGAGAGTGCATCTACGCCAATCGCCCAAAGCACCTCTCAACCAGCCGAACCTACGGAACCCTTGTCGTCCGAATCGCATCATGCGGTAGTCAAAGCGCCGGCACCAAATCATGGCCTAAAAATATTCCGGCGCAACGGCTACTGCGGTCTGCAAGATGAGGAAGGGAACATTATCGTGTATCCGAAATACTCCAGCATCGGACCGTTTGACGTGTACAGGAGCGGCTGGGCAATGGTGGACCTGTTCGGATTCAAGGGTTTTATCGACAGCAATGGGCGGGAGGTCGTACACCCCCAATACGATGAAATCGGCACATTCGGTTACTATATGGATGGAAGGGCATGGGTGCGCAAAGGAAATTTATACGGTTTGATTGACCTGACCGGACAGGAGGTGGTGCCCGTGACACACAAACTAAAAGAATTGATTCAACATTAACATTTAGCGCTTATTTATATTTTTAAATCCAACACCAATGAAAAAAATAGTATTAACTTGTATTATCATTTTGTCAATCAGTGTTTTACATGCACAATCAAACGGCAATTCCGATATGGATGTCACAGCTGTGGATATTGATTTGCCAGGTAATATCATCATAAAGCAATCCACCGGAACCCAAATGTGGAGCGTAAAAGCCAGCAACAATAATTACACACAGTATGTCCACGCTGAAGTCGCCGATGGAAAACTTCTTCTTTATCTGGACGACGCCGCACCGAAAGTGAAAATGGGCATCCAGGTGGAGATACAACTTCCTGTTCTGAAGGAACTTTCTTTGCACGGTACATGCGATGTGCTTATTGCCACTCGCAATGAACCACAATTGAGTGTCCGGCATTATGGCACAGGTAATTGTAATTTAGTAGCGTTGAATATTGGAAAATTCTTGGAATTGCATAACAATGGGACAGGCAGTATCAAGATCGTGGAACGGCTTGACATGGAAACAGGTGAAAGTATTCCTTTCATCGTCCCCATAATTAGCACCGAATCCCTGCTCCTTCACAATTCGGGCACTGGAAACATCTCCCTTGAATCTTGTTCGGCCAGTTCTGTGGTGATCAACAATCAGGGAACGGGCGATGTGATTGCAAACATGCTGAACTCCGAAACCGAAGTTATGACGTTGGAAAACAAAGGCACGGGCGAACTCAATCTTCTCAACCTGAATGTGAAGCAGTTGGGGTTGAAAAACATAGGGACGGGCAATGTAAAACTAAACGGCAAAGCAGAATCTTTGCGGCTGTATTGTGTCGGGATTGGAGATGTAAAAGCTCCTTCGTTAGTAGCTAAGACAGCACACATTACGAATAGCGGAACAGGCTATATCAAAGCCAATGTCACGGACACCGCGTACATTTCCAATCAATGTGATGCAAAGAATGTAGAAATTATTGGAGGTGGCAAGGTGGTAAGGGAGTGTTTTTGAAAAAAAATCAAGTGTGCACACCATTTTTTTTGTATCTTTGCCCGCCTTTATAGCGGGCCTTTCGTTTTTAATATTAACTCAAAAAAACATACGATTATGGAAAAAGCTCAGATGAGAGAAGTGATTGCCAAGCGCGTTGCCAAAGAACTCAAAGACGGCGACGTAGTGAACTTGGGTATCGGTCTGCCGACCATGGTTCCTAACTATTTACCGAATGATGTGCATGTGATTCTCCAGACCGAGAACGGCATGATTGGAATGGGTCCCACCCCCGAAGAGGGCAAAGAGGACGTGAACCTGATCAATTCCGGCGGCGGTTTCATCACCGCACAACCCGGCGCAGTCTCTTTCAGCTCGGCTGATTCCTTCGCCCTGATCCGTGGCGGCCACGTGGACGCAACCGTACTAGGCGCTATGCAAGTGGACGAGCACGGCGACATCGCCAACTGGATGATTCCCGGCAAGCTCACCCCGGGCATGGGCGGCGCTATGGATCTCCTCATCGGAGCCAAGACCGTGATTGTGGCCATGGAGCACACCCAGAAGGGAAACCCCAAAATCCTGCACAAATGCAACCTGCCCCTCACCGCCAAGGGCGCTGTTGACATGATTGTCACCGAGATGGGCGTCATGGTGGTCACCGACAAGGGCCTCGTGCTCACCGAATTGCATCCTGAGTTCACCATTGAAGACGTAAAAGCCGCTACTGAAGCCGATTTCGCCGTCTCCCCGGACCTCAAACCCATGCAACTTGATTAGTTTCATGGGGTAAATGGAGCAAAGAAGGTAAATGAGGTAAACCTCATGTACCCAATTCACCCCTTGTACCACATGCACCCTTTTCATCCATTTCACCCAAAACAGTACAATATCGAATAATAACCACTAATAACTGAACAATGGATTTTAGCTTAAACAAAAGAGAAGAACTTTTCCTGCAGATGATCCGCAAGTTTGCCGCAGAGGAAGTTCAACCGCTGGCTGCCGAAGTTGACGATCAGGAGCGTTTCCCGATTGAGACGGTAGAGAAGATGGCCAAGATTGGCATCATGGGCATTCCCATCCCCGTGGAATACGGCGGACAGGGCGGCACCAACCAAATGTATATCATGGCAGTTGAAGAACTGTCGAAAGTATGCGCCACCACGGGCGTTATCGTGAGTGCGCACACCTCCCTGTGTATGAACCCGATTCTGGAGTTCGGCACAGAGGAACAGAAACAGAAATATTTGCCGAAGCTCGCTTCCGGCGAGTGGATTGGCGCATTCGGCCTCACCGAACCCAACGCCGGTACGGATGCCGCCATGCAGCAGACCACAGCCGTGTTGGACGGCGAGGAGTGGGTGCTCAACGGCAGCAAGATATTCATCACCAACGCCGGCTACGCACATGTGTATGTGATCATGGCCATGACCGACAAATCGCTCGGCACCAAGGGCATCTCCGCCTTCATCGTGGAGAAGGGCACTCCCGGCTTTTCCATCGGCAAGAAGGAGAAGAAGATGGGTATCCGTGGCTCCGCCACATGTGAGCTGATTTTCGAAAACTGCCGCATCCCCAAGGCAAACCTGCTCGGAGAACTCGGCAAGGGTTTCAAGATTGCCATGATGACGCTGGACGGCGGCCGTATCGGTATCGCTTCCCAAGCTCTCGGCATCGCCCAGGGCGCGCTGGATGCTACGGTGAAATACACCAAGGAGCGTAAACAGTTCGGCAAGACGCTGGCCCAGTTCCAGAACACACAGTTCCAGATGGCCAACCTGGAGACCAAAATCCAGGCCGCTCGTCTGCTCGTGCGACAGGCCGCATGGAAGAAAGACATGCACCTCCCGTATTCCGTGGACGCCGCCATGGCCAAGCTGTACTGCGCTGAAACCGCTATGGAGACGACCACCAAGTGTGTGCAGTTCCACGGCGGCTACGGCTACACCCGCGAGTACGAAGTGGAGCGCATGATGCGCGACGCCAAGATCACCGAGATCTACGAAGGCACCTCTGAGGTTCAACGCATGGTCATCGCCGGTAAATTATTCAAATAATATATACATAAGGGCGAAATATTTTTCGTCCCGACATTAAAATAACAGCGCAAAATTTTGCGTCTCTACATTAAAACAAATAACAACAGAACAATGAATATCATCGTAACAATAAAACAGGTTCCAAACACCAACGTTATCAAAATCAACCCCGTGACGGGCACGTTGATCCGCGAAGGTGTTCCCTCCATCCTGAATCCTGACGACGCTTCCGCCCTGGAGATGGCGTTGCAACTGAAGGACAAGTTCGGGGCACACGTCACGGTCATCACGATGGGTCCGCCGCAAGCCGACGCCATCTGCCGCGAGGCCTTTGCCATGGGTGCCGACCGTGCCATCCTGCTGTCTGACCGCAAGTTCGCTGGTGCCGACACACTGGCCACCTCCTACGCGCTCTCCGGCGCCATCAAAACTCTCGACTACGACCTTATTCTCGCCGGCCGCCAAGCTATCGACGGCGACACGGCCCAAACGCCCGTGTCCCTGGCCCAACATCTGGACCTGCCGCAGGTGACCTACGCCACCAATCTCGAGTTCGACGGCAAGAAACTCTGCACCGTGACCAAAGAGACCGAAGAGGGTTACCAAATCCTCGAGGTGGAAACGCCTTGCGTGCTCACCGTACTTTCCTCCGCCATCAAACCGCGCTACATGACCGTCAAGGGTATCATGGAAGCCTACGACAAGGAAGTGGAAGTGTGGGGCGCCGACAAACTTGACGTGGAATTGGAACGTCTTGGACTTTCCGGCTCTCCCACCCGCGTAAAGAAGTCATTCACCAAACCGCAGAAACAACCCGGCGAGGTGTTTGAGGTGGATCCCGAAGAGGCTGTGGAAATCATCATCAAGAAACTGAAAGAGAAACATATTATTTAACCGAGAATTTTTAAGACAATGGAAAAAACTGATTATAAGAACATACATGTATTTGTGGAGCAACGCGACGGCGTTATCCAATCCGTGGCTTTGGAATTGCTCGGTAAGGCTCACGAGCTCTCCGCCGACCTTCACGAGAAGGTGGTGGCCGTGTTGGCCGGCTATCAGATCAAGGATCAAGCCCAAATGTTGATCGAATACGGTGCAGACGAAGTGATTTGCATGGACGCTCCGGAGCTGAAAGACTATCTCACAGAGCAATACACGCAGGCCATCTACCAAGTGGTGATGGAGTTCAAGCCCAGCATCATGCTGATTGGCGCATCCACCATCGGCCGTGATTTGGCACCGAGACTGGCATGCCGCCTCAACACCGGTCTGACCGCCGACTGCACCAAGTTGGAGATTACGGAAGACCTGCAACTGGCCTCCACGCGTCCCGCCTTCGGAGGCAATCTTATGGCCACCATCTTGAATACGGAGCACAGACCGCAAATGTCCACCGTGCGTCCGGGCGTGATGCAGAAGATGGCCCGCGACAACAGCCGCAAGGGCGAAGTCATCGACTTCAAGCCCACCTTTGAGAGCGACAAATTCAAAGTGCGTCTGGTTAAGAACGTGAAGGAAGACAAAGGTACTGTGGACATCACAGATGCCAAGATTCTGATCTCCGGCGGTCGTGGCGTGGGCAACAAGGCCGGTTTCGACAAGCTGCAGGCTTTGGCAGACGTACTTCCCGGCGCGGAGGTTTCCTCCTCCCGTGCCATGGTGGATGCCGGTGTCATCGACCACAGCCGCCAGGTGGGACAAACGGGCAAGACCGTGCGTCCGAACCTCTATCTGGCTTGCGGTATCAGCGGTGCCATCCAGCACTTGGCCGGCATGGAAGAGTCCGACTTGATCATCGCCATCAACAAAGACAAATTCGCGCCTATCTTCAGCGTGGCCGACCTCGGCATCGTGTGCGACCTGAACAAGGTTGTGCCGTTGCTCACCACCCGTCTGGCCAAGGAAATTGAAAAATAATGATCGAAATCCGACATGTTGAAAAGAGCTTCGGCTCCTTGCACGTGCTGAAGGATATCAGTCTCACGATTGAGAACTCCAAAGTGGTCACCATTGTCGGTCCCTCCGGGGCCGGCAAGACCACTTTGTTGCATATTGTGGGCACCCTCGACCGCCCTGACAAGGGCGAGGTTGTGATGGATGGGCAAACACTGACCAGCCTCTCCGACAACCAAATCTCCGAGTTCCGCAACCGGCATATCGGCTTCGTCTATCAGTTCCACCATCTGCTGCCCGAATTCACAGCGGTGGAGAACGTGGCCTTGCCAGCCATGATTGCCGGCAAGGCCCGGAAAGAGGCACTGATTCATGCCACGGAACTGCTGGATTTCATGAAGCTAAAGGACCGGGTAGGGCACAAGCCCAGCGAATTGTCGGGTGGCGAACAACAGCGCGTGGCTGTGGCCCGTGCTCTGATGAACAATCCGAAACTTATCCTGGCCGACGAGCCCTCCGGCAACCTCGATACCGAGAACGCACGCAAACTTCACCAACTCTTCTTCAACCTGCGTGACCTATTTCACCAGACCTTCATCATCGTAACCCATAATGAAGAACTTGCCGCTTTGGCAGACCGCAAAATCATTCTGCAAGACGGCAAAGTAATCCATTAATCTTATGAAAAACAAATTTCTTATAAGCATAGTGATATGCTGCATCGTTACCTTCAGCGGCTGCAGCATACTGCAATTTTCCAACTTGATGAACTGCAAGTTTGCGATGGCAGGCGTGCGGAATGTAACCTGGGCCGGAATCAACTTCAGCAATATCAACAGTGCTCGAGACCTTTCCATCACAAATATGTCGAATGCCCTGGAAGCCATCAAAAACCTGGACTTCACCATATCCTGCGATGTGAACGTCAAGACGGAGAACTCCACGAATAAAATGGCCCGGCTAGTCGGATATGACTACGAACTGTTTTTGAACGACAATACCAAACCCATCGCCACGGGCAGTAACCGCGACAAGGAGTACATCATCCCCGCCAACAGCACTGTGGTGATTCCCATCCCGGTCAAGATGGATATTGTTTCTGTGGTCAAAAACAAAGAGGTGGGTGCCATCATCAAATGCATCAAAGATATCCAGGATAAAGGAAACGGCACCTCTTCAGATGTCAAGGTGAAATTCACTCCCTATCTCAGTATGGGCAGAACACCCGTCAAATTAGCCCCGCTCACGCTGACCAAAACATTCCAGTCTTCTCCCAAAGCGACCGGTAAAGCAAAAAAGCAATCCTCAACGGCTTCACCAAAAAAGCGCTAAACCTAAACCTTAAAAACTTTAAAAACTTTACAAACTTTACGAACTTTACAAACTTTAAAAACTTTACAAACTTTAAAAACTTTACAAACTTTACAAACTTTAAAAACTTTACAAACTTTACGAACCTTAAGAACATTAAGAACCTTACAAACTTTATAAACCTTATAATCCATACATCATGATTCAAAGAATCCAATCCATCTTTTTATTTGTAGCAGCCATCATCCCCATTGTATTGCTGTTCATTCCATTTGGCTATATTGATACCGAGGAAGCTCAGTTCTTGTTCAACTCCGTATCTTTGAAATACAACATCCCCGACGGCCATACGGTAGTTCGGGTGTACTATGTGGCTTTGTGTCTGGTGATTTGCTCGGCTTTATCCCTCATCGCACTGTTCTCTTACAAGAACCGTATCCGGCAGACGCATATCATCTCCATCAACATGATTGTCTATCTGGTCACGCTGATGCTGATCCTGTGGCTTTGCCCCGATGTCATCTTCAAGAAGTTCTTCGCGGCACGCAGTATCGACTATACCTTCCAGTTCGCCCACAAGGCCGTTTTGTTGGTGATGGTTTTTGCAGAAGCGGTGTGTCTATATTTGGCCAACCGGTTTATCAAGAAAGACGAAGCCTTGGTGCGCTCTGCTGACAGACTTCGTTAAAAGCCGCATCATTATGCACATCAGAATCACCAAAGGGCTGGATTTGAAAGTTTCGGGCGACGCTGTAAAGACGGTTGCCGACATGTCTATGCCCCGGTATTGCTATGTGCATCCCGCCGATTTCAAATGGATAACACCCAAACTGGATGTTCAGGAGGGTGGCCTGGTGGAAATCGGCACACCTTTGTTTCACGACAAAGACAACAATCGGATTCGGATTGCATCGCCCGTCAAAGGCACTGTCCGGCAGATTGTCCGCGGCGAAAAGCGGGTGATTCTGGCTATCGTCATTGAGGTTGATGCAGATCAGCCGTTGCGCCGCCATGTTGAATTTCCTGACCCGTCGAATGCTGAGGAATGCACTGGATTGATGTGCCAATATGGCTTGTGGCCCATGTTGCGCCAGCGGCCGTATTCGACCATCCCAAATCCGGATATTCAACCCAAAGCGGTTTTCATCTCCTGCTTTGATTCTTCTCCCTTGGCTCCTGACTATGCTTTCATGCTGCAGGGCAGGGAAGAGGACTTCCGCTCCGGCGCACGTGTATTGCAGAGGCTCGCGCAGGCTCCGGTGCACCTGTGCATGCGCGAAGGGGCTGACAACACGCTATTCGATTCGGTGCCGGATGTGGAAAAGCACTACATCTGCGGTCCGCACCCAGCCGGCAATGTGGGCACCCAAATCCACCACATCGCTCCCATCCAAAAAGGCGAGACGGTTTGGTACATCAACCCTGAAGATGTGGCAATAATCGGGCGTTTTTTCCGTAATCACGAACTGTCCTTTGAGAGAACCGTGGCAATGACCGGCCCGTGCGTGCAAAATCCTCGTTACGTGCGAATACCCTACGGCGCCGACCTATCGGGATTGTTGGATGATATGGGCATCGTAGAGACGCATAATTATGCGTCTCTACAGGGACACGTGCGCATTATCTCCGGCAATATCCTGACCGGCACAACCTTGGACGAATGGCCATCCGTGCGTTTCCATGACCGTCAGATAACTGCGATAGAGGAGGGCGGCAAGCGCGAGTTTATCGGCTGGCTGTTGCCCGGATTCAAAAAATGGAGCCTCTCGCACACATTTCTTTCCTGGCTCACTCCAAAACGGACCTATCGTTTCGACACCTCCCTGCATGGTGGTCGTCGCACTTTCATGATGACGGATGTCTATGAGAAAGTGTTCCCCTTCGAGCTCATGCCGCTGCAACTCCTGAAAGCTTGCGCCATCAAGGACCTCGAACAGATGGAGGCCCTTGGCATCTACGAAGTGGATTCCGAAGATTTCGCCCTGTGCGAGGTGGTCTGTCCCTCCAAAACCGAATGCCAGAAGATTGTGGAAGAAGCGATGAGACAAATGAGAATTGAGAATTAAGAATTGTGATAATTCCTTAAGAAGCCCATCGGGCTTCCATATCTGTAGCCTATGTGCAATCCGTGATGTGATGTTTTAAATGACAAATGAAAAAAATATTGATCTTTTCGTTGGTGATTGGATTGGCCGTTTGGTGTGGAGCATGCAAGCACAAACCGACAGCGGTGCCCCCTGCCTTGCAATTGCCCGTCATCCACATTTACACGGACACCATCATTCCATGGGACGATCATATTCCATGCACCGTGTCCGTCGTGGCGAATGGAGATTCCATCTTGTATGGAGGCAAAATAAAATTCAGGGGCGGGGTATCATCCAAGTATTACAAACATTCATACGCGTTGAAATTTGATGCGAAGCAATCACTTTGCGGGCTTCCGGCCAACAAAAGTTGGATTCTGAATGCCAGCTACATCGACAAGACGTTTATGCGGCACAAACTCTGCTATGATTTGTTCAATATGATGGGCGAAAATAACCTGGCGCCCCAGTGCGCATACGCACTTGTAAGGGAGAATGGCCAACCGCAAGGGTTGTACGTAGTTATGCAGCGTCTCAACAGGAAAACACTCATGGTTGACAAGAATGATTCCGGTTCAGTCATCTTCAAAGAGCCGAAGCTCTTTTATTCGGATAGAAAAATTGCACAACCTGGCTCCAAAGAGGAGAATCCTCACGGGCAGACTTATCCCGACTATGACAAAGAACGCCACGATGCCATCATCACGGATTTCAGGAAATTCATCCAAAACACGCCGGACGATGAGTTCTATGCCAACATTGGCAATTGGATTGACCTGCCGAATCTCATTGACTGGCATCTGTTTGTGATATTCACGAATAGTGGTGACGGTGTGCTCAAAAACTTCTATCTGTACAAGAAGAACGCCCAGACTCCTTTTCGGATCGCGCTTTGGGACTGCGACCACAGTCTTGGGAGAGACGGCGACAATGAAAAGAACATGCTGGAACATTTGCCGAACATCCGCAGAAACATCCTGATTGACCGAATGATGAAGTCGCCGGAATATATGGAGCGTCTGCAAAGAAGGTATGCTGAACTTCGGGAATCGGGGATCTTCTCTTACGAAAACATTGAAAAAATGATGCAGGAGAATGATCCGTATGTCCGTTTGGGCTTAGAGGAAAACACGCGATTATGGCCCATCGACAGCAAGGATTACTTTGATGCCGCCGATTATGACGAAGAGTATTCCCTGATACTGGAATTTGTCAAGCTGAGCCTAGACCGAATGGACAAAGAAATGCAATATCAAGCAAAATAATAATTTACGCTATTCTCTCCAGCAAAAAGCTCACGGGCCGGAAGCCGTCGTTGCAGCTGATCATGGCGGAGTAGGGGTTCTTCATCCAGCCGTCGAAGAAGTTGCCGCGTCCGGCGGCCAGTCCCTCCACAAACCAGCGCATCGATTCCCACGCGCTGTCGCAGAGCCCTTCAGGCTTTTTTCCACCCACGGCAATCCAACTGTCACCCTCGTGCACCTCGCACGCGTGCTCGATGGGGTTCTCGTACAGGGCAGAAAGGTCGCTGTGCTGCACTTTCCTTATGGCGGTGATTTTGACGTTGTAGAGGTTCATAGAAATAAAGTGATAATACGTCGCGAAAATACAAAAAGTTTTTCAGTATTTCTCAAAACCACCCACTACTATTGCTCCGTGAAAACGAGGTAGTATGCATCGGCAGGATTTCCGACACCCACACTGGGAGTATAGAGGTAAACCGCCACCTTTTTGGAAGAGTGTTTATAGTAATGTTGGAATTCTTTCTGACGGGAAACGCTTTGCCATACACGCTGAAGCTCATTGTCATCCGTAACATTTACATAAGTGCCGCTGTTGTCGATAAAGGAGATGTGGTTCTGTCCGGGATATCTGAGATCTTTTGACATGGGCAGTCCGGCACGGAATGATGCCGGAAAATTGAGTGCGCCGCACCCATTCCATACAATGGTTCCGTCCATCAGCAGGTTGTTGATATTCTGATAGTAAAGCTTAATGTAACCGAAATCCCCCGGAGATTGATACTCTGCCAAAAATGGGATCTCGTTGCCAGTGTTCAACTTATCCGTGACGTTGAGCGCATAAAAGCCCTTGTAACGGAAAGTCAGGTAGTCCACTTTGGAAATCAGAATGTGCTTTTGGAGATCTTCGTTTCCCAAGTCGCTTTCAGTGAAGTCATCAGAAGGCTGCCCAACCCGCTGGTTTACAATTTGCATGTAAACACCATTAAAAATAGGATACAGAGTCAGACTGTATTGGTTGGCGTAGTTATCATTTCCGCTGAAAGAAGCATTCATACCTTCTGCAGGGGAAACCGTACTGAGAGCGTTGATGAGTTCCTCCGGCGTATTGAAATGTTGGTATCCGTTACCCCAGCCCGTAGAGAGTGTAAAGGAAGATCTGACTAGTTTAGTATAAGCCACGGAGTTCCGTATCTCGTTCATCCATTGCACAAAAACTTGTTTTAGAGTGTCAAAATCATTATTGCGCACATTCATTTCAACATTTCCTATAGAATGAATATGCACCTCCTTTGTGACCCCATTCTCCGTTTTATAATACTTAGAGTCGTTTCCGGCAGTGAAACCATGGCTTGTCAATAGTGCAGAAGCTTCCGACTGCGATTTGCCAATGCAAGCCTTTAGCAGAGTGAAATCATTGGTGATAGGTTCTTGCACTTCAGGGGGATTATTAATGGGGCCTGGTGCAAAAGGTAAGATACGGTCGCAGGACACAAAACCAAAAATCATGAATACCCCGACAAATAAGGGTAAATATTGCGCAAATGCTTTCTTTTTCATAGGAATTAAATTATTAAATTGTTACAAATATAAATGTTTCTCTAATATGATGATGCATAATAATCAAAAGGTTACAAAAAATCATTGCAAACGGAATTATGTGTATCTTTGCACTTCCGAAAAACGACGCTGATGCCCAAGAAATTCAACGCACTGCTTGACGCCATGGACACCTTCCTGCGCACGCCGGCCACAGTAACCGGCCAGGGCTGCCATATCCGCGATGCCGTGGATATGAAGCGCATCATGATCACCGTGATGATTGCCCTGTGTCCCGCGCTGCTGTTCGGTTGGTGGAACGTGGGCTACCAGCATTTCCTGGCCACTGACGGTGTCGCGTCTTTGTGGCCCTGCCTTTGGTACGGTTTTCTGAAATGGCTGCCGTTGGTCATCGTGACATACGTCAGCGGTCTGGCAGTGGAAGTGATTTTTGCGCAGATGCGCAAGGAAGAGGTGGCTGAAGGCTTCTTTGTGACAGGCTTCCTCATACCGATGATCATGCCACCGGATGTTCCGTTGTGGATTGTGGCTGTGGCTACAGCATTCGCCGTGCTCTTCGGCAAGGAGGTGTTCGGCGGCACCGGCTATAATTTCCTGAATCCCGCGCTGCTGGCTCGCGCCTTTGTCTTCTTTGCATATCCTTCCGTCATTTCCGGCGACAAGGTCTGGATTTCCGGCGGTGCGGATGCCGTTACCGGAGCCACCCCCTTGGGTCTTATCATGAACGGCCATACGGAGGCCATGCCCTCCACCTGGGAGATGTTTGTCGGCACCATCCCGGGCTGTATCGGCGAGACCTGCAAGATTGCCATTCTTTTAGGCGCCGCTATTCTGCTGTTCACGCAGGTAGCCGACTTGCGCATCATGTTGTCGGTGCTGGTGGGCGGTTACGTCACCGCAGTCATCTGCCGTGTTACAGGACTTTGCCCCGTAGCTGGTTACCAGCAACTATTGATGGGAGGATTTTTGTTCGGTGCAGTCTTCATGGCCACCGACCCTGTAACGGCCGCACACACCCAAACCGGCAAATACATCTATGGTTTGCTCATTGGCGTGCTTGCTATCCTCATTCGTACACTCAACAAAGGCTATCCCGAAGGCATGATGCTCGCCATCCTGCTGATGAACATATTCGCCCCGCTCATTGATCATTGCGTGGTGCAGGCCCATATTCGCAAGCGTCAAAAACAGATCATCCAACAAAACACATCTCGATGAGAAAGTTCAGCAATACATATGTATTTTTATATGTCAGTGCGCTGGTGCTTCTCATCTGCGTGGTGCTCGCCTCGGTTTCCATCGGTCTGAAATCGAAAAGGGAGGCCAATGTGACACGCGAAAAATACCAGCAAATCCTGAAAGCGGCTGGATATAAGGATGTGCCCAAGAAGAAAACGGTCTCGTTTTTCCAGGAAATAGCAGAATCCGAAAAGGGAGGCAAGACGAGTGAGCAATATCACATCCGTTGCGCCGATGGAAATCCAGGGATTGTGGTGCGCGTGAATGGCAAAGGGCTATGGGGACCTATCTGGGGCTATGTGGTGCTGTCGGAAGATGGCACAACGATCAAAGGCGTGTCGTTCGCCCACAAATCGGAGACACCCGGCCTGGGTGCGAAAATCACCGACGATGAATTTTCCAATGCCTTCATTGGCAAGAAATTATACAATCAAAATGGTGCATACACCTCTGTTCGGGTGATAAAGAAAGGGCAGGAAGGCGATATCCGCGAGGAGAACCGCGTGGATGCCATCTCCGGTGCCACCATCACTTCGAGAGGGGTGGACGAGATGATGAGAAGGGTTAAAAGAGATTAGAGTTTGGAGATTATTGAGAAATGAAAAAATATCTAGGACCGTTAAGCAAGGACAATCCCATATTGGTGCAGACACTCGGTGTGTGCTCTGCCTTGGCTGTCACCGCACAGCTGAAACCTGCCGTGGTCATGGCCCTGTCGGTGACCGTGGTCTGTGCCTTCTCAAATCTCATTATCTCTCTGATACGCAACACAATCCCGTCAAGAATCCGCATCATTGTACAATTGCTGATTGTATCCTTCTGGGTAGTGCTGGTCGATTTGCTGCTGCAAGCCTATTTCTACGAAATCAGCAAGCTTCTGTCGGTGTTTGTGGGGCTCATCATCACCAACTGCATCATCATGGGCCGTCTGGAAGCGTTTGCCCTGTCGCACAAACCGTGGCCCTCATTCGTGGATGGCGTAATGAACGGCGTGGGCTACGGACTGGTGCTAGTGGTCGTGGCCTTCTTCCGCGAACTGCTCGGTTCCGGCACCCTCTGGAATCATCAGGTTATACCCAAGGCCCTCTACCAAATCGGCTATCTCAACAACGGCCTCATGATACTCCCGCCCATGGCCCTGATTTTGGTTGGCGTGATGATCTGGATCAGAGGGAGTAGAGTTGATAGATAATAGATAATAGATAATAGTTAATAGTTAATAGTTAATAGATAATAGTTAAGATATTAATCAAATACAAGTCATAGTCATAGTCATAGTCATAGTTCATAGTTCATAGTCATAGTCATAGTTCATTCCCATGCCCGACATTTTCAACATATTCATCCGTTCGGTTTTCATCGACAACATGGTATTTGCCTATTTCTTGGGCATGTGCTCCTATTTGGCGGTGTCCAAGAGTGTGAAGACGGCAGGCGGTTTGGGTTTGGCGGTCTGTTTCGTGTTGGCTGTCACGGTTCCGGTGAACTATCTCATCGACAAATATCTGCTACAGCCTGGCGCTTTGTCCTGGTTGAGTGACAATTTTGCACAGGTAGATCTCTCATTCCTGAGTCTGATTATCTTCATCGCGGTGATTGCGGGCATGGTGCAGTTATTGGAGATGGTGATTGAGCGTCACATGCCGGCATTGTACATGGCATTGGGCATCTTCCTGCCCCTGATTGCGGTAAACTGTGCCATTTTAGGCGGTTCGCTGTTCATGCAGGAAAAGAACTTTCCGACCGTGGCGCACAGTTTCGCGTATGCCATCGGCTCCGGGTTGGGCTGGCTGTTGGCCATTGCGTCCATGGCCGCCATACGGGAACGGCTGAAATACTCGAACATTCCGGAACCTTTGCGGGGTAACGGGATTGCATACATCATCACTGGACTGATGGGATTGGGATTTATGGCATTTTTAGGAATATAATTGATAATAGATATGATTTTCAGGACCACAATAGCAGCAATACTCATCTTTCTGGCCATCATCTGGATGTTGGTGGCCCTGTTGCTTTATGTGCGCCGCCGACTGGTTCCGGAAGGCAAGGTGAAAATCAACATCAACGGGGAGCGGGAGATAGAGCATGAGCGCGGGTGCACGCTGCTGCAGGCGCTGGCCGACGAGCAGGTGTTTGTCCCGTCAGCGTGCGGCGGTGGCGGCTCGTGTGGAACCTGCAAGGGGAAAGTGCTTGCCGGCGGTGGCGAAATCCTGCCCACTGAACTGGCCCACATTTCCCGTAAGATGGCCGCTGAAAACTATCGTCTTTTCTGCCAAGTGAAAGTGCGCGAAGACATGCGCATTGAGATCCCCAAGGAATTTTTCGGCATCAAAAAGTGGACCTGTACCGTGGTTTCCAACCACAATGTCGCCACTTTCATCAAAGAGCTGGTATTGCAGCTCCCGGAAGGGGAGAGCATGGATTTCAAATCCGGCGGCTATGTGCAGATCGACATCCCTCGCTGTGTGGTTAAATACGCTGATATTGAAGTGGATGAGCCCTTCCGCCGCGATTGGGAGTTGATGGGCTTGTTCGACTTGAAAATGCGCAATCCTGCCGGTACCATCCGCGCATACTCCATGGCCAACCATCCCGCAGAGAACAATATCGTGATGCTGAATGTGCGCGTTGCCATTCCGCCGGTGAACCGCAAAACGCGCAAGATGGAAAAAGTGAATCCTGGCGTGTCTTCCTCTTATATTTTCAGTCTCAAACCCGGCGATAAAGTGACGGTTTCGGGGCCGTACGGCGATTTCTTCGTGCAGGATTCCGACCGCGAGATGATGTTCATCGGCGGCGGTGCAGGCATGGCCCCCATGCGCTCGCACATCTTCGACCAGTTCAAGAACAAACACACCCAACGGAAAGCCACGTTTTGGTATGGCGGACGCTCGCGCAAAGAGCTGTTTTACAAAGAGGAGTTTGAGCAGCTGGCTGCCGAGCACGACAATTTCGAATTCCACATCGCCCTTTCCGATGTCCAGCCCAACGACAACTGGACCGGCTATACCGGATTCATCCACGAGGTCATTTTCGAGAACTATCTCAAAAATCATCCTAACCCTGAAGATATTGAATACTATATTTGCGGTCCTCCCATGATGTTGCAGGCCGTGCTCAAGATGCTCGACTCGCTCGGCGTGCCCTCCGACATGATTCACTACGATGACTTTGGCGGTAAATAGTTGATTACCAGCCTGCAATTGAGACCACTTTCCGTTTCCGGCCCGATTTTCCTTGCGCATCCCAATACTGCGCCACGGCCACATACATGCCTGTGGGCAGATGGTTGCGGTTATCATCCAGCCCGTCCCAGCGGAAAGAGGCTTCCGAGCCGCACAACACATTGTTTGCGAGTATGCTGACGGGGTGTCCGCTTGCATCGAACACCCGAAGGGTCAGGCGGTTGCCAGGCTCTGGAAAACGAAAAGAAAACTCGGCAAAATCTTCAAACCCGTCATTGTCGGGGGAGATGACCGCCGGAGCAATGGAGAACTCCGTTCCGTCGCCATCCGGAACTTGCTGCGAATTGGGGTAGCCGGGCGTGGCAAAGCCCACCGTGGAAGCCGCTGAGTGCCAGTTGTCAGGGTCTTGCGTGGCGCGCGCGGGTGACAAACGTTCCAGGCTCACCCCTTCAGTCGTCAACAATCCTGCGTAGTGCATATCTTCCAAATATTGCAATCTGTCAATGGTTTGTAATGATTTATCGGTAAGAAAAACCACACCCGCGTCATTGTTGTAGGCAGGTAGCGAATCACAAAGCAGCAGATTCATGGGTTCCGGGCAGACATACTGTTGCAGCGTAAGTTTCTTGTTCTTGCACAAAGCACAATAGCCATTCGGTAACAACTGCCCGCCACTACTGGAAGCCCACACCGCTTTTAAAGGTATTGTATCACCTCCAGAACCAATTTTAACATCTTTTAAATCAATTATTTTTGACGATTTATTAAAGACTTCGATGAAGTCGGCATCCGTCCCGTCGTAGGGATGGCTCAACACTTCATTGATAATCAAATCGCCTTGTCCCGGTTTATCCGGAACCCCACACCGTATAGTTCGGCCTATTGGCATCGCATTTCCTGCACAATCGTATAATTCTCCTATGGCTTCTATAGTGTATGTTACACCCTTCGACAATGACGAGGACAATGCCAAATCCAATGCGGAGAACGAATAGGGTACCTCCCGAATCTCCACAATTGAAGGAATCTGGGTAGATGATTGCGAAGCATGCAAGCCAAATGGCAAAATCGATGATGGAGGATTAACCGGCTCGGAGAAGAAAACCCTTATGGTGAGACTGTCCAACAGGGTAACACGCTCTATGACAGGAGGTTCCCGGTCATACAGCGTGGTGTAGGCTGCGTTGGGAAGTCCAGGGGTGCCGCCAAGTGGAGAAGTGGATGAGTTCCAGTTCTCTTCTCCCCAGCAAGGCAAAGACTCGTCCAGCATCTCCAGCGACCAGCCTCCATCCTGCTTGATGGGCTCCGAATGCCATTTCTGGCGATACGAAACAGAATGAACAACTTGATCGTCAGCATCATATAGCACAAGTGTTTGTCCGCCGTCGGTAAGCGAAAGCGACGACAAGGTGTAAATGTGCGGGGAATACTCAATGAAATCCTCCAAATACTTAGCCGCAATTATAATGGCGTAACCGGCGCTGTCGAAATCCATGGTTGGCAATTGCTTCAGTGTGTTGCCAATTTTGAGTTTCCAGCCCGCAAGGTGGCATGAGGCAGGCAGACGGTTGTGCAATTCCACATATTCCGCTGCGGGAAGTCCCACAACCGGTGTGGGATCTGCCATGATCTCGCTGATGACAATGTCGTAGCGATGAGGCGTGGTTGTTTGACAAAATGCTAATTGACAGCAAATTAAAAAATAGAGTAGGGGGATGGAGATGAAAAATAATTTGTTTTGCATAATTTTAAAATTATAAATTTTGTTTCGCGCAAAAATACTACATTTGCAACTCAAAAAATCATTGACAGATAATTTTTTTCAAAATTGTTAGAATCATGAAGATTGCGTTAGTAGGAGCCACGGGGTTAGTGGGTGGCGTTATGCGTAAAGTATTGGAAGAACGAGGATTTGGCCAGTATGATTTCATTCCTGCCGCCTCTGCCCGTTCCATTGGAAGAGAGATTGAATTTGCGGGCAAGACGTTCCGCATGGTATCCGTGGAGGATGCCATCGCAGCCGCGCCCGACATTGCCATATTCTCCGCCGGCAGCGGTCCCTCGCTGCAATACGCCCCGCAGTTCGCCGCCAAGGGCACAGTGGTAATCGACAACTCGTCGGCATGGCGCAGCGATCCGGAAATTCCGCTGGTAGTGCCCGAAATCAACGGTGACGTGATCAAATCCACCGACAAGATCATCGCCAACCCCAATTGTTCCACCATCCAGATGGTGATGGCCTTGTGCCCCTTGCACAAACGGTACGGCATCAAGCGTCTCGTCATCTCCACCTACCAGTCCGTCACCGGCACGGGCATGAAGGCCGTGAACCAGCTGATGAAGGAGAGGGCAGGGGAGAGTTGCGAGAAAGCCTATCCCTATCCCATCGACATGAACCTCTTCCCTCACGGCGGCACTTTTGAAGACAACGGCTATACCACTGAAGAAATTAAGCTGGTCAACGAAACACGCAAAATTCTAAGAGACAACAATATACAAGTAACAGCCACCGTAGTTCGCGTTCCGGTGACGGGCGGGCACTCCGAGGCTGTGAATGTGGAATTCAACGAAGAGTTTGATTTACAGGAGGTTTACGAGTTGCTTCGCAACATGCCGGGCTTAGTGGTTCAGGATGATCCGGAGAACAACGTATATCCAATGCCGATGTGGGCCCAGGACAAGGACGAGGTCTTTGTGGGCCGCGTACGTCGCGATTTCTCGCAGCCCCAGACGCTGAACTTGTGGGTGGTGGGCGACAATCTGCGCAAAGGTGCGGCCACCAACGCCGTGCAGATAGCCGAATTGGTCCGTGATAAATTTTTAAAATAGTATTTTTTGTATCTTTGCACCTAAAATTCACTGCAAATGAAAATAATCACCTTTCTTATCAGTCTGCTTTTGGTCGGCTTCGGGTTTTCATCATGTGCCCAAAACACGCCAAACAAGGCCATTATCGGTTTCTATAACCTTGAAAACCTGTTTGATACCATCAACGACCCTCATAAAAACGATGAACAATTTCTTCCGCAAGGGGATTATCAATGGACTTCCGAACGCTATTTGCACAAGCTTGACAGATTGTCTCAGGTGATTGCCGACATGGCCAAGATGGATGGCGGACTGGTTGTTCTGGGTGTCTCCGAAGTGGAAAATGAACAAGTATTGCTCGACTTATGCGCCACTGAACGTCTGAAACCGTACGGACTGAAGGTTTGCCACCACGAGTCACCCGACAGACGTGGCGTGGATGTGTCATTTTTGTACAATCCCAAACGATTCCGGATTATTGACACAGCGGCATTCCCGCTCGTCGTGCCTAACCAGCCCGAATTCATCTCCCGCGACCAGTGGCTGATGACCGGCATATTGGACAATACGGATACCTTATATATATTGGTAAACCACTGGCCTTCCAAATCCGGAGGCGAAAAGCGCAGTCTGCCGGGCCGTTTGGCTGCAGGTAACCTGTCACACGACATTGCCGCAAACATCATGTCCAAGCATCCCGGTGCCAAGTTCATCCTCATGGGCGACTTGAACGACACACCAAATTCCAAGGCCATCATGGAGTGCTTGGGCACCAAGACCAATACCAAGAACCTGCAGCCCAACGAATTATTCAATCCGATGTGGAAAATGTACCGTGACGGTATCGGTTCGTATGCCTATAGGGATTCCTGGGAGATGTTGGACAACATCGTCATTTCCGGCGGTTTGGTTTATCCTGCAAAAGGTTACCAGTATCAGTCGGCACACGTGTTCCGCAAGGATTATCTGTTCACCAAGTCAGGCTCCTACGCCGGATATCCGTACAGAATGTTTGCAGGCGGCGTATACCAAGGCGGTTACAGCGACCATTTGCCCGTATATATCATTTTAACGAAATAATTTTAACCCATTATGGATAAGAGACTTGTAATTATTCCAACCTATAAAGAGAAGGAGAATATAGAGAATATCATCCGGACCATATTCGGATTGATTGACGTGCATATTTTGGTGATTGACGACGGCAGTCCGGATGGCACGGCGGACATAGTGAAGAGCCTGATTCCCGAATTCGAGGGCAGGCTGTTTATAGAGGAGCGCAGTGGCAAGTTAGGACTCGGCACCGCGTATATTCATGGTTTCCGGTGGGGTTTGGCCCGCGAGTATGACTTCATGTTCGAATGCGACGCAGACTTCTCGCACGACCCGCACGATCTGCAGCGTTTGTATGATGCTTGTATTGAGCAAAATGCTGATGTGGCCATAGGTTCCCGTTACTGTTTGGGTATCAGTGTGGTGAACTGGCCGTTAGGGCGTTTGATGATGTCTTATTTCGGTTCCATGTATGTGCGCACAGTCCTGGGCATTCCTGTACATGACACTACCGCCGGTTTCAAATGTTACCGTGCAAATGTCTTGAAGGCCATCAATTTCGATGCTATCAAGCATGTAGGCTATGGATTCCAGATTGAGATGAAGTTCATCGCCTATAAACTTGGGTTCAAGATTGTGGAAGTTCCGATTATTTTCCGCGATCGTACGATGGGCACGTCCAAGATGAGCGGCGGAATTTTCCGTGAAGCCATTTTCGGTGTCATTGGTTTGAAATTCCGAAGCTGGACCAAAAAGTGGAAAAGAGAAATCAGGAATAATGATTAATGATTATAGAGTATAGATCTGGGAAATATTTTATTTCTACTATATTTTGTTACTAATAGGGGCGGATCAAATCCGCCTTTATATTGTGCAAAATACCCTATTTAACATAATATAAATTATAAGACATTTTAACACGGGCATTTTTCCGGGCTCCAGGGCTTTTCGATCGGATAGTCTTTCACGCGCACGCTGGCTCGGGAAGCAGCTTCGCACAACGATCTATAATGGCTTCCGCATATTCAAAACCAGCATCGCAGATTTTTTTGCCTTTTGTGCCATCATAACCCATGCTGAGATGCATGGTATTGTATCCCGCCACAATAGCCGCCATTAATTTTCTGTCACGTTTAGCGGCGGCATCTCTGTATTTACCAATGTCTGGACGGCCTTTGCCCTTGCTGATTCCCAGCACAGCATCCAAGGCCACAAGACAGCCATTCCATAAGGTGTTCCCGGCCATTTTGATGTACTTTCCGTCGGTGTAAATGTTCAGTTCAGAATCATAGTTGGCTTTCTTGATGACTTCTTCGGCATTCGCCACATATCTGCGGGCCTCTTCTATCGGATCTTTTTTCTCCATAATATTTTTGTTTTAAGGGTTAGATATATATATAAATTCTACACCGCAAAAATACACTTTTTCCGATACGCTTACACGAGATGGTAAAAATATCTTTGTAGAATATTATTTAATTGTTAAATATAAACGGTTAACTGCTCAGAAGCTTGGAAGTTAATCGGTTCAAGGTTCAAGGTTCAAGGCTCAAAGTTCAAAATCATTCATCTTATCAATCAGATAAGTTAATTATTTGAAAATATTTCTTAAAATATAAAAAAAATCAAGCTGCAAAAGTACTTCTCTTTTCTTAAAAAAGTGACAATTACGGCACAGATTTTCTTAACAATTTTCAATGGGATTCCGCTCGCTCCCCCGCCCCACTATCCATCATTCCCAATTACAACTGATGCGATAAGATTTTAAATTTTCATATAATATATTGATTTACAGGTATGTATGGTGATATTTTAACTTTTCGATTTGAAATCGTGCGCTGCAAGGCGTGCTGGAAGCACGCTATTCCAATAACCCCATACTAAGGCCGATAGGCCGCAGTGTGGGGTTATTGGAATGCGCAGCTGAAGTCTGCGTGCCAGAGGCACGCCACTACACGACTCACTAATAGTAGCGTGTTTTCAACACGCCATTGATGTGTTGCCTTTGCAGTCACCCCACACTGCGCTCCACTTCGTTACGCTTATGTGGGGTTATTAAGATATCGTGCCTCCGGCACGCAAATTCTATGTCCCAATTTCTTAATAATAATATCGCATCAATAGTAATTCCCAATTATTAAAAACGGGAAAAACAACCGCAAAGCATTTGCGATTTTTTTCAATACACCACGACCATGATAATAAAATATCTCTGACCTATTCGACACACCCTCCTACTCTTAACTGCCAGCTATATCACCGCCTCGAAGATCCGTTTCCCGTTGCATTCGGTCCATTCTGGATCTTTCTCCTCCTTGTTCTTCGAGAAGTCGAACGTGACGAGGTAGCCCTCGTCCTTGCCGCGGGTGGCGAGGTACTCCGACAGCTGGTCGCGGCCCCTCTGCTCGTACTTGTCGCCGCGCCAGATCTTCAGCTCCACCACGAACTCCTCCCGGCCGTAGGTCACGACGAGGTCCATCCGGCGGTTGTCGCGGGTCTGCGGCTCCACATAGTAGAATCCCGTGCCGTTGATGATGGGTTTCAGGAACGTCAGGAACAGCAGCCTCCCCTCCTTCTCCACAAACGCCTGCGTGCTGTCGCGGTACTCCTCGCGCAGCAGGTCTCTGAAGCGGACGAGCACGTGCTCCATGTCCAGCCGCCCGTTTTGCACGTAATTCGGCACGTAGGGGGAAATTCTATCCCCGAGCTCGCGCATGGTTTTGTTGCCAAAATAGACAAACAGAGCCTCCTCGAATATCAGGTTGTGAATCATCGTCTTGCCGCGCCGATTCTCCTTGATATAGGAAAACATATTCGCGAACCTCACCATCGGATCCACCATGGAATAAGAGTACTCCTGACCGTTCACCACAATGGAAAAGAGAAAATCACGCAATTCGGCATTGTTTTCTAAATTCTTGGAAAGATCATCAATTAACGTGACATTTTCTCCCTTGGCAATGATTTTCACCGCTTGTTGCACATTGTCCAAATTCCAATCGGCTTCCAACCGTTCGTCGATAATCTTGCAGATAGCGCTGACAAGATAGGGATAACCGGAGGTGTATCTGTAAATCTCCTCGCTTATCGCCTTGATGTCCATACCCGTATGCCTGTCGTTTTCGTAATCGCCGAGCATCTGGGCAATCTCCTCGGGGTGGAAGGTCATGTCCACATTGAAATCGGTGGCGATGTTCCACGGGGAGTTGTACTTTTTCTCCGCGTCGGGACGGAGCTTCAGCTTGAGGTTCTTCACGTCATACACGCCCGCGAGAACCACGCTGTGGAACGTGGAGTTCAAACCCTCTTTGGTTCGCTGCAGATATTTGTTGCGAAGCATACCCAAGAAATTGAGGAACAGTTGGTTGTCGCTGCTCTTATCCACTTCGTCAATGGTCAGCACCACCGGCTTCGGGCTCGTTTTGGTAAAGCGGGTGATCACATTGGACAGCCCGTCCAAATCTTGGGCGGCACACGATTCCCAGAGTTGTATCAATGATTCGTCCACACCTCGGGATTCCAATCTGCCTGCCATTTGTCTTGCGAACATCTTGGCAAAGGCGGCATGGGAGGAGAAAGCATTATCATCCACGCCTTCGAAACTGCAGTCAATAATCAAGTATCTGTCGGCCAGTTTTCGCCAGATCATATCGAGCATGGTGGTCTTCCCGTACTGCCGCGCCCTGTTGATGGTGAAATACTTGCCTGTGTCTATCAGGCGCTCCACTGCCTCGAATCGTTTGGCATTGTCCACCATATAGTGCCACTCGGGATTACAGCTGCCGGTTATGTTGAATTCTTTTCGCATATTCGGTTTTGTTTTAACAACCTGCAAAAATACATTTTTTAGGCATTAGGCCATCTGCGATGAAAAAAGGGCGCGGCTCCACTCGGCCATGTCCCTCATTCTTCATACTGAATCACTCACGCATACGCCGCCGCCGGGAGCATCTTGGCGCAGCGGCTGATGATGTCGTTGGCGTTGGCAAAACCCGCGTCGCACACTCTTTTGTCCTTGTTCCCGTCATAGCCCATGGACAGATGCATGGTATTGTAGCCTATGTTTACGGAATTAAGCAGTTTACGGTCTCGTTTGCCGGCAGCCGCCTTATATTTCTCTATGGATGGGCGGCCTCTGCCCATGCGGATTTGCAATACGGCATCAAGGGCAATCAGACAACCTTTCCACAGGTAGTCCCCTGCCGCCTTGATGTATTTGCTGTCTGTATAGCTTTTCAGTTCGGGGTCGTAGCAGGCCTTCTTGATGACCTCTTCCGCGTTGGCCACATACCTGCGGGCTTCTTCAATGGGATCTTTTTTTTCCATGATTTTCTTGTTTAAATTTGATGATGTATTCCAGGTCGCAAAGATACAACAAAAACAAGCCATTGTCAAGGGTTTTGGAAAATTCTTTATTCACTAAAAACCAACGTATTGCATTTTTAATATACAATAATTTAACAATTAATTGTTAATTTTATTTTCTGTTTTCGCGGAATTTTCGGACTTTTTTTAGGCATTCCGCCATCTGCCATGAAAAAAGGGCGCGGCCCCACTCGGCCATGTTCCTCATTCTTCATACTGAATCACTCACGCATACGCCGCCGCCGGGAGCATCTTGGCGCAGCGGCTGATGATGTCGTTGGCGTTGGCAAAACCCGCGTCGCACACTCTTTTGTCCTTGTTCCCGTCATAGCCCATGGACAGATGCATGGTATTGTAGCCTATGTTTACGGAATTAAGCAGTTTACGGTCTCGTTTGCCGGCAGCCGCCTTATATTTCTCTATGGATGGGCGGCCTCTGCCCATGCGGATTTGCAATACGGCATCAAGGGCAATCAGACAACCTTTCCACAGGTAGTCCCCTGCCGCCTTGATGTATTTGCTGTCTGTATAGCTTTTCAGTTCGGGGTCGTAGCAGGCCTTCTTGATGACCTCTTCCGCGTTGGCCACATACCTGCGGGCTTCTTCAATGGGATCTTTTTTTTCCATGATTTTCTTGTTTAAATTTGATGATGTATTCCAGGTCGCAAAGATACAACAAAAACAAGCCATTGTCAAGGGTTTTGGAAAATTCTTTATTCACTAAAAACCAACGTATTGCATTTTTAATATACAATAATTTAACAATTAATTGTTAATTTTATTTTCTATTTTCGCGGAATTATCGGACTTTTTTAGGCATTCCGCCATCTGCGATGAAAAAAGGGCGCGGCTCCACGGCCACGCCCTTTTGTAATGATGAACTAAGGTTTCGCAAGCTCATTCTCGTTGCAGAATCTAACGTTTTTCCATGACTTCATGTTGGAGATTCCGCCGCTCGCTCAATTCACGGGTAACTTTGGAGATTCCGCCGCTCGCTCAATTCACGGGTAACTTTGGGGATTCCGCTCGCTCGCTGCGCTCGCGGCGGAATGGTGCGCAATGGAACTACAATCTCCGCGATATCTTCGGGAGAATCTCGTCTTTCCAAGTGGCGAAGGTTCCCTCCATGATTTTCTTCCTGGCCGTTGTTACCAGATCGAGATAGAAATGCAGGTTGTGCATGCTGCCGATCATCGGGCCGAGAATCTCGTCTGCCACATACAGGTGACGCAGGTAGGCGCGAGTGTACTCACGGTCGGCGAACAGCTCGCTGCCTGCATCTATGGGCGTGAAATCGTTTTTCCATTTCTCATTGCGCATGTTCAAGATACCCTCCCACGTGAAGATCATGCCGTTGCGCCCGTTGCGGGTGGGCATCACGCAATCGAACATATCGACGCCGAGCGCGATGTTTTCGATGATGTTGGCGGGTGTGCCAACGCCCATGAGGTAGCGCGGTTTGTCCTTGGGCAACACCTGGCAACAGAGGTCCGCAATCTCATACATCTGCTCCACGGGCTCCCCTACCGCCACGCCGCCGATGGCGATGCCGTCGGTGTTCACGGAGGCGCAATACTCAGCCGATTTGATACGCAAATCGTGATAAACACCACCCTGCACAATCGGGAAAAGGGTCTGCTCGTAGCCGTAGTACGGTTCGGTTTCCTCCAGGCGTTTCACACAGCGTTTCAACCATTTGAAGGTGGTTTCCATCGATTTCTTGGCATAGTTGTACTCGCAGGGATACGGGATGCACTCGTCGAAAGCCATGATGATGTCGGCCCCGATGGCGCGCTCGATGTCCATAACGCTCTCCGGGCTGAACAGGTGGCGCGAACCGTCAATGTGCGACTGGAACCACACGCCCTCGTCGGGGTTAATCTTGCGCCGATGGCTGAGCGAAAAGACCTGGAATCCGCCACTGTCGGTGAGGATGGGGCGGTCCCAACCGTTGAACTTGTGCAGGCCGCCGGCTTCGCGGAGAACGTCGCACCCGGGCCGCAGATAGAGATGGTACGTGTTTCCCAGTATGATTTGAGCCTTGACATGCTCCTTGAGATCCTTGATATGAACGGCTTTCACCGTGCCTAATGTGCCAACTGGCATGAAAATGGGCGTTTCGATCTGTCCGTGCGCAGTCGTGATCACACCTGCCCGTGCATGGCTTTTGGCATCTTCCTTGTCGATTATAAACTTCATTTTGTTAATAAATAGGCGGCAAAAATACATCTTTTATCTCTTCAAAAACATACTTTTGCCAAGAAATTATTAACCTACTATTTACCTATGTTGGAAGACAAGCTATCTTTCACTATATTAGTTATTTTCGGCCTCATCACCCTACTCCAGCTAGTCTATTACTATGTCCTTTATGCGCGGTTTGCCTTTTCAAGGAAGAAAAAAGCTGTCGCCATGCAGCAGGTTCCGGTCTCCGTAATCGTGGTGATCAAGGATGCGGCCAACTCGCTGTTGAAGTTCATGCCGCGCATCATGAGCCAGCAATACTCCCAGTTCGAGCTTGTCATCGTGAACGACCACTCCCACGATCTTTCCGAACTGCTTGTGAAAGAATACCAAAGCCAATATGCGAACATCAAGTTAGTGAACTTGGACAGTGCCGTGAGCACCATCCGCGGCAACAAATTCGCCCTCTCCATGGGTGTCCGCTGCGCCTCCTACGAACATCTGCTCTTCACTGATGTGGAATGCTCCCCGACCTCCATGCATTGGCTGGAAAAGATGGCCGAGAACTTCGTTTCGCAGAAGCAAATCGTATTGGGCTACAGTTCCTACGACAAACGCAACAGTCTTTTTAACAGACTGCTGCATTTCGACAACCTGCATAATGCCATCCAATACTTCTCTTTGGCGATGTGTCGTTCCACCTATCGCGGCGACTTGAGGAACATGGCATTCACGAAGACGCTGTTCTACGATCAGAAGGGTTTTGCTTCGCACAACCATCTCAGTTGCGGAGAGGAGGACATCTTTGTTTCAAGAGCCTCCAACAAACAGAACACAGCCGTGGAGTTCGCCCAAGAGGCCTTCACCATCACACACAACAAAGTACCATACAGCTACTGGAAAGACCACAAGATGGGACTTTATTACACCCGCCATCTGAACACGATGAAAAACCGTTTTCTGCTTGGATTGTATGCGATTGTCAACCTGCTCTTCTATGTTGGCTTGGCACTTGCCATTTGGGCAACCGCACAGAATCCTCTGTTCTTGTGGATCGTGCTCGGCATTGCGGCATTGAGAGTGCTGAGCCAGTATCTCGTCTATGGCTTCGCCGCACACAAACTCAACGAGAAGCAGGTGATCCCCTTCCTGCTGCTCTACGACATCATCTTCGCGGTCATGAACCCGTTATATTTTTTGTCAGCCCACATCTACCACCATAAATTCAAATAATGGAGAATCCCTGCACCACCGAGAAAGCCAAACGCGACTACGTACTTCTGCGGCAAGCCCTGGACCACAACGACCAGAAGGCATACGCCGAGCTGATGAAACTGTATCGCGACAGCATCTACTTCATCCTGATGAAAATCGTGAAGAACAGTGATGATGCCGAGGATCTGACGTTAGAGACATTCGGCAAGGCGTTCAAGTATCTGGACAAATACTCACCGCAATACGCCTTTTCCACATGGCTGTTCCGCATCGCCGTGAACAACAGCATCGACTTCATCCGGCACAAGAACAATTCGCCGCAGTGTGTGGACAACGAGTCGCTGAACATGGAGCAGGAGCAGCTCATCGAGCACTCTCAGGCCGGAACCACGCGCACACCCGAGGAGCACATCATGGACAAGCAGCGCGTGGAGATGCTGCGGTGCGCTGTCAGCCAGCTGCCCGACAAGTACCGCAAGGTGGTGGAACTCCGCTACTACGAAGAGCTTTCCTACGAGGAGATCGCCGAGCGGCTCAACATCTCCCTCTCCAATGTGAAAATACAATTGCTGCGTGCCAAGAACATGCTCTCCCAACTGATGGTGAACGTTCGATACACCATTTGAAAAAAGTGTATTTTTGCAGCCCAAATTCATTGGCAAAATGGAAATAACACGATTATTCGACATACTTGAGCGGGACTTGAAAGAGTTTCCCAAGGAAGATGCCCTTTGCGGCAAAGAGAACGGAATCTGGATCAAGCACAGCACCAAGGACTATGTAGATAAGGTCAACAGCATATCCTACGGTCTGATGCAGTTAGGCATCAAGAAAGGCGACTGTATCGCCACCATCACGCCCAACCGCCCGGAATGGAACTTCCTCGACATGGCCATCATGCAGATCGGGGCCATCCACGTGGCTATCTACCCTACCATCAGCGAAGCTGACTACCGCTATATCCTCAACCATGCGGACGTGAAGCTCATCTTCGTGTCCGGCTGGGAACTTTTGCGCAAGATCAACAACATTATCGAGGGCATCCCCTCTCTGACCGACAAAGTCTATACGTTCCGCAACCTGCGCGGATACCGCCACTTGAACGAGCTGATCGAAATCGGGCGCGCCAACCCGAGTCCGGAATATCTCCAACAGATCAAGGACAGCATCCAGCCCGACGATGTGGTCTCCATCGTTTACACCTCCGGAACCACGGGCAACCCCAAAGGCGTGATGCTCACGCACCGCAACTTCCTTACCAACATTAACGGCGTGCTTCCGATTATTCCGGTGAAAAACAACAACCGGATTCTGAGTTATCTGCCGTTATGTCACGTATATGAGCGCATGATGAACTACACGTGGCAATATTTGGGAATGCCCATATACTACAATGAGAACTTGGCCAAGATACAGGAGGAGATGGTCGAGGTGCAGCCCGACATTTTCACTTCGGTACCTCGTCTTTTGGAGAAGATGTACGACAAGATTCTCGCGCGGGGCCGCAAATTGGAGGGTGTCAAGCGCAAGATTTTCTTCTGGGCAAATGATATTGCGCAGAATTTCGATTTCAATCAGAGCAAATCCTATTTCCGCAAGCTGAAACTGGCGCGCAAACTGGTGCTCAACCAATGGTACAAGGCTTTGGGCGGCAATCTGGACGTGATTGTCACGGGCGGTGCTGCCATCCAGCCCATGATTTCCAAGGTGTTCTGGGCCATGGGCGTGCGCGTGGTGGAAGGTTACGGCACCACGGAGTCGTCACCGGTCATCGCGGTCAGCGACTTCTTCAAGGGCGGACTGGAGTTCGGCACGGCGGGGCATGTGCTGCCGGGCACGCAGGTGCGCATCGCAGAAGACGGCGAGATCCTTGCCCGCGGTAATCATGTGATGAAAGGCTACTACAAGGCTCCCGACCTGACCGCCGAAGCCATCGACAAGGATGGATGGCTGCACACCGGCGACCTTGGGAAGCTGACACCAGAAGGAAGACTCAAGATTACCGGACGCAAAAAGGAGATGTTCAAGACCGCCTTCGGCAAATATGTGGTCCCCACCATATTAGAGAACAAAGTGTCGGAAGACTCATTAGTAGATAACATCATGGTGGTGGGCGAAAACAAGCAGTTCGCCGCCGCCCTTATCGTGCCCAACTTCCCAGACCTGCGTTCCTGGTGTCAGAACAAAAACATAAACTACACCACCAACGAAGAGATGGTACAGCATCCAGAGGTGATCAAGAAGTTCAAGAAGATCATTGACTACTACAATACACAGTTCGGAGAGACCGAGAAGATCAAGCGATTCATACTGATCGGCTACGAATGGTCCATCCAGACCGGCGAGCTCACCCCTACCCTCAAGCTCAAGCGCAACGTGCTGCTCAAAAAGTACGAAGAGCAGATTGAGAAGCTTTTTGCATAAAGAATTTTGTTAAACTGGTCGGGAATGACACTATTATCATTCACACCGCTTCAATTGCTTCTCGCGTACGGGCACTATCACTATGTCAGTGTCTAGTACTATGGAAATTTTGGCTATAGTTGCCAAGGTCATGTTGTGGATTCCTGACAACCACCGACTAACCTCCGTTTCCGTTTTACCTAGAAGATGTGCCAAATCTTTCTGTGAAAGTCCTTTTTCTTCCATAATTTCATAAATACGGTTAGCAATCATAACCGACAACTCCATCTGGCACTTCATTTCTGGTGTCACAGTTTGTCTGATTTCATCTAACAACTTGATGGTTTTCATATTAATAAATTTTATTCTTCCAATTCTATAACGAAAGACAAAGGTCCTAGTAACTTTGTGCCATTGATTGTAATGATATTTTGTCTCTCCATCATCTTAATCTGAATGTCAATTTTTTGTAATATGTTCACACATCTGTTAAGATAATTGTCCTCTTGGTAGGTAGCAGTTCCTTTCTTTCCACCATTGCCTAAAATCAGAACTTTAGACTGAATGTTAAGCAAATATAGTCTCAATGATACTGTTTCAAGATGTGAAGGCAAGGCCATTACCCTATCACGTTTGGCCCCTTCGTATCTAAAATGCCTATCCTCTACCCCATCTCTCTTGATAATGTCAAGTCGATATACTATTTGAGCAACATCCTTCGGATAAACATCCTTATATTTAAGAAGAAACTTTTCAAACTCGGTGTATTCCTCACCGTCAAAACGAGGAGAGTAAAAACTAACCTTACTCCCATCTTCTAATAATTCAACTAATAAATTTTGTTTCATAATTAAAAAATTTTGAGAATGCAAAAATAAACATAAAAGTTTATCATCGCAAGTGTCATCATTTTTTTCTAAAAGAAATTCACGGAAGAATATAACCATTACAAATCATAAATTGAGTTGTTACAAACACATAATAACCACTTGTAGAAAAATTGTATCTTTGCGCCCTAAATTAACCGAATCAAATTCAATATTGATATGAACCCTTCCGACAACAAAGGCAAAGTTTTACTGTTCAACACTTTATCGAAACGAAAAGAACTCCTCACCCCCATCGTGCCCGACCATGTGGGCTTGTATGTATGCGGTCCCACCGTTTATGGCGAACCCCATCTGGGCCATGCCCGCCCAGCCGTGACCTTCGACCTGGTGTTCCGCTATCTCACGCATATCGGCTACAAGGTGCGCTATGTGCGCAACATCACCGACGTGGGGCACCTGGAGCACGACGCCGACGAAGGCGAGGACAAAATCGCAAAAAAAGCCCGTCTGGAGCAGCTGGAGCCGATGGAAGTGGCTCAATACTACATGGACAGCTACCACAAGGCCATGGACGCCCTCAATGTAAAGGGTCCGTCCATTGAGCCTCGCGCTTCCGGACACATCATCGAGCAAATCGAGATGGTGCAGAAGATATTGGAAAAGGGATTTGCCTACGTTTCCGAAGGCTCTGTTTATTTCGATGTGGAGAAGTTCGACAAAACCTTCGGTTACGGCAAACTGTCGGGCCGCGTGCTGTCTGAGCTGATGGCCAACACCCGCGAGCTGGACGGCCAGAGCGAGAAGCGCAACCCCGCCGACTTTGCGTTGTGGAAGAAGGCTGCGCCGGAGCACATCATGCGCTGGAACTCGCCCTGGAGCCAAGGTTTCCCCGGCTGGCACATTGAGTGTACCGCTATGAGTACCAAGTACTTGGGCGAACAATTCGACATCCACGGCGGCGGCATGGACCTCCTGTTCCCGCACCACGAGTCGGAGGTGTGCCAGAGCACCGTGGCCAACGGCAAGAGTTCCGTCAAATACTGGATGCACAACAACATGATTACCATCAACGGCCAGAAGATGGGCAAGTCGTTGGGCAACTTCATCACGCTCAACGAGTTCTTCACGGGCAAGCACGAGATGCTGACGCAGGCCTACTCGCCCATGACCATCCGTTTCTTCGTGCTGCAGGCCCACTACCGCGGCACCGTCGATTTCAGCAACGAAGCGTTGCAGTCCGCCGAAAAAGGCATGGAGAAACTGTACGCCGCCGAGCGCCATCTCGACAAACTGAAAGCCGGCGCCACCTCCACCGAAGACATCAACGCATGGGTGGAGCGCTGCTACGAGGCCATGAACGACGACTTCAACAGTCCTAAGGTCATCGCCGAGCTCTTCGAGGCCTCCCGCATCATCAACGCCGTGAAAGACGGCCACGCCACCCTGACCGCCGAGGATATCGAGACGCTGAAGAACACCTTCCGCACCTTCTTCTTCGAGATTTTGGGCATGAAGCCCGAAACCGCCAATGTGGCTGACAAGTACAGCGACGCCATGAACAAGGTGATGGATCTGGTTCTGTCCATCCGTCAGGATGCGAAAGCCAACAAGAACTGGGCTATCTCCGATAAGATCCGCGACGACCTGAAGGAGGCCGGCATCTCCGTGAAGGACACCAAGGACGGCGCCGAATGGTCGATTGAATAATATATTCCGATAAATCATTGTTGTAGAGACGTGCCATGGCGCGTCTCTACAATTATATTGAATATGTCTGCAGGCAAACATTTTTTACCGATCACCAAAAAGGAACTGGATTATCTGGGATGGGATTATGTGGACGTCATTCTCGTGAGCGGTGACGCGTACGTCGATCATCCCTCATTCGCCGCGGCGGTCATCGGGCGCATGCTCGAGCGTGAGGGCCTGCGGGTGGCTATCCTGCCGCAACCCAACTGGCAGGACGATTTGCGCGACTTCAAGAAGTTAGGCAAGCCACGGCTGTTTTTCGGGGTAACCTCCGGCAACATGGACTCCATGGTGAACCACTATACCGCCAACAAGCGGTTGCGCAGCGACGACGCCTACACCGCCGGAGGCAAGGCCGGGTTCCGTCCCGACTACGCCACCACCGTCTATGCGCGCATCCTCAAGCAACTGTTCCCCGATGTGCCCGTCGTCATCGGCGGCATTGAGGCCTCCATGCGGCGGCTCTCGCATTACGACTATTGGAGCGATAAACTGATGCCCTCCATCCTGCTCGACAGCCAGGCCGATGTGTTGGTGTATGGCATGGGCGAGCGTCCGATTGTGGCGTTGGCCAAACTTTTCCAGAAACCCGACTGGCGCAAGCATTTGAACGAATGCAGGCAGATTGCCTATTTCGATGATAAAATCGACCAATATACGGAGCATAATCCGATACACTTGCATTCGTATCAGGCGGAGTTGAAGGACAAGTGCAAGTATGGGGAGAATTTCGTGAAGTTCGAGACGGAGTCGAACAAGCGGGAGCAGCGGATGCTGATACAGCCGTATGATGGCCGTTATTTGGTGGTGCAGCCTCCCTACCCTATAGCCACGGAGCAGGAAATGGACAGTTTCGCGCTCTTCGACCGGATGATGAACGCGCCGCATCCCAAGTATCTGAAGCGCGGGACCATTCCGGCGTTCGAGATGATCAAGAACTCGGTCACTATCCACCGCGGGTGCTTCGGCGGGTGCAGTTTCTGCGCCATCGCCGCGCACCAGGGCAAGCAGATTGCCTCACGGTCAACCGACTCCATCATGGCCGAGGTGCGTGATCTGGTGCAGCGCGACTATTTCAAAGGGCACATCAGCGATTTAGGCGGCCCGTCGGCCAACATGTACCGCATGGCGGGCAAGGATTTGGAGAAATGCAAGGGGTGTCCGCGCCCCTCGTGCCTCACCCCGAAAATCTGTCCCAACCTGCAGCTCGACCACAAGCCGCTGATTGAGTTGTACCGTATGGTGGACGGGCTCAAAGAGGTGAAGCATGTCACCATTGGCAGCGGCATCCGCTATGAGATGTTGCTGCCCAAAGACCGCTCCGAAGACATAAAGTACAACTTGAGTGAATACTTGCATCAGATTGTGAACAAGCATGTTTCAGGACGACTGAAAGTGGCGCCGGAGCATACCGACCCCGAAGTGTTGAAGTTGATGCGCAAACCCAGTTTCGACCATTTTCTGGAGTTTCTGGAGCGTTTCAATCAGGAGAACCGGCGATGTGGCAAGAACCAGCAGCTCATCCCCTACTTCATCTCCTCGCATCCGGGTTGCACGGTGGAGAAGATGGCCGTCTTGGGCAATATAGCCCAGAAGTACCGATTGATGACGGACCAGGTGCAGGACTTCACGCCCACGCCGATGACCTTTGCCACAGCGCTTTACTATTTGGGGTACAATCCATACACGGGCGACAAGGTGCACACAGCAAAAACCGTGCAGGAGCGCCACGACCAGCACATCTTCTTCTTCCCAAGAATCCCGGAGAACCGCAAAAGGATTGCGCAGTTGATGGGAAAAAAAGACCGGCGAGGAAATGGGCGATAAAATTGGCTTTGTGGCCGATGATTAATTCTCATAGTGCAAAGTCTGTGAAATATTCCTTTGCATAAATGAAAAAATGTGTATTTTTGCATGATAAAATTATAGCATTTGTGATGAAAAATGTTATTGAAATACCAAGGACACAGGTTATCATGGCTTTTGTGGCCACCTGTATTGAAACCACCGCACGATGGTTGAGCACATCATACAAAGATGTCTATCAGCGGATGAAACGTGTGGGGCTGATCGAGCAGTACATCCTTCCGCATTACGAAACGCTGCATACAGAGAGCCGCGAAAAGCTCGCTGAGGGTTTGGTGGAATGTCTGAACAATTGGGAGGCAGGGAAATGAGTGAAATAATCGTATATCATGGGGGAACGGAAAAGGTAGAGTTCCCTGTCTGCAAATTCGGCCGTCGTAATTTGGACTTCGGCCAGGGTTTTTATGTTACGGATTTGCGCCAGCAGGCGGTTGACTGGGCAACGCAGGTGGCCGATCGCAGGAATGAAACGCCTATCATAAACAGATATCGTTTAAATCGCGATGCCATATTGGGAGAGGCCCGCTGCAAGGTCTTCACGGCATACGACAGAGACTGGTTGCTATTTATTGTGGCCAGCCGTCGTGGTGAGCCGGTGGCCGACAACTACGATTACATCGAAGGCGGTGTGGCCAACGACCGTGTGGTTGACACCGTCAACCTCTATATGGCAGGTCTGATGGACGAAGATACCGCCCTGCTTCGCCTGTCGCAGCACCAGCCCAACAACCAAATGTGTTTGCTTTCACAGGAATTAACAGACAAATACTTGATATTCGATGGAACAGAAACAATCTGATGACCCCGTCAAATCGCCTGTCATACAGGAGATTATTATGAGCAACCGCATTGGCGCCATCTCGGTAGAGTTGGCCAAGCGGCTCAATATTGAACCCGTGAAAGCGTTGCAACTATTCTACGAAAGCCAAACCTGCGCCGACTTACATGACAAATCCACTGGCCTTTACCTTTATGGAGATTTATATGTGGCTGATGAGTTTATGCGGGAGATGGAGTATGGGATGTAGGGTATTTGGTGGATGAGATGATAAAACCAAATTACTAATTAACTAGAAAATGAATATATCTTCAATTCAAATAAAAAACTATCGCAGTATTTCTGATGCAAAGCTGTCTTTGAAGGACATGACTGTTATATTGGGTAAAAACAATGAAGGAAAGTCAAATATTTTGATGGCTATAAATGTCGCTATTTCTGCTCTTCAAATACATGCCGCAATAAAACGAAGACTTATTCGATATCGGTTAAAGCAAGATAACGAATCTTATGAATGGGAAAGAGACTATCCTGTTGACAAGCAGAAAGGTGATAAACGAAAGAAAAAATCCAAATTTATTTTAGACTTTACATTAGATAATAATGAGATTGAAGAATTTAGAAAAGAAATTGGGCATCAATTGAATGGCTCTCTTCCTATCCAAATTGAATTTTCTAATGATGATGTAGCCACGATAAAAGTTGTAAAACAAGGGAAAGGAAGCAAATCTTTGAATGAAAAATCTAGAAAAGTTTGTAAATATATTGCTGAGCATGTAGAATTCAATTATATTCCAGCAGTCAGAACAATTGAACACTCTATGAGTATTATCGATGCAGAAATATCTGATAGATTGAGGAAAGAACGAGAAAACAAAGAATATCAGGCTGCATTGGAGAAAATAAAGGATTTAGAATCGAACATTATCAACAGACTATCTGAAGAGATTAAGACATCGTTGAGTGTTTTTTTGCCAGACCTTAAGGATGTATCTCTATACTCTGAAGACTTGGGGTTATTAATCAGACATCGTCAGGATTATTCATTAATGATTGACGATGGAAATTCTACAGATTTATTGAATAAAGGAGACGGTGTCAAAAGTTTAGTCGCGTTATCATTATTAAAAAACAAAAAATCGATTCCTAACTCAGCTTCAGTAATCGCTATAGAAGAGCCTGAATCTCATTTACATCCTTCGGCAATTGAGTTACTTCGTAAAGCGATTGTTGCTTTATCCGAGAAATCTCAAGTAATTGTTTCTACCCATAATCCCCAATTTGTAAATAGAAATGAGATAGAGTCAAATATCATAGTTGAAAACGGAAATGCAAAAATAGCATCAAATATTCGAGAAATAAGAGAGGTACTTGGCGTTAAATTGTCAGATAATTTATATGGTGCCAAACTAATTTTATTCGTAGAAGGTATTACGGATAAAAAAATACTATTACCATTGTTAAGAAAAAAGTCTATCAGATTAAAGAAAGCATTAGATGAAAAAGAGTTGGTGATTCACCCAATCAATGGTACAGATCATGTTGAGTTACATCTTTCAATGGCTAGAACAATGGTTTCTGATTATTTTGTGTTCTTCGATAATGATCATGCAGGAAGAACTGCTATAAAAAACTGTGTAGACAAAAGCCTTTTGGAAGTCAAAGATTATCTTTTGGCAAAATATACTGACATGGGGAAAGATTCTGAAATTGAAGACATGTTAGACATGGGATTATATAAAGATACCATAAATAATAAATATGGTGTTGATATAAATATTGGCGAGTTTAAAGCAAAAAATAAGAAATGGTCTGAAAGAATAAGAATAGTATTTGATAAATCTGCAAAAATGATGGATGATAATATTCTTGATGAAATAAAACTATCCGTTTCTTCTCTTGTAAAAGACAATGTTTCTAAAGCATTGAGAACTGAAGGTGATGAACTATTACAGAAACTTATTAGTGTCCTTGAAAGTAGATTATAGTATTACATAATCAAAAATATAGAAAAAACAGTTTATCTTTGCACCCATAAATCAACAAAACACCTAAAATATCGAACAAACAAAACAAAATAGAACATAACTAACATATTATAAAGCGTTTTCGCTCCTACTGACTTCTTGAAGTTCCACAAATCAAGCACATCGGAGTAAAGCGGTAAACGCTCACGAGCAATCGTGGGCTTTACCTATTTGATGTGCGGGTCGTGGAACACCCAAGGAGTCATAGGCAAAGTTCCACGATTTTTTATGCCTGCACACGAAAACCCTAAATCCCAAATCAAGAGCCGCCAACGGGTGGCTGACCATGGCGAGGTGTTCACCAATCCGCGCGAGGTGAACGCTATGCTCGACCTCGTGCGCAACGAGTCGTTCCGGCTCGACAGCCGCTTCCTCGAGCCCGCCTGCGGCGACGGCAACTTCCTCATCGAAATCCTCCGCCGCAAACTCTCCCTTCTGCAAGACCTCAAATCCCAAACCGAATGGGAGTTCCAGAGCCTCATCGCCGTCGGCTCCTGCTACGGCATCGACATCCTGCCCGACAACGCCGAGGCCTGCCGCACCAGACTGGAAGAGTACATCCTCTCCCAACACCCAGCCTCGGAGAGGCTACCCGTGGACAGTCCCTACCTCCTCTCCCTCCGCTACATGCTCCGGAAGAACATCGTCTGCGGCGACGCCCTCACCTACCGCACCGCCGAGGACAAGCCCATCACCTTTTGCGAGTGGACCCCTATCGCCGGCAGTATGCAGTTTTCCCGCCGCGACTTCCAGTTCGACTTCCTCGTCACCCAGAGCCACCAGTACAGTCTCTTCGACGAGCAAGGCGAAGTGCAGAGCTTCGATGAGCCCGTAAAGGCCTATCCACCGGAACATTACACCCAACTTTACCGATACGATCTATGAATAAAAAGAATACTTCCTTGAGGCTCTCGGAGAGAGCCCACAGTAGTAACCCCATACAAGCGAAGCGCAGTGTGGGGCGATATAGCCCAGATATCCTCAACTGCTTGGCAAACCTTTCCAGCGACGAAGTCTTCACCTCGCCCGAGTTGGCCAACCGTATGCTCGACCTGCTGCCGCAGGAGTTGTTCCGCTCCAGCAAGACGCGCTTCCTCGATCCCTGCAGCAAGAGCGGGGTCTTTCTGCGCGAGATTGCCAAACGGCTGTTGGCGGGTCTCGAAGAGCAGATTCCCGATCTGCAGAAGCGTATCGACCACATCATGACCCGGCAGGTCTTCGGCATCGCCTGTACCGATCTCACCGCCGAGATGAGTCGCCGCACGCTCTATTGCACCAAACAAGCCAATGGTGAGTATAGTGTGGCCACTTGTTTTGATGATGCACAAGGCAACTTGCGCTATTTGCGCTGCCAACACACTTGGGAGAACGGCAAATGTAAGCATTGTGGTGCCAACCGTGCCCAATATGACCGTGTTGAAAGTATTGAGACCTACGCCTACCCGTTTATTCACAAAAGTATCAATGAAATATTCCATAAAAATATGCAATTTGATGTAATTATAGGAAACCCGCCGTACCAGTTAAGCGACGGAGGAGGAACTGGCTCAAGCGCCATGCCAATATACCAACATTTTGTGCAACAAGCGAAGAAGCTTAAATCACGATATCTTTGTATGATAATTCCATCTCGTTGGTTCTCTGGAGGTCGAGGCCTTGATGATTTTCGGGAAGAAATGTTGCACGATAATAGTATCAAATGCTTGATTGATTATGTTGATGCTTCGGAAGTATTTCCAGGTGTTGAAATAAAAGGTGGTATATGTTATTTTTTGAGAGATAGTGAATATTCCGGGTTATGCAATATCAAGACACACCAAAATGATTTAATAGAGGAATCGTATAGGTTGTTGTTAGAACCAGGACTTTCAACTTTTGTTCGAAATAAAACGATGGTTGATATTTTACATAAGGTTCAAAAAGCCCAAGAGCCGTCGTTTAATCAATTGGTGAGTTCTAATGATCCGTTTGGTTTTGATGTTAGAGAAAATAACAGTTATAAGCGTATTAAACCTACATATTCTCTTAACAAAACAAAAAACAGTATAGCATTTTACTACAATGGATGGAGAAAAGACGGCATCGGATATATTGACAGAGAAAGTATTAGAAAGAATCAAGATTGGATAAATCAATGCAAAATATACATACCTAAAGCATGGGGTGTTGGGAATATTTCAACGGATTGGCTCTCACCTTTCTTAGTGGAAGGGGAATCATGCTGCACCGAAACGTATCTTGTTGTTGGGCCTTTCAAAAAAAGAAGTGTTTCGGAAAATGTAATTTCATACATGGGCACAAAATTCTTTCATTTAATGGTATCTCTTGTTAAAATGACACAAAATACAATGAAAAAATCATATTCTCTCGTCCCCCTCCAAGACTTCTCCCACCCCTGGACCGACGAGATGCTGTACGAGAAGTACGGCTTGGACAAGGACGAGATTGCCTTCATCGAGAGCATGATACGGCCGATGGAATAATAAAAAAACACAAACAGAACGTTCTTTGAAATTTTAGGAGAAAAACTTGCGGAGTTTAAAAGAAGATGTGTATCTTTGCAAAAAAATAAATAAACAGTCATGAAATACAAATATTCTAAAGAAGAATCTGAAACACAAAAAGTTAGCGAGCCTGAAATCCAATATGATACAGTTGCGGCTAACACAGCAGAGTTAATGTATCCGTCATCTTTCCCTCGCACAGTAAGCGAAGAAGAAATAGCCCAGAGTTTTACGCTGGAGGAATTCGAGCAACACATGAATGATTTGGTGGAAAGCACTCACAACCATAATACCGGTTGCGTGGAGCACACTCCCGTCGTTCCTCGTGTGTGTTCCATCAAAGAGGCACAGCGCAGAAGCATGACTCTTGATCAATTTACGGGCAAATTATTTGCTATGGTGGATGCATTTTACAAAGCAAAGGTATGAAAGTACTCGTTGACGAATTAGTGTATAAGAAGATCCATGACTTCTACTGTGCGGCATTGCTGAACCACCCTTCCTTAACTAAGGAAACAGTGGATAGAAAAATATGGCGGATGGAGAAAGGATTGCAGATTTTAAGTCAAATGCAAGGATTCCGTACGGCTTGGTTGAAGCAGGATTGGATTAAGCAAGGATGGCACGAATTTCTGTGCGAGGGATTCTTATTCGCATACGAGGTTTGCATCGACGGCACGACAAACGAGCAGTTTGTTTGGATTCGAGATGTGGTTCACGGCAGTCTGTATCATTAATCGATCATTCTCCTAAATATTTCTGCATAAGAACGTTCGCTTATAAATAAGTAAACGAACAAATCTACATATTATGCAGAGCACAAACCAGATACTCCCTAACAACCACCGAAAGGTCCCGCAAATCTACATGTACGACGACATCGCCTTCCCCGGATGGATCAAGATCGGGCAGACGGGCCGCATCGATGTGAACGAGCGCATCGACGAGCAGCACCCCATCACCGAACCGTACAAGACCTACCACCTGCTGTGGCACGACAACGCCTTCTATGCCGACGGCAGCGGTGAGAGCTTCGGCGACCACGACCTCCACGACTATCTGCGCCGTATGGGCAAGGAACTCATCGGCGAGTGGTGTCGCTGTTCCCTGCGCGAGGCACAAGCGGCTTATGTGGCCGTGCGCCACCGCGACACCCACGTGGAGACCGTGCGCGACCTCGACTACGCCATGCGCGATGAGCAGGCGCAGGCGGTGAGGCAGACAGCCGACTACTTTGCCAAGATGGACGAAGAGGAGCCCGATCGCCCCAGCCACTACCTTTGGAACGCCAAGATGCGTTTTGGCAAGACATTCGCCACCTACCAGCTCGCTAAACGCATGGGCGCCAAACGGGTGCTGGTGCTCACCTTCAAACCCGCCGTTGAGGACTCGTGGCGCGATGACCTCCTGCGCCACCGCGACTTCGAAGGCTGGCGATACTACAGCAGTCGTGATACCGACAACTTTAAACTCTTAACTCTAAACTCTAAACTACCCTTGGTGGTGTTCGGCTCGTTCCAAGACTACCTCGGCAGGGATAAATACGGTAATATCAAGACCAAAAACGAGTGGGTACACAGCATCCATTGGGATTTGATTGTGCTGGACGAATACCACTTCGGGGCTTGGAACGACAACGCCAAGAGTCTACTTGACCTCGGAGATACCGAGGCCAAAAGGCGGCAGGCGGAAGAGGACGCAGTGATGGGTGAAAGCGGCATTGACGTGGAGAGCGGACGCGCCTGGGACGACAGCGATGTGCCCATCACGGGGCGGCACTACCTTTATCTCAGCGGCACGCCCTTCCGTGCCCTCGCCACGGGCGAGTTCATGGAAAGCCAAATCTTCAACTGGACCTATCAGGACGAGCAGGCACGGAAAGAGGCCGTCGGCGGTCCTTACCTGGAGATGCCCACCATGGTGATGATGACCTACCAGATGCCGCAGGACCTTGGGGCGATGATCGAACAGTGGGATATGGACGGCTTCGACCTTAACGAGTTTTTCCGTGCCGAGGGTAAGACTTTTGTCCACGAGAAGGCCGTGCAGAAATGGCTCGACATCATCCGCGGTAAGGCCTCCATCTTCGGCGATGGCAGCTCGCCGCTCAATGTGCGTCCGGCCTTGCCTTTCGAGGACACCCGTTTGCTTGACCTTTGTGCCCATACAATGTGGTTCCTACCCAATGTGGCCTCGTGCGACGCGATGGAAGCACTGCTGCACCGCACGGCCAACGGTTTCTACCAGAACTACACCATCATCAACTGCAGCGGCACGAAAGCCGGGATCGGCGTGGATGCCCTCGGCCCGGTGCGCGAGGCCATGGGCGACAACCCGCTGAAGACCCGCACCATCACGCTAACCTGCGGCAAGCTGACCACGGGTGTCACCCTTCGACCGTTAGGCGGACTGCTGATGCTGCGCAACTGCTCCAGCCCCGAGACCTACTTCCAGACGGCTTTCCGCGTGCAGAGCCCGTGGACCACCACCGACGAAGAAGACCCCACGAAACGGACCATTCTCAAGCCCACCTGCTATGTCTTCGATTTCGCCCCCAACCGAGCCCTGCGCGAGGTAGTGACCTACGCCAACCAGTTGGATGTGGATAGCAACCGCCGCATCACCGACAAGGTGGATGAGTTCATCAACTTCCTGCCCATCCTGCAATTTGACGGAAGTTCGATGAAGCGAGTGGATGCCACCGAAATCCTCGATTTTGTGGATAACGGCACCAGTGGCACACTACTGGCCCGCCGGTGGAACAGTGCGCAATTGGTCAATGTGGATAACGCTACTTTGCAACGAGTGCTGAACAATCCTGAGGCCATGGCCGCCATCATGAAGATTGAGGGTTTCCGTGCTTTGGGCAGCGACATCATTGAAAACATCGTCAATCGTGCCGATAGGATAAAGAAGCTGAAACGCGAAGCCGGCGAAGGCGGCGACAGCAAAAAGAAAAAGGAACTGACGCAGGAAGAGAAGGAATACCGCTCTAAACGGCGCGAGGTGCAGGAAAAGCTGATGAAATTCGCCATGCGAATTCCCATCTTCATGTATCTCACCGACTATCGGGAAGAGAGTCTTGAGGATGTCATCCGCAAACTGGAACCGAGTCTGTTTGAGCGCGTCACAGGCTTGACCATCGACGACTTCGACCTGTTGTTGCGCGTCGGCGTCTTCAACCGCGCCCAGATGAACGACGCCATTCTGAAGTTCCGCCGCTACGAAGACGCCTCCCTCGCCTACACCGGCGTCAACCGCCACGCCTCCGACACCCGCGTTGGGCTGATGGACAGCACCGTGCCGATCGAGGCGATGGTGAGCGGGGTGCCCCATCCCTGTTAGGGGATGCCTATCTGTAGCCAATAGATGCCATGCGGTTTCAAATCCCCGATGGGGATTCATATTCAACGGGTTGCCGAAACATTATCGTGCCCGATGTGCAACCCCTAACGGGGTTGTGGGGTATGGTCGGAAACATCATCGTGCTACAGATATGTAAGCCCTGACGGGCTTACGAGGCACGGGCGCATCGCCACAGGTCACGGATATGGAAGCCCTAACGGGCTTCGAGAGGATACCGTGCCGACAGAGGCGCTGGTGAGCGGGGTGCCCCCATCCCCGTCAGGGGATACCTATCTGTAGAAACAAATGCCCATGCGCGGGTTATAATCTCCGTAGGAGATTCATATTTACGAAATGGCACAAAAAAAGGATTACAATACGGGGTGAAAAACATATCGCTCATCGTATTCGACATGGTAATCTTGAAGAATTTTGAGATATTCCTCCTGGAATGTCCGTTTTTTATGATGTTGAACCTGATTCTCGATATAGGTGGCCACATTCGGAATAGCAGACCTGGCATAGCTGAAAACCCCATACCCCTCCTGCCATGAAAAAAAAACAGGACGGTAGAATTTACTGTTTATCCATAGGGTGGAACTACGCTTCACATCGGCCATCAAGGTGGCACACGATACTGAAGGATTCATACCCGTCAGTATATGGATATGATCCTCCACTCCCCCAATACTCAACAATTTGCATTTATGATTGGTAATACAACCCGTTATGTATTTGTACAATTCATCTTTCCATTCAGGAAGGATGAGACATTTTCGGTGCTGCACGGCGAAAATGTAATGATGATAGATTTGAGAATACGTGTTTGCCATGATTTATAATTTTTAAATTTCCGGCAAATATACAAAAATTATTATAATACATTGATAATCAATTATTTATTTAACAATCAATTGTTAAAAATAATAACATTTGACCGTATTGGCATGCATTATCTTGGTTATGTGCAACCCCTAACGGGGTTGTGGGTCGCGGGTGGGCACATCATCTACAGATATGGAAGCCCTGACGGGCTTGCGGGCTGACGGGCTTACGAGAGAGGGTTGTACCGCCACATGTTACAGATATGGAAGCCCTGACGGGCTTGGGCGGGATGTGGGGACGTGATCGGGCATCGGCGTCCACCACCACACCGACGGAACCCATATTGGATTGATGGACAGCATTGTACGGGTGGATGCAATGGTGGGCGAAGATTGCTAACACATCCCCGTAGGGGATGCCTAACTGTAGGCAATGGAAGCCCTACGGGCTTGGGCGGGAAAAGACAAAATTTTTATTTTTGCGGCATAAAAATCATCCTGATGAGAAATCATAATAAAACAATTGTCCTTGTATTGTTATTGGGAGTTGTGACCTTTTGGCAAGCATCAGCTCAGCACCTGAGCGACCGGTATTTCGGCGTCTCCCAACAGGTTTTCACCGATACCATCAAAATCAAAATGTGGGACGGGGCCATCATCATCCCCGTGGAAATTGAAGGCGAAACCAAAAACCTCATGTTCGACACCGGGGCCGGAACCGGGTTCTGGATTGGGAAAAAAGAGCCATGGATGAGGTCTACTGGCGACAGCACATACACCACCGACGCCCAGAACAGACGCAAAATGATGGAGATAATCCAAATCCCTGCCATCAAGATGGGCAATATCACCATAAAGGGTTATCCGATGATTGTTGACGACGCGCTTAGCGATTTCACCTGCGGAATCATTGACGGCGCCTTCGGCTTTGACCTTGTCGCCAAAGGCATTTCGTTCAAGTTTGACACCAAAGACAGTCTGCTGATCATGACCTCTCACAAAGGTTTCTTTGCCAAGGAGGAGAAGGGACACGCCAGGGTAAAATACACAGGCAGCGGCATCCGCCCCCATGTTTGGACGAAAATCCCGTTTGCCCGTCCGAAAATGCTTTTCGACATGGGCGCTATCGGCGGTTGGTACGGTCTCCCGCAGGACTTGCTAGACCTGTGGTCTAAAAATGATCCCAAAATCAAGCAGCAACTGGATGCCATGACGGTAAACATGGACACAACCGTCATGACCTACGCGGGGCTTTTCGGCGCCTCCTACGATACGGTTATCAACGGAGAACTTTGCTTTCCTGAAATTGAAGTGGGCGACATTATCCTCAAGAACGTGTGGGTGAAAACTGCCACACACAACAGGGCCATTGGCTCGTCCATTCTGGAACATATTTCACTGATTATCGACGCGCCGAAGAAAAGTTTCTACTTTCTCCCAAACGATGGGAATCCAGAAATCATGGTGAATAACAAGCCCGGCGGTTTAGATTTTGTACCTGTCGGAGAGGACGACCCTCTCGGTGCGATGAAAGCACTCGTGCGCAAGGGCACTAAAGCGTACGAAAAAGGGATCCGCACCGGCGACTACCTGGTCAGCATCAACGGCACGCCCATCACCTGCCAATGCGATTACATGTTGCTGACGCGCCAAGAGAGCGCGAAACGCTATGTATTCCGCACTCCAGAGGGCAAAATCAAAGAGATTGAGTGGTAATAGTCCTACCCGCCCAGCGTATTTAAAAAAATTCTATTTTTGCCGCCGCAAAGTGGTGAAGGATTTTATTGTCTAAAATCCTGAGAGGGAAACAGGTGTGAATCCTGTACAGTACCCGCTGCTGTAAGTTTCATCAAAGGGAAACTGCAAAAAGGCCACTGTCGAAAGACGGGAAGGCGCAGTTTCTGAAACGAGTCAGAAGACCTGCCACTGTTGTGTTGTTATCGCTTCGGGAGGTAGGCGGATACATACAAGAGTACTTTTTTCCGTGCTCATTGTTCCTATTTTGTCCGAAGCATTTTGTTGAACCTAAATGCCGCGGATTATGCATTTACGGTATTTTCTCAAAAAACAGCAGGCCTCTGCCGAATCGTTCTATTCGGTCCGCCTCGTTATGCGCATTTCCCTTTTTTTATTTTCAATAATTAATCAATTAAAAATCAATGCTATGAGAAAAATTCTGATGCTTTTCGGTTTATTCTGTGCAATAAACCTGTTAAGTGCCCAGCAACCGGTGACGATTCACCAGAATGGGCATGGAAGTTCAGTGAGAGGGGTACGGAACATCCCCAGTTTCCCTCCCAGCAACATCCAGTTTTGGGTGGGCACCGGCAGTAATTCCGCCGTGGTCATCATCGGTTGGGACGACAACCCCACCGGCGACTTCGCCCTGGCCTGGGGTGTGCGCTGGAACGGCAGCACAACCGCTCTGGGCTTGGTGGATTCGATTGCCACATACGACAGCCGCGTCACCTATTCGTTCAGTGGAAGTCTGATGCAAGACATCTTATACACTGGCGACGACTTCACCGGGGCTTCATCCTATGGATGGTGCTATACGATTAACGGTACTTGGGCCCCAAATGCCTACAACAACCAACCTGTTGCCGATGGCGACCTGATGGAAATCAGTGGCAGCTGCATGTTCACCCTCACCTCGGCCACAGCCGCCACCAATCCCAACATCGTACTTTCTTGTGCGAAAGCGCAAAGTGTCGGTGTTGCCGACCTTACCGCAACTACGGCCACGATAAACATTATTGACACCACTAATGTTAACAACTACACCGTAAAACTCTATGAAGGTGATTCGCTGATCGACAGCGTCGTCATTTACACACAGACATACTCCTACTCTACCCTCACCGCCAACACTGGCTACCGTGTCGATGTTATCTCAAACTGTCCTGACAATACGCAAACCGCAGCACGCAGCGTCAGTTTCCGCACTCCGTGCGTCACCATTGCCCACAACGACCTTCCTTGGACTGAGGATTTCCAATCGGGTACTGGCTCAACATATTCCACGTCAGCGGCATACTTCAGCAACCATGTTTTCTGCTGGGACTTAATCAATCCTTACAGCAGTTCAGACCCCTATATCAACAATTCTTCTTCCGTTAATATCAGCGGCGGCCAATGCCTCTATGTGAGCAGCCGTCCCTCCTCCCTCACTATATTGGTTTTACCTCCGTTTGAGGACACTCCCGACTTGTTGCAACTCAGTTTCGATGTGTTATCCACCTATCGTCACGGCTTTGAGGCTGGCATCATCTCCGACATCACGGACGAATCTACTTTCACCCCCATCGCCACCTGTCTTCCCGACGGCAACGGCTGGACGCATTATGATGTGACCTTTGCAGGTTTTACCAGTGGCCGCATCGCCCTCCGTTCAAACGACAACGGTCCTGCCTATCTTGACAATGTGACTGTTGAAGAATTGCCTTCGTGCGTAAGACCTTCACAGGTGATTGTATCCAACATCGACTCTTCATCGGCTGACATCACCATCACCGATCCGAACAGCACGAATCATTATATGGTTTATATCACTGAAAATGACAGTGTTGAGATATACAATGACACCTATACCCTTTACAATTTGCTGCCCAACACAAGATATGTAGTGCGTGTACGCACAATCTGCTCCAACGACACCACAGCTGCCACCGAAGCCGCTTTCCGTACTGGTTGCGGTCCGATTGCCATTCCTTACCATGAGGATTTCAGCCAGTTTGTGGATGTAGCCAACGGTTACGGATACGCTGTGTCCGACAGCACTTTGCCTTGCTGGAATTTCTTGCACTCCCGTGCACTTGACCGTCTCGAGCTCTTCGCCCCGTCAAGCAGTTCTTCCTATGGCTATGGTTCGGATGGCTATACCGTGCGTATCTATTCCAACTATTCTGACTCTCGCGACTACTTGGTGCTTCCGGAGTTGAACCAAGCCACTAACACTCTTGAAATGAGTTTCATGACCCGGCCGTCAGAAACCAGCTCCCTCGGCGGCATTCTGGAGGTGGGTTATATGACCGATGCCACCGACACGGCCACTTTCGTCACCGTGGCCAGCTACGGTTGCGGCCAGTTCGCCAATGGCTACGACCTGCGTGCCGTCACTTTTGCCAACGCGCCTTCCAACGCACGCATCGCCCTGCGCGTTCTCCCCACCGGAGGTTCGGCCAAATCCTGGTATATCGATGATCTCGATGTACATGACATGCCTGCCTGCGCCCGCGCCAACGGTATCAGCGTGGACAACATCGGCACGGATGGCTTCACCCTCCATGTGGACGACCCCACATTAGTGAATAACTACCGCTACTACATCACTTCCGAGGCAGGTGTTGACAGTCTCGATTTCTACGACTCGGTGCATGTGGTTACCGGTTTGGCCTCTTCAACCGACTTCGTGCTCAGCGTGGTCTCCATCTGCAGCGATGGCACCTTGACCTTACCCCACACCATTTCCGTCAGCACACTCTGTGCGCCCGTGACTTCAATACCATTCGTGGAGAATTTCGAGGGTTGGACTGCCAGCCAGTCGCAAGGCATGAACCGCTGCTGGAACCGTCTGTACTGCAACACATCCGGCAATCTGGTCACAAACAACTATCCCTATTGTGCCTCTGGTAGCGCCAACGCCTATAACGGTTTCAAATCGCTCAAAATGTACTCCAAAGGCACATCCAGTGCCATCAAGGAATACTCTGTGGCCTACCTGCCCGAGTTTGCAGCAAACATGAACACATTAAAAGTCCGTTTCTTCTACAAATATGGCGGTAGCACTACCAACATGAACAAGGTGCGCATTGCTGTCGGTGTTAGCGAGAACGTTGCCGACACCACCACCTTCACCCGCTTGGCCACCTTGACTCCTTCCGTTATCGGCTGGAACGAATTCGAGGTGGAATTGAGCAGTTACACAGGCGCTGGCAGCCGCATCACTATCATGCTGACCAGCACCGGCACCACCGCCATTACAAGTTATATTGACAGCTTGGTGGTAGATACTATCAGCAGTTGCAACCGTCCCGCTACTTTCGAAGTAGCCAATATTTCGGCCAACAGTGCAGACCTCTCATGGACTGATCCCAGCAATGCGGGCGCTTATATCTTGCGTTGGAGCAACGGCACCACCACCGACAGTGTAACGATATACAACGATTCTTCTTACGTTCTTAGCGGTTTGACACCCAGCACCGCGTACACCGTTGACATTCGCAGCATCTGCTGGGGCGAGCCCACCAATGCCCGATCCCTGAGTTTCACCACCTCGTGCGCTCCGATGCCACTGCCGTGGAACATGAACTTCGATGCCATCACCGCCATGTCGCAACTCTCCCCCTGCTGGAACATGTACACCGGTCGTTTCATTGACTCTACCGGCACCGCTACGCTGAACAACAGCACCACCGCATGGTCACGCACCACAACCGCCCTCAGCGGCTCTGTGCATGTCAAACTGAATATCTATGGCACCTCCGTCAAAAACTGGCTCGTCACGCCTGAGATTAATCTCACCCAAGATGCTGAACTGACCTTTGACTATGCCCTGACCAAATACAGCAATGCTAATGCAGCAGATGTGTCCAGTGGCATTGACGACGACCGTTTCATCGTACTCGCCACCATTGATGGCGGTAACACCTGGACTCCCGTTGCACAATGGGGCAGCGACACGGTAAATCGTGACGATTACTACTTCGCGGGTATTTCCAACGAAGTCAACACCGCCAGAGTTTCGCTGTCCGCTTTCACGGGCAATGTGGTTCGCCTCGCCTTCTACGGTGAAAGCACTGTGAGCGGCAACGCCGACAACGACCTTCACATTGACAATATCGTTGTGGCACCCGACACGAACGTTACTCCTGTTGACACCAATGATGCTACTATATCTGCCAACGACATCATCTACTGGGTGGGCAGCGGTAGCGAAAGTGCCATTTTTGTGCTCAACATCAATAACACTTCGGTGGCTTGGGGTTATCATTTCGATGCCAACAACGAGCCCACGGTTGAGGACATGATTTCCAACATTGATGCCGCCGATCCCCGCTTAGCTTACACCATCAGCTGGGAAACTTTCGAATACACCTTCTATTATGTTAACCATCCTCTCAAACTGATGGCTGACGAATTCCGTTTCAAAGTGAACGGTGTTCTGGCTTCCGCTTTGGAGGATTTCGAAGATTATGATCTCGCTGACAACATGACTGTGGTAGTCAGCACATTGACAAGCGACATTTGGAACACTCCCATCGTACCTGTCACCGTGGCCACCATGCCTGTAGATGCCACTATCTCCGCCGAGGACATCCTCTACTGGGTGGGCGAAGGCAGTAACGAAGCCGTCATCGCCATCAACTGGGGCGTGCCCGACACCGCACTCGCTTGGGGGTTGCGTTTCAACGACAGCTTGACCGTCACTACTGCCTTGCAGGCTCTCGTCGCGGCTGAAAGCCGTCTCTCAACCAATACCGCTATGTCAACCTTCGACTATACGGACGGGAATGTCAACCTCACCTTCCAGAACACCACTGGTAACTACATGCAATTCATCCTCAACGGCAATTCGCAAGCAGGTCTGTCCAGTGCGGTGACCGACGGTGCTTTCCTCAAGGTGGGTGAGTCCGCCTACGGCATCGGTTACGACTCCACCGCTTTTTATGGTAGTTGGTATCCAACGGGCGTGGTCTGGCCGACACCGATACATCCTGTTATGGCGCCCGACACCACGCCTATCCCTGAAGAGGCCACTATCGCTTTCAGCGAGATTCTCTTCTGGGTGGGTGAAGGCACGAACGAGGCAGTCATGGCCGTCAACTGGGCCGACACCGCTCTGGCATGGGGTTACCGTTGGAATGGCACTGCCACCGTGGCCGACATGATGGATGCCATTGCCGCCGCAGACCCGCGCTTCAGTTACATAGGCAGCAGTCTCATCGACGACATCAACTACATTGACACCGCCGCCGGCATGACCACACCGCTGGGTATCACCCCGGGCAACTGGTGGGAAAGCTACAACAACGGATACATGGACATGGGCACGGCACAGACGCTCAACAACGGCGATTTCGAGAAATGGGCCGACCCTGCTGCCGGCGTGGTCGTGGACAGCACTTACGATGAGACCTACGGATGGTGGTACACCCGCGTCTATCCGATGACCATCACACCTGTCACCGTACCCGACACCACTCATGACGGCATCAACAATCATGAGATGACACATATCATCGCCTATCCGAATCCTTGTACGAACACCCTGTACATCATCAATGAGAATCCCAACCGTGTGGAGCTCTACAACATTGACGGCAAACTCCTTGAGGTGGTGGAGAATGGCGACATGCAGGTAACGTTGAACATGCAACCCTATCCTACAGGTCTTTATTTGCTGAAAGTCGGCAACGGCGTGAAGAAGATTCTCAAGAAATAACCCTTTGGTTACTAATAAGAAGAAGTCGGTTTTGGATGTGTAACCGGCTTGAAAGGAAACGGCCTCGCGATTGCGGGGCCGTTTCTATTTATCATCTTTGATGAATAAATCCGTTGAAAATAACCAATTATTGTGATTGTCGATTATTGGGGAAAAGGGATTTTTGTCGCCGCAAATATCAAGTAGAAAAATTAACGAAAACGACTATACTATGGATTTGAAAATTGGTGACATTCAAGAAACTGCATTGATAACGTTGGCCATTCGTGCCAGCGAGACTGATCGCCCCAATGCCAGAATAAAAGACTTCAAGGCAAAGGAAATCATTGACGCATTGGGGGTCGATGTGAGCAAATACGACCCTTTTATGTCGCATGAAGGAGTAGTGGCACGAACCATCATGTACAAGAACGAGTTGGAAAATCTTATCAAACTATATCCCGATGCTTTATGTATCAATTTGGGTTGTGGATTTGATGATAAGTTTGTGCAGGTTGACAACGGAAAAATCACTTGGTTTGATGTTGACCTGCCCGACATAATGGCTGTTCGTCGCAAAATTTACCATGACCGTGACCGCTGTGTGATGATGGAAGGGAGCGCCCTTGAATCGGACTGGACAAAGAATCTGCCCGAACGCTCTACTACAATTGTGGTCATGGAAGGCGTACTGGAATATTTCACAAAAGAACAAGTGACCACCTGTCTCAATATGTTGTGTAACTCATTTGACCAAGGCTATTTGCTTGCAGAACTCCATCACCCAATTATGGCCAAAAACACCAAGCATCATGATGCGGTAAAATATACTAACGCACAATTCCAGTGGGGGACAAAATCGGGCAAGGAGTATCTTGACCTGGAGCCACGGTTGAGACTGCTTTCGGAAAGGAGCTACAACGAAGAAATGCGGAAACACTCTTTCCGAGCAAAGCTTTTTGCGTTCTTCCTACCGTTTATAAACAACCGGTTGGCTGTTTATAAATGGTAAAAACTTAAAATTATAGCAAAATGAGAACTGTATTAAAAATCTTCCTTATGGCCATCGCTTATTTGGCCTTGTTTATTTTGGGCGCTTGGAGTGGCGCAATCCATCCTGCATGTTATGCGTATATCGGTGCGCTACTGCCATTGTTTTTCGCTTTTATCTACCTTTACACCTGCACTCTTATTCATGGTTTCGGGGCGGCAACAGTCCTGAACGCATTCATTTTTGTCTTGTTTTTGATAGCAGGAGAAGCGGATCTGACTTATATCATCGGAACGGTTGTGCTGACCGTTTTGGCTGAGATTCTCAGAAGGATGAAGGGATATGACACGTTGAAAGGCGTCCGCTGGAGCTTCGTGCCCTTCGCTTTCTCGTTTTTTGCCTATACCCTTCATTGGTGGACTAACACGAAAAGTGCGCTTGCCGCTGCCGTTGAAGAAATGCCAGCCGGCTATGACGAGCTGATGAAACCTGTCATTGAGAATATTCCTGTGCTAATTGTAGTGTTGGTATTAACCATCCCCATCGCCATTCTCTCTATGCGACTGGCCGAGCGTGCAATGAAGAAACAGACTGTATTACTGAAATAGAGCATGATCGAGGGCATGCACACATACACGCCGGAAGAAATCCGACTCCATCTCACGAATGTTGGTTTCCATGATCTCAACATTACAGTTAACGAGGAAAAGCGGTGGCTGTGCGTGACGGCGAGGAAATGATCAATCGTTTTGGCCCGCTGCCTTCACCGCCCCCAAACAGTGAATCCTGACCACGCGATTGCTGTCGGTTTCGGCGATGTTGAGCAACTAATCCAAGTAAGGTTTCACAAACTCCGGCCTGCGCTTGCCGAGGACTCGGAATATTTCGGGGGCTTCCATTCGGACACGGTCGTCGCTGTCTTGCAGCAGTTCCGCAAATAGCGGCAAATAGTCTTTGTACGGGTCGGGCGTGTTAGTAGCGATGTTCTCCGACGCCCAGATGAAGGCCAACCGGACGCTCGCCTCTTTGTCGCGAGCGAAACGGAACAGACTATCCCAATACAGCTCAACAGACGGATAGCAGCCCCGCCCGATTCTGCCGAGGGCATTCACGGCACGCTCCCGCAGAAGCGGCTCCGCACTGTCGCAAAAGGCAGCAATCGCAGAAACGCTGTCCTTGATGGCAAGCGGGAACTTCAGCCCCATCTCACCTAACAACCACAGCGCCTTCGCTTTGATTTTGGTGGACTCTGACGACAACAACGACGCAACGTATGGGATGTTTTCTTCCCATAGGTCTTTGCTTTTGGTAAGGGCACCGAGATTTTTGTAAAGTCCGGAGTCGGTCATAATGGTTTTAACGTCATTGTTTTGTGCCGCAAAAGTACACAAAATCCAGCATTTTCGTCCACGTGATTGTTTCCCCGCAAAATAGCCATTTATAGGGATTTCTACCTGGCAGGAATTGTGCACTTTTGCGGCGTGAAAGATTAACGAATATGAATGCCACAATTATAGGAATATTACTGCCGCTGCTCGGCACCATGCTGGGCTCGGCCTTCGTCTTCTTCATGAAGAAGGAGATCCCCGACAGGATGCAGAAGACGCTGCTGGGATTCGCCAGTGGGGTGATGGTGGCGGCCAGCGTGTGGTCGCTGCTGATACCGTCGATTGAGATGGCGGACGAACGCGTGTTGCCGGCTGCCATAGGGTTCCTGGCCGGTATCGCGTTCCTGCTGTTGATCGACGAACTGACACCACATCTGCACATCGGCGCACAGACGGCCGAGGGCCCGAAGTCGAAACTCTCGCGCACGATGATGCTGGCATTGGCTGTCACCATCCATAACCTGCCCGAGGGCATGGCCGTGGGCGTGGTCTTCGCGGGCGAAGCGCAAGGATTGACGCTCAGTGCCGCCCTCTCGGTGAGCATCGGCATCGCCATACAGAACATCCCCGAAGGGGCCATCATCTCCATGCCCATGCACGCGGAAGGCAACTCACGCATGAAGTCGTTTCTTATCGGCACCCTGAGCGGTGTGGTGGAGCCCGTCGGAGCTGTGGCCATCCTACTGCTGGCTAGTGTGCTCGGCGTGGCACTTCCCTACTTGCTGGCTTTCGCCGCCGGCGCCATGATGTATGTGGTCGTGGAGGAGCTCATCCCCGAAACAGCCCAAGGTACCCACACCAACCTCTCCACCATTGGATTTGCAGTCGGCTTTGTGCTGATGATGGTAATGGATGTGGTGCTGGGGTAGTCTATTTCTTTATTGTATCTTCTGCTGCAACTCCCTACGGTTACGCCCGATATATACAAAATACAGCACCAAATCAGTAGCCACCAGAACGGCGTTGAAAACATAGAGCCAGATAACGACATCATGGCTATACAACGCCTTGTGGATGATACCGAAGATGTAGCCCAATATCACCAACGACATAAAGAACGGGCTTTTGCCAATCACCACTTTCGTGCGCAACGATTTGGCGATGGACACCGGCCAACTAACCGCGAAACAGAGCAGGAAGAGAACTTCCCAAATGCTGAAATTTGCCATAGTTATTTTGATTATAATCAGTGAGTACTCGAATCCGATGACAAAGGCACAAAAACCGGGATTACCGATGATGGAGTTCCTCTTCCAACTGTTTGCGTTTTTTGCCGCTGAACCAAAGTCCATACACTTCGCTCACGTTGCTGGCGGTAGTGAAAGCGTTGATGTTCTCATGTTTCATCCAAGCAAGCAGTTCACTGAACTCTTCGTTGCCAAGAAGCACCTCCAGTTCTATACTCTTTTCTCTGCTATAGCCGCCGATAACCTCGTAAAGAGTGCATCCACGGTGAAGATGGTTGACAATGAACTCTCTGATCCGTTCGAAATCCTTTGACACGATGCAGACCCGTTTGCGCTTGCCCAAAGCGGCAGTGAAGTAGTCCACCACAAGTCCGTTAATCCATGTGCCGATAAGTCCGATGATAACCATGCGGAACGGATTGATGAAGAAGGCCGTGCAGCAGATTATCGCACCCGCGATGCTTACCGATGTTCCGATGTCAAAGTGGAGATACTTGTTCACGATTTTCGCCAAAATGTCCAGTCCGCCGGTGGAGGCGTTGATGCTGAACATTAAGGCTTGCGCGGCGGAAAGCAGCAAGACAAAGCAACAAAGGTCAAACCATGGGTCACCCATCACAGAGGGAGTGCCGGTGACAGGGTTGGGACTTGCGATATTCTGCCACGGATAGACCCAGTTCCAGAAATTAGTCAGCGGGCCGAGAATCAGCGCGGTGTAAACGGTTTTGGCACCAAATTCGTTTCCTATCAGTAGAAAAGCCAAAATCAGAAGCACAATATTTATTCCCAAAATCCATGTACCCAAGTTACCGCCGAAGATGTTGCTCAGCACAATGCTCAGACCCGAAATCGTACCGATAATCAGTTTGCTCGGTACAAGGAAATAATAGACGGCCGCCGCGGTCACCATCATGCCCAATGTCATGATTACAAGCTCTTTCCAAAATTTGAACGTTCCCAAATAATGGATAAAATCGATGATTGATTCTTTGATTGGTGTTCTCATACTTTATATTAAATTTTCAGGCTGCAAAAATACGGTTTTTTACCGTAGTCTGCAGCGCATCTCAAATACCGATATTCACCCTCAAATATACACTTCTCGGCTGTTTCGGGCCGTAGATGTAACCCGCGTCGCGAAGCACGCCTCGGTCCAGGTCGGGCTGATAGGCGTTGATAATGTTATGCATGCCGGTGGCAAGCCGCATGACCACCTCATCGGAGAGGTTCTCCGCCCATTTGCGCTGGAGTTTGATGTGGAAGTCGTAGGAAATCTGTGCATTCAGAGTGAAGAAAGTCTGTGTTCTCACCAAAACGGGCGGTTCTGTCTCATGCGGCACCAGCATTGGGCCGGTGATGTTCCCAGTAACGGTCAAGGTCAAATGTCGCCATGGGTTGCTCTCCAGAATCAGATAACCATAGACATCGGGAGTTCTGAGCATCCGGATTTCCGCGGCGGCATCCTCACTCCACTCCAATGGCACGCTGTAGCGGCTCATTTGCCAAGTGGCGCTAAGCTGACCGGAAATCCAACGGTTCCAGCTAACCTTAATAGCACCGTGAACACCAGCTACAAAGCCTCTGTCGGCGTTGTAACGCTCCAACACTTCGTTGCCATCCGCATCCTCATAACGTCTCTCCGCAAATATGTCCTTCAAATAGGTGTAGAATCCTTCGCCCGTGAAATCAACATCCACCCCACCCTTATAGAGACAGTAGTCGGCGGAGAGGGAGGCGCTGTGTGAACGTTCCTCCTTTAGGTCTGGCGCAAGGGTGCTGATGATGCGCTCGCCACCTACCAGGGAGACGTGCAAGTCCTCATCGTAGGTTTGCGGAGCCCGGAATCCGGTAGCATAATTAATTCGCAATGAAAGTCTTCTTATGGGATTGTAACGGATGTTCACTCTCGGGGAGAAAATCGGTCGATGGATAAGTGAGTGTTTGTCCATTCGCACACCGGCCAACAGCGACCATTTCTCGTTTTTCCACTCGTTCTGCGCATAAACACTGCCGATATGCACGTCTTGGTGAAGATATTGTGCGTAACCTGGGATCGAGTCGGTCAGGTGATCGAAATTGTATTCCGCACCCACGGTCAGGGAAGCAGGCATAAACCACAGTTTGTCAAAGTGATAGCGCCATAGAGCCCCAGTGGCGAGGGTGAAATTGGTGGTATATCCGTAAGCCTTCAACGCGTCTATACGCTCTTCGGGCGTACCTTCGCCGATACCGCCGTAATAGCTGTTGCGACGGATGTGCTGTAGGGCGGTGTAAGCCTCCACATGCTGGTTCCCGAAGTCGATATGGTAGTCGAGGTGCCCGCTGTGAATAAGGTGAGCCGCACCCTCGGAGATGTTCGACTCATGCGGCTGCAGACTGAGATTGTTGCCTCCACGGTGCTCGTCGCTGACGATGTTGTAACGGACGCTCAGTTTCGACAGTCGCGTGGGTCGCACGAAAGCGTTCAACCCGACGGAGAGGTTGCGCAGCTTCGGGAGATCGCTATAGGCATCGCTGTTGCGGTCGTACGGGTCGCGGTGGCGGTCCTGTGCGAACAAGTAAATGCCGGCGTTGCGGTTCTGGGTGACCGCGGAGGCATACGCATGCGTGGTGTTGTCGAAGGTGCGCGTGAAGTCGTAATTGCTAAACATGTGGCCGAAGCCGCCGCCGTTCTCCGTGGCCTCCTTGGTGATGATGTTGATGACTCCCGCCACCGCTGATGCGCCGAACAGGGCACTGCCGCCGCCACGCATCACCTCGATGCGGTCGATCATCTCCGCCGGAATCTGCTCGAGACCGTAAACACCACTCAATGAGGAGAATATCGGCTTTGAATCAATGAGAATTTGCGAATAATGGCCGTCCAGTCCGTTGATGCGCACCTGCGTGAAACCGCAGTTCTGGCAGTTGTCCTCCACACGCAACCCCGGCATAAAGTCGAGAGTCTGCGCCAAACAGACGGCATTGGTGACGATCATCGTGCGCGGTGTGGCAATGTCGATCAGTGCCGGCGCCTCCCGTCGGAGGGTCTGTTCTCGATTTGAAGATATGGTAATTTCGTCCACGTGCAGCGTGTCGTTCTCGTGGTCATGGTGCGGCAAATCCTGGGCCCCCGCACCAAGGGCCAGCACCCCAAACAGAAGTGTCAGGGCGCAATTTATACGTCTTTTCATTATTTGTTTGTTTGCTTGTTTGTTTGTGACTAGTGAACAGTGTTAGTATCAACAAATAGCGTACGGCAAGTGTATCGATGCTGCAAACTACTAAATACTAACTACTAACTACTAACTTCTAACGACTAACGGAACTGGTGGTGCCCGCAACAAGCTCACACCCTTGACTGAAATAATTTCGCAGGGTGTGAAAACAAAATGAGGAAGGAATATAATGAACGTTCCGCCGGAGAAGTTTAGGTTCACCGAAAGAACAACTTTCGAGACAGTGAAATGGCAGATGGCGCAATCGCTGTCGTCATCATCATCGATAGATTGCAGGATGGTATGCGCGAGCGTGTGGTGCGACATGCTGATACCATCCAACGGACAGACAATATCCTCCACGGTCCTCCCATGATGATGGTGGAAGGCCTTGGTGCCAGTCATGCCGCAAAACGCGAGCAGCAGGACCCATGCTGTTATCTGTCTCAATCGTGCGCCCATTGTGGCTGCAAAAGTACATCTTTTACAATTCGGTGGGTTGGCTTTATTGATACCAACCCACCGATTCAGCAACTATCTGAAAATCACTTTTCTTGTAATCGTCTGTTTGTCAGATGTTATCCGTAACATATAAATGCCGTTCGGCAGGTTTCCACGTTCTATCCGCAAGGATGTATCCTCATCTGACATCCGCAATGTACGCAACACTCGTCCACTCATGTCCAGCAAGTCCAGTACAATCTCTTCATAGGCATCTCCGACCGTCACCAGCACATAATCGCGAGCAGGATTGGGTGCAATGGTTATCTGGGTGTCTTTATACTCGTTCACACCGGTCAATACCGTCAAATGCAACGTGATGATGCTGTCACAACCGTTGACTGTCGTCAGCGATTGCGTGTATGTGCCAGTCGTACTTTCGTTGAAACCATACTGTGTATAGGTCTCGCCTGCAGTGATATTGTCGCTAATGACGATATTGTACACCGGGTTCACCGTCAGATTCAGCGTGTAAACAGTGTCGTTGGAGATATAGGTATAGGAGCCTGCCGACGTATATGTTTCCCCATTCAGCTCAAAGCTCTCGCCATCGCAGATGCTTTCGTCGAAAACGACATAAAAGGTATCGATCACCACGGTGTCGTCCGGCGTATAGAAGTCCACCGTCACATGATCCATGAAAAGGTTGTAACCGTAATCGGAAGTGGCCTTGAAAATCACATACGCATTCTCGTTTCGAGCAGGAATAATAACGGAAGCGGTATCCCATCCGCTCATGCCTGGATCGTAGCCGTAAACTGTGGTCAGCAGAGTCGCATTCGTAAGGTCGGTGGTCGTGTTGACGAAAACCTCAATCTTATCCTGTGCCTGATAAATATCCTGCTTATAATAAGCAAACGAAAGCGTCATGTCTTGCGAAATGTCCAAAGCGGGAGAAACCATTGTCCCCCAGCTGCCCGATGGGAAACTCCAACAGTCATATTTCACCATGCCGTTGCCAACGTATGGCGAACAGGAAGGATTGCTGCCAGTGGAGACCAATTGCCACTCCTGTCCTGCTGTAGCGGCGTCTAACGTCCAGCAACCCAGTCCGTTCTCGAAGCTGTCGGTCCAAGGGAAATTTGTGACGGTCTCGCAAGGGGTTGAGAAAGTGTAAACCTGCGATGGAACCGACATTCCGTCATTGTTGCAAAGGGTGACAATATAATATTGGTAAACCGTATTATAAGGCAAGTTTTCAAGTGTATAATAGTTGTCCATATAGACTTCAACGGAGTCGTATAAGGAATCCGTGACAACCTTATAATAGACCACAGCGCCGTAGGCATTGTTGGTATATGTCCATGTGATAGTGGCTTCAAGGCTGTCCACGCTAGCGGAAATCTGCACAGGCGGGGTGCAGTCGGGTGTCTCGAACACGGCCACATTGTCAATAAAGCAGCTCGGGAAAACATGGGTGGAGTTGGCCTTGCTGAACCAGAAAGCGATGTAGCGGCCCGTGTCGGCGTAAGTAGCAAAGTTAATCTCTTTGGTTTCCCAACTGTTCGTGCTCCCTTCGCGCCAAACTGTATCCACCGGCACAAACGTCAGTGTGTCAGCCGGATCTGACATCACGCCCACCACCATGCGTGTGATGTTCTGCTGGGCCGATTTGAACTGGAACGACATCGAAACATCCTGCATCGACAGAGTGCTATCCAAAACAGGTAGAATGAGGTACGAAGAATAGGTGTCCATCTGAATGAACATTACAGACTGGTTGGGATCGCTCATACTGCCGCCGTTGATAACAGGATAATAGCTGCCGTAAGCTTGGTTGTACTCCTGCGAGATTTTCGTCCAGCAGGTGGGGATGGAAGAGAAGTCGCCGGGATAGCCTTCGAAATCCTCCAGCATGGGGAGAGTCAGGACACAGTTTGTGTCCTGAGTGACAGGTCCGCCCGAACTGAATACAAACACAATATCAGGTCGGTCATAATGGTTGCCGTGTGTGCCTTCGGGGATGGAGTCCATAACCGTGGTAAAAGAAATCTGCGTCCCGTCCTGCACTCGGTTCCAACAATTGTTGACGGTTCCATTATTGACGTAAATCTCTGTTTCACAATCACCCATGCTAGGATAAGGGTCACAGGCTTCGCCCTCCACCAGTACAATCAGATTGCCGCCGCCGTAGGAAAACGGCTGCGTGAAGACAAACTCTTTCCAATAGTCATCCCACTGGATATCCAATCCTAAAGAATCATACACCAAAGTAGCAGCGGAGACCAATGAGCTCCACGTCTGCGACAAATCAATGGCAGGATTGGAAGTTTCCAGCAAATAGACTCTCATCCGCTTGTCCCCATCATTAATGGGATAGTTCCCGTATGTAATATGATAGGAAAGGGATTCAATATCTCCAGCTGAATGGTTGATCTCATTTCCGAGATATAATGCAGCCGATAAGTGATAACCGTACGCGCCCGGCAATGCTGAATGGATAGATGTTGTTGCGCCACTGCCGATTGTATCGGATGTGGTCGTTTGCGCCTGAAGCGCGAAAAACGGCAATATCAATGCCGCCAAAAGAAACATTTTTTGAAAAAAAGAAGATTTTTTTACCATATTGTTTTGATTAAAATTGTTGTTAGTTTTTATATGGCAAAAATATCATTTGCAAACCCGCTAAAACTCCCCTATTTGTGGGAGTTTTGATAAAGGACTACATATTTTTGGCTACGTCCGAAACACCATTGTTTTGAGCCGCACAATTAATTTTTTTCGATTTTTGCTTTGATATATGAAAAAATCTTATTTTTGCAGCTGAATCATATGTTATAATTTTGAAACAAACTGAAAATTAGATAGATAAATAAATAATTAAGATAAAAAAAATTAATAAATTCATTACCATACTCCCGAATTTTATAGAAAAATCAGGAATACACTAACGAATTTCGTATTAAAATGTACAAGAGAATATTTGACATTGAAAACAAGTTGGACGAAGGAATGTTCCTGTTTGGTGCACGCCAGACGGGAAAATCCACTCTTTTGAAAGAGCGGTTCAAAGGGGCTATTTATTACGACCTGCTTAATCCGAGCGTGAGAAGAGCTTTCAAACTAAACCCCAACTCCCTTTGGGAGGCTCTTCAAGACAAACCCGCCGGTACGCTTGTCGTGGTGGATGAGATTCAAAAGGTCCCGGAACTGCTGGACGTAGTGCATTCCCTGATGGTGGACAAAGGCTTTTATTTTATCCTTAGCGGTTCCAGTGCCCGAAAGCTCAAGCGGTCCGGAGCAAATACCCTTGGCGGACGCGCCATACCGGAAACGCTTTATCCGCTTGTGTGGCCGGAAGTGACGGACTTTCAGATTGACCGTGCCGTGCAGAACGGGATGCTGCCCAGACATTATATGGTAGAAGATGCCACTAAGCGTTTGTCCGGCTACGTGAAAGTCTATCTCGATGAAGAAATCCGGGAAGAAGGGGAAGTGAGAGAGCTTGACGCGTTCGAGCGTTTCATGGAGGTTGCCGCCATCTCCGACGGGGAAATGCTGAACTACTCCAACATTGCCGCCGACTGTGGCGTTTCCGCCAAAACGGTCAAGTCTTATTTCCAAATCCTTTATGACACCCTTATTGGGTATGAGATTCCCGCATTCAGGAAAGAAATCAAGCGAAGGATTGTCCAGGCTCCCCGCTTCTACTATTTTGATGTCGGGCTTGCCAACTACCTGATGGGGCGTCATTCCTTGAAGCGCGGCACCGACGACTACGGACATGCTTTCGAACACCTTGTTATGCAGGAAATTATTGCATACAAGGGGTACAACGACAAGCGGGATATCATATCCTACTGGCACACTTACGACAAAAAGGAGGTGGATGTTGTTATCGGAGACGCCAAGGCAGCTGTTGAAATCAAGTCAACGGAGCATGTGGGCACCAAACACACAAAGGGACTCAAAGCCTTCAAGGAGGAACATCCAGATTGCCGTTTGATCCTCGTTTCGTTGGACCCTATCACTCGCCGGTCAGGTGACTCGGAACTTATCTATGTTTTGGACTTCCTGAAGATGCTTTGGGATGGTGAAATATTCTGATCTCACTTCCGGCCGAAGTCAGCGGGAATCTCGCCCCAAAGGGGGGTGTTCCATTTATAGATAGGATTGGGATAGGTGTTGTTCTGCAGCCATTTCTCCGCACGGGCCATCATCTCAAACAGCACGGCATTCTCCTCGGTGGGCAGCACGATGGACTTGTGCTTCTTGTGCCGCACCCACGACAGGGCCGTGATGCTGTCGGTGTAGATGGGAATGTTGAGATTCTTCTGCTTGAGCAGGGCGAGGCCGTGCACCAGGGCCAGAAACTCGCCAATGTTGTTGGACGCGTTGGGGAACGGGCCCTTGTGGAACCACACTTCGCCCGTGGCCGCATACACGCCACGGTACTCCATCACCTTGGTCACCATGTTGCAGGCGGCGTCCACGCACAGACTGTCAAGGATGGGCTTCTGCGCGTTGCCGTCATTGGTTTGCAATTGCAACGCCACCCCGCTGGCCGTCGCCGGATGGTTGCGATAATAGGCTGCGTATCCCTCTTCCAGAGCGCTTTGGGCTTCCTGCAACGAGGCGAAGGACTTGTATTTTGCACCCTCAAAATGGTACACCTGCTCGCGGCACTCCGCCCAATTGTCATATACCCCGGGCTTCACACCATTCCACACCACATAAAATTTCTTCTTTGTTGTCATAGTCAATTTAAAGTTTAAAAGTTAGAAAAGTTTATAATGTTTATAAAGTTGTACCAATAGTATAAAAAGTAATCCGTCTCTAATACATTACAAAATGCAAAGATACTAAAAATCTCTTTTTTTTCTTATTTTTGCGGACCAAAAATCAATCATTAAAAGTATGAAAAGAAACGGATTCAAACACCTTCTTTCATGTGCAACAACTGCACTCGTTTTTTGCATTTTAGTTGTCGGCTGCCACAAAAAAAACGCCAACATGGAAGAAATCAGCGTGACACGCACATTCGCCAACGCCAACTGGACCTTTGAGGAGCAGGTGATGGACATGCCATTCTCTATCACGGACACGACTAAGGACTACAGCATTGAATTTGTGCTGAACTACGATACGGCCAGAATCGAATTGGACCAACTTCCCGTCACCGTCACCCTCCGGTTCCCGGACGGACAGGAGACCTACGTCACCAGCCTTTTCGATTTCAACCTTAATACCAACAAAAGCTTTGTCGCCTCTGGTAGCGGCAACACTTGCAACATGACTCTGGTGGCTTTCCCCAGAAAAAGTCTGAACCAGTCGGGCGAATACCACGTCATATTCTACCGAAAGGCTGAGAAATATGACAATTACGGATTCAACAGCCTCACCATGAAGGTGCTTCCTCTGAAAAAGGATAAAAACTAAATATCTTCCCGGTGCCGCAACAGGCTGGTGATTACCTGGTCGATCTGGAAACGCCGATGTGCATGATTCGACATGGGGATTGACTTTCCCCGCAAGCGTACGCGTATGCGCTCTTCCTGGATATTATTCATCAACACGCCGAAATACTCGATCAGATTTTGCAAGGTGGATATACGCCTGCCAGATTCTTTTTTCACAATTTCCTTTTGCAGAAAATCCGTTACGTTTACCGTTTCAAACCGCGGGTCTGACGATAGCAATTTTGATATTTCATCAATGGAGGTGTCCTTGTCGCTGTACAATATGACAAGAAAGTCATAATTGTGATGCGGGCAGGCAAACAGTTTGTCTTTTTTGTCATTAAAGAAGAAAAAGACAGGGCTTTCATCGAACATAGAGAGGCCCAAGAGCGGATTTTTCGGCTGCCCCTCTTCTGTCTGCGGCACGGTGGTCCGGTTGGCCATGACCACCATATTGATGTCTTTGGATGCATCCAGCACGGCAAAGTAGGTCGGGAACTGGATGTGTGTCTGAGCGCGGTCGGGTGCATAATCGGTGATGAATGAAAACGTCCTGCCGAAGAGTTTGGACATCAGCAATGCGAAACGCATCGGCTCGCGCTGCGACTTCAGCAGGAACAACGTGTATTGTCTGGAGTGCCCGAAACAATCCTTCCAATCCAACTTATTTTCAGACGGCTTCATCATCATACAAAAATGAAGTGCAAAAATACAAAAATAGACTTTAAGAACAGTTTGTAAAAACTTACGAAAAGGCGATTTTAACAATTGATTTTCTTACTTAAAATATTTACCTTTGCCGCCGTTTTCATGCGGGTGGAACATCCGCCACAAATAAATCATAAATTACTGATACAAAGATAAATAATTAAATACTAATCAATTGAAACATGTCAACAGAAAAACAAATCAAACAAATTGACGACATCGTCGTCCGGTTCGCCGGCGACAGTGGTGACGGAATGCAGCTGTCGGGAACGCTGTTCTCCGACGCCTCCGCCCTGACGGGCAACGACATTGCCACTTTCCCTGACTATCCTGCCGAAATCCGCGCCCCGCACAACACCATCGCGGGCGTGTCCGGCTATCAAGTGCACGTGGGTAATCACATCTACAGCTCCGGTGACAAGTGCGACATCCTCGTCGCCATGAACCCGGCCTCCCTCAAGTCGAACCTCAAGTGGGCCAAGAAAGGCGCCACCATCATCGTGGATATTGACACCTTCACGGACGAGGCTTTGACCAAGGCCGGCTACACCGAGAACGACCATCCGTTCACCGATGAGATGGAGCGCGCCTACACCATCATCAAGGCGCCCGTGACTTCCTTCACCCAGCGCATCGGCAACGAGCAGGGTGCAGACAAGAAGACGGCCGACAGATGCCGCAACATGTTCGCATTGGGTATCATTTTCTATGCCACCCATAAGAAACTGGATCAGACATACGCCTACTTGGAGCGCAAGTTCGCCAAGAAACCCGATGTGGTGAAACTGAACAAAGCCGTGCTCACCGAAGGTTATGAATATGCCGACAAGTTGGAAGTGATGCACTCCCACATTTTCGAAATCGCACAAGCCGACAAGATGCCGAAGGGCCGCTACCGCAACATCACAGGCAACGTGGCCACCGCTTGGGGTCTGTTGGCCGCTTCCGAGCGTTCCGGCCGTCAGCTCTTCTTAGGCTCCTACCCTATCACCCCTGCCACGGATGTGATGGTAGAGCTCGCCAAGCACAAATCCTTGGGCGCACGTGTGTTCCAAGCAGAAGATGAGATTGCGGGCGTATGTTCCGCCATCGGCGCATCCTACGCCGGCGCACTGGCCTGCACCTCCACCTCCGGTCCCGGCCTCTCGCTCAAGAGCGAGGCACTCGGTTTGGCCGTTATGGTCGAACTGCCTCTCGTGGTCGTTGACGTGCAGCGTGGCGGTCCTTCTACCGGACTTCCTACCAAGACGGAGCAATCCGACCTCAATCAGGCACTGTACGGACGTAATGGTGAGGCTCCCCTCGTGGTGGTAGCCGCCTCTTCCAGCGCCAACTGCTTCTACTGGGCTTACAACGCTGCCAAGATCGCCCTGGAGCACATGACTCCCGTCATCCTGCTCACCGACGGCTATCTCGGCAACGGTTCCCAGTTGTTCCGCATCCCCAAGGTGGCCGACCTGCCGAGCATCACACCGCGCCTGGCCACTCCGAATGATCCCGACTACCGTCCGTTCCGCAGAGATCCTGAGAAGTTCGCCCGCTGGTGGGCACTCCCCGGCATGGAAGGTCTGCGTCACCGCGTAGGCGGTCTGGAGAAATGTCCCGACGGCCCGCTGAGCACCGACCCCGAGAACCACGCCCTGATGGTGCATAATCGCCAGGAGAAAGTGAACCGCGTGGCCAACTACATCCCCGACCAGGAAGTGACCGGCGATCCTGATGCCGAACTCCTCGTTGTGGGCTGGGGCGGCACCTCCGGAGCACTCACCCTCGCTGTGGAAGAGATGAACAAAGAAGGCAAGAAGGTGGCTTACACCCACTTCAACTATATCTGCCCGCTGCCGAAGAACACCGGCGACATTCTCAAGAAATACAAGAAGATTGTCGTATGCGAGCTCAACAACGGTCAGTTCGCAGGTTATCTGCGCACCCAGTTCCCCGAATGCCCGATGACCCAATACAACAAGATCATGGGTCTTCCCTTCGAGGTGGGCGAGCTGAAAGCCGAGTTCGAAAGACTGCTTGCCAAATAATTCAATTATGAACCATTAAATCACAGATAATTATGGCAGAAAGACATTTTGTTCCCAGAGCGGACCGCGAATATACAAAAGCTGACTTTACCAGCGACCAGATGGTGAAATGGTGTCCCGGCTGCGGCGACCACGCAATCCTCGCCTCACTGTTGAACACCTTCCCCAAGACCAACCACAAGAAGGAGAATATCTGCATGGTGTCCGGTATCGGATGTTCATCGCGTATTCCCTACTATGTGGACACTTACGGATTCCACAGCATCCACGGACGCGCGTGCGCCATCGCCACGGGCGTGAAGCTGGCCAACCCCTCTCTCTCCGTGTGGGTGAGCATGGGCGACGGCGACTCCATGGCCATCGGTGGCAACCACCTGATCCATGCCGTGCGCAGAAACCAGGACTTGAACATCACCATCTTCAACAACGAAATCTACGGTTTGACCAAAGGCCAGTACAGTCCCACCACCAAGTTCGGGCAGGTCACGAAGACCTCTCCTTACGGTACCATCGACTACCCGTTCAACCCGGGCGAGTTGGTGATGGGCGCACAGGGCACGTTCTACGCCCGCGCGCTGGACTGTCTGCCGCCGCTGACCACGGAAATCATGACACGCGCCGCGCAGCATGACGGCACCAGCGTAGTGGAAGTGTTGCAAAACTGTATGATCTTCAACGACAAGGCACATGCCGCCATCACCGACCGTGCTGTGCGCGACGACCGCACCATCATCCTCGAGCATGGCAAGCCCATGATCTTCGGCAAGGACAAGAACAAGGGTCTGCGTTTCAACGGCCGTTGTCTGGAGGCTGTCACCATCGGCGAGAACGGCATCACCATTGACGACATCATGATCCACGACGAGACCACAGAGGATACTGGCATTCACATGATGTTAGCGCGCATGAGCGGCGACCTCCCCGTGGCCATCGGCGTGATCCGCAATGTGAAGAAGACCTCTTACACCCAGTTGTACGAAGACCAGATGGACGAGCAAAAAGCCAACGGCAAGTACAAATGTGTCGATGACCTGCTGAACAGCGGCGACACGTGGGAAGTGGAGTAAGAGAGTTGAGAGATTAGAGTTTAGAGATAATAGATTATAGTTAAGGGCGCTCGGGAACGGGGGCCCTTTTTGCGTGTGTATTAATAATTCCAAAATCATCTCTGGTGTAATTGCCATTTCAGCGACAACACAAAGGCCTGTGCCAATGTCCTTGAGGCTTGCACTTAACATTAAGCCCGTTCCGCTAAAGCCCGTTAGGGCTTACATATCTGTAGCAAAAGGATAATTCAATGTTCCAACACAACCCTGAGAGGGTTGCACATCAGACGCGGCGATATTTTGATATCACATTGAAAATGAATCCCCTACGGGAATATAAAACCGTATGTGCCCTATATTTTCTACAGAAATGCATCCCCTAACGGGGAATAGGATTTCCGGAGTGGGCTGCCATCGGACAATTGCTTAGCATCCCCGATGGTAAACTAAGGGATGAGCAGCTGCCGCTGTACTTATAGCATGTACTCTTCGTGCCGCCCTGCACGCGGATCATCTTGAAGCTCACGCCCTTCACCGTAATGGTGAGAGGACTTTGGGGCTGTTGTGCGAAAACAAGCGCCGGCGCCGCCACCAGAATCGCCAACGCGATATAGATTCGTTTATTTATAGGTGATGTTTTTCAATACTTGCTTCTTTTATCATTTTGAAGGGGAAAAGACAAAAAAATTGTACCAAAACAAACACTTTCGGTGAGAGAAAAAAACGAGGCCAAAAGGCCCCGCTTTAGATGTTTTCACAACGGAATAATCCTTATTATGAATTGATTTACTTCTCCTCGTCCGTCTGCTCCTGCAAATCCTTCAGCCACTTCATCATGGGCACCACCCGGCTCTTGAAGGAGCCGCTGATATCCACAAGGTCTTCAGAAAGCATCGGGGTGTTCTCCATATTGATGTAATATGCTTTGCCTTCAAAATTGCCCACAACCTTGGTCTTGCTCACTTTGGTGAGATGGATTGATCCCGTGTTCATCACATAAAACTCATGGTCGCTGATTGCATAACCTACCACTTGATTGGCAGCAAATTCTCCATTCAGCATACTTCTGTAGTCGAAATTGACCAAATCCTCATCCGTCAGCACGTTGTTAACCGTAAGTGTGGCACCCTTTTTAAGATTGTCACCCACAAAACGGTAGCACATAAAAGGATAATCAATCTCCTCAACGCTTCCTGAAGCAATCAGCTTATTCACATCAATTTCCATTGACATACCCAACACATAGGGTGTTTCTGCCTCGCCAAACATAGCAATACTCGTAGAAAATTCATCCGAATAGTCGTCACCCACGGTTACGCTGGATTTTCCTGAAACGAGTTCAAACATTTCCTGCAAAGGATCATCTCCACAAGAACTGAAAAGAAGAGCCCCGGCAAACACTGCGACTACTAAGAATAATTTTTTCATAATCTGATATTTTTAAGGTTAATACAAAAAATCAAATTCAACGGGCAAAGATAAAAAATCTCGGCACAAGAAAAGGTAATATCAATCTCAGACTCTCTTGGTGCCGTTCTCAATCATGAAATGCAACCGGTTGAATACGTTGGCTTCGCTGGTGCCTCCGTCGAAATCGAGAAAGAGCATATTGAGGTCGGGATAGTACTTGCGAATCTTCTTCTCTATACCTTTGGCGATTATATGGTTGGAAATACAGGCAAAAGGCTGCAAACTGATGATGTTCTTCACACCGCTCTCCGCCAACGCCGACATTTCCGCCGGAATCAACCAGCCCTCGCCGAAGTTGGCCGCCATGTTTATAATCCTGGATGCCAACTCAGCATCGTGGAACATGTCGGCAAAGGGACGGTAATACGGAAACGGAGCACAAATCTTGTCATATACCTTGGCATAATGATAGATGAGCTTGTAGATGGCATCCGACGCGAACAACGGCATGTTCACCGGCTTGATGTTGAGTTTCTTGTTGATGTGCCGGTTCACGAAACTGTTCATGAAGAAGTTGTAGATGGACGGGGCAATGACCTCCACACCCTGGTCGGCGAGCCAGTCCAACACATTCAGATGCCCGAACTCGTTGTACTTGATGTAGATCTCCCCCACTACCCCAATCTGCGGCAGCGGCTTGTTGCAATCAATATTGGCCTTGTACTCCTGCACCGCCTCGGCCAGCAGTTTACGCAGGCCTCTGTAGTCCTTCTTCTCAATAACCGGCAACGACAAATCAATGTATTTATGGTGGATTTCTTTCGCTTTTCCTCGTTGCAGCTCACGCGGGCGCGAGGCGTAGTACATGCGCGAGAGGCAGTCGGCATAAAGCAACGCGAACAACGCGGGCAGGGCCAGTTTCTTGGCCTCCACCACAAAACCGGGCTGCTCGTTGGCCAGCGTGTTGCCCAGCGCCAGCGACAGCACGGGCACATTCTCGAACCCCGCGGCTACCAACGCCTTCTTGATCAGCATGATGTAGTTAGTGGCGCGGCACTGGCCGCCGGTCTGCGTGATGATGACCGCTACGTCGTCCAGATTGTACTGGCCGCTGCGCAACGCCTTGAGCAGGCTGCCCACCACGATGGTGGCCGGATAGCAAACCTCGTTGTTGGCATACTGCAAACCCAAATCCACACACTCTTTATCACCCATTGGCAACACAACCAGATTATAGCCCGCCATCTTGAAGAAGGTGGGGAAAAACTCGGTGTAACCGGTGGCAAAAGTCGGCGCGATAATGGTGCGTCTTTTGTCCGAAAGCTGAAACGGTGGTGTCGTGACAAAGGGTTTGTTGACTTCTACTTTGCGGCTGAATCGCAAACTCTCTACCATGGAGCGGACACGCAGACGCAACGAGCCGATATTGTTCACATCATCCACCTTCAACAGCGTGAAACTCTTGCCTTTACGGTCCAGGATATCGTGCGTCTCATCAATAATGAAGGCATCCGGACCGCAACCGAAGGAGGTGATCATCATGAAATGCACATTATCGGGACTGTTGGCCACAAAGTGCGCCGCCTTGAAGATACGGTTGGGATAGGTCCACTGCGTGACCGCCACCAACTCCTTGTAAACTTCCGTATCGGTATCATTGGCCACAAACTCCGTCACCACATCAATGCCCATGTCGGACAGCACATCCGAAATCTTGTGCTGAATCAACGGATCGGCGTGGTACGGGCGTCCGGCCAGCACCACGACCATGCGGTGGTTTTCTTTGGCCAATTGCACAATCTCATGCGCGCGCTGGTGTTGTTGTGCGATGAACTGTTTCTGCGCCTTCACGGCCGCAACAATGGCATGGTCGGCGGTCCTTCGGTCCACGCCAAGTGTGGCCAAGTACTTGCGGCAACCGGCATAGAGAAGTTCTTCGTTGTTTAGCGATACCACCGGTGCGTCAAACGGAATGTTGAACCGTTCCTCCGTATCGATGGAGTTCTTCATCACATCGGAATAGCCGGCCACAATGGGACAGTTGTAGCTGTTGCGCACCTTGTCGTCCGCCTCCTGCTCCATCACCACGTATGGATAGAATATGCGATCCACGCCCTTTTTGGCCAAATCATAGACATGTCCGTGCATCAACTTGGCAGGGAAGCATATATTCTCCGACATCACCGTATGGATGCCTTGCTCATAAAGCGGGTTGGTGGATTTGCCAGACAATAGCACGCGGAAACCGCATTCGGAGAGCAGTGCATTCCAAAAAGGATAAAGTTCATAAACGCCCAACGCGCGCGGGATGCCAATGGTGAGCTTGGCCTGTTGCTTGGGAACAATCGGACGATGGAAGAGCATCTTCAGCCGCTCATGATGCTGGTTGGTGCCCTTACGCATCACCTCCGACTCGTTGGCATAAATCTTCTCGCAGTTGTTGCCTGAGTAGTAACACCTATTATTTGAAAATTTGTATTGGATAACCGTACATTGGTTGGCGCAGCCCGGACAGGTCTGCTGTTCGGTCTCAAACTGCTGGATGGAGAGCAGGTCATCAAGGGTGAGCACATTAGCAGCGGGCTGTTCTTTTGCAAAGAGTGCGCAGCCGTATGCGCCCATCAGTTCAGGAATGTCGGAGAAACGCACATCCTGGCCCGTGAGCAGTTCCAGCGCACGCACCACAGCCAAATTCTTGAATGTGCCGCCTTGCACGACTATATGACCGCCCAACTCCTCGATTTTACGGAGCTTCAGCACCTTGAACAGGCAGTTCTTGATGACGGAATAGGCAAAGCCGGCGGATATATCCTCGGGCGTAGTGCCCTCGCGCATGGCCTGCTTCACCTTGGAGTTCATGAACACGGTGCAACGCGTACCCAGATCGTAAGGATGTTGTGCCTCACAGGCAATCTTGGCAAAGTCGGACACCTTGTAGCCCAGCATCTTTGCAAAAGTCTCGATAAAAGAGCCGCATCCAGAGGAACAAGCCTCATTGATTTCCAAGCGACGAATAGCTTGGTTTTCGACAAAAATGGCTTTCATGTCCTGACCGCCAATGTCTAGGATGAACGAAACCTCCGGCGAGACGCTTTTCGCTCCAAGGTAATGGGCCATGGTCTCGACCACGCCGTAGTGCAATCCGAAGGCAGTCTTGAGGAGATTCTCTCCGTAGCCAGTCACGGCACTGCCGGCGATACGCGGCGCGAAGTGGTACTCGTCACAAATCTTCTTGAAATCCTGCAAAGCATTCAGGAACGCGCCGAAGCTGTTGCCGTTGTTGTTACGGTAGTCACTGTAGAGCAGTCTGCCCTCCGCGTCCAGAATCACCAGCTTGGTGGTGGTGGATCCGGAATCCACGCCCATGAAGACGCGATTATCCTGTGTTTTCCCCCACTCCACGCGAGGCACAAAGAAGTTCTGTTTCTGCTGACGCCAAGTTTCAAATTCGCTTTCAGACTTGAACAAGGGATCGAGGCGGTTTTGCAGCAGTGTATCGGTATCGATAGCCAGATGTTGGATGTTGTGAACAAACTGCGCCATGGGGATGGTTTCGCGACACTCGGTCGCGGCCATGAGGGCTGTGCCAAATGCAGGCACCACGCGCGCGTCGGGCACGGCCACGCAGTCTGTTTCGGTGATATGGAGATTGTCGAGGAAGGTCTTCTTGAGCATGGGAAGGAAGGCGAAGGGGCCGCCGCAGAAGAACACCGGCGGTTTCACATCAAGCCCGCGCGAGAGCGTGCCGATGACCTGCAGGGACACAGCATGGAACACGGACAGGGCCACGTCCTCCTTGCTCACGTGCCGCGCCAGGAGGTTCTGAATGTCCGTCTTGGAAAACACACCACAGCGCGACGCGATGGGATAGACAGTCTTGGCATTTTCGGCCAGTATGTTGAGTTCGGAGGGCTCCACGTTGAGCAGGCTGGCGGTCTGGTCGATGAAAGCGCCCGTGCCGCCGGCGCAGTTGCCGTTCATGCGGATGTCGGGCACCCTGCCCTCTTCGAAGAAAATCATCTTGCTGTCCTCACCGCCGATGTCGATGAAGGTACGGGTTTGCGGAAACTGCCGTTTCACGAGCGTGGCGGCGGCAATCACCTCCTGTACGAAGGGCAGGTGCCAGCATTCGGCGTATCCCATGCCTACGGAGCCCGTGACGGCCACGCGAAGCAAAGCTTCCCGGTACTGGTCGGCCACCGGAGCCAGGGCATCCATCAAGGTACCCCTGATGTTCATATTGTGCCGTCGATAATCCACATAGCAACTATCATTTTGGTCGTCAAGTACCACCACCTTGACCGTAGTGGAACCTATGTCAATGCCAACTTTAAGTTCTTTTTCCATATTCAAAATAAATGCGCGAAAGTACAAAAAAATTCCTATCTTCCGACACTATCCATGCGTGCGAAAGTCTGCCCATAAAACCAAGAGCCCGGATTGCTCCGGGCTCTTGACAAAAACACAATAAATTATAAAAAAACACTAAAACTGTTTTCTGATAATCTTCCTGCTGATCATCACACCATCCAGCAACCGGATGCGGATGATATAGTTGCCAGCAGTCATGTTGTCGAGTGACAAGCGGGTGTATTCAGGGCTGTCCACCTCCTGCACCTGCACCAGACGACCATACATGTCATAAACATAGATGGTCTGCATGCGTTCACCTTCCACAATGACGTAGGTCGTGGCAGGATTAGGATAGACACGCAGTTGCGGAGCCACATAGTCGTTCACGCCAATGTTGCCTTGGACAACGAGGGTGAGATAGATGATACTGTCGCAGCCGCTTTGCGTGAATCCGTTGATGGTATAGGTATAGACGCCCGTGTCGCTCGGGGTCACCGTGATGCCATAGTTGTCATAGGTCTCATGTACATGGATACTGTCTGTGACATACTCTTCGTAGGTCGGGTTCACGGTGAGATAGAGCACATATACACTGTCGCAGCCGGTAGCTGTCACGAAATTGTCGTAATAGGTACCCTCTACCACGTATTCTCCGCGACGCCACTCATACGGAGTGCCGTCGCAAGTGGAGGCCACTGTTTCATAGAGATAGCTGCTGTTCACCGTTAACACAAGGCTCACGATGCTGTCGCAACCGTATTGGTTGGTCAAAACAAGCTGGTCATAAATCGTACCGGCATACGTCGGAGTCAAGTCGAAGCCGTTCTCATTGTACGTGTCGCCCAAGCAGATGGTGGCACGTATCGTGTCGTAATTTCTCGGGTTCACTGTCAGGAGAAGCGTATATATATCCTCACAACCGTATGTATTCGCCACTGAATCGACATAGAATCCACTGGTTTGCAATGAGCGGCCACGCCAAACGTACGGTGTGCCTTGACAGGTCTCCGCTGTGTCATTCTGACGGATGGCCGGGTTTACAGTGAGCGTCAGCATGTAAATACTGTCGCAGCCGGCAACTGTCTGCAAAGAGTCATAGAACACTCCGCTCGCATAGAGACTTTCTCCATGCCAGATGTACGGGGCCTCATTGGAGCATATTGTCACCGTCTCCGTATATGCGTAGGAAGAATCCACAAACAGAGTGAGGGTGTAGATACTGTCGCAGCCGTTCACCGTCTGCTTGGAGTCGTAGTACACGCCTGCCTGAGTGCGGTTCACGCCATGCCAATAGTACGGAAGTTCGCTTTGGCATTTGGTCACTGTGTCCGCAAAATAATACGACTGGTTCATGGTAACCTCAACCGTGTAAACATAGTGGAATCCTCCGTTCTCCACAGTATCCCGATAGGTTCCACCTTCATAGATGACCTTGTCAAGCCAGAGTGCGGAGTCGCCCGGGCAGAGCGAAATCGGACTGCTTTGGATATACTGGTACTGGTGCTCGGTCGCAACGAGGCTATAAACGCTGTCGCAGCCGACAACCGTCTGCAGAGAATCGAAGTAGATGCCGGCTTCGGTAATCTGACGGCCACGCCACTCATACGCCTGGTTGCCGGAAAGCACCACAGAATCCGCATGGAAGAACGGTATGCCTTTCACGAAGTTGATCGTATAGACAATGCTGTCACAACCGTTGCCGTTGCGCAACGTGTCGCGATAGACACCCGTCTCGGATAAGGTCATGCTATGCCATGCATACGTTGCATTCTCGCCGCACACCGTCATGGAGTCTTCTTGTGAGGTGACATACGTGACATTCACCGTCAGCGTATGGATGCTGTCACAGCCGAAAGCAGTGCTCAAAGAATCCGTGTAGTTGCCCGGTCCTGAAACCGTCTTGCCATGCCAAATGAACGGAATGTCATTTCCGCAGACCGCCGTATCCACATGGATGTTATAAGTCGGATGGACAATAAAGGTCAGCGTATAGATACTGTCGCAGTATGTGGCGGTCTGGTAGTTCTTCTCAATTGTAGTGTCGTTTGTGAAGCGGATGCCGTGCCAAATGTAAGGCAGTTCAATCTCATTCGCACATACCTCCATGGTATCATACAAATGATATGAAGGATTCACCGTCACATCAACCGTGTAGATGGTATTGAGAGCCACCACTGTATCAGCGTAAGAGCCGGAAGCGGACAGTTCCATTCCTCTCCAAGTCTGAGAAGTGCCCTGACACAACACAATAGGATTGTCGTGTACGATGTTGAACTCTGTCACTGTCAGGGTAAGATAATACACACTGTCGCAACCGGCGCCCGTGGTCAGGGAGTCGTAAGCCGTCGTGCTCTCCATGAACTCATGGCCATGCCACAAATAAGGCAGTGTGGTGCTGTGCACCGTAACATTCTCCGGAATGAAGTAGTTGGGGTTCACTGTAAGGACAAGGTTCACCGTGCTGTCACAATCCAGAGAGGAGGTGAGGTTGCGGGTGTATGTGTGCGTACCCACGGTGTCGGACTTAATGTTGAAGCCGTTTCCAATGTATGATTCTCCCTGGCAGACGGAAGCCGTGATGATTGTATCATATACCGGTTTCACCGTGAAGGTCAGCGTTTCAATGCTGTCGCAGCCTGCTGCCGTATTGAAGTTGTAGGTATAGACACCGGATGTCATCAACAGCGTATCACCAAAGCTGTACGGCAGCTGCTCGCTGTTGGCGCACAGCGTCACTGAACGGGAAGTGCTGTAGGAAGGTTTCACCGTCAGGTTCACCGTCACTGTGCTGTCGCAAGTGGTGGGCAGCACGTAGGTACGGGTCAGCGTATGGTTGCCGGCCTGGGCCACCAATGTATCGAAGCCATGCTCGGTATAGCGTTCACCCTGGCACACCTCTCCGTCAAAATGGAAGTCATACTCGGGATTCACCACCAACGTAACCGTCACCGCACTGTCACAGCTATGCGCTGTGCGGAAGTGGACGGTCTTGGTGCCGGCCGCTGTGAAGATGGAATCACCCACAGGGAACGGCAACTGGCTTTCGCAAATAGTCATCGTGGCAGTATGATTATAGGTAGGATAAACATTAAGGGTAAGATATGTCACCTCATTGCAACCGTCTGCACGGGAGGTCACCACCGCATACTGGCCGGCTCTGTTGAACACGGAGTCACCATATTGGAACGGTAGTTCATTATCGCAAATATTCTGTGTAACAGTATGCGTGATGGTCGGGGTGACAATCAAGTTGACATGGTAGATACTGTCGCAGCCAAAGGAGGAAACCAATTCAGCGGTATAATTACCCTGAGACGGGAAAATATTATTATTGTCGAATACGTATGGCAAAGCGCCTTCGCAAATCTGGATAGTCGTATCCTTCTCAAAGCTTGTATGAACAATCAGATGCAAATGGATAATGCTATCGCAACCAGTAGCCAGCTGATAGGTGATGGTCTTGTCACCACCGGTATGATAAGTGAATCTCGCTTCATTGTTCCATATATAGGGCAGGTCCGCATCGCAGACAGAGACTGTGGTGTCTTTGCTGTATGACGGATTGACGGTCAACACCACCGTAACGATACTGTCGCAGTTTGCTGCGGTGCGCAACTCTTTGGTCAACGTGTAAGTACCCGCTGTGTTGAAGGTAGTGTCAAAGCCGTAGTTCGTGTAGTTAGTGCCCTGACATACCGCATCCGTATAATGCAGATCATATTCCGGATTAATAGTCAGATTCAGTCTCACCACACTGTCGCAGTTATTGGCGGCGGTAAATGTTTTGGTATAGACACCTGTGGTTCTGTAGGTGCTGTCGTTCCAAACGTATGATTCGCACGCAACAACATTAATCGTCGTGTCTTTGGAATGATTCACCGTCAGGTTCAGGCGGACGATGCTGTCGCAATCGTTGGCAGCGGGCAATGTCACCGGATAGACACCGCTGGTTCTGTAGGTGGTGTTATACCATCTGACGGAATCGCACACGGTCATGTAGATGGTCGTATCATACACAGGTTTCACCGTGAAGGTCAGTGTCTCTATACTGTCGCAACCGGCAGCGGTGCCGAAATTGTGAGTATAGACACCCGTAGTGCTCAGCGTGGTGTCACCGAAAGTATAAGGTATCTGGTCGCTGTTGGCGCACAACGTCACCGAACGGGAAGTGCTGTAGGACGGTTTCACCGTCAGGTTCACCGTCACCGTGCTGTCGCAAGTGGTCGGAAGCTTGTAGGTGCGGGTCAGCGTATGGTTGCCAACCTGGGCCACCAATGTATCGAAGCCGTGCTCGGTATAGCGTTCACCCTGGCATACTTCTCCATCAAAATGGAAATCATAAACGGGGTTGACGGTCAGATGCAACACCACCGTGCTGTCGCAGTTGTATTGCGTTTTCACAATTCGAGTCACGATTGTGTCACCGACATTAGTCGGAGTCACGTTAAAGCCGTTCAGCGTATAACTTTCACCCTGACAAATGGAGCCGTTCAGGTTCGTCGTGTTCAAGTCATGCACAAACAAGTGCAAGACCGTGATGCTGTCGCAACCGGTAGATGAAGTGTCAGTGTTCGTATAGAAACTGGTCGAAACGGCATTGTCAATGTGGAAATTGTTCTGGTGATAAGAGCCTCCGTAGCACACGTGTGCGTCAATGGTATCGCGGTGCTCGGAGCCGACGGTGAGATTCAGCGTCACAATACTGTCGCAACCGCTCACGGTATGCAGATTGACCACATACGTGCCCGCCGTGCTCAGATCCTGGCCATTGAACCGATACGTTGAACCAGCACAAATCATGGTATTGATGGCGTAATTGTATTTTTGATTCACCGTCAAAGTCAGCGTAGTCGTACTGTCGCAACCATAGCGGGTAGTATCGTAGTTGGTGAGTGTGTAGGTATCAGGCTGCACAAAGAGCGTGTCAAAACCATTCTCCTGATAACGGGTACCTGCACAAACTGAATCAGTCAGGTTAACCTGATCACTATAATTTATCGTAAGGTTCATCGTCACGACACTGTCGCAACCATGAACAGTTGACAAAGTATCCTTATATGTACCACTCTGTGTATAGGTTTTGTTGTTCCACACATAGCTGTTACATTCCGCCACCGAAACCGTATTGGTCACACTCCGGTGGAGCGTCAGCGTCAGCGTCACTACGCTGTCGCAACCGTTAGCGGCAGTGAATGTCTGCTGATATACACCACTGTTGGTGTAAGTGGAATCATTCCAAGTATAACTGTCGCAGTTTTCATCAGAAAATGCGAAAGTCTTGGAATTGTTGATGGTCAGGTTCAAGGTCACCACACTGTCGCAGCCGTTGACGGCGGTGAATGTCTGCTGATACACACCGCTGGTGGTATAGATGCTGTCATTCCAAGTGTACTGGTTACAAGCCGTGGCCGGGAATGTATGGTATTTCAGCGGCAAGACGTTGAGATGCAGGGTCACCACACTGTCACAGCCATGGGAAGAAACCGTAGCCAGCGTGATATCTTTCACACCTGCTTCCGCATAGCTGACATTCAAGCCATGACCTGTGTAGGTTGTTCCTTGACAAACATCATCATAAAGGTCAACGGGGTCATAAACCGGATAAACAGTCACTGGGAATTCGGTCTTTCCGCTTTCACAACCGGTTTGAGTATTGATGTTGGAAACATAGAAAGAGGTGGATTCGGAAATCTGTCCCGTCACAAACGGGGTGGTTTCGGTATAAGTTGTAGCCGTTGCCGTCTCATACCAGCGGCAGGAGGTCGTGTTGTTCGGGGTCAAGCTGAACGTAGTAGGACCGCAGTTCGTGACAGCCGTGACAATCGGCACTGCAGGGATGGCATTTACCATGGCTTTAACCATCACCCTGTTGCTCTGACAATGCTCGTCAACACTGCGCACATAGTACTGATAAGGATTCTCGGACACATCCAGATTCGAGATAGTGTACTGCAATCCGGTATGCATCACATTGGTAGTAGTAGCATTGGCAAACCACTGTACATTCCAAGTCGAATCAGCGACGGTGACTTCCAAGGTCACAGGGCCGTCGCCGCAGCGGGCGGTATCCTTGACCACCGGAGCCGCAGGCACGCTGTAGATAATGGCCGTGTCTGCCACGCGGGCACTCGCGCAACCCGTAATAGCATTCACAGAGGCCACATAGAATGTCGTCGTCTCTGACAATGAAAGCGTATAGGTATTGCCCGAATGAGCCGTGTCGGTGGCGTTCTGACTGTCATACCAATAGCAGGTGGTTCCGTTGGTGCCGACACCAGCCTGGAGCGTGATATTGCCTTCGCCGCAACGGGTCTGCTTGCTGACGGTAGGCAAGCCCGGTGTCGGGTTCACCGTCACCGCGAGCGTGATCACACTGTCGCAACCGACAGCGTTGGGGATTACAACCGTATAGTTACCTGCTGCATTGATTTCGGTACCATTGTAATCGTAGGGCAACTGTTCTCTGCATAACGTCAGAGCATCGGTAGCTGTTGTGGAGTGTTTCACCGTCAGGTTCAAGGTCACGATACTGTCGCAGTTGCATGCGGCCAGCAGCGTATCCACGTAGGTGCCGCTTTGCGTATAGGTTTTTCCGTTCCATGCAATGGTGTTACAAACGGTGGAATCGACAGTGGTGCGCTTCGTGTTGTTGATGGTCAGTTGCAAGGTCACCACACTATCGCAATTGTGGATAGTATGCAACGTTTGGGTGTAATTGCCACTCGTATAGTAAGGTTGGCCATTCCACACAAAGCTGTCGCAAGCCACTTGCGGATCATTCAGCGTATAGGTTTCATAAACGTAAGCGGTCACAGGCACGCGTGTGCTGCTGTAGCAGCCCGTGGTGCTGTTGTAGGCCTCAGCATAGCGCACGTTCGTGCTCGGCGCTTGCATATCCGTCAGGGTCAGCGCGCTGCCCGTGAAGATGGACTCGCCTCCAGTGGCAGCCTCATACCAACGCACCTGTGCGTCCGTGCTGGCCGTTGCTTCTATGGTGACATTTCCTGCGCCGCAACGGTTGTTATCGGTCACATTCTCGATGGTCGGATTGGCATACACATTCACCGTAACAGCGGCCAACGGGCCGGAGCAGTTGGGGTTATATGCGCCCACATAGTAAGTGGAGTTCTGACCTTCCGTCAGGGCAGGCGTGGTGTAGCTGCCGTTGGCGTTGGCGGTCAGCTCAGTCTCGCCTTGCGCATCCGCGTACCAGCGCAAGCTGTTGCCTTGCGCGGTGGTGGCGGTCAGCGTGGTGGTTCCCGCACCGCAAAGGGTCTGCGGCGTGGTCACCTCCGGCGCAACCACTGCGGGATGCACCGTGGCCGTAACGGTCACTTTCTGGCTCTCACAACCTGTTTCCGTGTTAACGGTGGACACCAGATAATTCGCATTCGCTTCCAATGCATCCGTCGTATAGGAACCGCCCTCGGTCAACGGCGTGTTGTCCGCTGAATACCATCTGAAAGTATTGGGAGCAGACACCTCGCCCGTGAAGGTCACCGTGCCGGCACCGCAACGTGACTGTCCGCTGACCACCGGAGTGGCCGGCACAGAGTTGATAACCACCGCCATGAGTTTGAGTTCGCTCTCGCATCCCGTAGTGGTGTTATAAGTGGTCACATAATAATTGGTGGAGGCGGAAAGGTTCTGTCCATAGCTGTTTTGTTGGATATTCAGATATGTTTGATCAGCATTGTACCAGCGGCATGCATCGCCATTGCTACCTGGTGTGGCATTCAGTGTCACCGGCACAGCGGTGTTGCTGCAATACGGTGCCGGAGCAGTAGCGGTCGGCATTTCCGGCATCGAATTGATGGTCACGGCAAGTGAAGCCAGCGCACTGCGGCAGGGTTGATCGTCAATCCAGGCCACATAGTAGGTATTGCTGGTTGTCATCTCCACAGAGCTTTGAATCTCCTGTGTACCTTCAGCATCGGAATACCAGTGGAAACCGCCTTGCGTATTGCCGTTGGCTCCGGCGGTCAGTGTATAGGTGCCGGCGCCGCAATAGGCGACGTTGGAAACCGTGGGGGTAGCCGGCAGAGGGTTCACCACCGCCTGCACAGGCGTGCGCGTGGCGGAGACACACTGCGTGTTGGTATTGACAGCCTCCACATAATAGGTGGTGGTGGCGGAAATGTTCGGTGTGTAGGTATTTACGTAGGAACGCACCTCCGTAGAGGTTTCGCTGACATACCAGCGGCATTCCAGACCATCGCCCACAGTGGCGGTCAGGGTAATCAAACCGGCACCGCAACGGCTGTTGCCGTCGGAAGTGGGTGCGGCAGGCACCTCGGCAGGCTGCACCGTCATCGGGATCGTGTCACTCGAGCAGTTGCCAACTACTGCAACCACTTTGTAAACGGTGGCAACATCAACATTGCTGACAGTATAGGTCAAACCTGTTGCCAGTTCACTGTTGGAAGCATTGAGCCAGTGCAATGTGCCGGCAGGGACCGTGGCACTCAACTCAGCGTTGCCGCCGCAAGCGTAAACCGTGGAGGACACGACCGTCGGAGCTGTAATGGCGGCACTCACCGTCACTGTCATCGTTACCTTGTCGCCCTCGCATCCGGTTTCGGAATTGTAGGAAGCCACCTTGAACTGGGTGGAGGTTGTCGTGATGTTGGCTTCGTATGAGGTTCCAGTGTACAATAATGTATTGTCGGCGTTATACCATCTCAAAGTGTTGGCATTCGTTCCGGCGACACCGGACAATGTCACAGACCCCGTAGCACACACGGTAGTGTTCTGCACATTGGGGGTGCCCGGTTTGAGATATACGTTCACCGTGACAGAATCCACCTCACTCATACAGCCCGTAGTCGTGTTCTTGGAGACCACGTAGTATTTGCGAGACGCAGAGAGTTGCGGAGTGGTGTAGGTTGCATTATTCGTAATCGGAGTTCCTGAAACATTGCTCGTGCCAAACCAGTTCAGCTCACAACCTGCTGCAGGCATGGCAGTCAGCACGGAAGTACCGCTGTTGCAAATGGATGTAGCGCTGATGGCGGTCGGCTTGGCAGGGATGGGATTGATGGTGATGGTCAGCTGCTCCAGCGAGCTGTTACAATGCTCATTGGCGGAACGGACATAATAGGTCGTGGTATTGTCAACATGCACATTCAAGTTGGTAACAGCGTTTTCAGCCTCATTGTCGGAGAACCATTGCAAAGAGGAACCATCCGACACGGTGGCCGACAAGGTGAAGTCACCGGCACCGCAATGGGCGATGTTGGAAACCGTGGGGGTGGCGGGCAGCGCGTAAGCGGTGGCCGTCACAGGCTCGCGATTGGATTCGCAGCCCTCATTGGAACGCACGCTCACATAGTAGGTCATAGTACCCACGGTGTTCAGTGTGGGTGTATAGGCATTGCCGGTAGCCAGGGATTCTGAAGTGGTGTTGTTGGCGTACCAGTAGCAAGTGCCACCCGTACCGGAAGCGGAAAGCGCAACTTGGCCCATGCCGCAGATGGTGTTCGACGTGGTGGTCGGAGCACCAGGGATCTCATGTACGGTCACATTCATCGTGTCACTACCCTCACAACCATTGAGTGTACCGGTCACAAAGTACTTGCCAGCATTCTTGACCTTAAGCGTACTGGATGTGCTCAGGTCTGACCACACGAACGTTGCGCCGTTGGGCGTACTGCTCACAGTCAACGTGCTGGAATCGCCCGCACAAAATGCATTATTTCCTGTGATTTGGACCGTAGGAGTCTGGTTCACAGTAACGGTTTGGGATGCGGTATTGGAGCAACCCGTAGTGGTGTTGGTACCTGTAACCGTTACATTATATGTACCTGCAGCAGAAACAATGGCAGGATTGGTACTGCTCGTAATGCCAGCCCAAGAATAGCTGTCTGCACCGCCTGCGGTAAGTGAAATGGTAGCGGGAGTACACACGGTTGTGGCACTGGGCGTAAGGGTAACAATGGGTCGCGGATTAATGGTAACCGTAGCCGTGGCCGTATTGGAACAACCCGTGGAATTGTTGGTACCCGTGACGGTATAGGTACCTGAAGTCGTGGGATGGGCAACCGCGTCGCTACCCAGACCGTCGCTCCAAGTATAAGTATCGGCACCCGTGGCGGACACGTTGACCTGCGAGCCCTCACAAACCGTAATGACACCGTTGTTGGTAAGGGTGATGATCGGCAGCGGTTTCACGGTGATGGTGCCCGTTTCTTCTACGGAACATGCACTGTTACTCACCGTCACCTTATAAGTACCGCTGGCGGTAGGCGTACCCGTAATCTTGCCTGTAGATTGATCAAAAGAGAGTCCTGAAGGCAGGTTACTCACCGTGGCTGCGCCATTGTTGGCTGTTACCGTAATAGCATTGATGGCAGTACCTGCGCATACTGTCTGGTTTTTGTTGGGAGAAAGGGTGACGGTAGGCATTTGCACCGCATTCACAAAAAAGATAGTATCTGAAAAGGTGGAATTATCGTTATGAGTAACTTTGATGATAGCAAAATGGTTTGTTGTAGTAGCCTGTGTAACCACACAAGAAGTAATATGTTTGGATTTTGCAGTGGCTTCCACTTGCGGAAAATCCGCATCGGTGCTATAGCAAACCAACTGAGTATAGTTGCTATGTGTGTGCCCCGAGTTCGTACCAGAACCCGTGAGCCCGCCATGTGTGGCAAACTCCGCACTGTTGTACGCATTGCGCAATGCAACATTCTCCTCCCCATCAATCTTCAACGAGGAAAGCCCCTTGTCGTATATCATACGCAACATATCTATATCCAATTTCTCATTCTCATTACCTTCCTTAGAGTTTTCATTCGTGGAAAACGAGATCATAACCTTGGACGGGCGCCGAATGGTGGACAAATCGTTGTCCGTATTTTTGTAATACTCGCTATGTAACGTGGCACCGCCGCTTGTCCCTATCAAATCATTAGCACCTTCGTACTTAAAGGCTGTCGCAAAACGTGTCCACGTTGTGTTGTTTTTAACTGAAAATTTGTAAATGGTGTACCCTACCCAAGTGCCTTCATAGGGTGTAGCCGTAGAGGTTATATCCTTAAACGTTGAACTGGTGTATAAAAAGGTTTTCGTTATGGAGTTGCCCTTCATTTCCACATTACTCCCTTGCTTTGCATAAAAGGAAAGGGAGTCCGGAACACCTTGGAAAGACCATTCGTAACCGCTTTTACATATAATGAAATTAGAAGTGGTATTAGAACTATATTCCCCAACTACAGTCTGACCCAGCGACAATGCTCCATTCGCCAAATTTCCTGCAACATTTTTGGCATACATTTCTGCCGCATAGCCACCCTCGAACCCTGTTATTTGATTATTATGGTTAACTTTTACCAAATAGCCAACCAATGCAATTAGCCCATTGCATTGTGCATCGTCAAAGGCATGCCAACTTGTGGGTATGTCATCTCCACCACCGTTAGTCCGGCGCCAGTTGTCGAAATCCGAATTCGGCAATTGATAAAGTCCTTGTGCGAAAACGCTTGCTGTTAGAAACAGCAAGACACTTAAAAAGGTTAATGTTTTTTTCATTATGATAAGACATTGCTGTCCACTGAAAAATCGAAATGGTTCTTTGAAATTACTGTAAGTTAG